>Ga0184635_10000454_pt1 | contig 10351 bp, 12 predicted proteins | sample PLM3_30_b2_FD_133147 | JGI IMG/M metagenome (GOLD analysis project Ga0184635, IMG submission 133147) | Groundwater sediment microbial communities from an aquifer in East River, Colorado, USA - PLM3_30_b2 | ecosystem: Environmental > Terrestrial > Soil > Riparian zone | place: USA: East River...
CCATCTTTGTCGTGACGGGGAACCTCAGCGGTCACAGTTTGTCCGTTCTCCACTGCGAACTTGGGCGAGTGCTCCGCGTACACGCCGATCTTGACGTCTTCGGTGTCGAGTGTCTTCGACACTGCCGCACGGAGTTCGAGCATAACGCGCGAGTCTAGGTTCTTGGGCTCAGAGTGCTCCGAATTGTCGTACGGGAGATCAAGCTCGAACACTTCGGACTGACGAATCGACCGCGAGACCTTGCCGTCTTCGGCAGTTTCCCATAGTGCGCGGAAGTCTTCCGAGTAAGCAAGCCACGGATTGATCCTCGCCGATGTGCTTTCCCGCGTGCTGCCAACAGGGTGGCGGCCGGTACGGTTGATGATGCTATTCATGCTAATCCCTCCAAAGGGATCTAATCATTATGCACGGTGCATAATGAAAACTGTGTGTGATTCAAGGTCTGGCCTGATCGCAGGGTAAGCGCGAGTTAGTTCGTCATCGGTTTACCTGTTACTGGGTTTGGATTGGTTGTGTCGCCTGTTTGCGAGTCTGGCGGCTTATGTGTCGGGCGTTGTATGCGTATGCGCACTTGACTAGGCATTGTGCGTCATCTCTGCTACAGCTAGTGCTTTTGCGCTTACGAGTGACCATTGTGCCCAGCCGACGTTATGCACCCAAAACAAAGAGTCTGCGAGTAGTGCGGCAATTGCAGCGTCTTCCACTTCGGTCGGTGCGGCAGGCATGGGCGTTTCCACGGCTGCGGTGATCGTTACGGTGTAAAGCATGGGGCTCCGATCTAGGGCAAAACTCACCCTACGATCAGGTGAGACCTTGATCACGTAGGCACGACTGTTGAGTTCTCAAGTGGCGAGCGCATACACTAGGTGTATCGAGCGCAATACACCAGACGTGTAACCGGGCACAAGGGTGGCCTAGCTGACCTCCGTTCCGTTCCGTTCTGCCCTTGCACTTCTGATCGTACACCCTGAGAGAGCGTAAGTCACGCGATTTCATCTAATCTTATATTACATTAACATAACGTTAATGTTCGAACACCGTTCGTCAATGTCGTACCCCGTTCGACGATGCTGAACAAAGGACATTGCGCGCATAAGTGATTTAGCGGGCATAAATGCGATGTCATGACATAGTGTATATGTCGGATATGTGCGCGGCTATCATGTTGTGCCTTTTAATTGCTCCATGCGCGTAGCGACTTCATTTTACGTCCAAGTGGTCTTCTAAAAAACAGATTCCTTGTTTGGAGAAAAATTTTTAGGAGTACAGTATGAAAAGATTTATTGGGTACAGACCTAATCCTCCGGAAGATTACATTTCGCGGGGAGTAGCTGTTGGTCCTGATGAGCCACAATATGAGGGAGTTGTCTTCTCCGACGGCACCGTCGTATGTCGTTGGCAGACACAATATCGTTCCCACTCAGTATGGAGTTCTTGGGATGACTTTTATCAGGTACACGGTCATCCTGAGTATGGCACTGTAATTAAGTGGCTAGACCCGCCAGGAGAGGTACAGGCGCAGCATGGCTGACATCGAAGTTGGATTTGCATCGGGTGACCTATATCTATATGCACATGTCGCAGTTAATCCAGATCAGCTTGGTTTTGACGACAATCGTATTAACGCGGAAATTCACCAGCAACTTGCCGGACTTCAAGCCCAGGCCGAACTTGCTATGAAGGATGTGTGGAACAAAAATAAAGCTAAGGCTGCTGTAGGTGGAGCACATGGTCCTAGTGCCTAATGGTCCAACAGCCAATCTTAAACTGTTGTGGCATGACGAGTTCGGGCCCGGTGTGTCCATTGATCCAACTAAATGGAAGATGGCGACTTGGAAAGTAAATAACGTAATCCCCTCGGCAGACAATATGTGGTTGTATGATGGGAGACTGACGCTGAATCTGGCGTCTGCAAGTTCCGGCGCTGCTGTAATTGCCGCACATAAACTTCTAGTAGGTCAATGTGTAGAAGCTAAGATTCGTTTCCCAGGCTCCGACGCAACAGATCCTGTTTATAACTTCCCTGCGTTCTGGACAGCGGGCATCAAATACCCTGATTCCGGAGAGCATGACATCGCGGAAGGTCTTGGTAAACTAAAGATTTCGTATTGGGACCAGACCAAGACGCTAGAATATTCTAAGGTGCCTGCTGGGGATTGGAACAACGCATATCACATCTTCACCCTACTAAGACATAAGACTGACGCACATGTGTTTTGGGATGGGACGGAAGTTGCACATTATGCCACAAATGATGACGGCGGGCCTCAGAACATTATCCTAAATGTTGGTTCCTCGCCTAAAAGGGTACTCGTCACGGGACACGCGTCACGAGTGCGTGCGGAATATGTAAGAGTATGGGGACCGGCGTGAGCGATCTTGTGTACGAGGGTACAGGTGAGTTGTCTAATTTGCCAGCGGCACAGCAACAGATTATCCTGGCCTCTGAATACCTACAGTTCGTGCTGAATAAGCCTGTTACAATTGGTGCCTTGGCGGAGGCTCTTAATATCAGCACTAACCATGTGCAAGATGTCCTATTGTCTTCCACTGTGATAGAAGCACTAAGGTCCCGTGGCATAGATATAGGGTCAAGTAACGCCAAAGAGAAGCAAATGGCATTCCTACTGTCTATGTTCAATCCACTTGATACCAGATCACATAGGCAGATCATGATAGACCTAGGTGTATCACTAAGCGAATTTTACGGTTGGAACCACAGTAATGAGTTTAAGACCATGATGAACCGTGTGGCCAATGACTTCTACAGTTCAGCAGGTATGTTTGTAGATCGAGCCCTTATCACCAAGGCCATGTCGGGGAACGTGCAGGCGATGCGTCTTTACTACGACCAGAAGAACAGTGTCACTGAATCGCCGAAGCTTATTATCCAGCGGCTTATTGAAGTCGTACAGAAGAATGTGTCCGACCCAGAGGCACAACGTCGTATAGGCGAGGAACTTATCAACTCGGTGAGAGTGGTGAAGGGAGCTATAGACCATGCCTAGTTGGCTTTACTTTTTGGTAGCCATTCTCGTCATCCTAGGAATTCTGTTCCTACTTGGCGTCAAGGTCCATGTTGGATAGTACATGACGTCTACGACGAAATTGGGGATGTTCAAGCCTGCCGATAGCGATTATGCGGATGTTGCACTCGACATTGATGCACAAATGGATGCTATCGACCTGGATGTGAGTACAAGAGTTTGTACATCAGGTACACGTCCGTCCACGCCGTATACAGGTCAGATCATATACGAAACTAACACAAGACTTCTTAGGATGTGGGATGGATCAGATTGGCTTATTCTAAATCCAACGTCCGATCCTGGCTATATTGATATTGCCGAGGCTGCGTTCTCCGCCATTAGCACATTGAACATTGATGTCACCCAAGGTGGACAATATGCAGCAACGGACTTCGCGGCACTTAAGCTGATCCTGGTACTAACAGCCAACTCGGCAACAGAGTCTCTTGCCATGCGATTTAACGGGGACACTGCATCGGATTATGAGTATATGAGAACGACGATCGTGTCCAGTACTGCGGCAATCGGTGGAACGGGATCGACGTCGGCTACTTCTGTTGGACTTGGTGCTTTCAACTCGGGTTCTAATTATCAGAACATGGAACTTGATATTTTTGAACCGCAGGGTGTTACAGCCGTTGGATTCCAGGGGCGTGGTTTTTCCGGCACGTCTGCGGAGCACACTGTTCTACTAGTCGGTGGGCGCTGGCTGCCAAGTGTTGCGGCGGCTATCGCTACTATTAACCTATTGGCTATCGGTGCTAACACATTCACTGGTAGGTATTGGCTAATGGGAGTACCGGGAGATATTGTCTAATGCCTAGTTCTACTCCGAAGATTTCTCTCCGTAAACCCGTTGATGCGGATCTTATTTCCCGACTAACTGATATTAATGCTAATATGGATGCGGTTGATCTAAATAATGCCGCTCGAGTTTGTACGTCTTCCACTAGACCATCTGGTGCTTTCGTTGGGCAACTTATCTACGAGACTAATACTGATATGGTGATGATATGGGATGGGGCTGCGTGGAAGGTTGTAGAAGATTCAGGCCAAGCGGGGTGGATACTTCTAGAGCGTGGTTCTAAGACTGCTCAGCTTACCAACACATACGATATTACTCAAGGTGGGTTGTTCGCTGCCGCTGATTTCGATATGATTCGATTCAGTGCGAGAGGTCAAGCTAACACAGCTATTGAGACTGTTGGTATTCGTCTTAACGCCGATTCCGGTACTAACTATCAGTATGGTCGTGTTTCCTTCCGTAATGATACAGGTGCCGCTACAGAATCCACATTCGGTGCCGCTCAGACTCGTTTTGCTAATCAACGTTGGAATATTAACCAGCTTAATAATTTTAGTGTCACAATCTACCAGCAGCCTTCTCAGGATAGATCGGCGTTCGGTTATGGTTTCTTTATGGGTGCATCTTCGGAGGTTACGCTTTTTAGTGGTCGTTGGAACTCAACCGCTGCGATCTCTTCCATTACGATACTATCTACCGGCGGTGTCAATACACTAGACTATCTGTACAGTCTGGAAGGTCATCTAGCATGAGTACCACAACTCCTAGACTCGGACTACTTAAACCCGCGGGCAGCGAAGCTGTTAATCAGATTACGCAGATGAATGATAACTATAATAAAATTGATGCCAATGTAGGTGCTGTTGTATGTACCTCGTCTACTCGTCCTGGTTCTCCGTATCAAGGTCAGGTCATCTACGAAACCAATACGGGTCTAGTGCGTGTCTATAATGGTTCTGCTTGGAAGGCGATCTCTCGTCCCAATAAGAATGCATGGATTAAGATAGCTGGTGGTGAAATAGATGGTGTTTCCAACTTTGATATAGATGTGACGCAGGGTGGTAAGTTCTCAGCTTCTGAGTTTGAGTGTTATAAACTAACGATGCGTGGTTCGTGTACTGGTGGTCCAGGCGTTGTTGGTCTTCGTATAAATGGCAACGCAGCTGCAACTGACTATGATACAGGTCGTATCGAATGGGATACGGCTCTCTTTCAGAATATTGATCAGATTGCAACGCGTGTGTATGCTATTGAATGGTCAAGCTCAGGCGGACAGGTAGCAATATGGCATATAATTAATTATGACGCTACTGCGACTTGGTTTGCATTCGGTACTCACTTTACTACAACCTGGAAGAATGGAGTTGCGTCCGGGAGAACAGCAACAAACTTTGGACAAATCACGCAGATTACACCTGGTATTAGTTCAGGGACAATTACAGCAGGCAAATATCTATTGGAAGGGTTGGTGACTGGTTCCTAATGCCTATTACCGAAGGTGACCCGACTGGTGATATTAAACCTGATAAGCGCGACGATTCTCCCGAGGGTCAGGTTGTCAACGACTTCCATACCAATGATGACTTGGACAGAAGCAAGCAGGCTCATCACCATAGTATCGGTATTGCCGCCAATAAGGTGAATAGTGGTCTTCACGACCACGGCGGGAAGGATAGTCGTAAGATTGCAGCGAATAGAGTTGACCTTGTGTTGACTGGTAAACTTACACCTACGACTGTAGCTGAGGGTGATGCTATCATGGACTCTCTTATTACTATGCTTAAGCAGATTATCAATTTCCAGGATAACCGCGCATGAGTGATCTGGCGTTTGAACTTGGCTCACAGCTTCTAGCACAGGCCACGAGGCCGAATCTTAACAACTATGTTCCCCACCCCAAGCAGAAACAATTTCATGGCTCACAACAAAAAGCCAAACTATTCCTCGGGGGTAACCGGAGTGGTAAAACTACCGGTGGTACAGTGGAAGCCCTATACTGGCTTCGTGGCTATCATCCCAATAGAGCAGTACCCGAACCCCCTATTCGAGCTAGGGCCATCGGTGTTGATTTTAAAGATGGTGTCGAGCGAATCCTCAAGCCCGAGTTTCAGAGATGGATACCACCAAGTCTACTCAAGAATGGCTCGTGGTTCGATTCCTTCAACTCATATACTAACACTCTAACTCTGACTAACGGTTCGTTTCTTGAGTTCATGTCCTACGAACAGGACATTGAGAAGTTCGCCGGAACGTCCCGACACTTCGTGTATTTTGACGAGGAACCACCGAAGGCGATCTGGAATGAAAATAAGATGCGACTCATTGATACTAATGGTTCGTTCTGGATTACAATGACACCAGTTCTCGGTATGACTTGGATTTATGATGATCTCTATATCCCTGGTATCACAGGAACTGACCCTAACATTCTCGTGGTACAGGTGGAAATCACAGACAACCCACATATTCATAATGACGCCATCGAAATCGCGTTCAAGGGGATGGATGCTAACGAGGTCGAGGCCCGTAAAAGGGGCAAGTTCCTACAGATGTCGGGAGTTATCTTTCCCCACTTTGATGAGAGGCACATAAAGACGTTGCCTCCGCTAGACTACTTGAAACAGTTTCCCTGGTACGCGAGTATGGACCATGGTCTAAACAGTCCGACCGCTTGGTTGTGGCATGCCGTAGAACCTGATGGCACGGTCTACACTTTTCACGAGCATTATCAGCGAGAATGGACGATTGATAAGCACGCAGCTTATATTCATCAACGTAATAAGGAATGGGGTAGAGAACCAATCTCCTATGTGGGTGACCCCAGCATTAGGAACCGCAACCCCCAAACTGGTCTTTCAGTGCAGGTTGTCTATGCTATGCAAGATATCCCCATTGCATTGGGAAACAACGATTACTCTTCTTCCTTCAACAAGATGAATATGTACCTGAACGCAAAGCCGCCGAAGTGGTATGTTACCAATAACTGTATTAACCTGATCAAAGAGATGCGGCGGTATAGATGGGCCAACTACAAGTCTGCGAAGATTAGGGATGAACGGAACCCCCAAGAGAAGCCACATAAGAAGGATGACCACGCTGTTGATGCCGCACGCTATTTCTTCTCATTTATGCCAGACTTGACCTATGATATTCCCAAGCCTGAGGATCATCGGCCTGCTGTGGAGAGTTTTCTCTTTCCCACCAGACCTGAGTACGGAGACAAAACCACCGAGTCGGACTTCTATGCTGTTCGGGAGTACGATTCAGATTTCTCCCCGGTTGATGAATACCTGGGGAATATGTATTAGGGAGCCAGAAGTGGTAGACACTAAGAAAGAGCTGACAGTTGCGGAGAGACTTGATGCAGTTGTCAAGGAACTTCGTAAGAATAAGGCTGACGACGTAGCAGACATGGTGGAGCAGCGTGTTCTCCATGTTATCTATGACGCAGAGGGTCGTGTACCTGCGCTCGCCCAGAATAAGTCTCAGTAATGGCAGTCACAGTTGTAGATATGCCGGTAGCACTTCCCGCAAAGTGTGTAAGCTGTGGCAATCCGTACTCACAAGATGGACGCAAGTTTGTAGATTTGCATATCGACGTTGAACGATATGGTAGGATCTACTTCTGCACACTGTGTATGGGTGAGGTTGCTCGGTATATTAATTATGCACCGATAGCAGACTTTGAGGATGACCAGAAGATGATTCAGAAACTTAGTGACGAACTAGAAGGGTTGGAGTATGAGAACCGAGAGCTTCGTGGGATATGTTCTAGCCTTGTCGATCGCGGTTTTGTGGTTGAGGGAAATATTGTCGGCAAAGACGAACTTGAAGAACTCATCTCAGCTGTACGACAACATATTGATGACTACTACGCGAGAGAAGAATCTACAGCTACAGATTCTGGACAACGAGAAGAAGGAACAACTCTACGTGGTGCAGAGGGAGAACGAGATTCTGAGAGTGGAGAACTTGGATCTACTGAACAGAGTGAAGGCAGCGGACCTGATGGCGTATCAACAGCTATCAAAATTGAACTCGACTCAGCCTGATGAGTACATTCCTCGGGACGATGAGAGTGAGCACACACGTTGGCAGCAAGATTTCCAGGCTGCGGGCGTAGGAGAAATAGGGTCGGAGGATCACATTGACATTGATGCCACTAGAGAGGCTGTCGAATTTGGCGTCGTTGATGCAGGCGAATCAGCAGACGACATCCTCGGCCCCGGCATTGTCAACAGATGATGCTAAGAAAATCGTAGCGTGGGTTAAACAACAATATGGGAACATCAAATCACAGCGGACTGTCATTGAGCGTCAATGGTATTACAACATGGCCTTTTACTTCGGTAGACAATACGTTGCTTTCCGATCGACGGGCAATTCTGTTGTGGGTCCCGGGTCTGGGCTATATACCCCTTACGCACCACCCTGGCGATCACGACCAGTAATTAACAGGGTTAGGCCAATCATTCGTAAAGAGATGACTAAGCTGCTCAGCCAGAAACCCACAGCCTTTATCGTTCCTGCTTCATCTGAGGATGAAGATGTTTTTGCAGCCCAGGCGGGAGAGCAGATTTGGGAGACTGTCTATCACGAGAAGAAGGTTCGCCAAGAGCTACGTAAAGCGGTATGGTGGAACTCTATTTGTGGTTCTGGCTTTCTCAAGTGCTATTGGGATGACACTAAGCTGGATGAATCTAATCAAGTGATGGGGGATCTCTGTATTGACAACATCACTCCATTCCATCTTATGATCCCAGACTTTCGTGAAGAAGAGATTGAGAAGCAGCCGTTCATTATTCAAGCGCAGTTGAAGAATATTGAAGCTGTGCAGATCGCATACCCTGAGCTTAATGTCGGTGGTAGTAAGAGTTCTCCTAATGAAATCATTGACTCTACGTGGATGAACCTGGCTGGTGTTGGAACTAAAGATGGTGAGACTGATCTGGTATTGATGTTGGAAGCCTGGATTAAGCCCGATCAGTTGAAGATGTTTCCTGATGGTGCTATGGTGACTGTTGTTGGTGAACAGATTGCTCAGGTTAATATGGGGTGGCCGTACGATCATAAGATGTATCCTTTCGCTAAGATTGACCACGTACCATCTGGTAAGCTCTATGGTGATTCTGTTATCTCCGATCTGATCTCTCTCCAAAAGGAATTCAATAGGCGACGTGGGCAGATTCAGGAAGCTGCTAACAGGATGGCTAAGCCTCAGTGGGTTGCAGAAAAGGGTTCGGTTGATGCCACTAAGATGACATCAGAGCCGGGTCAGGTTATCCTTTACTCCCCAGGATTTAATGAGCCACATCCTGTTCCTCCTGTAAATCTACCACCGTACCTCTTTGAAGAGTTGGATCTGATCAAGGCAGATATGAATGATATTAGTGCCCAGCACGAAATCTCCAAAGGTCAAGTTCCACCGAATGTGGAAGCTGCCACAGCCATTTCGTTCCTACAGGAACAGGATGACTCGATGTTGGCTTCTGCATACGAATCTGTGGAAGAGGCTATGGAGAAGGTCGCTAAGCTGGTGCTGAACTATGTGAAGCAGTATTGGGACTTCGAGCGGACTGTTCGGGTGACTGGTATTGACGGCAGCTTTGATGTGATGGCGTTCAAGGGTTCTCAGGTTGGGGATAACACCGACATTCGTATTGAAGCGGGATCTTCTCTTCCCACTTCACGCGCGGGACGCCAGGCGTTCCTCATGGATCTGCTTAAGTTGGGTGCGCCTAATCTCGATCCTAACATGCTTCTCGAACTAATGCAGATCGGCGGGGTTGAGAAACTCTATGAGCATGTGAAGGTGGATGTCAGACAGGCTCAGCGAGAGAATATTAGAATGGCGGCTGCTACTCCTGAGATTATGCAACAGTTTATGGAAGGTCAGCAGCAAGATGCGGCTTTGCACCCTGAGAAGTATATGAATCCTGAGACTGGTGAGACTCGTGGTATGACTTCTCCCGAGGGAGAGCCTAGACCACCACTTATCGTTCCCGTCAACAACTTTGACAACCATCAGACGCATATTCGTGTACACAATGATTATCGTAAGGGTCAACAGTTTGAGAATGTGTCTGATGACGTGAAGCAACTGTTTGATCTGCATGTTATGATGCATACTGAACAGCTTGGTATCTTTAATATGGCGACTGCAACTGTTGGATTTAAGCCGAATGAGGAAATTCCCTCAGATCAGGCAGGCGGTGGCGCGCCTGCGCCTATGCCCCCAGGTCCTGAACCTGGACCAGAAGGAGAAATGCCTCAATGAGTTCGCGCGTACTTCTAAGCTCGTCCTTGGATACAGGATATATTGATCCAAGGCGAGCAACGCAAGATGCTGGTGGCGTTTATACACGACTAGTGAGTTCTCGAACCTGCTTTACTTGTAACGGCGCGGGCACTACTTCCACAATGGTTGGTGCTGTTCCTGCTCCTGCTACTAATGATAACAATATTATGCGCCGTGGTGACCGTTTTAAGCTCTATACTTCTGCTGGTGTGATTAAGG
>Ga0184635_10000457_pt1 | contig 10332 bp, 8 predicted proteins | sample PLM3_30_b2_FD_133147 | JGI IMG/M metagenome (GOLD analysis project Ga0184635, IMG submission 133147) | Groundwater sediment microbial communities from an aquifer in East River, Colorado, USA - PLM3_30_b2 | ecosystem: Environmental > Terrestrial > Soil > Riparian zone | place: USA: East River...
CCGGCGGCATGGCTCGCGTGACCCGGGAGGGTGAAGCTAGCGAGCGCAATAAGGGTGCTCAGCACGACGCCCGCGATGGAGATGGCGTGAAGATGAGTACGCGGATGGCGGCGCGCCGCCAGCAGGCCGCGCCAGCAGCCTCGGAACGCTGTCATTTGAGTAATGCGGTCACTGAGCAGCAACTTTGAGGCTGGCAGGCTGTGTGCGGGCGCATCGCTATTAGTTCCGCTGACCTCCGTCTCAATTTGTGACCTCCCCACCAGCACGCGGATACAGTGATTACGGCAGCGCCTGACGCAACTTAACCATAACAGGGAGCTGTATATTCGGAGCTATGAATGAGGTAGGAAGAGTGTTAGGAAAGGGGCCGACTACGGGGTTTTCTCGTTTGCAATTCGGGGATGTACGTCACCAGAAGATCACGCCCAGACGGGCGGCAGCAATCACGATGAAGAGAACGAGGAGGACGAAGTATGGGCCCCAGAGAACGCTCGCCATTCGGAAGGCCCTCTGTCCACGCGATGCAATCGCCAGCTCGTGCGAGATGGCCACGAGAACGGTGGCGACGACGATCGCCGCGCTGACCGGAGACTCAGCTATGATCTCGATAGGGTTCATATTTCTCCACGGGCGATGAGCGCTGGACTTTTCGGTCCAGCAGACCCTGCGCTATACCCCAGTAGTTGCACACTCCATAAAGGCCGTAGTACGGGATGAATTGCGGGTGCCGAAGGAGCGAGCGGCCAATGCCTAGGACCGTGCCACCGGCCGGTATTGCCAGCGTGGGCGCTGCCTCCCAGCCGAACTTCCTGACGACGCGGCCGAGCCCTGCCCCGTCCGCCAGGAATTGCCCAAGGGCGAAGCGGAAACCAGGGCCGAAACGATGACGCACCGTCACCCTCTGCGACATGCCAACCCTGGCACCCGCCTTTTGCAACCGGTATCTGAGCTCTATGTCTTCACCTGAACCGAATGAGCTGTCCATGCCGTAATGCAGGAACGCTTCCCGAACGAAGATGCTCGCGGAGAGGCCGAACCAGTTCTTACTGCGGCCGCCGCGATGATGTGATGCCAGTGCACGGCTCCAATAGTCGTTCGCGCCAACGCTCTTAAGTTGCGCCTGGATGGCCTCGAGACGCCTGTCCTGAAGTTCGGCCAGCAGTTCGCCCAATGAGGTATCGGTGAGTTCGACATCAACGTCGATAAAGGCGACATAAGCCTGGCGCGCGGCCTCAGCGCCCAGCTGCCGGGCAAGAGCGACACCGCCGCCGCCATCCGAAAGTACGGTATCGGTGAACTTGCGAGCGATGTCGACCGTTGCGTCCTCGGACTGTCCATCAACAACGATGATCTCGGCCGGCCGGTTCCTTACGATGGTCTCGAGACAGGACTCGATGAAGCCGGCGGCGTTTCTAGCCGGCACGACGACTGTCATTGGGAGCGTCTGTTCGTCGGGCGACATGTTTACGAGTCCTCCGTTGAGACAGCGGGTTCACACGTAGCGTGCCACCTGTAGAGAGCAAAGTCCTCGTTTTGGAAGACCGGCTCAAAGTTGCAGCGGCGGCTGATCTCCGTCTTGAGAGTGTCGATAAAGTCAGGTTGGTTGTAGAAGAGCTGCGCGGCGGCGTCGTCGCCGCGGGTCAGAGCAACATAGATTGGCCAGTCAGGATTGAACCAGCGGTTTTGATCAGGTCGAAGATAGCCGAGCGCGTCCGGTGGCTTGCTCTTGCCGGGCTTGATGCCATACCTCCAGTCCAATTGCTTCGTATTCTCGAACGTTCCTGCCGGGTAGCCGCCATAGATGTTGGCCGGTCCGAGAGTCGCTACGTAGTTGAAGCCTTCCAATTCGCCCGGCGAGACATAGTCGTACAGCTCGTTTCCGTAGCGGGCGATCATATGCAGAGGAGCGACCACAGCCATGAGGGCGACAACGGCGATGATGGGCGTCCGCCACGAGAATGCGCCTGCAACAAGTAAGGCGAATGCCGGCAGGCTAAGCAGCAGCGAGCGGATAAGCATCTCACCGCCGTAGACGTACAGTGGCGCAACGGCCACGAGCGCGATGAAGGTGAAGACAGCAAACGGCGCTGGTTGCCAGAGATACATCAGGCTTCTCTGGCCAAGGCTGGCAATCGCGTCACGGGTCGTCCCCGCGCCTTGTCGCATCAACAGCAGGCTGCGCCGGTCATGCCGTTCCGTAATTCGCATTAGGAAGCAGATGGCGGCCACAGCCCCCGCTACGAGCGCCAGGACCATGCGCAGGCGGCCGACGACTACGTGATCGGGTGCGCCGGCTAGGCGGGAGCCGACATTCAGGTTGAAGAAGTCCTGCAAGTCGAGAACGTTGTCCTCGATGCGGGACTGCGAGAACTCGAAAAACGATGAGGCTCCATAGATCTGCCAGGCGACGAACATTATTCCGCACGCCAGGACTAAGCTTCGTTGCTTCATCTGCCCGCTTAAGGTAAGCGCAAGCATGATCGCGACCACAATGCCGGCCGTGAGGACGTGGGTGAGCACCAGGCAGCCGAAGAGGCCGAGTACCAGCGCCATCGAAGGCGCCGCGAAGTAACCCTCCCTGCGAGCTGTGACATGTGCGAATAGCGCCAGTAAGCAGAGGAACAACAGAAACGCAAGAGCCTGAGGGGCAAAATAGTCTTGCCCTGTCCAGTTGAAGAGATAAAAGAACCATACCCCTGCCCACCAGGCGTTGCCTGCCGGCCGGAAGACACGAAGGAGGTACGTTAGCGGAAATAGATACGCAATCTGAATAACGAACGGAAAGAGGCCCATTATCTGCGTGGGCGAGAGGCCGGTGACCTTCACGACACCGGACATGAGCACGGGAAAGAACGGCCAGTTGTGATAAATCACAAGGTCGGGCTCGAAACCATTCCCGTCCAGAAGCCAGTCGACCGCGCTAAAGTTCTTGTAGGAAGACCGGAACCGTGCGGTCGATTCCAGCAGGTAAGGTGAGAGCCAGATCGCGATTAGCAGCAAAAGCAGCTGTACGAGAATGATGACGTCGACTTTGCGATTTGTGAACCAGAGACAGGCGGACGCGAGCGGAAGCAGGAATAGCCCTAGGTAGAAGGAAACCGGGAAGCTCTTGGCGATACCGTAGTCAGTCAACTCGAGCGAGGCAGTGGCCATTCCGACCAAGAGGCAGAGCGCGCTAACAGCCGACAGGACGAGCGAGGCGTTGAATAACACAGAATCGCGGTCTGCCGGCCGCTTCCGCTCCAGCGGCGCCGCGGGAGCAGCAGGGGTGACCGTGACTCGGGCGACCGCGGGTGCAGCGGCGGGCGCCGCCTCCAGATATTGGGGGCGTTCGGCGTCGTAACGAAGGCGGAGGGCGGGGTTTCGGGTAGTCTCAAAGGCTTCGTCGAGCAGCTCGACGAGTTCGGGCCGCGCCTCCCCCGATTCGACCGACGTCTCGTACTTGTCGTGCATGATGGCGTAGGCTTCTTCAATGATGGGCGGCTCGGCGCTGGGGTCAACGCGGAGCAGTTCGTAGTAGTCTAGCGACGACCTTCCGTTCGACTCGAGTGACGGGTCGCTGTTAGACGAATCCCGGCCAGGCAAACTTGGAAGCTCTTTCAACTCTCCCAGGCGCATGGACCTGTCGTAGGCCGCGCGCTTCACTGGGTCAGACAGAACGTCATAGGCCCGCGAGAGCTCGCGCAAGCGGTCCTCCATTGACTGCTCACTTCGATCGCTAACTTGAGCGCGACCAACGAGACGCCAGTAAACCGCCGTGATCAGCTCTGCCGGTGCGGCCGGATGCACCTGCAGAAGGCGATAACAACTGGACTGTCCTGACCGACTTTCGGGCATCTTCAGCCTCTAATGGTAGACCGTGTGAGGAACGAGGTTACTTCCATAGTTCCGTTTAAACAAGGCGGCTCGCGACTGGATTATGATCCCGAATCGCTCCGATCGGTTCTCGCGGAGGTATTGTAGTCAACGTAGCCATTGGCGAGGGCACTCCGAGGGTGCTATTGCGGCTTGGCTTTCCGCAGGAGCATCCCGGCGGCGAACCCGGCTCCGACGGCGCCGACACCGAGGGTAATGGTACCCATGCGGGAGAGTGAAGTGGAAATGTCCCTTAAGAGAACAACGTTTGTGAGGTTGCGCAAGATAGCCAGGGGCAGCGCGCGCGATAGGTACTTAAGTTCTGAGCTTGTTCCGTCTGCGCCACAAAGCCTCCGCACGATTACCTTCGACACACCCTCAAAGTAGCAGCGCCTGGCGAAATAGCTCAGCGTCCGGCGCGCCGGAGAGACGTGATGATGGACGACCGCATCGGCGGCGTAGACAATCTTCTTGTCCGGCCAACGCTTGAGCGCGCGAATGCACATCTCAGTCTCCTCGCAACTCAGAGGCTGGTTCCGGAGACGCCCGATTTCCGTGTTAAACATTCCCACCTCCTCAAACACCGATGATCTGAAGGACATGTTGCATCCGATCACGTTCCTCACCGCGCCGCGGTCCGGCATGCCGCGATACGTACAGCCGATAACCCAGAGGAACTCTTCCGCCAGCCAGGTCGGAGGCGGGCCTTCCTCCCAAACCGGCACAATCCGCCCACCGTTACCGATAACCGCCGGATCGCCGTAGCAGTCAACGAGCCGTTCGAGCCAATGGTTGTCGGCATCGGCATCATCATCGATGAACGCGACGATCTCGCCCCTGGCCAGAGCGATCCCTGTGTTGCGCGCGTCGGCGAGGCCGCGCTTTCCCCGGTTGGAGGCGATTCGAACGTCCTCGTTCGCCAGGGGCGCAAGTTGGCTGTGAAGGTCCGGATTATGGTCCACGACAAGCACAACCTCTCGCCGTGCATAAGTCTGGTTCAGCAGCGAGGCGATGGTGTGCCGCAGCTGGACTAATCGCTCGCTGGTGTAGGCGCAGACGACGACGGAGACCAGGGGCCGGTCCTTCTTTTCCAATTTGGAGGGCACCGTATCTGTCAAAGTCACTGAGTTAGAGCGACCCCCTTGCGATGAAGTCACTTAGGCGGCCACGCCGTTGCAGGGTGAAAAGGGTAGCCAGGACAGCGGTCGCCGCCCCTATCTGGGTCAGCATGGTGAGAGGCCGGTTAAGCCCTCGGCTTTCGGGAAAAGCAGGACCGAGGAGGGGCCAGAGAAGCGTGCGGGGCGACCGAATAACGGGGTCAACCAGGAGATGCGTCATCGCCGCGGCGCCTACGGCCAACAGCCTGGCGTCTCGCCGCCGCCGGACCAGGCTGATACCCGCGACGACCATCGGCGCGTTTAAGAGAAGAGTGTGTCCAACAAGATGCTGGTCGTGGCTCCATGTTCGTCTGCTTGCGGCGCGCATGGCGCGGTCGACCATATCAGGGAGGAGGGAGCCGAGCGCAACAAGCCGGTAGTCGATTGATCCCGCGAACAAGCCCTGGTCGACTGTGGTCGATTGCGAGGGGTCGCCGGGATTCATCACCGGGCCGGTCTGTCGTTCCGGCGTAGAGCCGATGAGACGGCTCCCTGCCCAGACAGCGGCGCAAGCGATGGTGATATGAGGCAATGAACGCACAATTGAACCCCCACGGTCCGAATACATTTAGTTTACAGGGCGCTGACGCGTTCGCATACGTATGCTCACGTTTATCGTCAATAAGAAGATTGAGTGATTTTAGTATCATGAGAGGTCGGAGTTGACCCAAATGAACATTGATTACGACATTCAGGGACTCCTTTCGGTCCGCCTAATCAACCCTTCGCCGTCGCTCGCTCGAGTCGCGGCGCGCCAGCTCAATCCCCTGCAACCGGCCACGCCGGGCAACGATCCGGATATTTCGATATCACACCTCGCATTCGGATCGGACACGGCGCGGGGCTATCGATTGGGGGATGCGGGCGACAGTCAGCAATGCCGTTTCGACGAGTCCGAATTCTCGCTGGTGATCGGGGACGCCGAGATCAACATTCCGTTCGATTCGGTCGGACAGTCCTGCGCGATTCGCTGCACGCGCAACACTAACATGCGGCGGCTCTTCATCGATTACGTGCGTCCGGCGCTGCATATGTCTCTTCTGCCAAAAGGCGCGCTGGCCCTGCATTCCGCGGCAGTGTCATACAAGGGGAAGGGCATTCTCCTCGCCGGTTGGGCGGAAAGCGGCAAGACCGAGGCTATGCTGGGATTCCTGCAGGCGGGGGCTACCTTTGTCTCCGACAAGTGGACAATTGTCGACGGCAAAGGGCCATCCATCCGGCACTTCCCCACGCCGATAACCGTGCGTCACTGGATGATCGAGCTGATACCAGGATTGAGTAATCGTTTGAACACTACCGAACGTCTGCGAGCGCGGGCGGCGGGAGTTGCGGGTTCGCTGCTGGCTGCCACAGGCGCCCCCGGGCGGGTGCCCGGGCTACGCGAAGTGAAAGGGCTTGCGGATCTGGGAGGCCGCGTGTCAGTCACCCCGAGCCAGCTCTTTGGCAACAGGCATGAGGAACGCTCCCGCTGGGGAATGTCGTCTTCAGCACCGCTAGAATGTCTTTTCCTCCTGATGACGACGGCTGAGGAGAAAATAACGGTGCGGCCCGCCGAAACAGCCGAAGTGGCGCGCCGCCTCGCTGACTGCGCCGCGTACGAAAGACGAGCCTTCCTTGGGTTGTACCAGAGGTTCAGGTACGCTCTGCCCGGACGGCGCAGCACATTGCTCGAGGAGGCAAGTGACAGAGAGGCGGAAACATTAGCGAAGGTGCTGGCGTCAAAGCACGTCTACAAAGTCGACGTACCGTTTCCGTTTAACCCAGCCGCCCTGCACGAGGCGATCGGTCCGTTTTGCGAGTGATGGCTCAGACCACCGGGTCTCTGAGGCGGCGGGCCTACCGGTTCCCGTCGGGCGTGACGCTTCGAATCCACAGCTCGCAGCATGCTGTGCTCAGTCATTTCGCTTCCGAGTACACGAGTGCGGCCATCGAGGAGCCGGACGCTGCAGACCTTGAGGTGTATGCAGGGAAGACAGCGATCTCGTCCTCGCCTGAATGTGACCGGCTCAGCCAAGCTTATGAGGGCCGGCACAAAATCGTTCGCTGGCGGATCAGCGTTGCGGGGCTCTGCGAGGACACGACCCACGTGGGATTCGAAGGCAGCGGCCAGCTTGTAATTTCCTTCTTGCAGACGTTCTACGTTGAGCCACTGTTGCGCCTAAAGTTTGCCGCTCGCGACAACGCGCTCGTGCACGCGGCCTCATTGGCCAAAGGAGACCTGTCCGTTCTCTTTCCGGCTGGCTCGGCGGTGGGAAAGAGCACGATGACACTCCAACACGCAGCAGCGGGCCAGCCGGTACAAGGTGATAACTACGTCATCGTGACTGCCGACGGTCGGACGTTGGCCTTCCCCAGGCGAATGCGTGTCTACTCGGACCTGCCGGCCATCAATCCAGATGTCTACGCTCTGCTGCCCCGGCGGGAACGAATGCGGTTGCGGTGGGCGGGTGTCATCCGGAGGCTCTCTGCAGGATATGCTAATTTGCCCAGACGGCTCGCTCTTGAGCAGATCGTCGGTGAGCGAAATCACCTGTGCCGCGAAGCCCGGCTCAGCGCCGTCTATCTCCTCAAGCCTTACAAGGGTGAAGGACTCAGCGGTCCGCGTCCGCAAACCGCTGGGGAAGCGATAGAGCGAATACAGGCTATCGGCGAAATGGAAAGTGCTCGGCTACGGGAGGCGCTGCCTGAAGACCAGCCGGCGAGCCTGATGGAGCCGGCGCTTCGCCGCGAACGTGATGTCCTGGAACACGCATTGACCGATATTCCGGTTTACGAGCTTCTGGTGCCACGAGTGCGAAACCCAGCGCCTCTTGTCGCCGAAATCCGGCGCGCGACAAGCCTGACCGGGAACGGCTGATGGCCGGCCGCAAGGACGGAGCGACGTCGCTTTCTCGCGCCTCGCGCGAATCTACCGCGCGGCGACAGTTTCAGCCGTTCCGGCTCGTGTCGTCCGCGTTTCGCGTGCCGCTCTACCGCAGTTCGTCCGCCCTCGTCCTGACGACGGTATTCAACGCCGGCCTGGGGCTTATCTTTTGGACACTCGCGGCCCGCCTGTACTCAGTCGAGGACGTCGGGAAAGGGGCCGCAGCCGTAGCGTCGTTGCAGCTCGTTTCGATGTTGGGCTGCACCGGCCTAACGCCGGCGCTTATCCGGCTAATCCCGCCCAGCCGGTCCGGAACGGGAGGTCTGGTCCGGGGGATTTACCTCGCGGGCGTCACGCTCGCGGTCATTTGTGGCGTGGGTTTGCTCGTGGCCACCGATCTGTTCATCGAGCCGCTCGGCGTCCCGGGGATCATCTACCTGGCGGCGATTCCGATCTTCGTGTTGTTTACGCTGCAAGACGGGGCGCTCATAGGGCTCCACCGTGAGCCCTGGGTCCCCGCGGAGAACGCCATTTACGGGATCATCAAAATCTTCCTGCTGGTAGCGTTTTCCGCCGGCGGCGCCTGGGGCATCTTCGTCTCCTGGTCGATAAGCGCCGTGCTACTGGTTGTTCCCATCAACCTTCTGCTATTCCTGAAATTCATCCCGCAGCATGCCTCACAAAAGCAGGAACAGGAAGAATTGAGCCTTCGTGAGGTCAGCCGCTTCGCCGGCGGCAATCACGTCAGCGGGCTGTTGATGGCCGTGCCAGACTTCCTTATGCCAATCATCGTCCTTCAGATAGAAGGCGCGGAGAACACGGCATTCTTCTTTGCTGCCTGGTCACTCGTCTGGCCACTGCGGCTGGTCGGGACCAATATTGCGAACGCCTTTACAGGCCAGGCCGCGAGCGACGAAAGCCGCATCGGCGACTTGTGGTACAAGGGAAGCTTGCTGATTCTCGCCATCTTCGTGCCGCTAGTCCTAATCCTGACCCTCGGGGCCTACCCCCTTCTTCGCGTGTTATTTGGTGCTGAATATGCGGATAACGGTGATACCCTCATGCGGCTATTGGCACCAGGCCTGTTACCGTTCGCTTTCGTTGCCCTCGCAGTTGCGTTGGCCCGCGTGCGCCGGCAGCTTAGCCGGCTGCTGGCGCTTTCCGCGACCTATTTCGCCGTCAGTCTGCCGCTCAGCATCGCGCTCATTTCGGTCGACGGCATTAACGGAGCCGGGTTAGCCTGGCTTCTTTCTCAATTCATTGTTGGGGTAATTGCTCTTGGGATATGGCGCCTTGGATTACTAGATCGCGGCCAGCGGGTGGAGCTATCGTCGAGCCCAGCGGTGGAGGTCTGAGCAGGCTGGGCGAGAGTGCCCGTAAGCGGGCGAGAAGTTCATTGCCATTGTGACTAAGTGGCCTCGGAACGGGTGGAAACTTGACGGAAAGTTTACGTAAGACCCTTGTAACCTGTCCCAGATCGATGCGTCTGAACCTCTGAACCTTTGGGGGAAGGGGTATCGCAGATGAGATATTTACTGTCTCGTTTGACCTCGACCATGTTCGGGGTCGCCGCCGAGAAAGAGTCCACCCGGACTCAAGTCCAAAGTGGTGGTGGGCGCGGAGGGCGCCGTTTTCCGCCCGCGCGGTCGTCGTTCTGGCCGGCAGCCATTGGCGGCGCGCTTATTCTTCTGGCATTGATCGTGCTTCCAGACCGGTCTGAGGGCGAAATCACCTTCACGATACCCTTTGCTGCCAGTGAGGATACGTTCGTTAAGAGCACCCGGGCGACGACCAACTATGGGCAAGACGCGACGCTTCAGGCTGATACTCAACCGAGCGTCAAGCGGGCCTTGATCCGGTTTCCGGTGTCGGGAATCCCCAGCACGGCGACGATTAAGTCCGCCACCCTTAAGCTGTTCGTCGTAGACAAGTCCGACCAATCAGGGACTGTTTACCGCGTGAACGGCTCCTGGACGGAAGCTGCCACGAAGTGGACTAACGCACCAACGGTCGGTACTCAGATTGCGAGGCTTCCGGGTAGCGCGTCATCCGGGACGTGGAAAGAAGTGGACGTAACCTCCGTTGTAAGGGGAAACGGCAACGTAGATTTGTACCTGCTGACCACTTCCACTGATGGGGTCGACTACGCGTCATCAGAGTCTGGACCAAGGCAGCCCGCGCTCACTGTGCGCTGGTCAATCCCGGTCAGCGACCCCCAGGCCACGCCCGGCCCGACTCCTCAGCCGACGCCTGCGGGACCGCCTGGGCCAACGCCCGGGCCCTCACCGATAACCGGAACTGGCATAAGCTACTACGTCGACGGCACGTCTGGAAACGACAGCAATAGCGGCACGAGCCCGGCGACGGCCTGGCGCACGTTGGGCAAGGCCAGCAGCGCCCCCCTCAACGCTGGCGATCAGCTTCTCTTCAAGCGCGGTGGCACGTGGTCTGGAACGC
>Ga0184635_10000458_pt1 | contig 10330 bp, 8 predicted proteins | sample PLM3_30_b2_FD_133147 | JGI IMG/M metagenome (GOLD analysis project Ga0184635, IMG submission 133147) | Groundwater sediment microbial communities from an aquifer in East River, Colorado, USA - PLM3_30_b2 | ecosystem: Environmental > Terrestrial > Soil > Riparian zone | place: USA: East River...
CAACGCGGGTGACAACGTATTCCGGCATCGCGGTATTGACTTCGCCGGCCAGTTCGATGAACCGGGTGTTCATGCCAAACTCGCGCGCCTTCCAGGTCAGGTAGAAGGGGTCGATCGGGATGCAGTGGCCGCCCAGGCCAGGCCCCGGCTGGAAGCTCATGAAGCCGAACGGCTTGGTCGCGGCGGCCTCGATCACCTCCCAGACGTCGATCTCCATCCGCTCGCAGAGCTGTGCCAGCTCGTTGACGAGCGCGATGTTCACCGAGCGGAAGATGTTCTCGAGCAGCTTCGTGAGCTCGGCGGCCTCGGGCGTCGAGACCCGGTGCACCGTGTCGACGGCGCCGTCGTAGAGCTGAGCTGCGCGTTCTGTGCAGGCCGGCGTGATGCCACCCACGACCTTGGGCACGTTCTTCGTCGTCCAGGTCTCGTTCCCGGGATCGACTCGCTCGGGCGAGAAGGCGAGGTGGAAGTCGCGGCCGGCCTTGAGCCCGGTTTGTTCGAGGAGCGGCTGGACGACCTCGCGCGTCGTTCGCGGGTAGGTCGTCGACTCGAGGACGACGAGGTGGCCGTTACGCAGCCGTATCGCGATCTGTTCGACGGCCCCGATCAGGATCGAAAGGTCCGGCTCGCGCTGCTTCGAGAGCGGCGTGGGCAGCGCGATCAGGATCGCGTCGGCGTTGCGAAGCTCGTTGTACTCCGTCGTCGCCCGGATGCGGCCTTCCTCGACGAGCGGGGCGAGCTCCTCCGACGGCACATCCCGGATGTGGCTCTCTCCCCGATTGAGCGCGCCGACGACGTCCTCGGAGACGTCGATCAGGAGAACCGAGCGCCCCGCGGTCGCGAGGGTATGCGCCAGCGGGACGCCGACATAGCCCGCGCCGACGACCGCGGCGTCCCAGGTTCGGGTCTCCGGTTCCTGCTCGGTCTGCGGTTCGATGGTTTCTTCGAGCACGGCGCTACAGGCTAGTCAGTAGATCCGCGATTCGGTCGGAGGCGTGCCCGTCGCCGTAGAGTTGCGGTCGCTCGTCCGGCATTCGGGCGTTCGCCGCCGCTTCCGCGATCGCGTCGGGATCGTCGTCGACAAGCACGTTCGCCCCGACCTCCACGGTGTCCTTCCACTCGGTCGACGGCCGCATGGTCACGCAAGGGACGCCGTACCAGTACGCCTCCTTCTGCAGCCCGCCGGAATCGGTCAGGATCACGTGCGCCTGGGAGGCGAGCGCCGCGAAGTCCAAATACCCGAGCGGCCGGATCATTCGGACGTGTCCGGGGGCCAGGCCCCTGGACGTGGCCACAGAAGCCGTGCGGGGATGGGCTGGGAAGATCACCGGGCGCTTGACTCTCCCGAGGCCGTCGAGAATCCTGGCCAGGCGCTCCGGCCTCACGTTGGCTTCTCGGTGGACGGTCGCCACGGCGTAGGCGCCGGGGTCGAGCTCGAGTACGGAGAGGATCGGCGAGCGGTCCCGGGCGATAGGGGCGAGCTTGAAGCTCGCGTCCGCCATCACGTCGCCGACGACCTCGGCCCGGCCCGGCACGCCTTCCGCGCGGAGCACGTCGCGCGAGCGTTCGTCCGGGGTGAAGAGCAGTGTCGCGATGCGGTCGACTTCCAGCCGGTTGTGCTCCTCGGGCATCGACAGGTCACCGCTTCGCAGCCCGGCCTCGACGTGGCCAACGCGGGTGTCTCCCGCGGCCCGGGCGCCGGCGACGGTCGAGTTCGTGTCGCCGTAGACGAGGATCCAGTCCGGAGCCTCCGAAGCGACGATGCGGGCGATCTCCGGCACCATCCGCTCCACGTCGGGCGTCCGGAGGTCGAGGCGATAGCTCGGCGGCTCCAAGCCGAGCTCGTCGTAGAAGACCTGCGAGAGCTCGGGATCGTAGTGCTGCCCGGTGTGGACGACGACCTCTTCGACCCCGCGCTCGCGCAGCGAGACCGACACCGGCCCGGACTTGATGAACTGCGGGCGGTTGCCGACGACGGACAGGACCTTCACGGCCCGGACCCTACGACGTGATCGCGAACCAGCTCTTCGTCGTCGGATCGGACATGAAGAAGCGCAGGAGCTGTCGCCCGACCTTGGTCGCCCCGGCCCCAGAGGGCAGCGTTCCGTCGTCGCGGACGTCCTCGCAGGCCCACGTCAACCCGTCGATGCGTCCCTTCGCGCCGTCGGTCCACAGGTACGGGCCCCACCCGATCCACGGCCCGCGCAGCTTCTTCTCCATGCGGTCCTGGATCAGCCAGCGGACGGCATAGCCGCTGTCGTAGGCGGCCGGCTCAGGGTTGGTTGGGGTGATCGCGTAGCCGCCGTATGTGCGACTCGACGTGTAGATCAAACGGAGCTTCGGGAAGCGCCGAGTGACGATCTGGACAATCGTGCGCAGGTTCGAGCGCAGCGCCTTTGCGTCCTGCGGAAACGGTCGGGCCTCGCCGGAGATCGCTTCCTTCAGCCAGACGACTTGCACGTCGCCGGCCGTCACGCCTGCATCCTTGAGCCGCCGGTCGACCGCCGACCAGTACCCCGCGGCAGGACGCGCGACGCGCCGGGCGTCCCAGCCGTGTACGGCGCCGTCCACGAGCGTGACGGCCGGATTGACCTCGGTGTCTCCCGCCGCCTGGCGCATGAGCGAGCGGAACTCGAGCGTCGCGTTGGACATGCCGATCGAGAGCACCACGGTCCGCCCGTTGATCGGGTGCACGCGCTTCGCGGCGCTGACGCCGGCCTTCAGGTACCACCGGGGCGGAGTGTTGAGCCCACCGGGATAGAGGCCGCCCTTCTGGCCGCGGTACATCCGCTTCCCGAGATCGGTGAGCGGGATCAGCCCAGTCGACGTCTGGCTGCACTCGGCCGCCGACCGCGCCTCCCCGGTCGGCGCCTCAGCAGCCGCCACCGGGACGAGTACGAGCATGCCGACAAGGAACAGCCGCAGGGCGTTCATGCGGTTCAGGGTACGCACGCGCTGTTAGCGGGCTGTAAGGGGACGCGAGCCTTACGATCGTGACATGTGGGCTGATGTCTGATGGACGCCGAGCCGGTGACGCTCACCGGGTGGTCGTGGTCGGCGGTGGTTTCGGAGGGCTCCAGGCCGTCCTGAGGCTCAGACACGCCCCCGTCGACGTCACGCTCGTCGATCGGAGGAATTTCCATCTCTTCCAGCCGCTCACCTACCAGGTAGCGACCGGTGCGCTCTCGCCCGGCGAGATCGCCTATCCGCTGCGCGCCATCTTCAAGCGCAACCGCAACGTCCGCGTGCTCATGGCCGAGGTCGCCCACTTCGATCTCGACGCGCGTGAGCTTCACCTGCGGTCGGTCTACGGCGTCCCCGCAGAGCCCACGATCGCCTACGACACGCTCATCGTCAGCGGCGGCTCGCGTTACTCGTACTTCGGCCATGACGACTGGCGTGAGCACGCCGCCGAGGTGAAGTCGCTCGAGAGCGCGCTGATCGTGCGCAGTCGCCTCCTCAGCTCCTTCGAGGCTGCCGAGCAGGAGCACGACGCTGACCGGCGCGCAGCCTGGCTCACCTTCGTCGTCGTCGGCGCGGGTCCGACCGGCGTGGAGATGGCCGGCCAGATCGGAGAGCTCGCGCGCGACACCCTCCGGCGTGACTTCCGTACCATCGATCCGCGCACGGCTCGCATCCTGCTCGTCGAGGCCGCGGAACGCGTGCTCACGACCTTCCCGCCGTCGTTATCCGCGAAAGCCGAGCGATCGCTACAGAAGCTCGGCGTGACCGTGCTCACCCGCCAGATGGTGGTCGGCGTCGACGGCGAGAGCGTGACGATCGACGACGGAAGCGGCACGCCGGAGAGAATCGCCACCCGGACAGTCGTCTGGGCGGCCGGCGTCACTGCCTCGAGTCTCGCGGCAAGACTCGCGGAATTGACCGGGGCCGAAGTCGACCGCGCCGGACGGGTGACGGTTGAGCCGGATCTCACGCTCCCCGGCCATCCGGAGGTCTTCGCGCTCGGTGACATGGTCCGGGTCCGCGACGCAAGCGGCAACCCGGTCGTGCTACCCGGCGTCGCGCCGGTCGCGATGCAACAGGGTCGCTATGCGGCGAAAACGGTGCGCGCTCGGCTGCGCTCGCGCCCCACCGCGCCGTTTCGCTACCGCGACAAGGGCAACCTCGCGACGATCGGCCGCGGAGCCGGCGTTGCGGACATCAAGGGACTGAAGCTCAGTGGCTTCATCGCCTGGATGACGTGGCTTCTCGTCCACATTTGGTACCTCATCGGCTTCCAGAACCGGCTCCTCGTCTTCATTCGCTGGTCGATCAGCTTCGCCACACATGGCCGCGGCGCGCGGTTGATCACCGAGCCGGGGGCTGATCGGCGCGACTAGCGCAACAACTTCGACTCGGTTAAGGGCGGGGGTGATGGGCCGTGCAGGGATCGAACCTGCGACCTTGGGATTAAGAGTCCCCTGCTCTACCAGCTGAGCTAACGGCCCGCCGACCGGCGAGTATAGCCACGGTTTTCTGGACTCCCTGAACGCGAACGACCGGCGTAAACCAGCGGCCTCCGGCCGGAACCTGCGGCTTCGACCCTCGTCCCTTCCTGCAGGATTGCAGCGGCACGAAGCCGCTCGTGAAGGGCGCCGGGATGTTCGTGGATACGCGTCCACCGAAGGCGAGAACGCAGAAAGTCGCCACGCGTGTCCCGGTCGAGACCGCCCTACTGCCACGGATTTTCCCTGAGTGCCCGATCCGGTTCTTCGACCTTCGAAACGACTGGGTGTACCCGCTTTTCACGTTCGGCGATTGGCGCCTGCTCAAGGGTGGGTCGCCGCTCTCCCCGCGCACTCGGCGGTTGACGGCCCACGGCAGCACGTCGGTCTGCTTCCCGGACGAGTATCCAAGCCGACACAGCTCGAGCTGCGGCAAGCCCCACGTGGCCAAGATCAGGTCGATTGGCAGGTCGTCGTAACCCGCTGACGGATTAGGGTCTCCACAGTCGAGAGGGAGGAACCAATGCCGTTCGAAGTGCCACCGCTTCCGTACGAGTACGACGCTCTCGAGCCGCACATCGACGAACAGACGATGCGGCTTCATCACGACAAGCACCACCAGGCCTACGTCGACAACGCCAACAAGGCGCTGGAAGGCACGGACTGGGCCGACCGTCCCGTCGAGGAGGTCCTACAGAGCCTCGATTCACTGCCGGAGGACATTCGCATGGCGGTCCGCAACAACGCCGGCGGGCATGCGAACCACTCGTTCTTCTGGGAGATCATGAGCTCTCAGGGCGGCGGCGAGCCCGACGGCGAGCTCGCCAACGCGATCAACTCGGCCTTCGGCGGCGCCCAGCAGCTGAAGGAGCAGGTGAACGACGCAGGCGTCAAGCGGTTCGGGAGCGGCTGGACCTGGCTCGTCCTCGACGGCGGTTCCCTGGCCGTGACCTCGACGCCGAATCAGGACACGCCGCTGAGCGAGGGCAAGACGCCGATCCTGGGCATCGACGTCTGGGAGCACGCCTATTACCTCAAGTACCAGAACCGGCGTCCGGAGTATCTCGAGGCCTGGTGGAACGTGGTCAACTGGCCGGAAATCGCTCGGCGCTACGAGACCGCGCGTTAAGCGCCTGTAAAAAAACCCCTCAAGAGTCTAGGTTTGCCGCCGATACAGGGACCAACCGTTTCTTCGGTTGCGTCCCATGAGAACTGTCGTCGCCACAGTTTTCGTCTCCCTCCTCCTCGCCCCGAGCGCGATCGGGGCGGGGGATCCCGAGGTCGCGGCGCTGCAGGTCGGGCTGCGCACTCACGGCTTCTACGCGGGGACGGTGGACGGCGTGCTGGGCGCCGGCACCGTCCAAGCCGTTCAGCGCCTGCAGCGGAAGAAGGGCATCGCCGTCGACGGCGTCCCAGGCCCGCAGACGCGCAAGGCGCTCGGCCGGTACGGGAAGCGCGCGCCGTTCGGCCGCCGGGTGCTCCTCGCCGGCATGCGCGGCTGGGACGTCGCGGCATTCCAGTTTGCGCTTGCGTGGCACGGATTCCCGTCCGGGGCCTTCGACGGCGTCTTCGGCTCGTCGACGGAAGAGGCATTGTTCGACTTTCAGCGGTGGAGCGGGCTCACCGTTGACGGTCGCGCCGGACCGTCGGTCATCGGTGCGCTGAAAGGTCCGGTACCGACCTGTCCGCTCTCCCTCTCCTCGCCGATGCCCGGACTCTACGGCGACCTATTCGGGCCGCGCGGAAACCGTTTCCACAGCGGCATCGACTACCCGGCCCAGCGAGGCGCTCCCGTCGACGCCGCCGCCACCGGTCTCGTTACCTTTGCGGGGTGGGCGGCCGGCGGCTGGGGCCGCCTCGTGACTGTCGCCCACTCGAGCGGCGTACGCACGATGTACGCCCACCTGTCGCGCGTCGCCGTTCGAGTCGGGCAGCGTGTCGAGGTCGGCCAGCGCGTTGGCCGCGTCGGATCAAGCGGCGAAGCGTCGGGCCCGCATCTGCACTTCGAGGTCCGTCTCCGCGGCGCCGCCGTCGACCCCCTCGGCGGGCTTCTCTAGCTTCAGGCGCGCGGCGGCCGTTCGTCCTCGACGTACGTCGTGCGCCGACGGCCGAAGTAGCCGGGACCGCCCCAGCTCGACCAGAACGCGAGCGAGAGCAGCACGCCGACGGCTCCGACGATCATCAGGATCCAGCCGATCGCATCCTCGTTGACGCCACCGATGTCACTGGTGACACCCCAGACGAGGATTGCACCGACGGCGATCAACAACAGGCCTACACCGAGTCCCATTCAGTCCTCCTTCGCTTGGCCGCGAGTCCCGCGGCAGAGGTCGGTGTTACCCATTCCGTTTGACCTGCTAACTCCCGCTCTCAGCCTGTAGGCTCGCGGGCGGTGCGCGCGGGATCGCTCATTCGCGTTCTCTTCGTCGCTCTCCTGCTCGCCGCGATTGCGACGGCAATCGCGATCTTCGTCCCGTGGCTGCCCGACAACGCCTCCGTGGAAGGCGGCCGGATCGACTTCGTCTTCTGGTTCGTGACCGCGATCTGCATCGCGATCTTCTCGGTCGTCGCATCGGTGAGCGTCTACTCGCTGGTGAAGTTCCGGGCCAAGCCGGACGACGACTCCGACGGCCCACCCGTCCACGGCCACACGGGCCTCGAGATCGCGTGGACCGCGATTCCGCTGCTGCTCGTCCTCTCGATGATCGTCGTCAGCTCCGTTGCGCTGGCGAAGAATGACCGGGACCCGTCGGACTCGATGCGCGTCGAGGTCCTCGGCCAACAGTTCGCGTGGCTCGTCGCCTACCCGCCGGCCGGAGCGGCCGAGGACGCGGACGGCTTCATCTGCTTCAACCGGGACACGGGCGCTCAGGTCGACAGACGCTGCAAGGGCTCGACGACGCTCTTCCTGCCCCTCGACCGACATGTACGGCTTCATCTCACCTCCCGGGATGTGATCCACTCCTTCTGGGTGCCCGAGTTCCGCCAGAAGCAGGACGCCGTCCCGGGCCTCGAGACCGAGATCACCGTTACACCGACACGCACAGGGAACTTCCCGTTCATCTGTACGGAGCTCTGCGGGGCCGGCCATTCGCTGATGCGCAGCCGGGCTATCGTCATGCCGCAGAGCCAGTTCGACGCGTGGCTGAGGAGGGGGGTGCGTAGGTGACCGCGACGGTCGACGAGCAAGCGGCGCCCGAGGAGCACGTCGTGACCCCGCCGCCGACCGGGTGGCGCCATTACCTGCTCGGTCCCGGCTGGATCCGGGCCATCTGGATGACGGCGCTCTTCTTCGGGCTGGGGCTCGGCCTCGTCGTCGGGCTCCGCGCGCTCGCCGGCTGGGACCCGATCTTCTTCTGGGAGGCGATCATCACTGTCGCCGCCCTGGTCGCAGCCCCGCTCGGCTTCCTCGCCGGGCTCGGCGCCTTCGACTACTGGGTCGCGTGGGCCCTCGGGCAGCCGACGAAGCCGGAGGACCACTCAGGGCACGGCGCCCGGAACTGGACGGACTACTTCCGGATCAACACCGACCACAAGGTGATCGGGATCCAGTACGTCACGACGACGATCTTCTTCTTCCTCGCGGGCGGCATGCTGGCGATGCTCGTGCGGGCGGAGCTAGCCCGACCCGAGGCCAACTTCGTCGACGCGCAGACGTACAACGAGCTCTTCTCCGTCCATGCGTCGCTGATGATCTTCCTGTTCGTGATTCCGGCGTTCGCCGGGCTCGCGAACTTCGTGCTCCCGCTGATGATCGGCGCGCCGGACATGGCGTTCCCGAAGCTGAATGCCCTCTCGTACTGGCTCCTGCCGATCGCCGGGATCATGATGCTGTCAAGCTTCTTCTTCCCCGGTTTCGGCGCCGGCTGGACGAACTACGCGCCGCTGTCGGTCGACCAGCCGTACGGGAACGTCTTCTTCTCGATGGCCGTCCAGTGGGCCGGTGCGTCGTCGATCATGACCGCGCTCAACTTCCTGGTCACGATCATCACGATGCGGGCGCCGGGCATGACGTTCTGGCGCATGCCCCTGCTCGTGTGGGCGAACTTCACGACGTCACTGCTCGTCGTTATCGCGACGCCCTTCATCGCCGGATCGCAGTTCTTCGTCATGTTCGACCGGGTGCTGCACACGAACTTCTTCGAGGTCGGCGAGGGCGGCTACCCGCTCGGGTACCAGCACATCTTTTGGTTCTACTCGCACCCGGCCGTCTACATCATGATCCTGCCCGGGTTCGGGATCGCCTCGGAGGTGATCTCGACGATGTCGAGGAAGCCGATCTTCGGCTACCGGCTGATGGCGCTCTCCCTCGTCGCCATCCTCATCCTCGGCTTTTCGGTGTGGGCGCATCACATGTTCGTGGCCGGCATGGCGACCTGGCTGCGCATCCCGATGATGATCACGACGCTGCTGATCGCCGTCCCGACCGGGATCAAAGTGTTCTCGTGGCTGGCGACGACCTGGGAGGGGAAGATCAACTTCTCGACGCCGATGTTATGGGCGCTCGGGTTCGTCTCCCAGTTCGTGATCGGCGGGCTCTCGGGGATCATGCTGGGCGCCGTCCCGATCGACATCCACGTCTCGGACACCTACTTCATCGTCGCCCACATCCATTACGTGCTCCTGGGTGGGTCGCTGTTCCTGATCTTCGCCGGGATCTACTACTGGTTCCCGAAGATGACCGGGCGGATGTTCAACGAGAAGCTCGGGAAGACGCACTTCTGGCTGACATTCCTCGCCTTCAACGCCACCTTCTTCCCGATGCACATCATCGGCGTCCAGGGCATGCCGAGGCGCGTCTACACCTACGACCCACAGTTCGGGAACTGGAACCTCTTCATCTCGATCTCGTCGTTCGTGCTCGGAGTCTCGTTCCTGATCTTCGTCTACAACATGGTCGTCAGCTGGGCCCGCGGCGAGCGGGCGCCTGCCAACCCCTGGCGGGGCAAGACGCTCGAGTGGCAGGTCTCTTCGCCGCCTCCGCTCTTCAACTTCGACGAGATACCCCAGGTGGTCGGCAGTCCCTACGAGTACGGCGTGCCCGGTGCCCGCCACGCCGTCTTCAACGGCGACCGGGAAGCCGCCAGGGAAGAGGAAGAGGTGCGCGCGTGAAACGCCACATCCTCGTGGTGGCAAACGAGACTGTGGCGGGCCAGGGGTTGATCGACGCGGTGAAGCGGAAGGCCGCCGAGGGTGACGTCGAGCTCGTGACCGTCCTCGCGCCGGTCAGCCGGCCGCGCTCCGGCTACGTCGTCTACGAGGACACCCGCCGCGCGGCGGCCGGTCGGCGTCTCGACGGGACTTTGTCGGCGCTGCGCGAGGCCGGGATACCCGCCCACGGGCTTGTGGTCGAGTCGGAGCCGGACGATGCTGTGCGCGACGCTTTCGGCATGCTCGAGCCCAGGCCGACGGACGTGATCCTCTCCACCCATCCAGTCGAGAAGTCGGGATGGATCCGCAAGAACGTGGTCGACAAGGTTCAGAAGGCGGCCGGCGACATCCCGGTCGAGCACGTTGTCGTGGACGTCGCCGCCGACAGCGGTCAGGCGAACGTTCTCGTTATCGCCAACGAGACGGTCATCGGCGAGGCGCTCCTCGACCGCATCCGAGAGCGCGCGGCGCGCGGGCCCGCGAGCTTCCTGCTCGTCGCGCCGCAGAGCGACCCTACGCAGTCGGAGCATCCGGAAGCCGAGCACCGGCTGCGCCGCGCGCTCGCCGAGCTCCGTGCCTCGGGAATCGACGCCCATGGGCAGATCGCCCATCCCGATCCATACACGGCGGGGATGAACGCGATCCAGGACGAGCGGATCGACGAGATCATCGTCTCGACGTTCGAGCCGGCCGAGTCGCCGTGGATGCGCCGCGACCTGATCCAGCGGCTCCAC
>Ga0184635_10000464_pt1 | contig 10303 bp, 8 predicted proteins | sample PLM3_30_b2_FD_133147 | JGI IMG/M metagenome (GOLD analysis project Ga0184635, IMG submission 133147) | Groundwater sediment microbial communities from an aquifer in East River, Colorado, USA - PLM3_30_b2 | ecosystem: Environmental > Terrestrial > Soil > Riparian zone | place: USA: East River...
GACGTGCAGCAAAAGCAATGACTCATCCCACAAAAAGCAAACGCCGTGCGGCAAAAACTGCGACAATCCCGCCGTAGTCGTCGATGGTTGGCCGCCGGCCTCGGTTTGCTGCGAATCGCTAGCGTTCGGCGAGGACGATGCGGTCTCTGCTTTTGCGACCCCATGCGCCCAGAGTTCGGTGCGCCCGAGATGGAGCGCGCCGCCAACGCAAGCGAGGCTGAGCAGTAGCCCTGCCAGTGCAAACCATATCGAGCTCATGATTTGTTTCATCGGTAAAACACTCGGTTCGCTATCGCCGTGCTCAGAGCGCTGCGCCAAAAGAAGCAAGAGCCCGGCTGGTAGTATCCAGGCAGGCTCCCTTGTCATAATAAATTCAGCAACTGTGAACTCCGCATAATGTTTCCGGCCAATGGCTCTACATGTGCACTAGAAAATAGTCGTCATGATCAGCATACTCCTTTAACTCCCTCACATTCCCTCCGATGATCGCCGACAAGAGGTGATGGAATTGATACCAATCATGACTTGAGTGTGCCCCGCTTATTCGTCGACAATCGAGCACTTTTCGTGCCATCGCGGTGGTTTAGGTGACTCTAATAAACTCCAGCGGGCCAATGGTTTTTTGAATGCGATTTTGCGGAAAGTCGCAACAGAAACTGCCAAATTTTACTGCCATGCTTGCGGCGATCGGTGAACCCCGGAAGGGCAAAAACGAACAGAAACCGAAGATCTCATTCACTCACCGACAATTTTTATTGTGGCGTATCGATGGGCACGCCGGACGGAACGAAGAAACGAATGAATCAGGGTGATGGAAATACGCGCTGCTGCGGACGGAAGGTTTGGTTCGGATGAAAAGAAGAATTGGCGGTGAAAGACTGATGACAATCGATGCAAACGCTTATAAACGACGGAGCAGCAATTTTACCGTGGAGGATTTTTATTTGTCGTAGCGACTAACGTTCGTAAAGTTTTTTGATAAAACCGCTCTGATCGATTTCGCGCAGCAAACTGTCATCGACGAATGATTTCGGATCGGCGCTCTTTGCCTTCGGATTCTCTTTTTCGAGTAATCCGAGCACCGTCTCGACGCCGCGCAGCGAGGGATAAGGCGTGGCTTCGTAGTATTTCGTAGCCAGAAGGTCGTAAGAGCGTTCGAGATTACGCTCCTGCTCTGCGTTGACACGAAGCTTCTTTCTGACGATTTCGAGACTCTCCTTTTTGTTATGCTTGAAATAGGCGATGCCCTCCAAGAAACCCTTGAGAAATCTTAGCGCGTTGTCGCGGTTGGCCTTGATGTAGCTTCGCGTGGAAGCAATCATAGTGTGAAGATAGTAAATATCCGTTTCCGCCAGATCGACTAAGACGCGAAACCCGCGATCCTCGGCGATGAATACGAAGGGGATCGTCATCACAGCCCCATCGATGCCGCCCTTGTCCAAGGCTTGGAGCATGTTCGGCGAAGATCCGAGCTGAAGAACTTGAACGTCTGTCGCGCTCATGTTCCAGCGTTTGAGCATCATCAAAAGAACCGAGTGAGACACCGCGCCGATGCGAGTCGCGCCGATCTTTCTTCCTTTAAGGTCCGCCGGAGTTTTGATATCCGACCGCACCATAATCCTGTTCAACCCTTTATTGACACCGGCAGCGATTATCACGGTCTCGCCGCCGCGCAAGGCGGCGTTCACCAGAGAATCTCCGCCGGCACTGGCGATCTGGATATCGTTGGCGAGCAGCGCGCCGATACCAGCCGTAGCACCCTGGCCGGTAACGATGATTTCCGTTTCGATGCCATGCTTACGAAAGAGGCCTTGTTGTTCGGCGACCCACATGGCGCCATGAAGGGCGCTCACCGAGCTCAATCCCACTCTTATTTTGTCTTGCGCAAAGGCGTCGGTGTGATTAATAAGCGCGCAGCCGGCGGCAACGAAACTAAACCAAAACGTTTTCATCGGCGTGCCAGAAGCGAATGTTTTCTAGCGTTGGTACAACGTTTTGACGAACCCGCTGGCTTCGATCTCGCGCAGCAGGCTATCGTCGACGAACGATTTTGGATCCGCGCTCTTGGCCTTGGGATTATCTTTTTCGACGAAGCCCAACACAGTCTCGACGCCGCGCATCGACGGATAGGGGACGTTCTCGTAATATTTTGCGATCAATAAATCGAGGGAACGTTCTAGGTTGCGTTCCTGCTCCGGGCCAAGCCGAAGTTTTTTCTTGACGATATCCAGACTTTCCTTCTTGTGTTGCTTCACGAAGGCGATGCCTTCCAAGTATCCTTTGAGAAAACGCAAAACCTTATCGCGATTGTTCTTAATGTATTGGCGGGTCGTCGCGACCATCGTGTGCAGATAATAAATGTCCGTATCCCCCATATCGAGCAAGACACGATAGCCGCGGTCCTCCGCCACGAACATCGACGGAATCGTCAGCACCGCGCCATCGATGCCGCTTTTGTCGAGACTCGCCAGCATATTCGGCGACGAGCCGAGCTGCATGACCTGCACGTCGCTAGGGCTCATTTTCCACTGCTGCAGCATCATCAGCAGAACCGAATGAGAAACCGCGCCGATCCGAGTAACACCGATCCGCTTACCCTTTAAGTCCACCGGCGTTTTGATCTCCGGTTTGGTGACCAATCTCTGCAGCCCTTTGTTGACGACGCCCGCGATCATCACGGTGTCACCGCCGCGCAACGCCGCCGCAACCAGAACATCACCCGCTGAATTGACTATCTGGACGTCGTTGGCAAGCAGCGCGCTGATTCCCGCTGTGCCGCCCTGACCCGTCACGATGACTTCCGCGTCAATCCCATGCTTACGAAACAGGCCCTTCTGTTCCGCAACCCACACTGCGCTATGGAGCCCGCTCACGGAGCTGAGACCCATTCTGACTTTGTCTTGAGCCGTCGCCGCTCGCCACACGAACAACCAGCCGATCAACAGCATCATTCCTGCAATCATGCCGCGCGAATTCATCAAATCTCCTTACTCCTGACGCCTCACCCCTTACCTCTTGCCAATTTCCGCCAGCGCTTGCTTTAGGTAACTCTGATCAATGTACTTCGCCGGTTGCGGCAACGGCTCCTTGAGTGTGCCTTGCTCGGCGGTGATTTTGATCAGCGTGCGCACGCCTTCGACATTAAGATCGGCGTTGCGATCCCAGATTCGGCTTTTCCAGTTGTAGTCGGAAGCGTAACGGCAGTGGTCCGCGCTAATCACCATCTCCTTCGACAAATAGCCGCAGGCAGCCTCGCGATTGTCCATCATCCAGCGCATTGTCGACACCATCGCTTTCATGAAGCGCACCACCAGCGGCCGGTTTTTTTCAGCCCAGGAGCGTTTGACGATATAGACGTTGAACTGAAAATTGGGCTGGTCATCGGCGAAGTAACCGATGATATTGAAACCCTGTTGCTTGGCAACGAGATCGAGCGGCACCCCGACAGGCGCCGAGGAAATTTGGCCGGAGGTTAATGCCTGATAGCGGTCGGCAGCGCCGCCGATATTGAGCAGCGCGTAATCGCGCGGATATTCTAAACCATGGACCTTTAACACTAGGCGCAAAGCGAAGCCGGTGCCGGAGGTCAGTGTCTGCGTGCCGATCGTCGTCCCGCGCAGATCCGCGTAGGTTTTGTACGGCTTGCCGCCGATCATGCTCAAACCGAGGCCGTTGATCAGGCCGCCGATCATCGTAATATCGGCTCCCTTCTCATAGGCGCTGATGAGCGTGTCGACCGTCGCATTGGCAACGTAGATGGAATCGGCGGTCAGCGCTTGAATCGTCAACGGCGACCCGCGCATGGTAACGATCGGCACCTCCAAGCCTTCCTTGTCGAAGAAACCCATCTTCCCAGCCACCCAAAGCGGACCGTAACTCAAAGTCTTCGAAGACTCGCCGATCGGAAAGCGAACTTTCTCCTGTGCCGCGCAAGGCGTCGCCAGCACAACCGCAAACATAAGAATCGCCGCGGCGCGACCCATCCTCAATCCTCCATCCTCGATTCCCATGACCGAAAGCACGATCTTCCCATCACTCCAGTACTCCAATTGCTATCGAATGGGCTTTATCACACACAGCGTGTTCCGCCCCGTCCACATGGGCAGGAATACCGAGTGTCGGTGCTTGCCGCCAACGACAATCACCATGATGTCTTCCGACTTCGATGACAGATGGACGACCCTGTCCGGCGTGACGTGCGGCGCGTCTTTTAATAGTTCGTCATCACTCTTGTGCCCTTTCCGGCGCGCGGGAATCTCGGAGAACTTGAGCGACGCATGCTCCCACAAGTAATCCTTGACCTGCTTCTTGGTGATACCGTCGCGCGCCATGATCTCGGCGTCCTCGATGCCAAGCGCAATCAACGGCGTGCCACCGCCGAAGCTGCCGACGTCGAGATGACTCACACCGTGATGCATCTTGATCACTTCGGCCAATGACGAGAGCGCCTGCTCGCCGCGATTGCCTGCGGTGTGAATCGGCAGGAATCCATTGATGCCGAAAACGGTCACGGAACTTTCTTCCGGCTTAAAACCGAATTCGACGTGGTACGGCTCCCAGGGACTTTTCTCCTGGTTTTCGCCGAAGCACATGGTGTATTTGCCCGGCCAGCCAAACGTCGATCGATCCGTGTCGCCCGGATAGCCGCCGCCGACCGTGATCAAAATCAAACGCATGGCACGGCCGATGGTCGCATTGGAACGAAAGCCGGGGCCAAACACACCAGAGTCGCAATTGACGTTGAGCTGTTTTCTGATCGGACCGTTGAGCAACAGCGCCGGCCCGACGTAACCCGTCGTCGCCTGCACGCCGTAAAGATTGAAGTGCGGCTCGCAGATCGCTTCCACCGCGGCGATAATCACCGGCAGATATTCAGGCAAACATCCAGCCATGACCGCGTTGATCGCGATTTTTTCAATCGAACAAGGCGCCCACTTCGGCGGTATCGGCCCGATGATTTCTTGCGGATCGCGCCGGGTCGCACCGAGCATTTTTTCAACCCGCTCCGCCGTCGGTGGCACGATCGGCAAGCCGTCGCTCAGCTTCTCTGCGCAAAACCAATCGTTGACCGCTTCCCAACTGTCTTCGACTTCAATAAGATTCGAGGCAAGGCTTGGCATTATGCATTCTCCAACAAAAGTCTATTCAAACGAATTTGATGGCTCTCACTTTAACGTCCGAGGCGCTCCAGCGTAGTCACGTAATCGCGCACGCCGCGCGCCACGTCGTAGGCCGGCTCATAACCGAGGTTCTTTTCCGCGGCTGAAATATCGAAGACGCAATAACTTTGCTTGCTGCGACCGAGCTTGCTCGGTCCGGGACCGAGCTCGATCTTGTGATCGGGAAATAATTTGGCCGCCGCATTCAAGAAATCTCTTGGCGTGGAAGCCATCCCCGTGCCGATATTGAAAGTCCATGCGCTCGGCGCCGGTGCTTTTATGCCAAGATAAACCGCGCGCCCCACGTCGCCGACGTAAACCGCGTCGTTGAGCTGATCGCCGCCCTGCGGAATCACCCACCTCTCGCCGCTGCGCGCTCGCTCGATCAATTGGCCGTAAAACGACAAAGGTCCATGGCGCGCTTCTTTGCCGGGACCGTAGATCGACACGAAGCGCAGCGCGATGAATTCAATTCCGTAAGTTTCCCGGTAATAACGGCCCAGCTCTTCACAGCAGACTTTCAGCGAGCCATACAAATCCGCCGGCCGTTTCGGATAATCCTCGCGCACGGGTTTGCAGGTCGGCGGCGCATATTCCCCGGTGATTTCGCCGTAGGCCGCCTTCGAGCTGGTGAACAACACGCGCTTGATATTCTTGGCGCGCGCGACTTCCAAAACGTTGGTCGTGCCGTCGACACTAACTTGCACTGCAAGGCGCGGATTGGCTTCAGCGGGTTCCGGCATCAAAGCAGCCAAATGAGCGATATGTGTGACTTGATAATCGTCGACGGCCTTTTCCAACACCGCTTGGTTGCAAATATCACCGATCACGACATCGACCTGATCTTTGATGTCACCCATCAAAGTCAGATCCATCCGGTTGTCCATCAGCACCGGCCGCAAGCCGTCTTGCACCATCAAACGAGCCGTGACCGCGCCATTGACACCGAGACCGCCGGTTATTAGAACCTTCATCATCAGCTCCTGAATGTTTACTAAGCTCCTTTACTATCCGGTTTCGCGCGTCTTTGTCTAGCGTCGCAACGCGGTTCAGCGCCTAGCGTGCGGCGTCTTCATGAAACCAAAACTGCACGCAAGACTCTAGACCGCAAACTGTTGACACGCCTTCTCATCGCTTAGTAGAAACAAAGTTAACAAGGAGAACCCAAATGGCTAATTTGAAAACCTGGCAGCCGCCGGAATTTGTCGACCGCGAACGTTGCATCAAAGACACCGAGGAAATTCTCGGCCAGCCCGACCTGGCCATCAAGAGCACCGAAGATATTTTTCGCGTCAACACGCTCGGCATGGACTGGGACCTGGGCATGGTTGTCCACGAACCGGTGGACTCCAGCAAAATTCCAATCGGCGCCGACGGTAAGAAGGCCGGCTTTTTTCTGCTGCACGGTGGCTCGAGCGATTTCAAAGGCATTGAGCGCTACGCAAAGATGCTCGCCAGCAAGTTCGGTTTTCGCGTGATCGCCGGCACTTTCCCCGGCAGATTTTATTTTCCCGATCCAAGCCGCGATTGGCCCGATGACACGATCCACGCCGACGGCACGGTGCGCACGCCGATCTGGAAGCAAGGCGAACTGATCACGCCGGATCAATACGAGGTCGTGAAAGATCCTTCGAAGCGCAATCGTTACGGCACGCGCACGCTCGCGAAAGCAAAACCAGAAACAATTTTTTGGTATCGCATGGCCGCCTGGCCCGCGGCGTTCGAAGCCGGCATGATCGAAGCCTGCCGGCGCCACTTTCCCGTCGGTGAATTTTCCGTCTACGGCCAGGGCCATTCCACCGGCGGCCCGTTCATTTGCATGCTGTCACAGCGCGTCCCCAATATGGCCGGTGTCTGCGCCACCGAGCATTCGCCGTTCGGTTATCTTTGCTCCGGCCGCGAGGTGTGGGGCGGAGAACTCGGTAAAATCAGCGGCTACGAAAAACCCGAGAAGCAAGGCAAGCCGCGCAGCGATCCGTTCGATGAGCTCTATATCCGCACCTGGCGCGACCTCGCCCGCTATCTCGGGCCGGAATCGCTGGGACAGGAAGGACCGACGGCGTTGATGCGCTTGCCGGCGATCATGGAAGATGTTTTTGATGCCTGGGAAAAAGCCAAGAACCGCCCACAGTTCAAAGCGGAGTATCTCGTCACCCACGCGATCACAGCTTCCCTCGCTGAAGGCGCGCGCGTCAGCGCCTCGCGGCTAAAAATGAACAAGGAAGAGACCGAAGCACTGGTCAACCAATTCGTCGGCTACACGCGCGAGCTATCGGGCGCAAACGTGAAGCCCGTGCCGCCCTTTCTCTTCGAGATCTCCAAAGACAGCCGCGATCACAGCCCCGAAGTCTACGCGGAAGTGATCATGCCGGGCTTCCGCGCCATGAAACCCGCGCCGAAAATCGCCATCACCCGCTTCGGCGCCGGCGTGCACAGTTTCTGGAAAGCGGAAAAAGATCTGCCGGTGGGAATCGTGCCGTCGGTGATCAAGTCGTGGAAGGAAGCCGTGACCGGCGGATATTTTGTTGAGCATATCTAGAGGAGGAGACGTGATGGAAATCGCTCTTTACTACGCCCCCAACACCTGTGCGCTCGCTCCCTATGTCACGCTGACCGAAGCGGGCGCCGATTTCGAGGTCCGGCCGCTTAATTTTCGCAAGCGGCAGAATTTCTCGCCCGAGTATCTGAAGATAAATCCGAAGCACAAGGTGCCTTCGCTCGTCGTCGACGGCAAGATACTGCACGAGAACGTCGCTATCCATCAATGGGTCCATCGCACCTTCCCCGACGCGAAGATCCTGCCCGCCGATCCGTGGGACGAGTTGCAGGCGATCTCGCTACACGCCTGGTGCGCCAGCGGCATCCACCCCTATCTAAGTCGAATCAACAACCCGGCCAAGGTCTGCGACGCGCCTGGCGCGTCCGACGGCGTGATCAAATTCGCGACGGAAGCTCTCTACGAGAATTTCCGGATTGGCGACGATTTGCTCGTCGGGCGCGAGTACTTCTTCGACCATTTCACCGCGCCGGACGCGCATTTCTTTTGGTGCTGCCGCCGCGCTACCCAGTTGGAGGTGGACATCTCAGGCTTCCCCAGCGTCATGGCGCACTACAAGCGCATGCAGGAGCGCCCGAGCGTCAAGACGTTTCTCGCCTACGAGAAAGAATTGAACGAAGGGTTTGCCAAGACGGCATAGGCAAATTTCCCAGACACACGCAGTTGCCGAGAAGCAGAAGTATCTCGCTGTGCCCTCTGAGGAAATCAAAGCAGCCGGCGTCGCCGGACTCCCGGCCGGCGCGTTTAGGAATGCGAGCGTAACCCGATTTTCGCGCACCGTTGTCTCCTTAGACTATGGTGGGTGAGACCTTTAGGCTCGAAAGATCGGATGGGTGGTCGCCCTGCCGTCAACAAAAGACTCGACGCCTTTTGGCGCCCTATTCATTTTTCTTCGATCTACCAGACAAACGGCACCAATCGATACCGCACTTTCTGAGTATACTCCGTATATCCCGGCAAATTCTTGTGCAGGAATCTTTCCTCATCCAGAAGCCGCCATATTAGCGCAGGCATAAACAAAATGAGCGCGCCCAGTCCGCACCACGAGCCGAGCGCAAGCGGGGTTCCTATGAGCAAAGGAAGCACTCCTGCATACATCGGGTGGCGCACGACGGCGTAGGGGCCCGTCGAGACGACCGTTTGACCCTCGGCTACTTGGATCGTGGAAGCAGCATAACTATTCTCGCGAATGACGAAGTACACTGACAAAAATCCAAGGCCGACCAAGATATCGCCTAGCACAGTGACCCACGGTGGCACGGACGACCACATGAAGCGACGGTCCAATGCCGGAACAACCAAGAGCGCAATGAATCCGAGCAGCGCGAAAACCATGATGATCTTTTGAGTCGGTTCCTTTTCCGCCGTTGGCCCGACCTTCATCCGCCGCTCTAGAAGCTTGGGATCTTTTATAGCGAGATACACCGTGATGGCGGTCGACCCTCCCACGAAGACGGCCATAAAGACATACGCCTGCCAGTAATCGAGCGTTCCCGCGGGCATAAAAAGAAGCGCCGCCATCGCGAAAAAGCCGTAAATCGATGACCGTAGTGCTCGAAAATAGAGCTTGTTCATACGTGTGAATTATAGATCCTATTAACCTTGATTGCCTGCCACGATTGCCTGCCACGTCGTTGTCAAAATGCGTTGGTTGTGCCGGCGCGGCATTGGACTTATCGAGAAATGAAATAAAAGTCAGACCCTGCTTCTCCGATCAAACCTCTAGACAGCGGAGCCGATGTTGGGTAATGCTTTTGCTGACGGAGATCCCATGCTAACGCCAAATGTAAAAACGGACGTGATCGACGCGGACGCGCACGTGGTAGAGAACGAGCGAGTATGGGATTATCTCGAGGCCGGCGAGGAAAAATATCGCCCTACCTTAGTGGCCGAGCCGGACAATCCCGCGCGCCAGCATTGGGTTCTTGACGGCGAGGATCTCGGTCCCAAGTTTCCCTCGCCCAACGAGAAGCAATCCGAAGAGCATGTCAAAAGATTCGGCCGGGAAGTGGGCACTCCGGTGCAAGCCCGGGAGCTTAGCGATGTGACCCAGCGGCTGACACACATGGATGCGTTGGGCATCGACGTGCAAGTGCTCTACAACTCGCTCTGGCTCCGGCCGCTCACGCGCCGGCCCGAAGTGGAGATCGCGCTGTGTTGGAGCTGGAACCGCTGGCTGGCGGATGTCTGGAAACTCGGCGAGAACCGCTTGCGCTGGACCTGTGTCGTTCCGGCGTTGACGCCGAGCGAAGCCGCGCCGCAAATTCGCTTCGCCAAGGAACATGGCGCCGTCGGCGTCTGCGTGCGCCCCTTCGAAAGGGGCAAGCTGATGACGGACCCATTTTATTATCCAATCTATGACGAGGCCCAGCGACTAAACATTCCGGTGACCGTGCACATTGCCAACGGCAATCCCGATCTGTTCAAATTGCTGAACAACGAAGCCGGCGGCGGTTTCTCGACATTTCGAGTTCCGACAGTCACCGCATGCTACGCGCTGATCATGAGCGAGATACCGCGCGTCTTCGCGAAGCTGCGTTGGGGTTTCATTGAGACATCGAGCCAGTGGGTGCCCTGGGTCGTTCAC
>Ga0184635_10000465_pt1 | contig 10290 bp, 7 predicted proteins | sample PLM3_30_b2_FD_133147 | JGI IMG/M metagenome (GOLD analysis project Ga0184635, IMG submission 133147) | Groundwater sediment microbial communities from an aquifer in East River, Colorado, USA - PLM3_30_b2 | ecosystem: Environmental > Terrestrial > Soil > Riparian zone | place: USA: East River...
GCCGCGCTGCGGTATATGCTTTTCGCGCTCATCGGCTCCGTGCTCTATCTGCTCGGAAGCGCACTGATCTACGGTGCCTACGGCACGCTCGACATCACTTTGCTGTCGGGCCTCGCACGGCCCGGGCCGGCCGTCTGGGTTGCGGCCGCACTCATGACAGTCGGCCTGCTTGCGAAGACAGCTCTCTTCCCTCTGCATTTATGGCTTCCGCCAGCCCATGCCGGCGCGCCCGCGCCCGGCAGCGCCGTTCTGTCTGCGCTTGTCGTCAAAGGATCATTTATCCTCATTGTCCGGCTCTGGTTCGACGCAATGCCCGGCCTTTTGACCTTTGCCGCCGCCCAGCTGCTGGCCGCATTGGGAGCGGGGGCAATCCTGTTCGGGAGCGTCCTTGCGTTGCGTCAGTCGCGGCTGAAGCTGCTGATCGCCTATTCGACCATCGCCCAGATCGGTTACCTGTTTTTCTTATTTCCACTCGCATCCGGCGATGCCGCAAGCGACCCCTGGAGCAGCCTGGCGTGGACAGGCGGATGGCTCCAGCTCTTTTCCCACGCTTTCGCGAAAGCCGCCATGTTCATGGCGGCAGGGCTGATCGCCGAAGCGCTTGGTCATGATCAAATTGCTGATCTAGGCGGCATTGGCCGCGCACTTCCCGTCACCGTATTTGCTTTTGGTTTGGCCGGCCTCTCGCTGGTGGGCGTGCCGCCGAGTGGCGGCTTCGCCGCGAAATGGCTGCTGTTGTCGGCATCGGTTTTGGAAGGGCAGTGGTGGTGGGCAGCCGTCATGCTGATGGGTGGGCTGCTCGCCGGCGGTTACGTATTCATGGTGCTCGGCAAGGCATTGAGTCCGAGCGCGCCGATCACATTGCGGACGTCGATCCCGCGAAGTCGCGAGATCGTCGTGCTAGGGGTCGCACTTTTTGCGCTCGCGCTCGGCCTCATGCCGCTGGAACCATCCGAATTGCTTCAGATCGGCCGTCCGGAAATGTTTGCAATGACTTCGCGGTGAGATGCTGATGAAAGAAGGAGCACTTCTTGTTGCTGCAGTGGCGATGCCACTCGCAATGTTGTTGGCCTGTCTCTCAACGCGGCTGAGGCAGCTTATGCCCTCGTTGCTCGCGTTGGCACCAGTGCCTGCGCTTGCGGCTGCGTGCCTGGAAGCCAATGGCTCGACTGTCGTTCTCCTGCCGTCATTGCTCGGGGCAACATTGGCGCTTGATACGCCGGGCGCAATGCTGCTGGGCGTGGGTGCGCTGCTTTGGATAGCTGCGGGCGCCTATGCCGGCAGTTATCTGCGTGGCAATCCCAATGCCACTCGCTTCGCCGGGTGGTGGCTGATGACCTTGACGGGCAATCTCGGCACCTTCCTCGCCGCCGATTTGCCCGGCTTCTATCTGTTTTTCACGCTGGCCAGCCTGGCCGCCTATGGCCTTATCGTGTTTGACGATACGCCCGGTGCGAAGCGGGCGGGCACCATTTACGTCGCGTTGGCCGTACTCGGCGAGGCTTTCCTTCTGATGGCCTTGGTGCTCCTGGCGGCGGCCGAGCCGAAAGGAAGCCTGCTGATCCGCGACGCGGTTGCATCCTTGCCGACATCGCCTTGGCGCGATTTCGCTATGGCCTTTCTTATATTGGCGTTCGGGTTGAAGATCGGGCTGCTCCCTTTCCACGTCTGGATGCCGTTGACGTACACAGCGGCGCCGATTGCCGCGGCAGCGGCGCTCAGCGGCGCGGCAGTGAAGGTGGGGGTAGTCGGGCTTATCCGTTTTTTACCGTTCGAAACCGGGATGCCCTTTTGGGGTGAGGCTCTGGCAATCGTTGGACTGGTTTCAGCCTACTACGGCGTTCTCGTCGGAATAACTCAGGCAAATCCAAAGACAGTGCTGGCCTATTCGAGCGTAAGTCAGATGGGCCTGCTGGCAGCCGTGCTCGGCATGGGGCTTTTTGCCGGTAATGAGAGCACCCCGTTGGCGGCAACGTTCTCCGCAACATTTCATGTCCTGGTCAAAGGCGGCCTGTTCCTTGCCATCGCTGCGGTGGCGTCGACCAGGCGTGGCATCTGGCTGGTTCTTGTCCCCGCCGCCGTGCTCGCGCTTGGGCTCGGCGGTCTCCCTCTGACCGGCGGCGTGCTGGCAAAATCTGCTGTGAAGCCGGTCTTGGGTGGCGGCACCATCGGCCTACTTGCCGGATTTGCTGCAGTCGGAAGCACGCTTCTGATGCTGCATTTCCTGCGCCGGGTGTGGAGCGGCGCGCATGATCCGGAGACTGCGCAAGGCCTTGGCCCTTGGCTTGCGACTGCGATCGCAGCACTTGTCCTGCCATGGGTGCTTTATTGGGAAATTGCCGATGTGCCGTTGCGTGACACGTTCGCGGTTACAGATATTTGGGACGCACTCTGGCCGGTTCTGCTGGGTGCACTGCTAAGCCTCGCCCTTTGGCGCTGGGCGAATGTCCTGCCACGCATCCCGGCAGGTGATCTGCTCGAAGCCGACACAGGCATCATGCTCGCAGCGCGCGGATTGGGCGCGGCAATGGAGCAAATCGACAGACAATTACGACAATGGCCGCTGGCGGGCGCCCTGCTTGTCGCGCTGATCGTCATTCTATGTGTCAGTTCGCTCGGCTGACGCTAGAAGGATCCGAACGTCGAACCCAAGATGATCACCGCGACCAAAGCGACAATCGGCCCGATGATGTTCGCCATCACCATGTGGAAATAGCTCTTGCGGTGGGTTGACCCGCAGACCGCGAGCAATGTCACGACGGCGCCATTGTGGGGCAGGCTGTCGAGCGTACCGGAGCCGATCACGGCGATGCGATGCATAAGCGCCGGATCAATTCCGTTTTCGATGGCAAGCCGCAAATAGGTTTCGCCGAGTGAATCGAGTGCGATGGTCAATCCGCCGGATGCCGAACCTGTTAGAGCCGCAAGGACGTTGGTCGCGATAGCGAGCGAGACAAGCGGCCCCCCTGCGATTGACAGGACCCAATCGCGCACCATTGCGAAGGCAGGCAACGCCGCAACGACCGCACCGAACCCGACCAGGCTCGCGACAGCGAAAATTGGCAGAACTGACGCATTTGCGCCGGCGTCCATGCTGGCGCGCAGCGCGGTGAGACGCTGCCAGTTAAGAGCAATGAGTGTCGCGCTCGCGGCGGCCAGGGCGACGGCTACCGACCACACGCCCGCAACCGCGGCAAGCGAGGTTCTGCCCCATTGTTCTTCGGCCAGGAACGAGAAATTGAGGCTCGGCAGTATGAAGATCGACATGAGCAGGTTGACGATCAGCACCACTACGAGGGGGAGAATTGCAACGCCGATTGACGGCGTTGTGTCGGCGTGTCTCCCATGAGGAATTTCGGCAGGATCAAACTCGTGCGAGACCGTGGCGCGCTCACGGATGAACTGGTCGTTCGCGACCGCCGTCGCGGCGACGCCGGCTTCCGTACCAAAGCCTTCACCCGACTTCCGTGCCAAGGCTTCGGCGCGCCCGAGCCACCACAAGCCGAAGGCCAACATGATGCCCGATGCAATAATTCCCAATCCGGGCGCCGCAAATGGCGTGGTTCCGAAGAAGGGCATCGGGATCGTGTTCTGAATTGCGGGCGTTCCCGGCATTGCCGACATCGTGAATGTCGACGTTCCAAGAGCAATCGCAGCCGGCATCAGCCGGTGGGGGATGTCCGCTGCCTGAAATAGCGCCCGCGCCATTGGCGCCAGCACGAAAAATGCGACGAAAAGACTGACCCCGCCGTAGGTGACCAATGCCCCCGCCAGGACGACAGCAAGAACCGCACGTTGGGGCCCAAGTTTGTCACTCATAAAGCTTGCGATAGTCCGCACCGATCCGCTGTCGTCCATCAGTTTTCCGAACAGCGCGCCGAGCAGGAATATCGGGAAGAATTGGGCGACGAACGTTGCGGCGGCACCCATGAAAGTCTGGGTCCAATGTGCGAGAAGGGGTTCTCCCGCGGTAGCAGCGGCCAGCAGCGCTACCGCCGGCGCAAGCAGTAGAACCGTCCAGCCGCGAAACGACAGCCAGATAAGGAGTCCAAGTGCAGCAAGTATGCCGACGAGACCCATGATCAAACGTTCTCCAGCAGGACGTCCAAATCTATAGAGGAGCGCTTGCCGACGTTCTTCGCATTGGCGTCGAGAAAGGCTTCCGCAGAACGCCGGCCTTCATCGCGCAGCATGCATAGAAAGTCCCACTCGGCATTGAATTTGGAGGACGCTCCAAGGGTCGGCAGGAGCGCACTTGCAATAAGGTGGATACGCATGTGAGCCCATTGCGCTCCTTCGCTCTTCCCCGGGTCCGCGACCTGCCGCAACAGTGCGATCATGCGCAGCTCCTTCAGGAGTGTCGCGTTGAATGAGACCTCGTTGAGCCGATCGAGAATTTCGCGCGCGGAGCGGGGGGTGCCGGGGCGCTCAACGGGATTGACGGCGACGAGAAGCGTATCCTGCGATTTGCATTCGCGGACGAGCGGCGTAATCGTCGGATTGCCGGAGTATCCGCCATCCCAGTAGACCTCGCCTTCAATTTCGATCGCCTGGAACAGCGTCGGTAGGCAGGCAGACGCCAGAAGCACGTCGGGCGTGAGCTCCGCATTGCGAAACACACGGCCGCGGCCCGTTCGAACGTTGGTTGCTGTTACAAACAAGCGGATCGGCGACCGCGCCACCTGGGTGAAGTCGACAGATTCGGCCAGAACGTCGCGCAGGGGATTGGAGCCAAAGCCTATGTCGTAGGGCGAGAAAACGCGGCTCGCCAAATCGAACGCCAGGTAAAATGGCGATGTATCAAGCGTCCACCGTCCGAGCAGGACGTCCATCGGACTCCGCCGAATGGGGCTGAACCGTGCGGAGTGCGCGACGCGCCGCCAGAAAGCCTCAAGTGCGGACTTCGCCCCTTCGGCTCCGCCGGTTGTAAAACCGGCGGCCAGTACGACGCCATTCATGGCGCCGGCGGAGGTTCCTGAAATTCCGTCGATGCGCAGCCATGGCTCTTCAAGCAGCCGATCCAAGACACCCCACGTGAACGCGCCGTGAGACCCGCCACCCTGCAAAGCGAGGTCAACCAGGACTTCATCGCGCTTGGACTTCTGTCGATCGTTTTGTTTCTCGGAGACGGCCGGCATTGCACCTCACATCCGATCTTGAGATCGTCCGGTTCAACTAGTTCGTGGTCACCTGTGCTGTTCGTGCCGGCTTTGCATCGGAGCCGCTTTCCTTTCCGCGAAACCACGTCACATATAAGGCCGGCAAGAAGACGAGCGTGAGAATTGTTCCAACCAGCAAGCCTCCCATGATCGCGAAGGCCATCGGCCCCCAAAACACCGTCGGGGCGATCGGGATCATGCCGAGGACCGTCGAGATCGCCGTCAGCATGATGGGGCGGAAGCGCGTACTGCTGGCATCGATTGTCGCCTGCCAGACGTCCTTGCCCTGACTTTGCTCGGCTTCAATCTGGCCAACGAGGATCACGGCATTCTTGGTGATCATGCCGAGCAGCGCCAGGATGCCGAGGATGGCGACAAAGCCGAGCGGCTTGCCGGACAGCAAAAGAGCGCCGACGACACCGATAAGTCCCAACGGCCCGACGCTCAGAACGATGAAGAGGCGGGAGAAGCTGCGCAGCTGCACCATCAACACGGTGAACATGATCAGCAGCATCGCCGGCACGACGGCGATGACCGAGGCCTGCGCCTTCGCGCTGTCCTCCACGACGCCGCCGAGCACGATTTTGTATGGCCGCGGCAACGTCTTGGACAGCTCCGCGACCGACGGTGTCAGCGCCTCGACCACAGTTTCGGGAAGAATGCCTGGCCTCACGTCGGCCTGCACGGTCAGGGTCGGAACACGGTCGCGACGCCAGACCAAAGGCTGCTCCTGGTCATAGCGGAATGTCGCGAACTGGCTGAGTGGGACAGTTCGTCCATTCGGGAGCGGAACCTGGATGGTCCGCAGCGTGTCGAGCGAAACGCGCTGCTCATCGGTTGCCCGCATCACGACGTCGACCAGATAGATGTCGTCGCGGACTTGGGTGATGGCGCTGCCTGAGATCACCGTATTAAGCACGCCCGCCAGAGCCTGCGAGCTCAGCCCCAGCAAACGAGCCTCATCCTGGTCAATCTGGATGCGGACCTGGCGTGCCGGCTCGAACCAGTCGAAGTTGACGTGGACCACCTGCTGATTTGCTGCGACGACCTGCGCGAGCTTCAGGGCGATGTCGCGTACCTGCGAGATCTCCGGACCGCTGATGCGGTACTGCACCGGCCACCCGACTGGCGGACCGAGCTCAAGCGTGGAAACACGGCTTACGAGGCTGGGGAATTCATTGGCGAGGACCTTCTCGAGTTTCGCCCGCAGGCGCTCGCGCGCGGGCACGTCCTTGGCGACGACCACGGCCTGGCTGAAGAAGTTGTTCGGAAGCTGGACGTTCAGCGGCAGATAGAACCTGATTGCGCCGCGCCCAACATTGGTGCTCCAGCGCGCAACGTCCGGGTCGTCCTCGAGGACTTCGTCTAGGCGTCGTGCCACCGTTTCGCTGGCATAGATCGAGGCATTTTGCGGCAGCGTCATGTCGACAAGCAGCTCGGGTCGGTCGGAGGAGGGGAAGAACTGGTTGGGAATGAGCCGCAACGCAAATAGAGATGCCACAAACATCGCAAGCGTAATGGCGAGCGTCAGCCATTTTACCCGGAGCGCGCCAGTGAGGAACGCCCGGTATGTCTTGAAAACCCAGCCCGGTTCGGACGATGTCGCTGCCTTGGGTGGAGTGAGAATTGCCACTCCCAATATCGGGGTGAATAGAACAGCGACGAACCACGACGCAATCAGCGCGATCGTAACAACGGCAAACAGCGAGAAAGTGTATTCGCCCGCGCCGCTGGCCGCGAAGCCGACGGGCACGAAGCCTGCGATCGTCACCAGCGTGCCGGCGAGCATGGCAAAGGCATAGGTGCGAAACGCAAACGTTGCAGCTTCGACTTTGTCATCGCCCTGCGCCAGGCGCGTGAGCATCGCATCGGTCGTCGTCATGGCATCGTCAACCATCAGCGCGAGCGCGATGATGAGCGCGCCCAGCGAAATGCGCTGCATGTCGATGTTCGTTATCTGCATGACGGAAAAGACCACCACGAGCGTCAGGGGTATGGCGAGGGCGATCACAAGACCCGGACGGATGCCGAGGCTGACAAAGCTGGCGACGAGAATGATCGCGACCGCCTGCCACAGCGACGTCATGAACTCGGAAATGGCGCTGTCAACCGTTGCGGCCTGATCGGCCACGAGTTTCGGCTCTATGCCAATCGGCAAATCCGCGGTGGCCTCGGCAAGCGCGTTCTTGATGTTCTTGCCCAGAGCCAGGATGTCGCCGCCCTCGCGCATGGCAATCGCAAGGCCAATGGCCGGCTGTCCGTTGACCCGGAACAGCGGTTGCGGAGGATCGGAATAGCCGCGCCGGACCTGGGCAATGTCGCTCAAACGCAGCATCCGCCCGCCAACCGCAAAATTGACGTTTGCTACGTCCTGCTCGGTCCGGAACGCCCCCGACACACGAAGCGACAATGTTTCGTTGCCGGTCTGGATCGTGCCGGCCGGCTGCACCACGTTCTGCGCCTGCAGCGCCGCAATGAGCGCGGAGCGGTCAATGCCGAGACTGGCCAGCTCCTTCATCGAGAATTCGACGAAAATCTTCTCGTCCTGGGCGCCCAAAATCTCAATTTTTGAAACATCTCGCACATGAAGCAGTTTCGAGCGGACGTCTTCCACATAGTCGCGAAGCTCTCTGTGGGTGAATCCGTCGGCGGTGAAGCCATAGATGATCCCGAACGTGTCGCCGAACTCATCGTTGAAACCCGGCCCGACGACGCCTGCAGGTAAGGTGTGCCGCATGTCGCCGATGCTTTTGCGGACGTGATACCAGATATCCGGAATTTCCCTGGCGGACGTGTTGTCCTTGAGATTGACGAAGATGGTCGTCACTCCGGCGCGCGTGAAGCTGCGCAGGAAATCGAGCTTTGGTGTTTCCTGCAGCGTGCGCTCGAGCCGCTCAGTGACCTGCTTGAGCATGTCGTCAACACTGGCGCCCGGCCATGCGGCCTGCACCACCATCGTCTTGATGACGAACGAGGGATCTTCGTTACGCCCAAGCCTGACGAAGGCGAACAGGCCGGCAAGGACGGCCATGATCATCAGGTAAACTGTGAGCGATCGATTTTTGAGCGCCCATTCAGAAAGGTTGAAGCCCATAATTACGGCTCCGACCCAAGCAGGCGGATCTTCTGACCTGGATGCAGTGCTTGCACGCCCGCAGTGACTATGACCTCGCCGGTCGTAAGCCCGCCCGAGATCGCGACTCTTGCCGGGTCGTAACGCAGCACGTCGACATTGCGGATGGACACAGTCTGTTTCGACGGATCAACGATCCAGACAGCGGGCTGACTGTTGAACTTCGTCAAAGCCGTTGCAGGAATATCGATGACGGGAACGGAATCGCCCTCCATGCGTCCCGTTACGGTCGCGCCCAGCCGCATTGCCGGGGGAGGGTCGTTCAAGCCGATCTTGACCGCGAAAGTTCGCGTCACCGGGTCGGCCTGGGGCGCAATTTCGCGCACGCGGCCGCTTACCGTTATCTTTGGATCATCGGTGAGGCTCACGGTAATGCGAGGATCGCTCGGTGCCGTTCGCATTACCTGGGCCGACACATCAAAAACGGCATCGCGCCCGTCCCGACGGGCAAGGCGTACGATCATTTGCCCTGCCTGGACGACTTCGCCGGCGCCGGGGCCGACGACCGTCACCACTCCCGGTGCGTCCGCCTTGAGTTCGGTGAAGCTCACGAGGTCGTATGCAGTTTTCATTTGGGCTTCGGCAGCATCGACCTGCGATTCGGCAGTTTGCAGCGCCTGCTTTGCCTGGTCGTGGTTCGCGCGCGTGGTCCAGCCCTGCTTGAGAAGCGTGTCCTGCCGTTCGAAATGATTGCGCGCTTGCGTCAGCTGCCCCTCGGACGCGATGAGGTTTGCCTGCGCCGCACGCAAGGCATTGCGCTCGTTTTGCGATTCAAGCCGCGCCACCACCTGTCCGGGTTCGACCCGATCCCCGAGTTTGCGATCATTTTTGAGCACGCGCCCGGAGATACGGAATGCGAGCGCCACTTCGTCTTCCGCTTCAATACGGCCGGTCAAAGTGACGGGCGTGCCGGCTGCGCGTTGATCGACCGTCGCGGTTCTAACCGGACGCGGTTGCGGGGCTGCGGTATCAGTTTGCGGCGAACAACCCGAGATTATTGATAGTGCCAGCGCGGCCAAGATGGCGGGCGTCGCGCGATATTTGATTTGATCGGCGCACAAAGGCATGGCCCGAGTCTTTCCCTTTGGATCGGTTCGGATAATGAGAGGGTGGCTGTTAGCCGGACGCGAATTGCTGCATTGCGGCCAGATTACCGTAACACCGAGAGCCGCAGATATTGGACCTCGGTCCCACTTGCGATCGCTTGCAACAACTTCGTGTCGACGTTTTGGTGGCCCGCCCGGTGCGCAACTACCGAGATCGCTCGCAGCAACGCCACCAATACAGAATCGTCCTCTATTCCATGGACTTCGCTAAACAGTTGGACCTCGGTCCAATATTCCATCTTTGCGCATTCCGCCTATCGTCCGACCGCGAACGGAAAGACGGTCGCCTCATTTCGCCCAATTCCGTTTTGACGGGAGATTCTAGTGCCGGCGAAAGGTGCAGAAAAGTTATCGCTGTTAGCAGAAACCGACCAACCCTATATTTCGACCGGGCATTTGCCGGCCTCCGAATTGCTGAACAAACTGGTGGCCGAAGCCTGCGCCAAATACAAATCCAACACCGAAGGCGAGAATTCCCAGGTCTATCCCGCGCTTGCAAGGGTGCCCGCTACGTTGTTTGGCATCTGCGTGGTCGGAACGAACGGCGCGGTCCAATGGGGCGAGCGCAGACCGAAATCGCGAGCGATCTTTGCGGTGCGGCCGTATTCACGAATGCATACAAAGGTCGTTTGATCGAAGAAGGAGTAATGGGCGATGCTTTTCGACGGTGGTTTCACCTTTTCGAATTTCCTGATGGACGTGCTGGCAGTCTTCGCCTTCGTCGTCTGGTTCTGGCTGCTTATCCTTATTTTCGGCGATCTGTTCCGCCGCCACGACATTTCCGGATTCGGAAAGGCGCTCTGGGTGCTGGCCGTGATCCTGACGTCCTACTTTGGCGTCTTCGCTTATTTGATTACCCAGGGAAGGGGCATGGCCGAGCGCCAGGCACAAC
>Ga0184635_10000466_pt1 | contig 10288 bp, 11 predicted proteins | sample PLM3_30_b2_FD_133147 | JGI IMG/M metagenome (GOLD analysis project Ga0184635, IMG submission 133147) | Groundwater sediment microbial communities from an aquifer in East River, Colorado, USA - PLM3_30_b2 | ecosystem: Environmental > Terrestrial > Soil > Riparian zone | place: USA: East River...
ATCTGCGTGCCTGTTTGTCGCCAACTGAAGGTAAGGGACCGAAAATGTCCGGTTCCAACCCGTTAGTAGTCCGCACACGAAGCTTGGTTGCGTAACAGAAGCCAAACGCGGGTGCCGATCGCCTGTGTGATTTCTTTGTCACAGAAGGGTTTTAAGCTTCAGCCTGCGTTATTTTACGCAGTGAATTTTGTGGAATTTCGCAAGATGGGTGGTGTTTGGTGGACGTAAGTCCCTGGGGGTCTAGCCTAAGAATGCACGGCAGTAGAACACGTATCTATTCGATCGAGCTTCAGCGCATTTCAGAGGCGCTGATTTCAAGCGGCTGCAGTACACTGGACAAGCAGGCAAAGGCGCTTGGTCTCCGCCGAAGCACCGCGTGGACCATAATAAGTAACAAACACAAGCTCGGTCGCCTGTCCGCGAAGACTATCGGCCGCATTTTGAAGAATCCAGAAACGCCTCCAAACGTTCGTACGGTTATTCAAGAATATGTAGCCGAAAGATTTACTGATATTTATAGAACACCAGAACAGGGGTGAATTCCCTCGCCAAAGATGGTTAGTAGGAACAAATGGGGTATTACAACCTAGTCCTAAAATTTTTTGCACTCGTTCGCTCCGCTTCGCCGGGCTTGGTTTTTTAGGAATAGGTCTCACAGGCACGACCAACGGGATTGGCGTTTTCGGCGATCGGCATCGGAGATTTTTTTATGGGTTTAGCGGACGTGCCACCCATAGGTCTTGTGCTTTAGTCTAGGTGGTCCTCCAAACAACAACGCTAGTAACCCGCAAATCGTCACGCCGCCGAGGAGCATTGACCATTCTGAAAGTTTGAGGGCACAGTCACGTACGCAAACATTGCAATCACCCGCTATTGAATCGACTAGGCCACCCTAGCCAATAATTGCGGAGACGGCGTTACCCCCAAGGCCGCAGCAGGGATGAATCTGGCGCGGGACCGCTTTGCGTCCACTCAAAATCCGCAAGTCGTTGTGGAAATGGTCTCGATCTTCAGCACGATTAATGGCGGGCAAAGATTTACGAATGCCGCTGGAGCAGATCCCTCTATTCGCCACCGATACAATGTTCATCAGCATTCATCATCCGGGCCGTGAACTGGTACGGTTGTAATATTTGTGAGGCGATCTAGCGCCGAATTTGTAACTCATTTAGCTGGCGGATTTGGGAGCTCGACAACTATTGATTTTTGCTCTTTTTGGAGAACAGCCTCTCGCGCCTTTACTGTTTGGAGCGTCCACCCAGCATGACTCTCTCCGGTTTTGAGTCGAATAATACCGTTTGTCGTTCCGTCCAAAAAAATCGCGATACCTCCACCTTCTCCAGCAATGGCACCAACCAAGATAAGAGGCGGTTGCGTTGCCGAAAGCGGTTGAAAGGGAGCGGTTTTCAGAACAACGGGTGGTGGACGGCGGCTAGGGGAGAAAATTGGTCGTTCTCGCGTCGCGGTCAACGACGCAATCGATATCGACCACAGTGGGTTACCACGCGCCGCTGTCGTCGGGGAGCTTGGCTGAGTCTTGGGGTCTGGCATCGGTTGAGAGGCGGCGCTGCCAATGCCACATGTTATGGTCAACGCAACTAGAATAACTGGTGGCAGACTCTGGATTGAGAACGTAGACATTATTTTGCTCCGGTCCAGAAACCAGTCGCACCGAGCAGCACCCGCAAGCGCCCACCTTGTCCCGCCTCTAAAAGGGTCTGAACCTGCAATTGATCGATAAACAAGTACGGTACTCCTGCCTCAATCTCATAGAGTACTTTTTGCAGAGATTCCTGTTCGAGTTCGCAAGTGACGAGGGCTGTCACGTAGCCATCTCTGGACGGTGGTCCGCGTTGCACAATTTCGGAGGAGACCAAGGTCCCACCGGCATTAATGATAATGCTAGTAATGCGCTGCAAGAGCGCTGCGCCGGCCGTTGTGAGCGTTTGCCCTTCCAAAAACGGCGAGCCCGGCGGGCGCTGCTTGGAAGATAATTGGTTGCGGCTCTCAAATCGTGAGAGCATTTCAAGCGAAGCATTGCGAGCACGATATCGGTCTGCGATGTCTGACAGCGCAGACATGATTATCACTAAACAGCCGACGATGAGCCCGACATAGATCAGACCCGATAAATTCCGGTGGCGCGTGACGTAGCCATTGATTGATTGGACAGAAATCATGACGAGGAGCCAAGCGGTTTCATAGTCGCCTCTATATGGAAGCGATCACCGTTGTTTGATGACGACCGCGTGGTCGGAGCAAAAAAGCTTGCTCGGGTAAAGCGACCCGACTGCTCGATCAATGCGATCAGCGCAGGAGCATCGCGGGTTACCCCGGTCAGGCGCAACTTGTTGCCCTCCATCTGGAGTTCGGTGACATGTGTTTGATCAGGAAGTATTTTTGACAAACTTTCCAAGATTAATACCGCCGACGGGGAGTCGTATTTGCGTCGCTCAAGGGCCTGCTCACCCGGTGCAGTCGAAGTAGCGGCCGCGGAACGTGCCCCGGAAATCTGCCTGGCAAGTTGATCTTGTTGAGCGGAAAGGCTCATGCTCGTGATCGCGCTTGCGCCGAGCGAAATTGTGGCCGCAATGCCCGCCCCGGCAAGAACCCTTACAAGCATTTGACGAATTCGAGCGATATCCTTTGTACTGAGATCTCGTTGTTCCCAAATTTTGATTAGACTCTCGTCGGAACGACCTTCGGGGGGGCCGGTAAAAATCGCGATCGAGTTAGCACCGATATTTGCAATAGCTTGCACATACGGTCTGATCAACGAGACTGCGGTTGCGGCAACTGTTACGACCATCGTTTCGGAGTCGCCCTCAAGCGGCTTGCTCCAGCCGTAGGCCGCGTCGCCGGCGGTCCATGGAGTAAGGCGATCAATCTGGGATCGTACAATTCCCGCCATAAATTCGGTGGCACGATTAGGGAGTTCAAGCGGTCGAAAAAGGAATCGATCCGATTGCAGAACCAATTCAACGTGGTTGCCAGCCAGAGCTACACTCGAAATTGATGCATTATTTTGATCGATTTGGCCGTCGAAAAACCGAATGCGGTCGGGCGTGATTTTTTTGACGACTGCCCCCTTGTTAGGTTCGAGAAGAAACTCACCCTTTTCGATCTCAACGAGGCGAATGGTGGCCTGCGAACGAACGCGGTCCAGCAGACTGGCAGCCAGTTGCGCGACAGAATCAATCCAGCGTGAAAATGCTTCTTTGATGATAGCGAGCGTCATCACAATCTCTTGGCTCATCGGCCGTTATCCACGAGCATCTCGGTCGACTGCTCACGCCAAGACAGGACAGAATACGGTTGGTCGCCATCGTCGAAAAAGAGGACGACCACCTCAGCGCTTTCCTTATGGCCACCGTCAAAGGTACGAACCTTGACTCGAAATGTTTGGCCGCCTTCAAGCGTTGCATATTGCTGCGCACTTCCTGGTAGCAACTGTTTGGCATTTTCCGGCGAAGCCTGTCGCCGCGCCAAAAAAACATTCAAGTCATCTTGGGTCATGCCTGGCAATGATGCGATCACCTCTGGTGCCGCATCGAGCACGTTTATTTGAGCATTTCCGCTGTAAGCGGTGACGAATGGCAACGCGCGCTCAACAAGCGACACCGGCAAATCCCGCACGAGGGCTAGCTCGTTGGGATGAGGAAATTTGCCACCACGCGGCTGATAACCCAGGCGTGACATCCTGTAGGCCGAGGCCTCCGTATCCTGATCGGTTGCGCGGGCCGTTCGCCAAGCGATGACCCGATCGGCATAGATTTCCGCATCTTCGGGACGTGTCCCCAGCGTCATGAATAATCCAGCTAGGAGTGGTTTGGGCGCCGCGTTGAGATCGATCCGCGCCGCTTCTGAATGAAACTCAACCTCAACATTCGCTTGTCCCAACCGAAAGCCAAATGAGCCCTGGCTCGGGCGCGAGGGCGCCGCCCCTTTTTGTTGTCGATAGGCGGTGAGCTCGAGCGCTGCTGATACCAAGGCTTCAGCTTTAAGCCGATTATCGTAGGTTGCAAAAGCAGCTGCAGTATTCCGTACATATACCGCGTAAACTGATACGAGTACACTCAGTGCTCCAAGGATCCATAATACCGCGACCGAGATAAATCCCCCGGAGGCCTTTCGCTGGGTGCCAAAATTCGGTATCGGCGCGGTGGGCATCAACGTCACCTTCAGGAGCGCGATTTTCCAGCTTGAGCGGGCAGCCGCAGAGACGTGAGGCATTCGGCGAAAGATTTCGCGGCGACACAATCCACCGGAATCTCGGCGCGAATCAGCGTAGCCGATGATAGCGCAAGAGTTCGCTGCGTCACGCCATCGCGCACGATCAACTTCACTGCACTCGGCAGTTTGATTTGCTCCCGCCATTCCTCTCGCCAAACTCGATCTGCCCCTGCATATGCAAAGGAGATGCGATAGGGCGCCCGGATCAGGACAACGGGCTCGGTGAACGAAAGCTGTGCGCGATCGATGCCCGGGGCGAACGGCGCTCGTGTGCGAACAAGGGTTGGGCCCTTGTCCGTGCTGATTTCGGCGATACGAACAATTTCGAGGCCCGGTGCTCTATTTGGTCCGATAGAAGTGCGGACAAAGGTCACTGAGCGATTTGCGCCATCAAAATAGGGCTTCCGGCTCTGTTGGCTTGCGGGGACAAACTCGGCAGCGGCCAGATCGCTGGCAAGCCGCTCCAGTCCGAGGGCTATCTGGTCATTGCGCTGGACGCGGGCGATACCATGATTCCAGTTGGGCAGCCACTGTGCTGTAATTGTCGCAAGGGCGGCCAAGACAAATGCCATCAGCGTGAGCGAGACCAGGGCTTCGACCAGTGTGAAGCCAGCCATCCTCGATCTGCTGGATCGCTGTGGCATTCTCATCTGCTGTTGACCTGCTGGAGTCGAACTGTATTGACTTTCATTGCAGCGCCATCGGGCGCTCGGATTGTGATCACCACAGTTCGGGGTACCCATTTTGAGCGTGACTGCGGGCTGGCGTCTTCGGATGCGAAAGGCAACACATCGACGCGCCAATGGTGGTCCGCGATTTCGCCAGACAAAATCCCCGGGTTCAGCTGATCACGATCTGGAAGCGCGCTCATGATCGCACGCGCTGTTTCCAACCGCGTTAGGCGCGCTTCGATCGAACCAGCCCCGCGAGCACTCGTGGCAATTAAGCCACCGATCGAGGCTAGTGCTATGGCGACGATTGACAGGGCCACGAGTGCTTCAATCAACGTAAACCCAGCGCGGTCGTTAACCGGAGTTGCTTGGGACAATCTCAACTCCTCCTGTGAGCCAGTTCACGCGCACCTCGTACGCGACACCCAAACGGCTCAGCTTGATAATGCCGCCACAGGATATTCCCGTGGGGAAAAAGTGGATCGAAGCACCTGCTACGTTGTGGCCACAGCGAGCGGGTAGCAGTGCGTCAACTATGACGTCGTCGGGGACCTGCACCACGTGACCGGTTGCCCCGGATCGAACCAGGCGAGACGCAGCATTTATGTCGGTCTGGATCTGCGTTTGCCGGCGCACTGCTGCGTCACGATCCGCTTTAAGCAGTACCGCTGTTGCTATTGCATAAGACTCGAGCCGAGCTCTCGATGTGCCATGCGGCAACCTTGGCACAATAACGACGGCTAAGATCGCCAGAATAGCGATGACACAAACGGCCTCGAGGAGAGTAAAGCCATCCTCGCCGTTTTCGTGGTCATTCAGTCCAGCTGGTGATGTCGGCTGCTGCACCAGTGCCACCTTCTTGCCCGTCGGCTCCATAGGACAGGATGTCATAAGACCCGTGCTGCCCAGGCGAGCGGTACACATATTGGTGCCCCCAGGGGTCCTTCGGAACCGCATCACCTTTCAAATAGGGCCCACCCCAGTTCGTCACACTGCCAGGCCGCCGCATCAGAGCCTCGAGCCCCTCCGAGCTCGATGGATGGCGACCGGCGTCAAGGGCATACAAATCGAGCGCGCTTGCCAGGCTTTGGATCTGGATTTTTGCAGCCTTTACTTTCGACTCGCCGAGAAAGTTGAGGACGCGCGGGCCAACCAAGGCCATAATGAGCGCAATGATCGAAATGACGACCAGCATTTCGATCAGCGTGAATCCTTGTTCGGCAAACCGCCGCAACGATTTTCGTCGGCGTCCGATTAACAATTGCTTTACCATGTTCAAGACCTTAATCACCCGACTGATTGGCTGACTGATAGCAGCGCCGTCATTACCGACACGATAAGGCCGCCGACAACGGTGCTAATGACAATGATCGCTAGGGGTCCCACGAGACCCACCAGGCGATCGAGATTGCGTTGAAGCTTAGTCTCATAGAAATCGGCAACCCGTCCGGCGAGCGCTGGCAATTGACCCGTCTCCTCGCCAAGCCGCAGTATCCGCACGGCCATGGGCGGTGAACTGCCGCTCTCTTCGAGCGCGTCCGACAATTTGCCGCCCTGTCGAACTCTTTCTACGATCCGAGTCCAAATGGCGCCGTCGCCGAAAGCATTCATCATATCGGCTAAGATCCGCAACGACGTGGTGAGGGGAACGCCAGCGGTGAGGAGAACTGCGAGGTTACGACAGAACATTGCCGTCTGTTGTAACGCCACTACGGTGCGGACCACTGGCAGACGAACCACACGGGAAATGAACGCTACACGGACCTTTGCTTGGCGTGCCAAAAGCAGAATCGCTGCAAGCACAATCGCCGCGGCCGTCGCGATCAGGTCCTTGTGTTCATTCATGAACTCGGAAAGTTGCAGAAAAGTGCCAGCTATTGGATCAATCTTGGCCCCGAAATCATGCAGGACAGCACCAAACTGCGGCAGCACAAACATTAAGAAAAAGACTAGGACACAAATTGCCGCAAATAGTAGAAACGCGGGGTAGCGAAGTGCGTCAACGACCTTGCGTCGCAAGGCTTCAGCGCGGCTGCGATCGCTGGCCAAGACGTGCAGTATTTTTTCAAGCGTTCCCGACATCTCGCCGACCCGGACCAGCGCCACATAGATCGGTGGAAAGAGCGCAGGGTGGTGGGCCAGAGCGTCTGCAAAACTGTCACCGGCGAGAATGCTCGATCGAATAGCCGCTGCGGTTGAACGCAAGCGAGCGATATCGGCGTCGGTTGCAAGCAACTCAAGTGCGCGATCGAGCCGCGCGCCGGCCTTGAGCAAAAGCGCAAGATCGAGCGTAAAGATCGTGACATCCTCGGGTCGAACGCGCTTTTCAAATTTAAGACTGAAGCGCGACGCTCGCGCCGTTTCCTCGACAATGGGATCGATCGGGACGAGGCGAAGATAGTCGATCCGGCGAGCGACCTCCGTGGACGTGGGTGCGGCGATCACTCCACTAACGACTTCGCCCTTCTGGGTCAGCGCTCGATATCGGAAGTTCGGCATGGAGTCGTCATCCGGCAGTCGTGACCCTGAAGACCTCTGTTGCCGATGTCACTCCGGCAAGACACTTGGCTGCCGCGTCCTGAAACATTGTCGTCATCCCATCCGCCATGGCAGCACTCGTGATGGCGGAAGAATCCGGGCGCGAATCGATCAGCCGACGAATAGCATTATTTATCTCGAGCACCTCAAACACGCCGGTGCGACCGCGGTAGCCGGTACCACTGCAACGCTCGCATCCTTTTGGCTCGTGCACGCAATCACCCACTTTCAGCCCAAGCATGGCGTAGCGCGGGTCAGCGGTGAGCTCTCTTGCAGAAAGCCGTTTTTCTATTTTGCAGCGGTCACAGAGGACGCGGACGAGGCGTTGAGCAATCACCGCGCGCAGGGTGGATTGCAGCAAGAAGTGTTCAACGCCGAGATCAAGCAGGCGAGGCACGGCGGTCGCTGCCGTCTCCGTGTGCAAGGTCGTTAGCACGAGATGTCCGGTGAGCGCGGCATGTATGGCGATATTAGCAGTCTCCGCGTCACGAATTTCGCCAACCATGATAACATCAGGGTCTTGACGAACGAAGGCGCGCAACGCCGTTGCAAACGTAAGGCCGATTTCTGGTTTTACTTGCGATTGGTTGATGCCACGAATCTCGTATTCGACCGGATCTTCGATTGTAAGGATCTTCCGTGTGCTGTCGTTGAGCGCGGTCAACATTGTAGCCAGCGTTGTCGTTTTACCACTTCCGGTCGGTCCGGTAATCGCGACGATGCCGTGTGGAAGTTCAAGCAACCGATTTAGCGTGCTTTGGTCAGCATTCGATAAGCCGAGTTTTGAGACCTCAAGTACGCCGCGGTCTTTCGGCAGCAGTCTAATGACGGCGGATTCTCCATGACGCGTCGGCATGGTCGCGACGCGAATGTCGAGATCGGCTCGCGCTATGTTCAGATGAGCAGCACCATCCTGCGGCAATCGCCGCTCGGCAATGTTGAGGCCGGCGAGAATCTTAATCCGCGAAAGGAGTGCTTGCGGCAGTACGTCAGGCGGCGTTGGAACGGCTTGCAACAATCCATCAACACGCATCCTGAACGCGACCCCATTGCGATAAGGCTCGACATGGATGTCGGTTGCACGGAGCTCTATCGCTTTTTCCAAGAGATCGTTAACCGCGCGTACGACAGGTGCGCCACTGGCAAGATCGCGCAGGCTATCGATGTCATCATTATGCTGAACTGAGCTGCCTTCGCCGCCGTCTAGTCCGCCTAGCGTGTCGTCGCCCAGCCGCTCAGCCAGTATCGTGGCGATATCTTCAAATGAGGCAATCGCAATGGAAACAGGGCCGCCCAGGGTGAGCTCTGTTGCGCGTACGCTCGCCGCATCGGTCGGATCGGCCACAACCAACACGTCACCCATGCCTGGCTTGAGCTGACACGGAAAGACCGCCATTTCCCGAAGGAATCGGTGTGTGAACGATGCAGCCAGCGAGGAAGCCCCCAGCAGTTGGGGCAAGCTCAGTCGCGGCAAGTTGAAAAAGCGGGCGACTTCCTCAGCGAACTCGTCGGCCGGAAGCTCCGTAACCTCCCAGAGGTCGCGAAGCTTCTTTTCTCCGCTTGCGGAGGTGAATTTGGCCAGCAAATCCCCGGTAATGGCGTGTTTTCTCGCCAAATGGCCCATAAAGGCGAGGGACCGCCCGACCGGGCTGGGAGCAGGGCTCTCATTCGGGCTAGCCAGCTTGGTGTTCAAGCTAAAAACCATTGACACCCCGTCGATGCCGCAAACGCAGCACAAGAACCCCATTCAAGGCTTTAAAGAATAATTGATTGGCGTTAACGAAACGCAGTCAGGGGGAGTCGAAGCCCGATATCAAGGTTGAACGGACAACGGGCAGAGGCGAACTAGCCTCGGTCTTTGTTAAGGTCCCCCGCCATTCCGCAGTTCTTGCGCTCTGGAGCCCGCCTGGCCGCGCTGACCCGGCATAGCCGAATTAGTCAGTTGTTAACCATACCCGGGCCAAATGTGGCTTCTGAGTGACGCCGCGTTAACTCAGTAAATCGCTGCCAATTTTTCAGGATACAGAGCGTCTATATGCAGGGGCGGAAGCCTATCTTGGGCTTGTCATACCGCGCGGTCGCGTTGCTTGCGCTACATCTTGCTGGCTGTGTGACAAATAACACGAATGTGAGTCCATCAGCACAGCTCGATGTCATTGATCAAATTGTCGAAGTCGATTTGACACCCCCTCGTGCGACGCTCGTGAAAACGAGCGAAAACACCTCGAAGGCAGGACCCGTTGCCGCAGAATATCATGGCGATGGCAGTCCAGCGACCGCGGAAGCGAGGCGTCTGACGACTGGCACGCGCAGTGGGGAGACTGGGCGCACCCAAGTCGCCGCGCTGAGCGATGGCACGCAATCGCTACCCGACGCAACGCCGGAGAAGCCTGGCGACAAAGGCTATGAAATCAATTTCGAAAACACTCCTGTGCCCACTGTCGCCAAAGCTGTTCTCGGGGACATCCTGGGCATCGGCTACACGATCGATCCGCGCGTGCAGGGCACCGTAAGCTTGTCATCGGGACGTGCGGTTCCGAGGAAAGATCTACTGTTTGTGCTGGAAAACGCCTTGCGCATGAGCGGGGTGGCGCTTGTGCGTGACGGCCAAGATTATCGCCTGATCCCCTCGACAGAAGCAGTTGCTGCGGGCTCGGCCGATTGGGCGCGCGATCCCTCGGCCGGATACGGGATTAGCGTTATCCCGTTGCAGTTCGTGTCAGCACAGACGCTAATCAAGCTGCTTGATAACTATGCAGCCAAGCCTGGCACAGTTCGTGCTGAGCCATCGCGAAACCTTCTAATTATTCAGGGAAATAGTGCCGACCGACGAACGGCGATCCAAA
>Ga0184635_10000467_pt1 | contig 10264 bp, 6 predicted proteins | sample PLM3_30_b2_FD_133147 | JGI IMG/M metagenome (GOLD analysis project Ga0184635, IMG submission 133147) | Groundwater sediment microbial communities from an aquifer in East River, Colorado, USA - PLM3_30_b2 | ecosystem: Environmental > Terrestrial > Soil > Riparian zone | place: USA: East River...
ATGCGTTGGCCTCGTTAATCATCGCATCAAAACAAACAGCTAACAACGAGTTGGCTCTCGCGGCCTAAACGCTCGCGACGTTCACCGGTGGACACCTGCTACGCTGGATGAACGCTACAGCAGGCATGACGGCGCGCGGAGACTGCGCGCGTGCCGTCGAGACTATTCCATGCGGACTAAGCAGCGGGATTCGAGCCTGGGCGCCATCCCGCAGCCGACAACACTTCCCGGGCTAAGCATGTAGTCGCGGCTGGCAGGTTGGCATGGGACGCGGGTTCAACTCCCGCCGCCTCCACCATATTTTTGGGGCGTGAATCGCCATGCCCTTTAAGGAGCTTGACAGGTTATTCTGCGAACTTCATCGCCTGGCCGCCATCTTGTTCGCCCACTCGATGAAGTATTTGATGTTCGAGCGATCCTCGTGCCCGCCGTCGTGTTGGCGCCACGCCAGTTCACCGTCAAGGAGACCGGTGTTCACCGGCGGCATCTTCGCGGCGCGGTAGTCTTCCTTCTCTCCAATGTCCTTCGCGCCGAGCAAACGGAACACAGGACCCGCTGCGACGGTGGCCATGTAGCTTCCTTGCTGGTCGAGCCAATGGGCGTCGCCACGCTCTGGCACACCATAACTGATGAACGTCAGCCGGGGCGCGCAAAGAGCGATTAATTCGTGAGCATCCACCGGAAGGTCGCCGGCGTTCCTGCTGCCAAAGGAGGATTCAGCCGCGCCATACTTTAAAAAATTCCCAGCCATCCAATGGTATTCACCGGAAGCAGTCAGGTTTTCGACTGCTTCTCCGAAATTGCGGCGATGCAACTTCGCACCCCCTTCTCCCGAGGATCCAACGAGCGCGACGGCGAAGCGCTCATCAAAGGCCATCGCAACCAAGGCGGCTTTCCCGAAACGTGACACTCCTTCGATGCCCACTCTCTTCCCATTCACTGCGGGATCGGTTTCCAAATAGTCCAGGCCACGTGACGCGCCCCAGGCCCAGGCCTGGAGCGATCCCCAGTCGTCTGGCTTGCGCGGCCGGCCATTATTGACGAGTCCTATGATCCCTTTCGTTAGACCTGCGCCGTTATCAGCCTGAATGCTCGCGGGGTTGATCGTGGCGTAACCCCATCCGGCAGCGAGCAATTGTTCGGTCGCGGGCGGATCTTTGAATGGGCCACCGAACTCCGGAATACGATTTGTCGGCACGGGCGCATCGGCGGCCCTTGGCATCCCGCTGCCGCCGAATCCGCCAAACATCATCAGGACAGGGACTCGACGATTTGATGCCGCCGGCGTCACGACAGTCATACGAATTTCCACGCTGATCTCGGGGCAATGCGAATTATCCACGTGCCCGACGAGCTGTTTGCCATTCGCCTGCAGCCTTCCAATTACACCGTCCGTGAGGTTGGAAACGATCGCCCAAGTCACCTTTGGCACGTTCCTTGGAACCCGTCCAAAAACATCGCGCTCAAAATCCTCCACGATTTCCGGGCGTCGCTGCTTCCACCACATTTCTGGTGTGGTGACCTTTTGCCCGCTCTTCAGCGTGAGCGGACCGGGCAGGTCGGGAAAAGGATTCGCCTTGGCAGGATCGTAGTTCGCCTCATTCGTGGTGCCTCGACGGCCGCTCGGACCGGGCCGCAGCCGCTTAATGCCCAGCTGGTCCATCATGTTTTTATGATCCTGCGCCGTGGTCCAATTCGTGGAACTTTCCGCGGCTAAAACAGGAAAGTTCCAAGAGGCCAATAAAAGCAGCGCGGCCAGGAACAATCGGCTCAGCGTGGTTGCAATGGACTTCATAGGGAAACACGTTATCAAGTCATCGCTGACTTGAAAGCACGGAGAGCATCACAACGTGCATGAACTGACACGACGGACACGAGAGTTCGATGCCCTTCATCCGCCGAGCGGCTCGAGCTGCCCCGCTCGCGAAACGAGGGCGCAATCAACGACGAACTCTTTCACCGCCTCGAACACGAGCTTGATGTCGAAGCCCTGCGCCTCGGCCTCGGCGAACTACGGCTGCCTTCATGGGCTCGAAGACCCGGACTGTCAACCCTCCGGCAAGTTTGCCCCCTGCTGACAGTTTGTTTCGCGGTGGGCGGCGTGATCCGCCACGGATAGTCCCGTGTGGCGCGGGGTGCGCATTCCGTGCCTCACCGCGTGTCGAGCCCAGATTGACCACCCCTTGGCTCTTTGCTTTACTCCCCGAAATGAGCCTCCCACCAATTCCTGGCCAGCGATTCGCCCGCTTGCTCGGATGCCTCCTGTTGTCCGCGCCCGCCCTGTTGGCCGCGGACTGGCCCCAATGGCTCGGCCCGCAACGAGATGGCGTCTGGCGGGAGACAGGCATCATCGAGAAACTGCCCACGAACGGTTTGAAATATCGCTGGCGCGTCCCAATTGGCGGCGGCTACACCGGACCGGCCGTTGCGAATGGCCGCGTCTATGTCATGGACCGGCAGCTCGCGAAGGACGCGAAGAATCCGTCGAGTCCGTGGGGACGGGGCGAGATTCCCGGCAGCGAACGGGTGCTATGCCTCAACGAAACGGACGGCAACATTCTCTGGAAGCACGAATACGATTGCGCCTACTCCGTGAGTTATGCCGCCGGACCGCGCGCCACGCCGGCAGTTCACGAAGGAAAAGTCTACACGCTCGGCGCCGAGGGCAATCTTCTCTGCCTGGACGCCGGAAAGGGCGATGTGATTTGGTCGCGCGAGTTCAAAAAGGACTTTGCCATCAAGGCGCCGGTGTGGGGATTCGCCGGCCATCCGCTGGTGGATGGGAAGAAACTCATTTGCCTCGTGGGGGGCGCAGGCAGTGTGGCGGTGGCCTTCGATAAAGACACAGGCAAGGAACTTTGGCGCTCTCTTAGCTCGAGTGAACCGGGTTATGCGCCGCCGATGATTTACGAGTTCGCCGGAAAACGGCAGCTCATCCTCTGGCACCCGGAAGCCGTGAATGCCCTCGATCCGGACACGGGTAAAGTTTTCTGGACGCATTCGACCACGCCGCCCATTCGCTCCGGTATGACCATTCCCAGCCCGCGTAAAGTTGGCGACCTGCTGTTCCTCACTTCGTTTTACAACGGCTCGATGCTGCTGCGCGTCGACTCCGATCAGCCTTCGCTCGTCTGGCAGAGCAAGAAGGTCAGCGAAAAGGACACGGACGGGCTGCACAGCGTCATGGCGACGCCGCTCATCGAGAATGGCTACGTTTACTGCCCCTGCAGCTACGGCCAGTTCCGCTGCTTGAAGCTGGAGACCGGCGAACGGCTCTGGGAAACCTTCGCGCCGACGAGTGGCAAATCCGAGCGCTGGGGCCACGCCTTCGTGATAAAGCACGGTGAACGCAGTTTCATCCTCAGCGAAAAGGGAGACCTCATCATCGCCAAACTCAGCCCGGAGAAATACGAGGAATTGAGCCGCGCGCACTTGCTCGATCCTGTGAACCGCGATCCCGGCCGCCCCGTTGTTTGGTCGCACCCGGCTTTTGCGAACCAATCCATCTACGCGCGAAACGACAAGGAAATCGTGTGCGTCTCCCTGGCCGCGGGTAATGGGAGATAACGCGCGCCGACTTGCCGCTTGCCCTCCGCGCTTGCCTGGCAACAATGCGGCGCATGAATTCCTGCCGCCGCGCGGTTCTCTCACTTACCATCGCCCTCTTGACCCTCATTTGGCGCGTTGCTCCGGCCGCGGAGTCATCCGCCGACACCAATGCCACCTGGCTCGCGGAGCATTACACCAAGTATGAGCATCGCATCGCCATGCGCGATGGGACGCGACTCTTTACGCGCGTGTATGTGCCGAAGGACGATTCACAGGCGTGGCCCATCATCCTCACGCGCACGCCCTATGCGCTCAAGCCGTATGGCGCGGCCAATTACAACGATCCGGTTGGCACATTCCGCGAATTGGCGAAGGACAAGAACATCCTTGTCACGCAGGACGTGCGCGGACGTTACGGCTCAGAAGGCGAATACATGCACGTCCGTCCGTTCAACCCGAACAAGGGACCGAAGGACGTGGACGAGAATTCCGACACCTGGGACACCATCGACTGGCTGGTGAAAAACGTCCCGAACAATAATGGCCGGGTCGGCATGTTTGGCATTTCGTATCCCGGGTTTTACACGTCGATGGGGATGATCGATTCGCATCCGGCGCTCAAGGCCGCTTCGCCACAGGCGCCGATTGCAGACTGGTTCATGGGTGACGACATTCATCACAACGGCGCGTTCTTCCTGTCGCAGAACTTCGGGTTCTTCTACTACTTCGCTCAACGGGCCGAAGACCCGCTGCACGAGGAGTTGAAGGGGTTCAATTACAAGACGCCCGATGGCTACGATTTCTTTCTGCGCATGGGACCATTGGCGAATTCCGACAAGGTGCTGCTCAAAGGCCATTCGCCGGAGTGGAACGAATTTCTGTCGCACCCGACGTACGACGCCTACTGGCAGGCGCGCAACATCCGGCCGCATCTCAAGAACATCCGCTGCGCCGTGATGACTGTCGGCGGTTGGTACGACGCCGAGGATTTATTCGGCCCGCTGGAGACCTACCGCTGGACCGAGCGACAGAATCCCGGAATCACCAACGTTCTGGTCATCGGCCCGTGGGCGCACGGCGCCTGGGGCCGCGGCGACGGCGACAAACTGGGTGACATAAATTTTCGCGCGAAGACCGCCGAGTTCTATCGCCAAAAGATCGAGCTGCCGTTCTTCCGTCACTTCTTGAAGGGCGACACCAACTACACTCCGACCGAAGCGCACGTCTTCGAGACGGGCACCCATCAATGGCGTCGCTTCGACGCGTGGCCGCCGAAGTCAGCCACGCCACGCACGCTTTACTTCCGGGTAGGCGGTGCGCTGGGCTTCGATGCGCCCGGTGAAAGCCGGGAAGTTTTTGACGAATACGTGAGCGACCCGGCCAAGCCGGTCCCCTACACGCTGGAGTTCACGACGGACTACCCAAGGGGATATCCGGTCCACGACCAACGTTTCGCGGCGTCGCGTCCCGACGTCCTGGTGTACGAAACCGAACCTTTGGAGGAAGACCTCACGTTCGCCGGTGCGCTCCAGGCGACGCTGCACGTCTCCACCAGCGGCACGGACGCGGATTGGGTGGTGAAGCTGGTCGATGTTTATGCCGGCGATTACCCCGACCCGAAGCCCAACCCGGCCTACGTGGCGATGGGCGGTTACCAGCAACTGGTTCGTGGCGACGTGTTCCGCGGGAAATTCCGCAACAGCTTCGAGAAACCTGAACCCTTCAAGCCCGGCGAGCCGGCCAAGATTGAATTCACCCTGCCGGACATTTTCCATACCTTTCGACGTGGCCATCGAGTGATGGTGCACGTGCAAAGCACCTGGTTTCCGCTTGTGGACCGCAACCCGCAGACGTTCGTGAATATCCCCACGGCCAGGCCCGAGGATTTCCGCAAGGCCACGCACCGCGTCTATCGCGGCGGTAACCGGTCCTCGGCGCTCACGGTGCAGGTGTTGCAACAAGCAACGAGGGATCATTAACCCGCCTTTGCAAGGTCGAGGAACACAATGACCGATGGATTACCAACCTGGGTGTATTGCCCCGTGAAGACCAGTCGGCCTGTGTTGCGATTCACCCGAAACACCGCGACATTGTCGGCCCGTTGATTGCAGGAATAAAGGAACTGCCCGGCGGGATCGAAATTGAAGCTGCGTGGATAGTTTCCACGGGTCCATTCCTCACCGACGAAGGTCAGCTCCCCGGTTTTGCCGACCGAGAATATTCCAATGCTGTCATGCAAGCGATTGCCGGCATAAACGAACCGGCCATCGCCCGACACCAAAATCTCGGAGCAAAAATTGCTGCCGGCGAACCCGGGCGGCAGGCTGGAAATCGTCTGCCGCGAATTCAACCGCCCCTTCGCCGAATCGTAGTCGAACAGGACGATGTTGGAACCTTCCTCCTGGATCGAGTAGCACCAGCGTCCGTTGGGATGGAAGTAGAAGTGGCGCGGCCCATCCCCCGGCGGCAGCGGGACGCTGGGCGGATCGTTGGGCGTTAGGACGCCGCTGGTCTCATCAAATTTCCAGACGAAGATCCGATCCAACCCCAAGTCCGCATGCAAAACGAAGCGCCCCGAGGCATCGGCTTCAATCATGTGCGCGTGCGTTCGGTCGTGCCCGCTGAAGGCGAAACTTCCTGGCGGAGCGTTGGTGGCCTTTTTCGATCCCACCTTGCCGCTATCCTGCTTGATGTCGGTGGCGTCTCCCAGGCGGCCGTCAGACCGGATGGGCAGCACTGCCACGGAGCCGCCAAAGTAGTTGGCCACCAGCACAAACTTTCCGGACGGATGAATGCTGAGATAGGTGGGACCCGCCCCGCCGGAACGGACGGTGTTGAGCACGGTCAATTTCCCGTCCACGCGGTTAATCGAGAAGGCGCTGACCGTGCCTTCCTTGCCTTCGCCCACCTGGTCCGTTTCATTTGTGGAATACAGCCGAGTGCCGGGCGCATTCAAAGCCAGACAATTCGGACTTGTTCCCAGTTCAAACACACCGCTGGAGGCCAGGGCCCCGGTGGCGCGATCCACGCGAAACAAGTGAATGCCGCGGCCATTCCCCGGCGGCAAATCCACCTGAGTCGGCAGCATATCGCGGAGCGGTGAGCTGAACGTGCCCACGTAAGCCATGAGCGGCGCCTTCTTCCCGGGTGACTGCGCCTTCACCCTGTCCACCAGGAACGGGGCGCTTCCAGCGAGCACAACGGAGGCTTTCAGGAAGGAGCGGCGGGAAACTTGCGGCGACATTGGCTGAGGTGGGGATTGCATGGGTGAGTGAAAGATAGGAGCAAGCGGCATCGACGGTCGAGACAAACAGGGCGTGGATTGGCCAGACGCCCGCCGCGAATAATCCTCCCGCAGCCGCCTCGCCTTCCAGTTCACAACTCCAGCTTGTAAGCCGGATTCCCCATGGCCGAGACGTACAGGATGTTGTTCACCGGGTCCCAGGCGTAGCAGCCGAACCAGTTCGGATTAAATAGAAAACCCTTTTCCTTCGCCTTGAGGCTGGCCACTTGTTTCCAGGTCTCGCCTGCATTCCTCGTGACGAATGCCCCCTCCTTGCCGACGACGAGGATTTCCTTTTCGTCCCGGCCGAAGTACGGTCCTTGCCAGATGTTCACCGACGTCCCTTGCGCCTGCCAGCTCGCGCCCAAATCCTTGCTCACGACGAGACCATTTGTGCTCCCCAGGTAATGCGCTCCGCTAAAGAGGAACGGAATTCGGGTCTGCGGATTGACAGGTGAAACTTTCGTCCAGGTGGCGCCGGCGTCCGTGCTGCGATGGATGCCATCGCCATTGCAATAAATCAGCGTAGTTGCATTCAGGGCGCCAACCATCGAAAGGCGTTCCGACCTTCCGCCGACATGGATAGAGAGTTGTTTCCACGTCACGCCGCCATCCTGAGTGAGATAGACTTCCCCGGGCGGCGTCGTTTCGTGTTTGGCGGCAAAGATGGTTTTGGGAACCGTTGCCGCCCAATCCACGGAACCGTAATCCCAGTTGCGCCCGAGACTCGTGAAGCGCTTCCATGTCGTCCCGTCCGTGGTCCAGCCCGCCGTGCCGTCGAGTGTAAAGCTCGCGATGCGCCCCGGGGCTTCCTGGTCCATGCTGGTGGCCCAACCCGTTTCGTCCCGGCCGGAGATGGTGTCGCCATCGATCCGCTTCCAGTTACCGCCCTTGTCGGAACTGCGCCACAGGCCGAGGCCGACCACTTTGATGGTCACGTCCCCGTTCGTTCGATTCACCACCACGCCCGAACAGCCGCCTGGCCAAGCCGCTTTCGCGCCGTTATTGGTCAGTCGCTCAAGAAGAGGACTTGAAATATCCGTCCATCGGTCCGCCGCCTGGGCGGAAAAGCACAACAGCACGGTGAACCAGCAAATCACCGAGAAAATACCGCGGTTCATGACGTGGTAAGTTGCGCGTGGATGCTCAATGCGCAGTGGGCGGGGCATGGACCTGCACTACCCAACCGCCCGTCGACTGTCAATAGTGAGGACTTCGCTCCGCCTGTCGCGGAGCGACAGGGTGAAGGTAGCCGTGGTCTTCAGCCCACGGAACAGGGTGGAAAATTCGGGCGCGTCGCGTAGCGACGCATGAGAGGGGACAGGGCCGTTTCAAAGCATCACTACGCGACGCGGGGGGAGCATGGCGCCTTTCCGTGGGCTGAAGGCCACGCCTATCTTCAGGGCATCGATCCGGGATGCCGGGATGTCCGCAGCCAACAGAGCGTCACCGGAGTGTGAAGTGTGCATTGTGGATGCGAGGTCCCCTTCCCGCGGCCTCAGGATGCATGACAAAAGTTTTCGGACAATCCGTTTTCCTCGGATTTTGCATCAGGCAGTATCTTGCCAACGCATATACGTATCCCTCGGACCAATTTTGCAAACTCGGTCAAGGATGGTGCCTTCTTCGTTTCCTTCGTTTGCTTCTGTTGAATTCCGCAACCCACCCCGTCCGTGTGGAACGATGCACAGAAGGAAACGAAGTTAACGAAGCATCGAAGCCAAAGTCGCTCGTGAAAACCGCCCCACGGGCAGGTCTGAACAATTCTTTCATGCACCCGCGGCGCCAAATTTAACAAAAAAATCGTTTGCCCCCGCTGGAAAGCGGAAGAAAATTATAGCCTATGAACCCCATTCAAAAACCCTTATCCGTCACCCAAGGAGTGTCAAAAATTAATTCCCTGCGAGAATCTGTGAGTCGCGCATTACGCCCAGCTGGACCGCCTCAAGGCGGTTCCCCCGGCGGAGTCCGTCGGGAGGCGTTGGGAAGGCCGGCGAACCGGATTGGCCGCCGCCAGTTTCTGAAGGGCGTCGGCGCGCTTGGGCTTGCCGGTGCGGCTTCGCCACTGCTGGCGGCGACGAAGCCAGCGCCCAGTACGCCGATTCGACATATCATCGTGGATATGCAGGAGAATCGCTCGTTCGACCATTACTACGGCTACGCGCCGTTCGCAGGCCGTTTTGGCGTGCCGGCCAACTACGCGCAGCCTGACGGCGCGGGAGGCTTCGTGAAGCCGTATCACTTTACGAGCCTCTCGACTCCCGACGTCGGCCACTCCTGGTTCGAAATGCACGCCGAGTACGACGGCGGCGCGATGGACGGCTTCTACACCACCGACGGCATCAACGCCCTCGGCTACTACACCGCCTCTGACCTCCCGTTTTATTACAGCCTGTTCGAAACCTCGACGTTGTGCGCGAACTTCTTCTCCTCGGTCATGGGCCCGACCTGGCCCAATCGCTTCTACCTCGCCGCCGGCACCTCCGGCGGAATCACCACCAACGGCGTGTGGGGGTATGGTGTGTTCGACTACCCGATCATCCTCGACCTGCTCGAGGCGGCAGGCGTCAGTTGGAAAGTTTACAACATCGGCTGGGACAGCGTGCCCTACGGCAACACCGACAACGTGTTCGTTTTCTGGAAACGATGGGCGCACGACCAGCGCACTCTGGGCAGCAAAGGCGATTACCTCAACGACCTCCGGCTTGGCCGGTTGCCTGAGGTGTCGTTCATTATCCCGAGCTATGCGCGCGGCTGGGACGAACACCCGCCCGCCGACGTCTCCATCGGCATGGGCATTCAAGAGGAGCTCGTCACCGCGCTGCGGCAGTCGTCGGCGTGGAGCAGCTCCGTGTACATTATCACGTACGACGAGTCGGGCGGTTACTTCGAGCACGTCCGACCGCCACAACTCGACGCGTATGGCCTGGGCATCCGCGTCCCGACCTGGGTCATCTCGCCTTTCGCGAAGCCCGCTCATCTGGAGCCGACGCTTTACGAGCACTCCTCGATCCTGAAGTTCATCGAAGCCGTGTTCGGTCTGCCGACGCTGGCCTCCGTCAATCATCAGTTCGATGTCTCGACGCCCGGCGGCCCCAATAACGAAGCCGCGAACGGTCAGGCATTCGGTCCGCCTGCGCCGCCCCGCGACGGCGTGCGCACGATCGGGAATATGCTGGAGTGCTTCACGTTCTGAGCCTGGTCTCCACTCCCGATCCGCCCGCCGAGTGTCCATACGGTGGAGTCAACGTTTCGCGCTCGTTGACGGCCAATACTCCGTCCATTCCGCCTACTTCAACGTCTTAGCCGAGGCCGTGGTTGAATACGCGGAATTTCCGAGCACGTTGTAAGCGCGTACCCTGTAGGAATACGTCCTGTTCGCGCTGAGTCCGGTGCTCGCATACGTCGTGACGTTCGGGCCGGTTGTGGCAA
>Ga0184635_10000468_pt1 | contig 10261 bp, 3 predicted proteins | sample PLM3_30_b2_FD_133147 | JGI IMG/M metagenome (GOLD analysis project Ga0184635, IMG submission 133147) | Groundwater sediment microbial communities from an aquifer in East River, Colorado, USA - PLM3_30_b2 | ecosystem: Environmental > Terrestrial > Soil > Riparian zone | place: USA: East River...
CAAACGAACTGCCCATGGTGTTGAGCCAGTTGCAGGCCCTGGCCGGCGGCACCGCCGCGCCCGTCGTGCGGCCGGCCTGGAACGACACCGTGCTCATGAAGCGCCTGCTCGACGCGGGGGTGCAGAACCTGCTGATTCCTTACGTGCAGACCGCCGAGGAAGCGCGGGCGGCCGTCGCCGCAACCCGGTATCCGCCTCAGGGTGTGCGCGGCGTGGCCGTCTCGCATCGGGGCAATCGCTTTGGCCGCGTGAAGGATTACTTCAAGCGCGCCGGCGACGAACTCTGCGTGCTCGTGCAGCTCGAATCGCCCGTGGCGCTCCAGAACCTCGAGGCGATCGCCGCGGTGGAGGGCATCGACGGCCTGTTTATCGGCCCAAGTGATCTCGCGGCGACTCTCGGACACCTGGGCGAACCGGGCCACCCCGAGGTGCGGGTCGTCATCGAGGAGGCGCTCAAGCGCATCCGCAAGGCAGGCAAGGCGCCGGGAATCCTGGCGCCAGTGGAAGCCGACGCGCGGCATTGGTTGTCGGTGGGCTGCGTCGTCCTTGCAGTGGGCAGCGATTTGGCTTTGCTGGCGCGGCACAGTGAGGATTTGGCGGCGAAATTCAAAAGGTGAGCGGCGGGCCATCGAACGAATGCACGCGGCAAGGAAAAGGGGCGTAGTCGTATCTCCTGCAACTGGATGAACACCTGCTGGCATCGTTTTTCGCTGTTTTCGACTGATCTTGGGTAGCCGCCGACGTGAGGAGGCGGATTCGTAGGGAGGTGCGCCGTGTCCCCCACCTTACGTCGGGGGCTACCGCCACTTCAGCCGCTTGACAGATAGGTGGAGCCGGAGCCGGCATTGGGATTGCCCTCCAGGACGAGCTCCATGGTAACGTCACCGGAGTTCGGGCCGAAATTGAACGGCGCTTTGTTCGTGCCAAAGAACGTGACCGCGTTCGTCAGCCGGGCCAGCGGCGTCAAGCCGTTCCCCGCGTCCGTCCCAATCGCCGCGTCGTAGCTATTCAACGAAGCACTGACGGGCAATGCGGCCAGCGCCGCTGCCAGGAAGGCGAGGCCGCAGGTCAGCCGGTGCAAGAAGGAGAGGGCCGGAAGGCGCTGTGGAACGTCGGACTGCATGGGCTTGCCGGGTACGCATACCACACCGGGCCGGGAGGAAAAGATGCTTCAGCGAAAATGGCGCAGGGTCGCATGGAGCGAAGCGGTCATGGAGTTTGGCCATTTTTAGCCCCTCCGTTGCTCAAGCCGCAAAGGCTGCTCGTCGGCCATCTCCCGGACGGAGATTTGAGAATAGCCCACGCTTTCAAGCGTGGGATTCTGGATTTGGGAACACCGAGTCCCGAAGGGACGGCTGAATCTCTGCCCCAAAATCGGTGTATGAACAGACCCATGACATTCGCTGGATTCAGCCGTCCCTTCGGGACTTATTGATTGGCGAATCTGAACCCGGCAGTGAACTGCCGGGCTATTCTCAAATCTCCCTCCGGGAGAGAACTCCACGGTGCACCGCGCTGCTGCGTCGCGAAGCAGCAATAAATCGGGCAGCGGTGTGCAGATGCGTCCTCCGGTCCATCGGCCAAGATTTTTGCTGTCCTTTTGTTAATAATTGTGTAATTTGCCCGGAACCCAACAGCCCGTGCGGTCAGCCGAAGTTGTTCCCTGGCGAATGCGATTTGTCGTCGCTGGATCCCGCACGGGTTGTATTTGAATGGAACTGGTGTCGGTGCGCCTGTTGACAATGATTGTTATGAAAATCGTTCGCATTCTTCTTCCCGCAGTGATGGCAGTCCTGGCGTTGGAGGCGTCTGGAGCCGTGTTGGTGGAACGCTCCGCTCCCGGGTGGCGGTGGCGTCCGGGGACGAATGAGGCCTCGGCGCCCGTCACGACGTGGCGGACCCTCGGCTTCAACGACTCGCAGTTCACGACGGCGCCGGCGCCGTTCTGGTTCGGCGACGTGCTGCCCGGCGGCACGCAGAGCCTGGGGATGGGGGGTGTTTACACCAGCTTGTTCCTGCGAACGACTTTCGTGCTCACCAACACGGCTGAAATCTCCTTCCTGCGACTGGGCGCCCTGGTGGATGACGGATTCGTGGCGTGGATCAACGGGACGGAAGTGCAACGGGTCAACATGAACGGGGTGGCGGGCGATCCCGTCTCCATTACCACTCTTGCGAATAACGCGACTGAACCTGTGCCGTTCGTCACTTACACGCTGCCAACGCCGCCGTCCTATCTGACGCTCGGTTCGAACGTCCTGGCGGTGCAAGTGTTCCAGAGTTCGGCGACCAGTACCGATATTGGCTTCGATGCGTCGTTGGAAGCGATCCTCGTGGAAACAAATCCGCCGACGGTGCTTGGCGCCAATCCTCCCGCGAGCAGCACGGTAGGCGGCTTGTCAGCGGTCACGGTCACGTTCAACGAACCGGTCACCGGGGTCGGTGCCTCCGATTTTTTGGTCAACGGCGTCGCGGCGACGTCGGTCACCCCCATCAACAGCTCGGTCTACTCGTTTGGGTTCGCCCAACCGGCTTATGGAACGGTGCTGATTTCCTGGGACGCCGGCCACGGCATTGCGGACCAGGCGCTGCCGCCCAATGCGTTCAATGCGACCGGCCCGGGCGCCACGTGGCAATACAACCTCGTGGACCAAACACCGCCGACCGTGGCCACGCTGTCGCCCTCCGCCGATTCCACGGTGCGCACGTTGACCAACATCACCGTGGTTTTCAGCGAAGATGTGGCTGGCGTGAACGCTTCCGATTTGCGGATCAACAACAACCCGGCCACAGGGCTGTCGGGCGGAGCCAACTTGTTCACATTCTCATTCGCCCAGCCCACGACGGGTCTGGTGCAGGTCGCGTGGGCTGCGGGGCATGGCATCACGGATTTGGCGACGTCGCCGAACGCCTTCGCGGGCGGAAGCTGGCTCTACACGCTCGACCCCAACGCGGCGACCGGCAGCGGGCCGGTCATTAGCGAATTCCTTGCCTTCAACATCTCCGCGCCCGGCGCGCTGCTGGATGAGGACGGGGTATCGTCGGATTGGATCGAGATCCAGAACCTGGGCAATACAACCGCGAACCTCCTCGATTGGTCGCTCACAGATGAGGCGGACAATTTGAACAAATGGAAATTCCCGGCGACGAACCTGCCAGCCGGAGGCTTCCTGGTCGTCTTCGCGTCGGAGAAGGATCGCCGCGTGCCTGGCGCCCGGCTGCACACGAATTTCAAATTGGACGGGGCAGGGGAGTACCTGGCGCTGGTCCGGCCCGACGGCAGCATCGCCTCCGAGTTTGATCCCTTCCCGCAGCAAGTTTCGGGAGTCTCGTATGGCCTGGGCGTGCTGTCCTCGAACTCGACCCTCGTGCCGAATGGGGCGCTGGTGCGCGTGAGCATCCCGTCCAGCGGCGCGGACGGCACCAACTGGCTCTACCCCGGCTTCAGCGACGGCGCCTGGACCGCCGGGACGAACGGCGTGGGTTACGGCACCACCAACGTGACGCAAGCCGACTACAGCGCGGCGGTGCTGCCGACCGGCCCCGTCGGCTATTGGCGTTTGGACGAAAACTCGGGAAGCACGGCCGTCAATATTGGCTCGGGCGTCAGCCTGAACGGCACTTATAATAGTGCGACACTCGGCAATTCCGGCCCGCGCCCGCCGCAGTTCAATGGATTCGAGCCGAACAACAATGCGCCCACGTTCAACGGCACCAGCAGCTTCATCTCGATCCCAAGTCCGTTGTTGAACAACCAGGCGTCGTTCACCATCGCGGGCTGGATTCGCCCCACGGTGGCGCAGGCCGCCCGGTCGGGTTTGTTTGGGCAAAACGATCTGGTCGAGTTCGGATTCATCAGCGCCTCCACAATCCAACTCTGGACGTTCGTCGGACAGATTGATTTTGCCTACCCGTTCCCGGTTGGCGAATGGCACCATATTGCGGGGGTGGGCACCGGCAGCCAGCTCCAGTTGTATTTGGACGGCACTTTGCGCATGTCAGTCCCGATGAGCGGGCCCCTTGGCACGTCGGGTTTCAATTTCAATATCGGCGGGGGCGGCATTTTTGATGCGACCGGCAATTTCTTCACCGGCCAGATGGATGAGGTGGCCATGTACCAAAAGGCCTTGTCCGGGGCGGAAGTCCTTTCCCTCTTCCAGGCCGGGACCAACGCCGCGGGGTTCTCCGTGGTTCCTTACATCCGCACGGACGTGGCCGCGGCCATGTCGAATGTCAACGCCAGCGCCTACATCCGGCTGCCGTTCAACATTGATGAGCCCGGGAACGTCCAGTTGCTGTCGTTGAAAATGCGATTCGATGACGGGTTCGTGGCCTACATGAACGGCATCGAGATCGCGCGGGCCAATGCTCCCGGAACGCTCGCGTTCAATTCTGCCGCCACCAATTCCCATGCTCCAGTCTCTGTGGACCAGTTCCAGTCCGGCGGAGCGGTGCTGAGGGCCGGGGCCAATGTGCTGGCCATCCAGGGCCTCAACGCGTCGGCGGCGGACACCGACTTCCTGATCACCGCGGAATTAACGGCCACACACGTCGCGGCGGCCAGTTCCGCCGGAGTTTACATGACGGTCCCCACGCCGGGGACGGCCAATGGCGGCGGGGTGTCGATTCTGGGGCCGTCCATCACGGAACCCAGTCATTCGCCGAATGTGCCCTTGGACTCGCAGAACGTGGTGGTGACGGCCCGGGTGAGCCCCACGTTCGCACTCATTGGCTCAGTCGCCGTTCGCTATCGCGTCATGTACGGCGCCGAGACGGAGCTGCCCATGTTCGACGACGGGATGCACGGCGATGGGCTTGCAAACGACGGCGTGTATGGCCAGACGCTGCCTGTGGCCGCGGTGTCCACCAACGGCCAGATGATCCGGTGGTATTTCCGGGCGACAGACGGCCTGGGCAACCCCAGCCGCTGGCCGCTTTTTGTGAGCGCGGCCGATGCGGAGTACCTCGGCACGATTGTCAATCCCACCAACATCGTCACCCCATTGCCCGTCTTCCACATCTTCATAGCGCAGAATCAGGTGGCCGGGATCGATACGGAGACGGGCGGGCGCATCTCCTTCTTCCATGACGGCGAGTTGTACGACAATGTCTACATGGAATTGCGCGGCAACACGTCCGCGGGCCTGCCCAAGAAGGCCCACCGGCTGGAATTCAACCGCGATCACGAATTGCGGCACCCGGGCCCTGGCCCGCGCGTGCGCAAAACGTCGTTGCTGGCCGAATACACTGACCCCTCGCGCTTGCGCCAGCATCTCTGCTTCTGGTTCCTCAATCGAATTGGCGTGCCGGCGCCGTTTGACTACCCGGTGCGGGTTCAGACCAACGGCGTCTTCTACCAAATAGCCTTCCACAACGATGTGATCGGGCAGGAGCAGGTCGAGCGAATGGGCTTCGACCCAAAGGGCGCGCTCTACAAGGCGGTTGGCAACGTGCTTCCGAACTTTGCGAGCACCGGCGTTTTTCAGAAGCTGGAACCGGACGACGACCCTAGCCGCACTGACTATTTGCAGCTGGCCAATGCCATCAACGAAACCTCTGCTTTCAATGTCCGCCGCAACGCCGTCTTCGACATGCTCGACGTTCCCGAGGTGATTGGTTATCTCGTCGGCGCCCGATGGAGTTCCGAAGCGGACGATGTGTGGGCCAACATGTCCCTTTACCGCGACACCCACGGCGACCAGCTCTGGCGGTGCATTCCGTTCGACATGAATGCCTCCTGGGGCCAACGCTACGCCGGCGCGCAAGGCAACCTGATGGAAGCCACGGTCGATACCGCCAAGAACCACCCGTTCTATGGCGGCCGCGCGATCATTCCGCCCGACGGCAGCACTTGGAACCGCATTTACGACGTCATCATCTCGGTCCCCGAAACGCGTCAGATGCTGGTCCGCCGCATGCGCACGGTCATGGACCAGGTCATTCAGCCCCCGGGCACGCCCACCAACCAACTCATCATTGAGAACTACATCAGCTCGCTGACCAATCTCATGGCGGCGGACATGTTGCTGGAAGCCCCCCCACGGTGGCCGGCCTACTCTGCTTGGGCGCCTGTCCAGCCATTCGTGTCTGCCTGCACGAACATCATGTTCGGCTACGTCGGTCCTCGGCGGCAGCATTGGTATGTCACCCACTGCGTCACGAACACCAGCAAGCCCCTTGGCACCAATGCCAGCCAGAACGCAGGGATTCCGCTTTCCCAGTCGGTGCTGGCTTCCATCGCCGTCTCGGGAGTCGAAGCCAGCCCGGGCTCGAGCAACCAGCTTGAGGAGTTCGTCTGTATCACCAACCTCACTCCGGCCGCGGTGGACATCACCGATTGGAAGCTCGACGGCGGAGTCGAGTTCAAGTTCAAGCCCGGCACGGTCATTCCATCGAACAGCGTCATTTACGTCTCGCCCAATGTGGTGGCCTTCAAGCAGCGCACCAGCGGCCCGCGCGGTGGGCAGGGCCTCTTTGTTGTCGGCCCCTACGATGGCCAGTTGTCCGCCCGGGGCGAGCCGCTGACCATTCGGGACAACCTCGGCCGGCTGGTCTACTCGAACTCCTACCCCGCCGCGCCCAGCCTCGCGCAGCAGTTCCTTCGCGTGAGCGAGATCATGTACAACCCCTCGGCGCTCGCGGGGAACACCAACAGCCCCCAGGAATTTGAATACATCGAACTGGTCAACACTTCTCCGAGCATTACCCTGAATCTCAACGGCGTTCGATTGACGAATGGCGTCGATTTCGCCTTCACCGGCAGCGCGGTGACGAGCCTGGGCCCGAACGGGCGCGTCGTCGTCGTGCGCAACCAGGCCGCGTTCGCCGTACGCTACCCCTCCGCCCCGAGCGTGGCCGGGCAGTACGCGGGCTTTCTGGACAACGCCGGCGAGCGAATCCGAGTGCTCGACGCGGCGAACGAAGAGATCCTCGACTTCAGCTACAATAACTCGTGGTACCCCATCACCGACGGCCTCGGCTTCTCGCTCGTCAATACCAACCTGTCCGGAGAGCCGGACTCGTGGGGCGACAAGTCCAGTTGGCGTCCGAGCGGGGTGCTCCAGGGCGCACCCGGCCAAAGCGACCCGCCGGGACCGGCCTTCGCGCCCATCCGCATCAGCGAGGTGCTCGCGAACACCGATCCGCCTCTGCGCGACACCATCGAGCTGTTCAATCCGACCCTGAACCCCGTCAACCTCGGCGGGTGGTTCCTCAGCGACGATTTCACCAACGGGATGAAATACCGCATCACCAATGGGTGCGTCATTCCGGCGGGCGGATTCCTGACCATCGACGAAACGCTCTTCACCAACGCGGCGACCGCGCTCGTGCCCTTTGCGCTCAGCTCGTTGGGCGACGAGATCTTCGTCTTCTCCGGCGACCCGGCCTCGACGAATCTGACGGGCTACATGCACGGGTTTAACTTCGGCGCGTCAGACAACGGCGTTTCGTTCGGCCTCCATGTCGACAGCCAGACGAACGAGCATTTCGTGGCGCAAAGGACATTGTCGCTCGGCTCAGCAAATGCCGGCCCGCGCGTCGGGCCCGTCGTCATCTCCGAGATCATGTATCACCCTCTCGATTACGGCGATGGCAGCGACAACGGCGACGACGAGATCATCGAGCTGCAAAGCGTCACCAACTCGCCCACGGCGTTGTTCAACCCGACCAATAACTGGCGGCTGGGCGGCGGCATCAGCTTCGACTTCCCCTTTGGCGCGACGCTGGGCGCGAATGAGTCGCTGGTGGTCGTCGCCTTTGACCCGACCAACAGCGCGCAACTGGCCTCCTTCCGAAGCCGGTTCAACGTGCCCGCAGGCGTGGCGGTTTACGGACCCTTCAGTGGCAAGCTGGACAACTCGTCCGATACGGTCCGGCTTCTCAAGCCCGGCGATTCGGCTTCCTTCATCCGCGTCGACGAAGTGGATTACGAGGACTCGGCGCCGTGGCCAGGCGGCGCCGACGGCTCCGGCGCGTCGCTCCAGCGGCGCGTGGCTCTCAATTTCGGCAACGACCCGGCGAACTGGGTGGCGGCGACGGTGACGGGTGGCGGCGCGTGGTCCAGCGGCACGCTTCCGACCATTTCGTCGCAGCCCTCCACGACATCGGCTGGCCTGGGCGCCAGCGCCATGTTCAGCGTGAGCGCCAGCGGGCCCGGGTCGCTGGGCTACCAGTGGCGATTCAACGGAAACTCCATCGCCGGCGCGAACAGCTCGATTCTCCTGCTCAGCGGCGTCGACTTTTTCGACGTCGGACTTTATGACGTGGTAGTCTACAACTCGGCCGGATCGGTCGTCAGCAGTTCCGCCGGCCTGACGGTGTTCATCCCGGCCACGATCCTCATCCAACCCCAAAGCGTGAGCATCCGTGTGCCTCCCGACCCGGCGGCGCCGGTGAACAATCGCAACGCGAGCTTCTCCGTGTTGGCTGAAAGCACGACTCCCATCACCTTGCAGTGGCGCAAGAACGGCGTGATAATTCCGGGCGCCACGGGCACGAGCCTGACGATCTCAAACGTTGTCGTGGAGGACGGGGGTCTCTATTCCGTCCTGGTCACCGACGCGTCCGGCACCGTCCCAAGCGCCAATGCGACGCTGATCCCGTTGATTACCCCGATCTTCGTGGTGCTCCCAGCGCCCAACCAAACCAATCCGATCAGCACGTCGTTTACGGTCAGCAGCGTCATCACGGGGTCGCCGGCGCCCATCACGTTGTTCTACCGGAGCAATTCGTTTCTAGTAGGGAAGAGCGATACGAGCAATTTTGTGAACTTCTTCACCTACCCGGCCCCGTTCACTTCGCGGGCGGAGGGAAGCAACTGGTACCGCATCGTGGTCAGCAACGCCGCTTCCACGGGCTCCGGTAACGCGACGCATACGACCAACCACACCCGGATCGACTTTGACATGGACGGGCTGCCCGATGCTTACGAGGTGCAATATGGCCTCAACACGAATAACGCGGCCGACGCCTTCGGCGACCTGGATGGCGACCAGATGTCCAACCTGGCCGAATTCATCGCGGGCACCGATCCATCCGACCCGGCGAGCTTCCTGAAGATCGAACAGTCGACCGTACCCGGCACGGCCACCCTCCGGTTCGGAGCCAGACCTGGCAAAACGTACACCTTGCAGTACGCCGACGCGCTTCCGGCTGGGCCGACCGGTTGGTTCCGCCTGGCGGACTTTGCCTCGCGAACCAACGCGCGTGTCGAAACGATCCAGGATCCAAACTGGTCCACGAATCGATTCTACCGCGTTACGACGCCCGGGAAGCCGTAGGCCGGCCATTCTCGAAGCGCAGGGTCGGGTGTGCGGCCTTCCCGGGCCGTGCGAAAGCGACTGGTGCACCCTACTATAGGACGGTTCCTGGCTGGCTGCTTTGCGCGTACAGGCTTGGAGGGCGAAGCTGCCCTGAACCTGGAGGCTTGACGCCTGATATTCAACAGCTTGGAACCGGTTGTTTTTGTTCAGTCGGAGCGGATTCGACTTCGGAGGTAAAGGCGTTCCTGCCGATACAGAAAGCCGAAGGAGCACCCACTTCTGATTCCAAACTGAACGCTACTAAAGCCCATCCGTGGCAAGCCGATGTATTCCATGATGAAAAAGTTTCTAATAGTCGTCGGGATAATCGCCCTGCTGATCGGCGGCGGCTGGCTCGTCCGAACGTTCAACACAGTCAAAGCCAAAGCCAGCACCCGAAAACTGACCCAGGATGTGGAATGCCTCTTCGACGGACTCCAGAAGTACAAAGAGTACGTCGGCTCCTACCCCACCGGGAGCAACGCTGACGTCGTCAAGGCGCTCCAGGGCCAGAACGCCAAGAAAGTGATCATCGGGTTGGGCCGCAAGCTGGACCTGAACGGCAAGGGCGAGATTGTCGACCCGTGGGGCAATGCCCTTCGATTCTATTTCTCCGATAACAGCGTCCTGGTCCGCTCCGCTGGCGAAAACCGCCGCTTCGAGGAAAGCACCTCGATGGAGTTCGACGACTACATCCGCTCCAACTGACCCTCTGCCAAGGCCCCTTGGATCCGTTCGCGGACCGCGGCCGTCGGCGTCACGCCGGCGGCCGTTACGTTTTCTTCCTGCGCCACGCGGCAATGAACATCCCGCTGCCGCCCGTCTCCTGTGGCCAGAGCCAAACGTGAGCGTGATTGGCTTCGCCCGATGCATAGGGATTGTGGACCCGATGCGGCTCAAAGTCCGGAAACACCCGCTCGAATTCCGCCGCCACCCCATCCGTTTCGGCACGCGTCAAC
>Ga0184635_10000469_pt1 | contig 10250 bp, 10 predicted proteins | sample PLM3_30_b2_FD_133147 | JGI IMG/M metagenome (GOLD analysis project Ga0184635, IMG submission 133147) | Groundwater sediment microbial communities from an aquifer in East River, Colorado, USA - PLM3_30_b2 | ecosystem: Environmental > Terrestrial > Soil > Riparian zone | place: USA: East River...
CGATTTGGTGATAAGAGCTGATGGCGATGTGACGGACGTTCGAGAATTATCGTGAACGGAGGATAGTCATGGCCAATCCAAAACTGAAATTCTATTTTCGTGAACCGACCATCGACACCAATATTCCAATCACCGACGGCACGGTGAAGATCGACGGCTTCGAATGGGAGTTCGTTCCGGACGAAAATCAGTGCGACGCCTGGGACTGCGGATTCGCAGCGCGCGTGCGCGCTTATGCGAAAGTGGAACCGCATATTTCGATCCCTGCTTTTCCCAACCGTAAGTTTCGCCTCGCCTATATATTCGTCAACAGCAAAGCGGGCATCGAGACGGCAAAAGATTTGGAAGGCAGGCGGGTCGGCATCATGCAGTGGGACAACACCGCCGGGGTGTGGGCGCGTGGCGCGCTGCAACATTATTACGGGGTGGACCTCAAACGCATCGACTGGTTGGCGGCGCGGGTAAAGAAAGACGGCGTAGCCGACGGCATACGCATCGAGCCAATCGCCGGCGACGGCGATGCGGATCATCGGCTGGACGATTTGTTGATCGCCGGAAAGATCGATGCGGTTATCGGACCGAATTTGCTGCCGTCGATTTCGGCGCGCGACCCGCGCACGCGCCGCTTGTTTCGCGACTACCGAGCCGAGGAGCAGAATTATTTCAAGAAGACCGGCATTTTTCCGACCAGCCATATCGTTACGTTGAAGCAGGAGTTCGTAGATCGGCATCCGGGCGCGCCGGTGGCATTGCTCAAAGCGTTTCGCAGATCGCGCGACATCGCCTTTGAACGCCTCGAAGGATCGGATCCGCAGGTGATTGCCTATTCATGGATCGCGGCTGCCGTCGCGGAGCAACGGGAGCTGATGGGCGAGAATTATTGGGCTTACAACATCGAGAACAATCGAAAAGTGTTGGAAGCGATGACCCAGTACGCGCAAGAGCAGGGATTGTCGCCGACGCGGATCGATTACCTGAAATTTTTCCATGCGGAGGCAGCGGCGTTGGCGGGGGTGTGACAGGTCGCGTCCGATGCAGATGCCGCAGAAAAGCGCACCTGCAGTTGGTATCAAACGGGAACGTATTGTGTAGGGGCAACCCCCTGTGGTTGCCCTCTTTTGATTTCATTCATGAAGAACGATCGGAATAAGCATCGGCGTTCCATTCGGTTGCAGAATTATGATTACAAACGATCCGGCGCATATTTCGTGACGATGGTAACGCAAAACCGTGCGTGTTTGTTTGGAGATGTCGTGAACGGCCGATTGCAGTTGAATGATGCTGGACAAATGATCCAAGCGATTTGGGATCAGTTACCACAGCATTATCCGAGTGTCGAAACAGATGCATTCGTAATCATGCCGAATCACGTTCACGGTATTATAGCCTTGGTCGGGGTGGGCGCCTGTGCCGACATTCAGTCAGGAGGGCAACCACAGGGGGTTGCCCCTACAAACGACCCGCGACCGAAACACGATGCTGTACATGTTCTGTCATTGGCAGATACCGTTCATCGATTCAAAACGCTTACGACGAAGCGTTATGTCGACGGTGTCAAACAATTTGACTGGAGCCGGTTTGAAAGTCGGCTTTGGCAGCGCAACTATTTCGAACACGTGATTCGCAATGAAGAGTCTTTGAATCGCATTCGCGAATACATTCTCGACAACCCCGCGCGATGGGAATTCGATCGAGAAAACCCACGAGCTACGCAAAGTGAATCCGCGGACGCTTGGAGATAAACAGCGGAGCGACCGGCTATGCCGCTGATTTTGATTTACTCAGGTAAAAAAACCGTGAGATATCTCGCAGCAATAATTTCGATCTTAGCATTCGTACATCCGTTTGGCTTGGCTGCGCAGATTTCTAAACCCACCACTCTCGCCGAGCTGGCCGTTTACAATGGCCCGGACCGCGAGCAATTATTGATAGCGGGCGCGAAAAAGGAGGGTAAGGTCGTTTGGTACACTGCGCTTGCGGGCGGCTCGTATAAGGATCTCGCGCACGGGTTCGAGGCAAAATACGGCGTGTCAGTAGAATCCTATCGCGGCGCGAGCAGAGATCTGATCGCCAAAGTCCTGGCTGAATCACAGGCCAAAAGATATTTGATGGATGTTGCCGAAAGCTCGCCGCCATTGCTCATGCTCATGCGGGCGATGAAACGCCTTACCCCATTCAGCGTGCCGCATCTCGCCAAGTTCTCTGCCGATGCTAAGGAAGACGCTGGCAAGGGGACGGTTTTCTGGGCGACCGACCGTGAGTCTTACATGGGTTTCGCCTACAACAAAGACAAACTTCCGGCAACCGCGGTGCCAAAAAATTATGACGGCCTTTTAAATCCGGCGCTCAAGGGCAAGATGGCCTTCGTGACGACGGACACGGGGTCACGCACGGTTGGGGCAATGCTCAGAGCTAAGGGAGAAGAGTTTCTCAAGAGATTGCGTACTCAAGAACTGACGATGCACTCGGTTTCGGCGCAGGCGCTCAACGACATGATCATTTCCGGCGAAGTCGAAGCATCGCCGACGATCTTCCGTAATCACGCGCTGGTCGCGGCGGCAAAAGGCGCGCCGGTGGCTTGGCTGCCGATGGAAATCGTCCCGGCGAGCGCGGGCAGCGCGGGATTGTCGTCGCAAGCGCCGCATCCGCATGCAGCGGTGCTGTTCATCGATTTCCTCTTCAGTCCGGACGGACAAAAAATTTTGGAAAGTTACGATTACGGCAGCGCCGCGAAAGAATATGGCTTTAAACGATGGTACATAGAAAAGGGCATGTCGATCGTGGAGCTCGAACGGGAGAGCGACCGCTGGGAAAAGCTGCTAAGAGACCTGAGTCGAAAATAGCCGCGCCTTATCTTCGTGCGCGAAAGATCTCATCCTAGAGGAGACAATGCATGTTGCGTGAAATAGTTCTCTGGCTAATTTTGTTTTGCGCTGGTTTGGCCGCAATGGCGGATCAAGGCTTCGCCGCCGGCGAGCCGCTGAAGCTCAAGATCATCTACTCGTCCTTCACGGGCGCTTACACGCCGCTCTGGCTTGCCGTCGACGACCGGCTCGGGAAAAAATACGGTTTGGATTTCGAAGCCGTCTACGCCGGCCGGGCAAGGCCGCATCAACTCCTGCTCAGCGGCGACGCGCAGTACGTGGTTTCCACCGGCACCGGAGTTGTGTCGAGCTACGCCGCCGGGACCAAGGACCTCGTGATCATCGCGTCCTTTATGAGCACGACCGGATCATCAATCTTTTCCAAGCAACAGATTAAAACCGTGAAGGAACTGCAGGGGAAAAATATCGCGTCGGGCCGCCCCGGGGCGGTGACGGATATTTTGCTGCACTACATTCTCAAACGAAAGGTCGGCTTGGAGCCCGGACGGGATGTGAAGATCGTGCCCGTCGGCGAGACCGCGGCGATCTTACCGGCGTTGGAGCGCGGTGTGGTCGACGCTGCCATGCTGACGACGCCGTCCAGGTTGCTCGCGCGGAAAATGGGTTTTCGCGAGCTGCTCGATTTTGACGATCTCGGCGTCCAGTATCCCTACGTCGGCATCTCGACTCTGAAAGTCAACGTGAAAAAAAATCCCGACGTCACGCTTCGGCTCGTGCGCACACTTACCGATGCCATTCAAATATTCAAATCCAACAAAGAAAGAAGTCTAGCGGTGATGAAGCGCTACCTGAGGGGCGCGAGCGACGAGATGCTGGAAGAGACTTACGGCTATTTCAGCAAACGCATGCCGAAGTATCCTTATCCGTCCGTCGAAGCGATCAAAACCGCGTTGGAAATGATGGCGGACCAGTTCCCGCAAGCGAGCAGCGTCGATGCGCAGGAAGTTGTCGATCTAACCTACGTCAAACAGGTCGAAGCGGGTCGATGAGGCTGGATCTTAACAAGGCATTGCTTTGCAATCTGTGGGACAAGCTCAATCGCTAGGCCAAGCGGATCAGCGAGCGGATCGCGTCGACGTGCGCGACCAAATAAATCACCACGGAAATCAGGCAAAGCGCCAGATAGCCGAGCTGGAGCCACTCGGCGCGCTCGATCGTCTTCACGCTGCGCAGGCGCTGCGGCAAGCTCGGAACCAGGGCCAGAGCCTGTTGTCTGAGCATCGGCATGGCCAATAGATCGGAGAGTATATTGTAGCCGTCCATTTCGAGAAAGTTGAAGGGGTAGAGATTGATCAAGGCGCTTTCCCAGAGCGAGATGCCGATGCCGAGCAGCAGCGCCTGTTCGATGCCAGGGCTCGTTGCGTGAGCGCTCAAAATCGCCACGCTGCCCAATACGACTTCGACCATTGGCCCCGCTAAATCGACCGTGACCCGAACGCGCCGGCTCGACATGAAGATGTCGGTCACGTCCGCGTAAAATGTCGGCACGATCCCCTGCAGCAGAAAAAATCCGATCTCGCGCACACGGCGGCCGTAGGCTTTGCAAGCGAGCGCATGGAGGAGCACGTGCAGCAGCGAAACCAATAGCACGGTGGCGAGCATCACGCTCGTCATGAGTACGGGACGCGCTTTGATGAAATAGGCAAAGTTGCCCGCGTCCGGACCGGACCGGAGCGCCAGCGTCAACGCAAAAACCGCGATGGCGACGCTCGCCCAGAAAGTGAGCGGATGAAAGAGCAGAAAACCGCCGCGGTCATAAAGGATCGAGCAAAATCGGTCCGCATGGGGAATGCGAAAAGACAGGCCGCGCCATTTTCTCAAGCCCCATGCGAACCAGCGGCTCCAGCGCCGGCCGCTAGCGCCGGCTGGACTCGATCGAAAATCGATGACGTATTGCCCTTCGATAACGCCGCAGTTGTAAAGCTTTGTGAGCAATTGGCGGATCAGCGCATAGTCGAAAGCGCCGAAGGCAAGGTGGAAGGCGCGGGCGATTTCTTCGAGCGAGTGGCGGCCGTCGAAGTATTCCCACAGATAGTATTCCTTCGAGCTCAACAGCAGATAACTGTCCTGACGAAGATTTTTCAGGACGAAGTGGCGCGCGCCGTCCGCGCCGGTCGGCTGCGCGGTGACCTCCCATTCCGTTTGCGGCAACCGCCGTGGTTTGTGCGCCCAGTAGACGTGGTGGCTGTCGATCTCGAAGATCTGAAATCCGGCTTCGCCGGCGGGTCGGGTCAGCAGCTCGAGCTTCGCTGGATCGGCCATGAGAGCATCAAGTAGATTTGCGTCCGAAAGAGACCTGGTCGTTGATCGGAGAGTATCCGGTAGCCTCCAGGCCCCAACGGATCGCCTCACGGGCCTGCTCATTGGTCGAGCGCAATCGTTCGATGAAGACGGTGACCAGCCGGTAGCAGATCCGCGCGGCCATCTCTGGATAGTCGGCGAGGATTTGTTGGAACGCTTTGCGATCGAGGCGTAGGAGAATCGAATCGGTCTCGGCGTGCGCCGTGGCGGAACGCGGTGCGGAGTCGAAGAGCCCCATCTCGCCAAAAAAATCGCCGCTGCGAAAGCGCGTGAGAACTATATCCACCTCGCCCTGAACATGCTTGCTGATAACGATCTGCCCAGTTTGCACGATATAGAGCGCGTCGGAGTCGCTCGACTCGCGAAATATAACGGCGCGGGCTGAGATTTTTGTTGAAACTAAGAGCGCCGCCAAGGTGGATAAGGCTGGTGGGTCCAGGTCCTGAAACAAGGAAAGATTTTTTAAGAAGTCTGGAACCGTCTGCATAATCAATCGTCAGCGAGGTGCAATGCTAACCGCAGCGGCTCTGAAACGCAAGTTTTCGCAGTCGCCCGTACGCCGCCGCAGGTGGAGTTGGACGTGAGCGCGAAACTGCGCGGGCGTTCTGGCGCGATAGCGAATCTTTGGAACTGGCTCAGGCCGCCGACGCGTACTTTCTGCGTGGCAATTGCTCGTCGTGGCTGTACGCCTTGTGGGGCACTGGCTTGAGATCCCAGATGACGCCGATCCAGGAGAGCACTTTCAAACAATAGTAAGTGATATCGATTTCCCACCAGTAAAATCCCTGACGGGTACAGCCCATGTGCTTGTGGTGATTGTTGTGCCAGCCTTCACCCAAAGTTATCAGCGCCAGCCAAAAATTGTTACGGCTCTCGTCGCCCGTTTCGTAGCGCTTCCAGCCGAATAGATGCGCTAGAGAGTTGATACTGGCGGTGGCGTGAAACAGTATGGTTGTGCTTAGTACAAATCCCCAAACAAACAATTGCAAACCCGTGACGCCGAGAGTCGGCAAGGTATACTCCAACCAAAGCCCGCAGAGATAGACGCCAAGACCTAATGCAACTGGAATCGCCTTATCGAAGCGGTTGAGCCAAACCAACTCAGGAAAACGCGCGAAATCCCTGATCCGCTCGTATTGGGTGGCGTAGTAGCGGGTGCACATAAACCAGCCCGCGTGAGAGCGAAAAAAGCTGTAATGAACCGGCGAGTGCGGATCGTCCGGGGTGTCCGATTCGCGATGATGATTTCTGTGATTGGCGGCCCACCAAAGCGGACCGCGCTGCGCCGACGAAGCGCCTAAGAGAGCAAATAAGAACTGCGCCGGACGCGACGTTTTAAACGTACGGTGGGAAAAATAGCGATGGTAGATTCCAGTGATGGCAAACATCCTGACGATATAAAGCGCGATGGCGGCGCAAACGGCGGTCCAGCTCCAACCGACGACAAAGATGCCGAGGCAACCCAAGTGCAAAATGACAAAGGGTAAGCAGCGGATCCAGTTGACGCGGTCGATATCGCGGATCTTTCCTAGCACGCCCGCGGCGTGATAGTCGGCATCGAACCATTGGACAAAGTAGGAAGCTATCAGATTTACAGATTTTGGTTTCATTAGCCCCGGAACCTTATCATGAAGATAGCGTTTCTTCAATCTTTTTTGTGGTGAAACGATTATTTAACGACAACATTTTAATGCGGCGAAATCCGCGTCTACCTTGACCCGTGAAGACGCGGGGTTACTTCAACAGTTATCAAGCAACCGCTTACGGAATTGTTATGATTTTCTTGACACTTTCTAGGGTGCGGTGATAAGAGGCGCGCAGAGATCGGCTTCTTTGTTTACGCTTCATGCTCTCGTTTATCGGCCATCGGTCAACGTTTGAGGAGGTGTAATATGGCGTACACGGTCAAGAAAGTGAACGTCTGGGCAGGAGAGATCGCCGATCGTCCCGGCGGATTGGCGAGCACGCTTGCGGCGCTGCAAACGGCAGGCAGCAATATCGAATTCCTCGTTGCCCGCCGTGCTTCCGATAAGCCGGGCACGGGAGTGGTCTTTTTAACGCCGATCAGCGGCGTGAAACAAAAAGGGGCTGCCCAGCGGGCCGGACTCGCCACGAGTGAAAGCCTGCAATCCGTGCGCGTGGAAGGACCGGACCGCGCCGGTTTGGGGGCGAAAATGGCCGATGCCCTCGCCACCGAAGGCATCAACCTGCGCGGCATTTCGGCCGCTGCGCTCGGTCGGCGCGCTGTTTCTTATTTCGCCTTCGACAACGCGACTGACGCGGACGCTGCGGTGCGCATCTTGAAAAAGACGCTGAAGTAGAAGGAAAAAGCGGCCTCGATCGAGCAGCTTGCTATCGGATTAGTGTCTCGATCTGGGATGAGATCTTCGCCCTCGCGTGAAGTAAGTCCTTATGCCGGTTGACCGGGCTCGTGGCCCGGCAGCCAACTTCGTTGGGCGCGAAACTGGATTTCTGACTGTGCGGGAGCCGAGGATCACTCGGCTTTTGCGCAGCGCACGGTGCGCCGGGGCTAGAGATCCATTCTCCGTTTCGGACCCCAGCCAACCGTGGATATGTCGAAAAGGTTGCCGTCAGGATCAGAGCCGCGACCCTCGGCGTAGGTGGCTTCGCGCTCCTTGGGCGCGCCATCGGGGTAGACTTCGTTGATGCGCTTGGAAATTTCCTTGTTGTCTTCGACGTGAAAACCGAAATGGTAGAGACCTGGTTGATGGCCGGGTTCTTTGGGATCCGTGGCATTCAATATGGCGAGATTGACTTCGCCGTCGGAAAGATGCACCGAACCGTTTTTGGTGCGGTACATTTCAGTCATGTCGAATACCCGTTTATAAAAGTCGGCGAGTTTGTCGGGCTGATGCGTAAGGATAGCGAGATGACGAAGCTTTGGCATAACGTGCCTCCTTGCTGAGTCGAATTAAAAACCAGCGCTATCACCCACTTTAAAGGCTGTCAACGAACGTGCGCGCCACGACAAAGCGCCGTCTCCGCGACGAGCCAAAATCGATCGTCGTGGTTCGATTCTCCCACCGTTTCAAATCTCGCTCAGGTAGCGCGCCATGCGCTCGCGCCCGGAAGCATCGGGCAGCGGTCCGTGCATAGCCTGCATGTTGTCGACTAAATGCTCGACTTTAGCGGTTGCCGGAATCGCGCAGGTAACGGCCGCATGAGAGATAACGAACTTCAAGAAAAACTGCGCCCAGCTCGCGCAACCGATTTCTTTCGACCAGGGCGGCAGAGACTTGCCGCGCACTTTGTTAAACAGTGCACCGGCGGTGAGCGGCCGGTTCACAAGCACCGCGAGTCGTTTTTCGAGGGCTAGAGACAAGAGGCGTTTTTCCGCTTCGCGTTCCGCGATCGAATAGTTGAGCTGGACGAAATCCAATTCTTCGCTGGCGAGCACACGCGCGAGATCGTCGTAGGCGCTGGCGGTGTAATGGGTGACGCCGATATAGCGAACTTTGCCCTGTTCTTTCCAGTCTCTCAGGGTTGCGAGATGCGTGCGATAATCGACCAGATTGTGAACTTGCAGCAGATCCATGCGTGCGACTCGCAGACGCTTGAAAGATTCTTCCATTTGCCGTATCCCGGCGTCGCGTCCGCTGGTCCAAACTTTGGTCGCGAGAAAAAGTTTCTTTTGCACGCCGAGCTCGGCGGCGAGATCGCCGGTGACGCTTTCGGATCTGCCATACATCGGCGAGGAGTCGACGACGCTCCCGCCCAAGCGCACGAATTCGCGCAAAACTTCTTTGAGCGGCGCACGGGCAGATGGAGTTGTGCCCACGTCGAAGGTTTGCCAGGTACCGAGACCGATGGCCGGCAACATCTCGCCGGTTTTCGGGATGGGCTTGCGAATGACGGAATCCGCCATGGCATATTCTCCTGCAAATGCGAGGACGCCGACGCCAAGTGCACCTCGTAACAAATCGCGCCGCGACATACGGTCAGGATGAATCGACATCATCTCGGCGAACGCACAGGTTCTCCGTCCACGCGTTTATGACTCAGCCACGTCATATGCCCATTTTATCTTCGGGCTTGCGCGGCGATTCTTTGACGCGCGGAATGCCGCGCCAATCGCCCGACATCCAGAATTCGGTGAGACTGCCAAACACGCCGAGCGGAATGGCAAGGGCCATGATGAAGTACCACAAATTATCGCCATAGTTGCCGAGAAACGACATGAGGGTGGCGACGATTTTCGCCGCGCCGCCGCCGAAGATCGCACCCATAGACAGTCGAGTGATCCGTTGTATACCGTATTGCGTAGCGTAAATGCCCCACAGAGCGCTGGTGAAAAAAGCCAGAAAAGGCGCCAGGCAAAACGCGAAGATCGCCCCGGCTTCTCGGCCGCGTGAAGAGGTCTCTTCGAGTTTTTCTTCTTCGGTTTGGCTGCCGACGCGAATGTCGCCGCGGATCACGCGCAAGAGATAATGGACGGCGCCATGAATCCCAAGATCCGGTCTCAATCCGTCCCAGTAAAGCGCTACTTGGGCCTGGAGCTTCTCACTCGCGACCGGCTCGGGAAGCAGCGCCTGCAACTGCGAGCCGGCATGAAAGGCGACTTGCCGCTCCTTGCGCGCGACAACGAGCAGAACGCTTCGTCGCCGCTGGGCGTCGTCGAGAGGCAATGCGGCGAATGTGGCGCGCGTTAACTTTTCGATGTCTTCGCCGTCGAGAGATTTGACGGTTAACACCACGACATCGTTGGCGGTCTCCGTTTTGAAACGGCGCAGACGTTGGTCAAGATCTTCCAAGCTCGCCGGCGGGAACATTCCCGCCAAGTCAGTCACCAACGACTTCAGCGGTGGAACATCGAGGGCGAGTGCGCTGTCGGCGATAAAAAGGCTGAACAAAAGGGCCAAAAGAAAATTCATCTCTATTTCATGAGCGCCCGGTGCGCCCGCCGCTCGAGGTCGGCGATCTCCGATGCGCTCAACGGAAAGCCGAACTGCTCGTTGCGCATGCGCAGGCGCTGACATGAGACTTCGCAAATAATTTCGGTTGCGCGTTTAAACGACCTTTCAGTTCTGACCAATGCTGCAAGCG
>Ga0184635_10000472_pt1 | contig 10223 bp, 7 predicted proteins | sample PLM3_30_b2_FD_133147 | JGI IMG/M metagenome (GOLD analysis project Ga0184635, IMG submission 133147) | Groundwater sediment microbial communities from an aquifer in East River, Colorado, USA - PLM3_30_b2 | ecosystem: Environmental > Terrestrial > Soil > Riparian zone | place: USA: East River...
ATGAATTGAAGGTATTAGATGCAGAAGGAGGAATAAAGCGTTCCCCGTGAGATGCAACGGGGACGCTTTTAAAAAAGTTCTTTGAAAAAATATAGGAGTATTCCGATTGGTCGGATCCTCCGTTTGGAACGGAGAGGTTATAGGTTCGAATCCTGTCTCCTATACAATATGGGCTGTCATGTTCCAAGGCTGGCGAAAAACACTTGCAATGTTTTTGCGAAGGGTTCGATTCTGTTACTGGTCCACTTTTGATCTGTTAGTCTAACCGGTGAGGACGCAAGATTTTCATTCTTGAAATATGGGTTCGAGTCCCGTACAGATTACAAGGTTCGTTGGTGTAACGGCTAACATCACAGATTGTCGATCTGTTGCTATGAGTTCGATTCTCATACGAACCGCAATAATGTTGAGTAGTGTAACGGTTCAGCATATCAGTCTTTGACACTGGTGGTTTTGGTTCGAATCCAAACTCAACGGCATCTGTTGGCTCTAGCTTATCGGTAAAGCGTCCGTCTGTGCAACGGAGGAATAGGGTTCCCTGCCTGCCGTCAGGCAGGGAATCCCGGTGTCAACCAAGGTGAATGGTCAATGGTGAATAGATTAAAGAGAATGCGGCTTGGTGTAACAGGCAACACGGTCACTTCCCTTTCTTTCTGAAAGGCAAATCGCAGGTGATTGTTTTCAGTTCGAACCTGGAAGTCGCTCAATGATGACTTATAGTTCAATGGATGAGAATACTGTGTTACGAACACAGTGATACAAGTTCGAGTCTTGTTAAGTCAACAATGATGGCTTGTAGCTCAACGGTTAGAGCAGGAACCTTATACGTTCAAGGTTAACAGTTCGAATCTGTTCAAGCCAACTGAAAAAACATATTGTGGTTTAGAGTAATGGTAACTCGAAGGTCTCATAGGCCTTAGCTACCCCGATAAAATCGGGTAACCGCAACGATCGATGACTTAGCTCAATGGTTAAGAGCATTACGCTGATACCGTAAAGGTTGTTGGTTCCCTGCCTGCCGGCAGGCAGGGAATCCATCAGTCATCACAAACTCTATGAATTGCGATTTAATTCAATGGAAGAAGATCATCGTTACAAGGTGATAGTTGTTAGTTCGAATCTAACAGTCGCAACAAAATGGCTCGTAGCTCAACTGGATAGATGTTCCCGGCTTTTAACCGGGAGGTTGTGAGTTCGAATCTCACCGGGCCAACAATATGATTTTGCTTGAATGATCCGTAGCATAATGGAAGTGCATTGGTTTTCTAAGCCAAAGGGTAAGAGTTCTCCCGATAGCTATCGGGATTCGGGTCAACATATATATTGGTTGTCGCTTGATTGGTAAAGCTCCGGGATGGAGATATGAGTTCGAATCTCATTGACCAATCGATTGGATGAATAGCTCAACGGCAGAGCGTCCCGTTGTTAACGGGAGGGTTGAAAGTTCGAATCTTTCTTCATCCGCAGTTTGTTGATGAATGAATTCGGTAATGAGGAAAAAGATATCAGCCATATTCATCACAAACAAATGGTGCTTTGGCAGAATGGATAAAAATGCGCCGGAGTGAAATCCCGGAGATCGTGGTTCGATTCCACGGAGTGCCACATTTAATAAATTAAAAAAAGATAAAATGAGAAAAAGCTCACCGTTCATAATGACAGAAACAGTAATGGTGCAATGGCACCGGAGTTTTCGATTGAAAAAAATTAAATCATTATGGACACAAAAATTATTCAAGAGTATGGAGAAGATATTCTCTGTTACCGTTTGCGTACTGCCAGGCAAAAGAAAAGAATGCAGTATGAGGATTTTGACAAGCACCTGATACAATTGCATAAAGAAGAAAAAGCATTGTATGAGCAAAGAAAAAATTTAGGCTGGGAACCATTGGTTCCTCCTGTACAGAAAGGTTGGAAACGATTTTTTGTTTTAAGAGATGATGTAGCAAGAAGCAGGGAGGCAGATTTTTTTCAGGCAATTCTTAAAAAGATCAATACGTATGACTGGAGTTATCGTAAGGATTTTATAATAAGAAAGAGAAGGGTTGGAAGAAAAAAATATAGAGTGAAGGAACAAAGATTACTAGCACCGTATGAATGGCATTTTGCAAAACTTGATTTTAGTGACAGTGAAAAACAAATGTTCCATGAAGTATTTCACTATGAAAAATGGAGTAAAGGTCCTGTAAGGCGATTTGTATTTAACGAGCCCTGGCGATTTGTATTAAGAGTGAGGCCGAATATGATCACTAAAGTGAGAAAGAAAGACGAAGTGATTGAAGCGAGATTAAAAGAAATAGATAGCTACATGAGAAGGGATAATAATCGTAACAGGCAAACAAAGCTGCTTTATGGGGATAGTAGACAGCGTTACTGGAAACGGGAGGAGTTGATCAAAGAGAAAAACCCATTAAAGGATAGATCTGTACAACAGATTATGGATGAATTAAAAAATGAGAGTTAAAACAAAAACAATGGAACAGCAACGACAATGGCGAAAATTAAGTGGTGAACGGATCAAAATTCCGATCGCAGACGAAGTAACTAATATACTGATGCGTGAAAGAGAAGCGGGGCATGAAATGAAGGTCTGCATCGGAACCGATAGCCAGGTAAAGGGAAAGGAAACAGAATTCGCAACAGTAATTGTATTTATCCGGAAAGGAAAAGGAGGTTTCATGTACATACACAATGAGATCACCAGGCAACGGATGAGTGTCAAACAGCGGATGCTGATGGAAGTAGCCAAAAGTGTTGAGATAGCGTATGCATTGTGTAATATTTTTTCACGGTACAGTGTAGATATGGAAGTGCATGCTGATATCAATACGAATCCAAACTTCAAAAGCAATGATGCGTTGAAGGATGCGATGGGTTATATCGTTGGAATGGGATTCGCATTTAAAGCAAAACCAGAAGCATTCGCAAGTTCGAATTGTGCGAATAAGGTAGTGCAGTGAACCACGATTTACGGGATTGAAAAAGATTATGTAGAAAATGGATGAGGTTATAATTCTGTAAATCGGGTTCCAATAAGTTCTTTAAGTTATTGGAGCATCTGGTTTATGATAGACTTCATACATCAGGCTGATCTTTCTGCTGATGCGGCGAACAAAGTTATTTGGTGAAAGGATCTTTAATCCTTCGCCAAATCCAATGAGTTCCCGTTCGAGTTCAAAATTGGGAATGACATCAATACTGAAGGTTGCTCCTTCTTTTGATTCTTCAACAATTTTTTGCGAAGCATGAATTGGTTTGGTCTTGATATAAGGAGCATAGTGGTGATCAGCTAAAAAAGTGATACAGGTAGGCGTCTCCGCAACGTTGCGTGTTACGCCTATTATATCACTGAAATAGGTTTGCGCATCAAATTGTTTGTGATAGCGAAAGGATTCATTCGAAACCGAAATGACGTTTTGAATGCGGTCAAGAGCAAATGTGCAAATTTCTTTTCCCTGCTTTTTCATACCAAGAATGAACCAGCGATTTCGGAATTCTTTGAGCAGGTAAGGAAAGAAAATAATATCATTGGCCTGCCTGGCTTTGAAAGATTGATAAGTAAGCTGAATCGTGGTTTGCGAAATGATGGCTTTGTATAAAACATCCAGCCATTCGATACCGGCAAGCAGTTCATTCTTTTCAAAGTCGATGACAGGTGATCGCTGATGCTGCTCGCTATAGATCTTGTCTTCAAGCTTGTTCACCATTTCATTCACTTCATTAAAGTGGCTGAAACCTTTGAACTGGCGAAGAAGATGAGAGACTTCTTGCAGAATGTTGAGGTCTTGCGATGTAAGAGGGATATTGGCGATACTGTATTCAGGGTCCTCGTAACTGTAATATTTTTTATCAGTTACAATGATGGGTGCATTATAACCAAGTTTATCGCTGCGCATTGCATTCAGGTCAAGACGGATAGTGCGAAGACTAACGCCTTTATCGATGCCTTCATATTCATAAAGCGCATCATTACAGGCTTTGATGAGGTTTTCAATCGTCCATTTTCGTCGGCGATTCTGAAGACATTTATCAATGGTTCGGTAACGGATCAGCGCATTTCGGTTGACAGGCATAAAAAGAAATTTTTAAGAAAAATAGAAAATAAATTTTACTGTGCAAAAAGATTGCACAGTTGGGTTAGAGGTTTGTTCTATCAAACGAAAAGGAGGACAAAATGAAGTTTAATTTTAAAATGAGCAAAGCAAAACAAACAGTGAATTACGAAGGCGAAAAAGCTTTTGTATTAACTCCTCAACTGGAGTTGTACACTGCGGCGGCAACTGCAGGTCTGAGCGACCAGTTCTATGAAAAGGCAGTCGATAAGATCGAACGTCTACGTAAGCTGATCGCAGTGAACGATAAAGAGTTTGTTGCTAAGCTGGCAGTGTATGTTCGTGAAAAAATGTACCTGCGTAGCGTTCCGTTAGTAATGACAGTTGAACTGGCGAAGCAGGCAAGTGGTGAAAGCATTGTGAGCAAGCTGGCTAATCGTGTTGTTCAACGTGCAGATGAGATCGCTGAATTGCTGGCTTATTATGCCCTGGCTAATGAACGTAAAGATGTAAAGAAGCTGAACAAGCTGAGCAAGCAATTGCAAAAAGGTTTGGCGGAAGCGTTCAATAAGTTTGATGAATACCAGTTTGCAAAGTATAACCGTGATGCAGCAGTGAAGCTGAAAGATGCATTGTTCCTGGTACACCCGAAAGCAAAAGATGAAGCACAGCAAGCTTTGTTTGATAAAATAGCAAAAGATGAATTGGCTGTTCCATATACATGGGAAGTTGAATTGAGTGTGTTGGGTCAGCAAAAATTTGATACTAAAGAATTGAAACAAGAAGCGGTTCGTGCAAAATGGGAAGAGCTGATCTTTAGTAACAAGCTGGGTTATATGGCTACATTGCGTAATCTGCGTAACATACTGGAAGCAGAAGTAAGCAAAGAAGCATTGAACAAAGTATGTGAATACCTGGGTGATGCGAAGGCTGTGGCAAAAAGTAAACAATTGCCATTCCGTTTCCTGGCTGCATACCGTGAATTGAAACAATTGAATAACGGACGGGCAGGTAAAGTACTGGATGCATTGGAGCAGGCAGTATTGCAAAGCGCCGCAAACATTGCAGGTTATGATGAGAACACTAAAGTGGTGATAGCTGCGGACGTGAGTGGTAGCATGCAAACAGCCATCAGTGCAAAAAGTAAGATCATGAACTATGACATCGGTTTGATGCTGGCTATGTTGCTGCAGAGCCGTTGCGAGAATGTAGTAACTGGTATGTTTGGTGATAAATGGAAAATGATCAGTGTGCCTAAGAAAAATATCTTAAGCAATGTGCAGGAATTTTATCGTCGTGAAGGTGAGGTTGGTTATAGCACGAATGGTTACCTGGTAGTAAAAGACCTGTTGCAAAAAAATAAAGTGGTAGATAAGATCATGCTATTTACAGATTGCCAGTTGTGGAATAGCCAGGGAAATGAGAGCATCGCCGGGCTGTGGAAGGAGTATAAGAAGATAGCGCCCAATGCAAAGTTGTATTTGTTCGACCTGGCTGGTCATGGCAACACTCCATTGAATGTGCAGCGTGATGATGTGTTTTTGATAGCAGGGTGGAGTGATAAGATCTTCGATGTACTGAAAGCGATCGAAGAAGGAAGCAATGCAATAAAGATGATAGAAGCAATAGAGTTATGATGGGATCTTAAGTAGTCCCGTGTTGCCGGGACTACTTTTAAAAGCTCTTTTAAATTATTAAAGAAAGTAAGGATGTCGTAGAGATGGGTTACTTCGTCACCAATAAAGGGCAAGGGCCTGGTAGTAATACCGGGAGAGGTGCAAATCCTCAGCTTGACAGCGCCCTGTTGCTCATTTCGCTTGTTACTCCTGAATTTCTAAACTATTGAAAGGTGTCGTAAAAAGAAATACTTCGGTAGACGCAGCAGGTAATATATTATCTGTGTTCCGCAAGGAGTGTACAGGTTCAACTCCTGTTGCAGGCAGAAATGTTTGTATGGCGAAATATATAAGAATTCTTTTGCTTATTGCCCTTTCATATTTTATTGAAAGCTGTCGTGAAAAAGTGATACTTCGTGGCCATCGCTGGTTCGAATCCAGCCACCTCATTTTATGAATGAGAGTGAAAGCGCTTTTCAATTTGTAACGTTTTCAAGTTTTTGAATGATGCCGTAAAGCAATGTTACTTCGGTAGAGCATCCCGGTTACCAGGAAGTCGCAGGTTCAAATCCTGTTTATTCATCGAAAGGTGAATAAAAGCTCAGTTAAACAGTCATTGTTTGTTTGTTGCTCATTCATTTTTAAAATAAATAAAATGATCAGCGTGTCGTAAAACAAGGATACTTCGTAAAAACAACAAAAGACCTTGTTTGTTTGTTACCGCTGTATTTAAAATATTACAGGTGTCGTAGATAAGAGTTACTTCGAAAGATCATTAGGTCGCAGGTTCGAATCCTGCTCCCGATTTTATCGGGATAGCTCAGTTGGCTAGAGCAAATGAATGAGTCTCTTTTCGAGTTGTTACCCTGTAAAACTTATCCGGGTGTCGTAGATAAAAGTTACTTCGTTACTAAACGACAGGTCGCGGGTTCGAATCCCGTCGGGTCCACTTAAAAAAATTTCATGGGCCTGTAGCTCAGTGGATAGAGCGGTACAGTCTTTTATTGCTTGTTACCCCGGAAATTTTTATGTGCCAGGCAATAGTGCTATTATGAGGCATTCGTTGCGTCGCACTCTTGTGCATTCAGTAATTCTATTGAGCAAAAACGGAATAACTTTAAAAATAATTATGATACAAAATATAATTGACAGAATTAGGGGCGAATTGGGTAAAACATTTGATGATTTATTTCACTGGTTTGAGATAGATGACAAATTACTTGATCATATACCAGCAAATGGTGGATGGACAATCAGGCAGATATTGGAACATATTTCATTGACGAATCATTTTTTGCTCATATTGATCAGGAAAGGAACTATGAAGTCAATAGAAATAGCGAACAATACTGAATACAGTAGTTTGCTTATTGACTATGATCTTGATTGGGAAAAATTAAAAATGATTGGCGAGCACAGATCTTTTGAATGGAATAGACCAGGACACATGGAGCCGACAAGTGAAATTCTATTGATAGAAGTAAAAGAAAAACTATTTGAACAAAAGGATGAATGCTTGTCACTATTAAGTCAAATGCCGAACGGCGAAGGTGTACTTTATAAAACGATGATGAGTGTAAATAATCTTGGGAAGATTGATGTGTATCATTATATCTATTTCTTGGTTCAGCATATAAATAGACATTTGATGCAGATGAAAAAAATAAAATGTGAGTTTATTGCTAAAGAATAGTTTATGAAACAAGTAACAGATCAGTTAAGGGAGATTGAATTAAAGAAAAGTATAAAAATACTCTACGCCTGCGAAACAGGCAGCAGGGCTTGGGGCTTTCCATCCCCGGATAGTGATTATGATATACGCTTTATATACATGCATGAAAGAGATTGGTATTTGTCTTTGTCGCAAAGAAAAGATACTATTGAACACATGGATGGTGATTTGGATATAACTGGCTGGGATCTAAGAAAGAGTTTGGTTCTTTTAAAAAAATCAAATGCGACTTTGATAGAAAGATTTCAGTCACCAATAGAGTATTTTTCGGCAGAAGGATTTAAGAGTGAGTTTAAAAATCTAATTGAAACTTATTATTCACCAACCGCTGTTTTCTTCCATCATTATTCTTTAGCGCAAAAATTTTGGGAAGAGTTGAAAGATAAGGAAGAGATGAAGTTGAAAAATTATTTCTATCTCATACGATCATTGCTTTCTTGTAGTTGGATCGTAAAGGATAAAGCCGTTTTACCAATGGATATAGAAGGCTTAATGAAATTAATAGATACAGAGCGAAGAGATGAAATAAGAGATTTAATAAAGCTAAAAGAAGGAGTCGTTGAAAAATATTTACACAAGAAAGATGAAAGCTTAAATAAATGGGTAAGTAGCTTATTTGAAACGCTTGAAGGTTCCAAAGTAAACCTGGGAGTAAGCAAGGCGGATAATTCAGCACTGAATAGTTTTTTTCTTAAAATGGTTAATGGAAATGCTGACAATTGAGCATATAAAAAATAGTGACTGGCTCATCTTTGAGGCAATTACAGGCAGTAAGGCTTATGGGTTAGATACGGCAAAATCTGATACGGATATCAGGGGTGTTTTTGTATTGCCCAAAGAATTGTTTTATTCAATGGAATATACGCCGCAAGTTTCTAATGAGAGTAATGATATTGTCTACTATGAGTTTAAAAGATTTATGGAATTGCTTTCAAAGAATAATCCGAACATAATTGAATTGCTCAATGTGCCAGGCAATTGCATTTTGTACAAGCATGAGTTGATGGATAAAATAAAACCGGAATTGTTTTTGTCAAGGCTATGTGAACAGACTTTTGCCAATTATGCTTATACACAAATTAAAAAGGCGTATGGATTAGAAAAGAAGATATTGAACCCGGTTGATGAAGAAAGGAAATCAGTTTTGGATTTTTGCTATGTGCATGTCGATAAAGAGGCGATCGATCTTAGTCAGTTTCTTTTGGAGAATGGATTTGAACAGGAAAAAATGGGCTTAACAGCGATAGCCCATCTGAGAGATTGTTATAATTTATTTTACTCGAAAGAGAATCAATATTCAGGAGTGATAAAGAAAGAAGGAGCTAATGATGTTTGCCTGAGCAGTATTCCTAAAGGAGAGACTCCAGTCGGTCTATTATATTTTAACAAAGACGGCTATTCTCTTTATTGTAAAAAATATAAAGAGTATTGGGAATGGGTAGAGAAAAGAAATGATGAACGATATAATACAACAATGTCGCATGGGAAAAATTATGATTCGAAAAACATGATGCATGTTTTCAGGTTATTGCTTATGGCAAAAGAAATTGCAACTGAGGGAAAGGTAAATGTTTGGCGAAAGGATAGGGAGTTTTTATTGGACATAAAGCAAGGGAAGTATGAGTACGAGGATCTATTAACCAAAGCAGAGTTATTAAAGAGTGAGTTACCCGCTTTATATGCCAAGGCTGATCTGCAGGATGAACCGGATATAAAAAAGATAAATGAATTATTAATTGAAATGAGAGAAGATTATTACAAAAGAAATTGAAAAATGAGTAAGTTAAAAATACAAGGAAAAGAAATAAGAGCACTAGGCTATCCGGAAGGACCGGTGATCAGCATTGCTATGAATGTGATGGAAAAGAATTTCAAACATCATTCAAAAGAAAAAGCATTTGAGATACTAAAAGAAGTGTTGCAATCACCACATGATTATGCAAGCGATGAAGTGTTGGGTTCAATTGCAAAACAATTGATGCCAAAGCCAGAAGCTGAAGGACAGAATATTTCATTGAATCAAAATGGTATTCAGTTCAATGTGTTCGGACAGGAACATATTGAGGAAGGGGCGATGCATCAAATGTACCAGGCTGCTAAATTACCGATCAGTGTTGCCGGAGCATTAATGCCCGATGCGCATAGCGGCTATGGTTTACCAATTGGTGGTGTGTTGGCAACTGAAAATGCAGTGATACCTTATGGTGTTGGAGTTGATATTGGTTGCAGAATGTGTTTGAGTGTATTCGATATTGATCCAAAAGAATTGATCCAAAAGGAAAATTATTTTACAAGAGAATTGCTGGAAGCAACTTTATTTGGAAGCGGACAACAGTTTGACCAGGCAGAAAACCATGAAGTAATGGAGAATGAATTGTTCTATCAAATGCCGTTGCTGAAGAATTTGCATGGAAGAGCATGGAAACAATTAGGTTCTTCAGGTTCGGGTAATCATTTTGTAGAATTTGGAACTGTTGAGATCAATGAGAAAGATAATGTATGCGGTGTTAAACCTGGAAACTATGTTGGGTTGTTGTCACACTCCGGTTCAAGAGCATTGGGTGCAAACATTGCCAATCACTATACAAAGATCGCTATCAGCAAAAGACGTTTGCCAGCGGAAGCAAAAAACCTGGCATGGTTAAACTTGGATGAAGAAGAAGGGATTGAATACTGGAATGCCATGAACTTAGCCGGTGATTATGCTTCTGCCTGTCATCATGTAATTCATGATAAGATCGCAAAACAATTAGGTCGACAACCAATGAAGATGGTAGAGAACCACCACAATTTTGCATGGAAGGAAAAATGGGAAGGAAAGGA
>Ga0184635_10000473_pt1 | contig 10213 bp, 8 predicted proteins | sample PLM3_30_b2_FD_133147 | JGI IMG/M metagenome (GOLD analysis project Ga0184635, IMG submission 133147) | Groundwater sediment microbial communities from an aquifer in East River, Colorado, USA - PLM3_30_b2 | ecosystem: Environmental > Terrestrial > Soil > Riparian zone | place: USA: East River...
CACGGCGACCGCTTCGCGCCTTTCTGACGCGGTTGTGATCGCGCAGGGCGCCGGATACAAACACGCGAGATGGCTCACGACGCCGGAAGAATTTCACACCGAGTTCGTGCGCGCATGGGAGCGGAACGAGTTGACGTTGCTCGCCGTCAAAGTCGATCCCGGCCAGCCCAAGAATCTGCCGCCGCTGCGCCTAGATGAAATTGAGAACAAGTATCGCTTCATCCGCTATCTGGAAGCGACGGAGAAAAAGAATATTTTGAACCCGGGTTTTGACTCGAAACTCGGCGCTACTTGACCCCCAGGCGCGCCTGCTCGGTTTCGACCGCCGGCGCCTCGCTTAGACGAGATTCTGGCGATTCTTTGGTCAGCGCCATGTCTGCGCGTGACATCTCGCCGTCGCGACGCTGCAAGCCTATCCAATTCCACTGATCCGGATACTCTCGGATCGCCGCCTCGATCCGGCGGGTGTACAGCGCAGTAGTACCCACAACGCTCGCTTCGAGATCATCGCTTCTCAGTGGCAGAATCGGCGCATCGACCCTAAGCACTATCCTATCCGCCGAGCGCCTGATCGCAAACATCGGCAGAGTCGCCGCCTCCGTACGCAACGCCAGCGTCGCCGGACCGCGCGGCGCCGGAACTTTCACGCCAAAGAAATCGACCATCACGTCGCCGGATCTAAACTCATCGGCAATGATTAGAACAATACGGTTTTCGCGCAGCGCCTGTAAAATGCCGCGCACAGCCTGGCGACGGGGTTTTGCAGCAATCGTATGAATACCGATTTGCCGGCGATAATGATCCAGCAACTTTGCAAAGCGTTGGTTGCGCGGAGACTTGATGACCGCGCTAAATGGATAACCGCTCGCAGCCAGACGCGCGCCGATCAGCGTGAAGCTCCCCAAGTGCGCGCTCAAGGCAAGCACGCCTTTGCCTCTCTCGAGTGCGCGCTTGATATGTTCTTCTCCCTCCAAGACGACGGTAGAAATAATTCTCTCCCTGGAGAAATGCATCACCTTGGCGGTTTCGAGCACTCCCTGCGCAAAGTTCAGCCAGGCACGCCAGGCTAGCTTTTGCCGTTCACGAGGATCAGGAATTTCTTGGCCTAGGACCGACTCAATATTTTCCGCCATGCGCTTGCGGTAACCGCGCAAAAAGATGAAGGTGGCACGCGCCATAAGGCGCGTGAAGCCCCGTGTCATCCCGTTTGGGATATAGGGAAGAATGTGGACAAAGCTACGCAATGCTTGCTCACCGCAGCGATAGCGAAAATTGTATAACAGCTCGCGGAGCTTTGACTTGCCCGGTTTTCTGACCAGGCGGCTTTGGTGTTTCATTGGTGCGTCATTTAAAGACAAAAGGCGCTAAAAGGAAAAGGGCGGCGACAGACTCGATCTATCGCCGCCCGCAAAAATGCTCAAAGAATTTATTCGCGTTATCGACTCGCCGCCCGGCGCAGCCGCTGTCCGGACCGACGTGAAAGCGCCATTCGGCGCTTGTGTTTTCTCGACCGCGGCGCGAGCCGATAAACTTTGGCTTGGCTGCGTTGCGCCAAGGAATTTTCCTTCCAGGTCGCTAGTCCCCGCCTGATATAATCGGGACTTAATCCCAGCCCTTCGCAGATACTATCGAAAGCAAAGACCCCTTCTCCGGCCGCTTGCTGAATCCAATCCTCGGCCTCTTGAAACAGCGCCTTACCTTTGGCGTCCGTGGCGGAGACATACTTTTGAAAACACGCGATGGCGTCTTCTAAAATCGCCAGCATCAGTTTCTTTTCCGGCTCCAGATGCACTTTACGCCGATAGGTGTCGAGATACTGATCCGGCAAAAGTGTGTCCGGCTGAAACAGCGAGGACACACGTTCTTCCATACTAAGCCCAGTGTCATAACTCATAGTCACCACCTCCCGTTAGGGTGCGGCCTAAATCCGGACGAATGGGAAAAAACTCTTTCATCCGTTATGCCGCACTCGAAAGAGAAGAAGAATTTATCAATTCCTTGCAGGCAGGTTGCCGCAAGGCCGCAATCGTTGTCCGATTGAGTACTTCGGTAATACTGCGTTGCACCTCACTCCACACGCCGATCATCGTGCAGCGGGGCAATTGGTCACAGCTCAACTCATTGTCCATGCAAATGTTGACCGCGATCGGTCCTTCGATCGCCTCTATGACGTCATAGAACGAAATCGCATCTGCCGGACGCGCCAGCATATATCCGCCCAGGGAACCTCTTTTCGACTTGATCAGCCCGCCGCGAATCAAGTCTTGAATGATCTTTTCCAAAAATTTGCGCGGCACGCCTTGACGCTTGGCGATCTCAGCTATGGAACAGCATTTCTCCGGGTCTTGATCTGAAAGATAAATCACCGCGCGCAGACCATAATCGACCCGTCGAGGAATCTGCATCAGACCCATAGCTCTACCCCCTTGCCCTGAGCTTATCGGCCGCGGCGGCTCCCGCGGCGCGCGGCTGCTGCGCATGACGAAGCTTGCCCAGGGCCGAAAGCCCCTCTAAGCGTTGGACGATTGCCGGCATCTTTTCGTTCACATAAAGCACTTCTTGTCGAGTATTAAATCGGCTCAAACTGAAACGGACCGCGCCTTGCAGCCAATCAGCGGGTACTTTCATAGCACGCAGAACGTGCGACGGCTCGGACGATCCCGCGGTGCAGGCGGAGCCGGTCGAAGCGCATATTCCTTGCTGATCTAGAAGCACCAGGATCGACTCCCCTTCCAAATATCGAAAACTGATATTCGAAGTATTCGGCAAGCGATTTTGCGCCCGGCCATTGACTCGGCTGCCTGGGCACGACTCGAGCAACAATTCTTCGAGCTGATCGCGCAGCGCCTTTATTCCAACCGCGTCCTCGGACATGTGACCGAGTGCGATCTCTGCCGCCTTGCCCATGCCGATGATGGCCGCGACATTTTCAGTTCCGGCACGGCGATTGCGCTCTTGATGACCACCGATCATAAACGGCGAAAACGTCAAACCACGCCGCACGTAAAGCGCGCCGACTCCCTTCGGAGCGTGGAACTTGTGAGCCGAGATCGTTAACAAGTCGATCGGCAAATCCTTTACTTTAAGCGGCAACTTCCCCGCGGCCTGCACCGCGTCGACGTGAAACGGAATGCCTTTCGATCGGACGATCTCAGCGATTTTTTCGATCGGAAAAATTACTCCGGTCTCGTTGTTCGCCCACATGATCGATACCAACGCGGTGTCGTCGGTCAGCGCGGAGCGAAGCTCGTCAAGGTCGAGCGCTCCGTTTTCATCCACGCCCAACCACGTGACGCGGCAACCTTTTTTCTCCAAGTGCTGGCATAAACCGAGCACCGCCGGGTGTTCAACCTGAGTGGTTACGATGTGGCGTTTATCCGGGCGCGCTTCGAGCATGCCGCGGATCGCCGCGTTATCGCCTTCCGTGCCGCAACTGGTGAAAATCACTTCGATGGGATCGGCGGCGCCGATCAGAGCGGTGACCTGCGCCCGCGCTTGATCGACTTTATGGCCGACCTCGCTGCCGAAACGATGGATGCTCGACGGATTGCCATAGTGCTCCGTCAAAAACGGCAACATCGCTTCTGCGACCTCGGGCAACACTCGGGTCGTCGCATTGTTATCGATGTAAATCTCTCCCGCCATAATTGTTCTCTGACTTCTGACTACTGACCTCCGCTCTATCCGACGCTCCCCTCCAAGCTCACGCCCAGAAGTTTCTGCGCCTCAACGGCGAACTCCATCGGCAATTCCTTGAATACCTGTTTGCAGAAACCGTTGACAATCATATTGACGGCGTCTTCGGTCGAGATGCCGCGTTGGCGGCAATAAAACAACTGATCCTCACCGATTTTTGAGGTCGATGCTTCATGCTCGACCTGCGATGCGTTGTTGAGCACTTCCAGGTACGGAAACGTGTGCGCGCCACATTTGTCGCCTAACAATAGCGAATCGCATTGCGAATAATTACGCGCGCCGGACGCGCCTTTCATGATCTTCACCAGCCCGCGATAAGTATTTTGCCCGTGGCCCGCGGAGATACCCTTGGAAATAATCGTGCTTTTGGTGTTCTTGCCCATATGGATCATCTTCGTGCCAGTATCGGCTTGCTGGTAATTGTTCGTCAATGCCACTGAGTAAAACTCACCGACCGAATCGTCGCCTTGCAAGATACAGCTCGGATACTTCCAGGTAATAGCCGAGCCGGTTTCGACCTGCGTCCATGAAATCTTCGAGCGCTCGCCCAAACACTTGCCGCGCTTGGTGACGAAATTGTAAATGCCGCCCTTGCCCTCGGCGTCACCGGGGTACCAGTTTTGCACCGTAGAATATTTTATTTGCGCGTCGCGATGGGCGACCAGCTCCACCACCGCGGCGTGCAATTGATTTTTGTCGCGCATCGGCGCTGTGCAACCTTCGAGATAACTTACGGTCGCTCCTTCTTCCGCAACGATCAGTGTGCGCTCAAACTGGCCGGTCTCCGCGGCATTGATGCGGAAATAGGTCGACAGCTCCATCGGGCAGCGCACCCCCTTCGGGATGTAGCAAAACGACCCATCACTGAACACCGCCGAATTGAGTGACGCAAAAAAGTTATCGGTGTAGGGAACCACCGACCCCAAGTATTTCTGCACCAGCTCCGGATGATTCTGCACTGCCTCGGAAAAAGAACCGAAAATGATCCCCAACTCGCCCAGCTTTGCTTTGAACGTCGTTGCGACCGAGACACTATCGAACACCGCATCGACGGCGATGCCGGCCAGAGATTCCTGTTCGTTGAGAGGGATACCCAGCTTCTCGTACATCGCGAGCAGCTCAGGGTCGACCTCTTCCAGACTCTTTGGTCCGTCCGTCTTCGATTTCGGCGCCGAATAATAACGGATCGCCTGGTAGTCGATGGGGGGATAGTGCACCATCGCCCACTTCGGCTCGGCCTCAGATTTTTCCAGCTTTGCCCAGTGCCGGTAAGCTTTAAGCCGCCATTCGAGCATGAAGGCCGGCTCGTTCTTTTTCGCGGAGATGAAGCGAATGATCTCTTCGTTCAACCCGGGAGGAACGGTGTCGGCTTCAATATCGGTGACGAAACCGTACTTATACTCGCGCCGGGCCAAATCTTCGACCGTGTTTGTGGCAGTTTTCATTTTTGTTCCCTACTTCACTAAACCGCGAATGACGCGCCGCAGCCGCAGGATTTCTTGACGTTCGGATTCTGAAAAACGAAACCGGACTGCATCAGCTCGTCTTTATAGTCGAGCTCCGTGCCGCTCAAATAAAGCAAGCTCTTCATATCGACTAAAAGCTTAGCGCCGTCCTTTTCAAAAACCTTGTCGGTCGCCTTCGGCGCGTCGAAATCGACTTTGTACTGCAAGCCCGAGCAGCCGCCGCCGACCACCTTGACTCTCAGCGCCTGTCCCTCGCGGCTCTCGGCGGCGATCAATTCTTTGATCCGTGCCGCGGCACGCTCGGTGAGGCTGACTCCCATGGCCGTCGATCTTCCTCCTCTAACTCTAAACCCTTTACGAAAGCCGCTCAGCCGGCTTGGGCTCGGCTTGTCGGCGCTTTTGTAGCTTGGCACTAGCCTTGTAAGCAGGGGAAATCTCTCTCAAGCGACGCACCTCTTCGCTAACCCGCTGCACGGCATAGTCTATCTCATCGACTGTATTGAAACGGCCCAACCCGAAGCGAATCGAAGCATGGGCCAAGGAATCCTCTAAACCAATCGCTTTCAAGACGTAAGAAGGCTCGAGGCTCGCCGATGTACAGGCCGAACCGGTCGACACGGCGATTTCTTTGAGTCCCATCATCAATGATTCGCCTTCGACATAAGCAAAACTCAGGTTCAAGTTACCCGGCAAGCGCTGCACCGCATCGCCGTTGATCCTGACGTCCTCAATCTGTGCGAACAAACCGGCTTTCAACCGCTCTCTTAACGCGATCAGCCTTTCGGCTTCCGCGCCCATTTCCTGTTGTGCCAGTTCGGCAGCCTTGCCCAAGCCGACGATTCCGGGAACGTTCAAAGTGCCTGATCTCATGCCGCGCTCATGGCCGCCGCCGTCGATCTGCGCGGTAATTTTGACTCGCGGTTTGGTCGCGCGCACATAGAGCGCGCCAATGCCTTTGGGGCCGTAGATCTTGTGCGCGGTCAGAGAAAGTAAATCGATGCTCATATCTTCGACGTTGAGCGGAATTTTGCCCACTGCCTGAGTAGCGTCGCTATGAAAGAGAATACCTCTTTCTTTAGCCAATCGGCCGATCTCTTTTGTCGGTTGGAGTATACCGATCTCGTTATTCGCAGCCATGATCGAAATCAAAATTGTTCTATCGGTAAGCGCGTCGCGCAACCGTTGCAAATCGACAAATCCGGCCGCATTCACAGGCAAATAGCTGATCTCAAAACCGCGCTTTTCTAAAACCTTGCAACAATCCAAAACCGCCTTGTGCTCGGTCACACAAGTGACGATGTGATTGCCCTTTTCGCAATGCGCCTCGGCCACGCCTTTGATGGCAAGATTATCCGATTCGGTGGCGCCGCTGGTAAAGACGACTTCTCGCGGTGAAGATGCGCCGATCAGTCGCGCCACCTGCTCGCGCGCGGAATCTACCGCGGCTTCAGCTTCCCAACCGAAAGCATGGTTTTTGCTCGCCGCGTTACCGAACCGCTCCAAAAAATAGGGTAGCATGGCATCCAACACGCGCGGGTCGACCGCCGTAGTGGCATTGTTGTCGAGGTAAATCGGCGTAGTGACTTTCATTGCTGGCTCTTATTACAGACTAATTAGGTCTGATATCAAGTTAACCAATATTCAGCGTCGAGTCAACCAACTTATTGATTCTTATGAATTCAATTAACCTATTGGAATATCAGCAAATTCCAATCGAAACTGACATGAGCTTTCACGCCTGCTCAAGGGCGCATTTAAGAAATTGGCCGGTGTAAGAGCCTGATATCAAAGCGACTTCCTCAGGCGTTCCCTCGGCGGTCACTTGCCCCCCTTGGGCGCCGCTTCCCGGGCCCAAGTCGATGACATAATCAGCGCTTTTGATGACGTCCAGGTTATGTTCGACGACCACGACCGTGTTGCCCAAGTCAGTTAGACGGCTGAGCAGTTCCAAAAGTTTCTTGACATCGTCGAAGTGCAGGCCGGTGGTCGGTTCGTCGAGAACGTAAAGCGATTGACCGGTGGATTTTCGCGCCAGCTCGCGCGCCAGCTTTACACGCTGGGCTTCGCCGCCGGCAAGCGTCGCGGCGGGCTGGCCGAGCCGGAGGTAGCCAAGCCCCACCTCACGCAACGTGCGCAAGCGATCGTGAATCGGGGCAATATTATTGAGCAGCTCGGACGCTTCATCGACGGTCAAGTCCAACAAATCGGCGATGCTCAAACCTTTGTACTTGACGTCCAAAGTTTCGCGGTTGTAGCGCCGTCCCTTGCACACCGGACAAGTGACAAACAATTCCGGGATAAAATACATTTCAATCCGAGTCACGCCTTCGCCGGCGCAAGCTTCGCAGCGCCCGCCCCTCATATTGAAGGAAAAGCGATCCGGCTTGTAGCCGCGCACACGCGCTTCGGGCAGCGCGGCAAAAAACTCGCGAAGATGATCGTAGATCCCAGTATAGGTCGCGGCATTGGAGCGCTGTGTGCGGCCGATCGGGTTCTGATCAACGCCGATCGCTCGGTCGAATTGTTGCCAGCCGATGAGCTCGGCACCGGCGTCATTGACTTTCATTCGCTGCAAACGTTGTTGCAAGCCGCGATAAAGGACCTCCATCACCAGCGTGCTTTTCCCCGCGCCGGACACGCCGGTCACACAGGTCATAACTCCGACCGGAATCTCCACCGTCAGATTTTTTAGATTTCGCGCTCTGGCGTTTTTGATGACGAAATCCTTATCCGCGCCCTGGCGGCGTTCAGAGGGCAGCGCAATCTTCACGGCACCGGACAAGTATCGTCCGGTGAGAGAGCGGCTGTCGCACAAGACTTCCGTCGGCGCGCCCCGCGCAATGACCTCGCCGCCGCGCTCGCCCGCTCCGGGTCCCATATCGATCAAATAATCCGCCGCGCGCATGGTCTCCGGATCATGCTCGACGACGAGGACCGAGTTGCCGGCATCGCGCAGTTGTTTCAGCAGTTCGATGAGCTTCGCGTTGTCTTTTTGATGCAGCCCCATGCTCGGCTCGTCGAGAACGTAGAGAACGCCCGCCATGCCGGAGCCCATTTGCGTCGCCAGGCGCACCCTTTGGAGTTCTCCACCCGAAAGGGTTACCGAGGAGCGATCCAAACCCAAATAGTCAAGACCCAATTGAGTCATCACGCCCAGCCGCCCCGTGATTTGATCGACAATTTTTTCGCCGATGATTTTTCGTCCCTCGGCGAATTGGCAGTGACCAAGAAACTCGAGCGTCGCCGCGATGGGCATGGCCGCGATCTCGGTAATGTCGTGGCCGCCGATGCGCACCGCGCGGCTGGTTTTTTTCAAGCGCGAGCCGCCGCACTCCGGGCACGGCACGGGAGCGCTATTTTTGACCCGTTTGCCGCGCTCGGCGATTTCGCCCAGGCCGTTGCAGCGCGGACAAGCGCCTTCGGGACTATTAAACGAAAATAGCCCCGGAGTAATTTCCGGCGCGGACGCGCCGCAGTTTAGACAAACCAACTTTTGGCTGAACGCCATTTCGCGTCCGCCGTCCGCGTCATTTTCCGAAGGAATCCGAACCTTGATTATCTGATCGCCGTGGCGCCCGGCAATTTCAATGGACTCGGCTAACCTTTTCCTGATGCCGTCGCGCAGCACTAGCCGGTCGATCACCAGGTCGATCCGGCTCGCACTCTCGATATCGAGCGGCTGCTCGCCGGCCAACTCCGTCATCCGGCCATCGAGCATCACCCGAGAAAAACCCTGCCGGGCCAACTCCTCCAGCCTACTGCGCGCCGCCGGCAGCGCCAGCGGCGCCAGAACAATCACTCTTGTTTGGTCCGGCAGTGAAAGCAATTGATCGACTATTTGTTCGACGCTGTAGGCTTTGATTTCGTGACCGCATTCAACGCAGGTCAACTGCCCGGCGCGAACGAATAGCAGACGGAGAAAATCGTAAACGCTGGTGATCGTGCCGACCGTCGAACGCGGACTCGCCAGGCCGGCCTTTGGTTGAATCGCTATGGTTGGTGAAAGCCCGTCGATGCTATCGACGTCCGGCTTTTCGATCTGCTGCAGCAGTTGTCGAGCGTCGGCGCCGAGCGACTCCAAATAGCGCCGCCGCCCTTCCGCGTAGAGCGTGTCAAAAGCTAACGATGATTTTCCCGAACCGGAGACACCGGTGATAACGACAAGCTGATTGCGCGGAATTTCCAGGTCGATATTTTTAAGATTGTGAACCCGCGCGCCCTTGATAACGATATTGGCCGCCACTGCATACCCGTCTAACTTTGGAATTCCTTGAGCTTGCTCTCAATGACGGCGCGGTATTCGTCGAGCTTTTGTTGACACGACGCTTCAAACCGCAGCACAAGCGCCGGCTGCGTGTTTGACGCGCGAATCAGTCCCCAGCCCTCGGGAAATTGCACGCGAACGCCGTCGAGATCGATGACATCGTAACGTTGGCGGAAATATTCCGTTGCCTTTTCTGCAATCATAAATTTTTTTTCGTCCGGGCAATCCACGCGAATCTCCGGAGTCGATACGCTCTTGGGCAGATCGGCAAGCAAGCAGGATAACGGTTTTCCCGACTGGGCGAGGATTTCGAGCAAACGCAGCGACGCATAAATCGCGTCATCGTAACCGAAGTAGCGTTCTTTGAAAAACATATGCCCGCTCATCTCGCCGGCCAGCAGCGCGCGCGTTTCTTTCATCTTGGCTTTGACCAGGGAATGGCCGGCCTTCCACATGATCGGCCGGCCGCCGTGCGCGGAAACATCGTCGTAAAGACGCTGCGAGCATTTCACATCGGCGATAATCGTCGCGCCCGGGTTGCGCTTGAGCACGTCGCGGGAGAACAACACCAGCAATTCGTCACCCCACAGGATGCTGCCCTTTTCATTTACCACGCCGATGCGGTCAGCGTCGCCGTCATAGGCGATGCCGAGATCGGCTTTCTCTTGCCTCACCTTCTCGATCAGCATTTCGAGATTTTCCGGCACGGTCGGATCGGGATGATGAAATGGAAAGCTGACATCCGGCACGCAGGCGATCTCCCAGACCTGACAACCCAGTTGTCGAA
>Ga0184635_10000475_pt1 | contig 10204 bp, 6 predicted proteins | sample PLM3_30_b2_FD_133147 | JGI IMG/M metagenome (GOLD analysis project Ga0184635, IMG submission 133147) | Groundwater sediment microbial communities from an aquifer in East River, Colorado, USA - PLM3_30_b2 | ecosystem: Environmental > Terrestrial > Soil > Riparian zone | place: USA: East River...
AAAGTTTCCATTGGCATCAATAGCGGCGAAATGATCTCAGGGAATATTGGTTCTGCCAATTTGAAACGTCTCGATTATACTGTAATAGGCGATGTTGTTAATGTTGCCCAGCGATTGCAAACTATAGCGAAGGAAGGCCAGATCATCATTAATGAGTCTTCTTACGAAAAAGTAAAAGAATCTTTCAATTGTAATAAAGTGGGTGAGGTGAGTTTGAAAAACAAATCTCATCCTGTAATGATCTACGAAGTGCTTGATTAATTTAATTTCCAGGTTAGAAGATCATTTAGCATAGGGCATATGATTATCCCAATATTTTTTAACGGTGTCGTTCCAGTTATCCAGGATAGTTGTTCTCTTTTTGTTCACCTCATTATTTAGTTTATTATACGTATTGCCTGCCTGGTTCATTTCGTTTACTGATTTGTTATACTCATCAACATCTGCCTGGGTTCGTTTTGCCGCCGGCTTGCTGTTATATGATTTCTGCAGTTTATCAAAACTCTCTTTCTTTAAAAGAAAATCAGTCATTACAGTTACATCACCTGCTTCACTTTTATAAAACTGCAGTGCTCGCTGACAGGCTGCTTTAAGCGATGCATCAGAATCGAAAGCACCCATTGTATCCAATTTTTCTAATCCATCTGTTGCATACTTAAAAAGGGAATTTTTGTTTTGCTCAATTGAAATTATATTTCCTTTATTGAGAGCTTCGATCAGGTAGGACTCCTGCCTGTAGCATTTAAAAAACAGGAGATATATTTTATTATAGTAATCAGTAACTCTTGTAGATGTTTTTACTTTTTGATCCATTATATCTCCCATATCAACGAGATTGATATTATTTTTTGCTGCAAATTCTTTTCCTGTTTCACTCCTTTTTCTCCCTGCTTCATCTAATTTTTCAGTCGCAAGTCTTTGTGCCATTAAATAAGCTTCCATTGCATCATATGATTGCTCGGCTATCTCTTCCATATTCACGATCTTTCCATAATCCTCGTTAAAGATCCTGTAACAAAGCTGCAAATAAGTAACGGATGCATCGCGGAGAGTTTTGTCGCCTTTAAAAGGAGGAACGCCCTGTACCGCAATGCGTGTTTCATAAATAGTGTTTATTAATTGCTCACGAAGTTTGTCCACCTTCCGTAAACTTTTCCCATGAGAAGCAGCGCTGACATAGTTCAGGTATTTCTTTGTTACCTCTCTTTCCTTCTCCCCAATATAAGTCATATACGAGCCTGCAGTGGATAGATCCTGTGTCATGCTTTTTGATCCTGGTAAAAACATAAAAGCAACTATCAAAAACAAATAAATATGATTCCCGTTTCTCATGTTTGTCAGTTTTTAATATTAGTTATTGAAATATAATCGATCAATATCCTGAAAGATTCTTCAAGGATAAAATCCTGATCTAATTTTTGCAGCCACCTGCTATTAATAAGAGAAAAGAACTCGTCGGTTCCTATACGCTTTTTGTCGTATGCATGATTTTCTGCCTTATAAGAAGATATTTTTATTTCTTCGCCACCGGGTTTTTGCATCTGTTTTGACACATCTTCTTTCAATTGTTTTTCTATCTCGTCCCATTTCAGTGAAACGGGTGTGGAATGAGATGATTCTTCGGTAATGATCTTTTGAAGTGCAAGGATCTGTTTAAAATTTTTATCTGTATTGATCCTCTGAATACTTTTAACTCCAATTATTGAAACAGGTAATGGGTTCAGCGGTTTGTAATATGAATTTCTTTTAACTGTATCCTCTATAAGCGCCGCCGCCATATCTTTTTCCCGGTAGGTTAATCCATCAAATATGTCAGGAATCACCATATCAGGTATCACCCCGGCTTTTTGCGCAGCTCTTCCTGTTACCCTGTATAATTTCCCTGTGGTAACTTTTGCATATCCTTTTTCATTTGTTATTACTGTACTTCCGGTTTGTAGCGGAAAGATCTGTTGCATAGTCGCTTTCCCGAACGTTGCTGTTCCTGCAATAAATGCCCTGTTATAATCCTGCAGTACAGCAGCCACCAATTCTGACGCCGATGCGCTTTGCCCGTTAACAAGTACAAGAAGCGGTCCATCATAAATAGTTCCTCTATTAGGGTCTTTCAATGTAACAATTTTTCCATCTTTTCCTTTTGCAAGACAAAGCGGACCTTCTTCAATAAATATACCTGCCATGTCCAGAGCTTCGAAGATCGAACCACCGCCATTAAACCTGAGATCAAGTATCAGCCCGTTGATATTTTCTTTTTTCAGCTTCACAATTTCTTTCGCTACATCATTTGCACAGCTGCTCCCACCTTCACTTTCCCATTCAGTATAAAAACCCGGTAATGATACATAGCCGATCTTTTTGCTGCCATTCAATAAAAAACTTTTTACAATGTCCTCATCACCTCCTTCCATTTTTTCTTTCTTAAGTTGTACTGTTTTTATTTGTCCGTTCGTTTTCTTAATAGTTAAATAAAGCAATTCATTATTAGAGGCATCCAATAATGAGGACACTTCTGCTGCTTCGGCTCCAACAAGGTCTATTGTCTCCTTTCCCTCCCATTTCATTTGCAGTAAAACATCATCCTGGTTAAGTTCCCCTGTTTTCCATGCAGGACCGCCGGGGTAAAGATGCATAATAGCGGGTTCTCCTTTTTCATTCTCACCCAAAGCAAAACCAAAATAGTAACCATCCTTACTTAATGAAGATTCAAAATTTTGTTTTTCTGTTTCGGGAAAATAATTGGTATGTGGATCAAAAGAGGTGGCGATGGCATCGAGATACACGGTCTGAACATAATTTTCAAAACCATCCACTGTTTGAAGAATACTCTTGACCTGGCGAAGGTGTCTCGATTTGATCATTAGCCTCACCTGTGTTTCTTTTGATAGTATATCTTTCTTGTTTATTGCTGCTGACTGGCTGAACTGGATTGAGGCGATATCAGCTAATCCATCAAGAATTTCATACTTAAGAGCCAGGTACCATTTGTTTCTCTTTTCTTTTTCATTTGCTGCCCATGAAGTATCTATAGCCATTGAAAAAAATTCATTTGTAGAAAAATCAAATGGTTTAACTGTAAGTTCATTAATGATAGAATCGGTCTGCATCAATCTTGACTTATAAAGAGGAATTACTTTGCTAATAAAAACCCATGAATTTCCATTAAGCTCATCATCGAGTAATTTTCGGAATGAGGAGAGTGTGTTTAAATCAACAGTAGTAAAAAACAATTTTCCGGGATCAAGGCTTCCAAAGAATTGATCAAAAAGAAGCTGTGAAAATCCATCATCGATCGTACGGGGACCATAATGTTTTTGTTGTATGGTCTGTACTAAGGCCTTAGCCTGTTGTTGAGAAGATCCTTGAGAATGAACTGCATTAACAAATGGCAAGAAGTAGATCACCAATGTTAAGGCAATTCTAAGCATGCTAGTATAGTTGTGTAATGATTAGCCGAATTCGATAGTGAATTTAATCAGCATTAAGATATGTTGCAAGAAAAATCAAATAAAAAAGCCCATGTTTCTACATGGGCCGATAAATTATGGCAAAATAATTACCTTCTGATTATCACATTACCTCTTCCACCCGGGCCGTTGGCATTTGCACTCATTTTATTCAGGCTATACGTAAAGCTCAGTAAGTAGAAACGCTTCAACACACGGTTACTCTGATCTTCGATATAATTCGAATTCGTAGTTCGAACAATTGCCTGGTTTTCGTTCAGCAGATCATGTACACTGATCTTCATTTCACCGCGATTATACTTTAAGAACAACTTACTGAAAGATGCATTCCATAAAGGGACTTTTGCGTTATACCCTTCAGAACGTTTGCTGCTGATCGTGTAAGTAAAATCGGTTGACAGGTAAAAGTTCTTAGGCAATTGCCAACCTGCATCAATGCTGTAGTCCTGGGTTAAATAGTTATTATTAAGCGATGATTGTAAAGAGTACTTTGCTTTATTGAAAGTAACGCCTCCCTTTAAACTAAGATCAATCTTATCCTTAAAGCTTTTTGATATTTCAACACTTGGGTCAAAACTGATATTGTAGATATTATTTCGATTCGTATTGATGAATTGGATGGTTTTACTATAACCAACACCCGTATTGAAGTTCAGGGTTGCTTTTATGAAACGCAATGGCCAACCGACACTTATGTCGTTACTTAAATTATACACACCATTCACATTCACCGGCGTGGTTAATTTTCTTCCAAATGAATCGACCACGTCAAAGCTCACGATCTTGTTATTGGTAAAGGAATAGCTACTAAACCAGAAAAAGCTTTTGTTGCGAAAAGGGTTCATGCCTGTATAGTTTGCATTGATACGATGTGTGAATTCCTGTTTCAGATTAGGATTACCCAATTTTATATTAAGGGGATTGCTGATGTCGGGAAGCGGTTGCAACTGAGATACCGATGGTTGATTGGTAGATGCACGATAATCAAGCTGCAGGTTTTTGAATCTTGTAAAATTATACTGGAATCTTGCATTGGGTAAAATATTATAAAATGATTTTGTGATCACTGAATCTTTTATACCGGATGTAATGGTTCCTTTTAGTTCGGCATTTTGCCATGTTAAACCAAATGAATAATTATATTTTTTCTTTTGTGTACGCAGCCTGATGCCCGCTGTTGTTGTTCCATAAATATTTTCATAGTTATTCGTTAGCAGTGGGTTTAAGATATCATGTTTACCAGAGTTTTTATCATAATCATAGGTTATTTTATCAGAAACAGAACGGCTTTCGTTTTTTGAACCGCTGAACTCTAACAAGGATCTTTTGAACAATGGCTCTGTATAAACAGCTCTTGTATTATAACCTCTTACTTCACTTTCAGAAACGCTGTGCTGATTGATAGAATCTGTTTTTACCAAATTACCCTGCTTATTATAAAATTCATTTACCGATTCCAACTCACCATTTCCATCGCTGTTATTGAGAGTAGTTCCGACGCTAAGCGAAAATGTTCTTCCTCTTCTTTTGAATTTTTTCTTGTATAATAAAGTTCCGTTGAAGTTGTATCCATCGCCGGCAGAAAAATTATCACTAATTCCTCTATTGCTGCGAAGCAATTGCTCTGATAATGTTTCATAAGCACTGGTTGAATGGTTGTTTGAATTTTGCAAGCTTAGGGTTGGTGTAAATCTCAACGAGTTCATTGAATCGATCAAATAGTCATAAGTAAGGTTAAAGCGGTGTGAATTGCTTAGATTATCTGTTCTTGAATTCTGATTATAGAAATAAGTAGAATCGGGCAAAATATATTGGCGACTTAGCTTTTGCTCAGTTACAGGATTATAACGGTTATAAAAATAATTACTCTGCACTTCCATTTTTGTTCCTATGATATTATTATAGTTGGCGCCTCCTGCCCACGAAGTATTGATGGAATTATTATTCCCTCCCCCCATCGAACTTGCCAAAGGATCATTTGAAGAAATATTAATATTCATACCGCCACCACCACCGCCTAATTGACTCATGCCGCCAGAAAAACTAAGAATATCCATAAATGAAAATCCTTCAGCATTTGTATTGTTACCCATTCCGATCACTGACATTTGTCTTGCTCCTTTGAAAGAGTTCACATTGAATTTCCCCTGGTAGCGTCCTTCTGTGCCGCCGCCGGCATTTACTTTTCCAAACACTCCTTTCTTTTTATCCTTTTTCAGTTTCAGGTTAATTGTCTTTTCACTTTGTCCATCATCAAAGCCGGTTAACTGCGCCATATCACTTTGTTTGTCGTATACCTGTACTTTATCAACTGCATCTGCGGGTAAGTTTTTAGTTGCGATCTTAGGGTCGGTTCCAAAAAATTCTTTCCCATCAACCAAAATTCTTTTTACTTCCTGCCCCTGCGCCTTCACTGTCCCATCTTTTTCTACTTGTATTCCCGGCATTCTCTTCAAAAGATCTTCCACCACCGCATTCGGTTTTGTTTTGAATGAACCCGCATTGTACTGAACAGTGTCGCCAATTAATGTTACCGGTGGCGCTTCCGCCATTATCACTACTTCTTCCAACACTTTGTTTTTATCGCTTACTTCAATATTTGCCAGGTCAATATTCTTGTTTGCATCATTTACAGTAAAATATTTATTGACATTATGATAGCTGACATGAGTAACCAGCAAGCGGTAATCACCATAAGGAACATTGGCCAAAGAAAACTCTCCGCGACTGTTTGTCATAGTAAATGTTACCAATGAAGAATCTTTGCTTTGCAGGACAGTGATGGTAGCGGCAGCCACAGGTTGTTTGGCAATTGTATCAAAAACAATTCCTTTGATATTACCATTTTTTTGTGCAGAAGCGGTCAGCCAAATAAATCCGGATAAAAGGATCAGTAAAATTTTCTTCATATATCGGTTGGTTTTTCCCGATAAGTATCGGGATCGGGTACGAAAATATTCTTATGAAGTTATATACCCGGTTAAGCAGAGTTGAAATTAGGTTAAAGAAGGTTAACGAAGGAGTTATTCATCGATAGTTGGTCCTTTATCCTTATCCTCCCTTTCCTTTTCATAAACCTGGATCTTACTTACCCAATCAAGCATTTCGGTTTCCAGGATCAGTGCAAGTTTCAATTTTTTTAATTCCGGTGCTTTATCCCCTGGATCTAAAACGATCGTGGTAAATTTTATAGCCTCTGAAGGCTTTATAAAGTCTCCCTGGAAAACGGCAGTGCTACCGTTTATTTTTACTGTAAGGTGCTGAAGTGAATTATAAATTGCGCGGAATTTTTTTGAGGCTGTTTCAAAATCATCTGTCTTCATCATCTCCGCTTCCCATGAATAAATTTCTTTTACGTTTGAGCTATATTTTATCAGTTTGCATTTGACCGCATCTTTTACCGTAACAAGACATTCGAATTCTATACTCTGGGGATTTTCTATTATCTGTTCTCCAATGATATTTTTATATCCATTAGGATAATCACTTATCACTTTTACTATGTCAGTTTGCAAGGCATTTTTGACCGGAATAACCTGTGCTGAAAGAGAAAAAGCAAATAAAATGAAAGTAAAGGTGGCAGTTAGTGGCTTCATAAGATGGAATTTTAACAATAATGTTTGCAAGATATACGAGAATTTTTTAACTTTATGACATACTTTATCTGAAAATCAAACGTTAATTAAAAAAATCCGTGTAATGAAAAACAGAGTAATTGTTCATGGGCATGAGGAGGCGAAGATCTACAAACATAATTATAAGCCTTCTTTAAGTATTGCGAGGTTGCTTCGATCTGTTCTCGGTGTTATTTTTACAGGTCAATCACTGGCCGCTCATAAATACCATTATCGCAGAAAGTAATTTCTCAACTAACCCCCAAAATATAAAGGCGTGCTGTAAAAGCCGCCTTTTTTATTAAACCTACAATTAGTTCATTTAGATCATCTAAGTTTTCCTGAAGATAGAATTGACTCAACTGCTATCTTCAACGATTCTGGCCATGAGTATTTTGAAACAAGACTCGAATCAACCTGTGTCCATTCTTCCTTTTTATACATCGTAAGTTTCATTGGCATAAGTTCATTATGCCATTTTAATCTAAATTGTTTGGAAGCATGATCTATAAAAGAAAAATCAATTCGAACATAATTCACAACATACCTGGTTTGTCTATCGACCTGGCTACGAACTTTTTCCGGGTCGGACCAGTCTTTAATATTGGCACTTTGTGTTGCTAATTGCGCTTCGGCCTGAACCAAACCAGTCATCTTGTCCCTGGTGATTATTTGAGTATTCCTTCCATTGAAAAAAGTGTTAACCCAGTTTACTACCGAATCATGTGGAGGATCAGGATAAAAGCCTAAATGAACCGGGAGTGTTACTGGAGATATTTTTTTTTCACTATTTTTTTCAACAGGTGTGTTTGCCTGTTTAGTACTTGAGCAAGAAACTTGAAGAAATAAGAATGGGATCCATAGTTTATTCTTCATAAAGAAAAGCTTTAGCTTTTAATTTCTGAACTGCCTTGCTCCTCTTTCCATCATTTTCTGCATATTCTGTGGCACCTGCGGTTGGTTACGGCCACCCATGCGTTTCAAATTATAAATAAAGCTAACCAAAAAATAACGGCGAATTACGTTGGTACTGTTATCTTCAAAATAGTTTTCCCCAATAGACCTGGTTATCGATTTGTTCTGGTTAAGAATATCATACACCGTCAGTTTTAACTCACCAGCTTTATTTTTCAAAAACTGCTTTGAAAGACTGGCATTCCACATTGGGATGTTTTGATTAAATCCGTCTGAACGACCAGAGTTGATAAGAAGATCAAAATCACTAGAAGCGATAATATCTTTTTTAAATGTATAACTGAAATCCACCGTATACGTTTGCGTAAAATAGTCTGTATTCAGGTTTTCCTGTAAGGAGTAGCGGGCATTATTATAAGTTAAACCACCAGTAACACCCATGTCAAAATTGTTCTTATTATAATTAAACCCAAATGTTTGTGTAAGCAACAAACGATTAGTGAGATTTTTTTCTTTATAGACCATGCTGATGTCATGATTATAATTGACTACTGTTGTAAGGTTTACATTGCTTCCTTTTAATTTTTTTATGGGAAACCCGAATGAACCATGTGCCGATACGTTATAAGCGCCATCAAGATTTACGGGCCGGGATATTGTTACTGCCCGGTTTATAGAATCAATACTGTTCACAATTTTATTGCCGGTCGTACTTACGCTTAAGTTTGTGGTGAAAAACCGAAACGACATTATATTGAACGTATTGTAATTAATATTAAAGTTGCTAATGAACTCTTGCTTCAGTGAAGGGTTTCCTGTTTTCACCTGGATCGGGTTGGTTACATCCGCCACATCCTGCAGTTGAGTAATACTGGGCGCATTTGTTCTGCCGCGGTAATTAAACCTGAAACTTTTTGTTTTATTAACGCTATATGTAAAACTTGCTGTCGGGAAAAAATTGGTAAAATTTTGGGTAATGGTGGTGTCTTTGCTGGTCTGTGCTCTTATGCTCCTGCTTCCCAATTCTGTGAATTGCATGCCCAATCCAAGCTGGTAATTATATTTCTTTTGCTGGAAACGATAATTGACGCCAAAGCGGTTTGAAATATTTGTGTTTTCAAAATAATTTGCCTGCAACAAATTCAACACATCATATTTTCCTGATGTTGAATTATAATCATAGGCATCTTTATCTGAAATATTCCGGTTATGCGTATATGCATAGTTCAACTCCACTATTTTATTTTTTCCCAGCGGTTCAGTATACGAAGAACTTACAGTATTATTATTCGATTTTGTATCCTGCATTCCTTTTAAATTCTGGTCACGGGAAATGTATGGGCTCCCATCTGGTTTATAAAAATTATAGGGTGCAAGACTATAATTTTCCGCGTCACTTTCATTGTATCCGTTTCGCCAACCAAGTGTAAATGTGCGGCCGATCCTTCTAAATTTTTTACGGTAGAGTAATTCGCCGCTATAATTCATCCCCTCTCTTTCATTCTTATTGGCAGTTTTATTTGTTACGGCCAGGAAATCATATACTCCATGCGAATATGTGTAGGAGCTATCAATATAGGCTCCGTTTGATTCCTGGAAATTCAGATTGGCCGTATACAAGACCGAGTTCATTGAATCGATCGCATATTCCCATCGTGCATTGAAACGATGACTCCGGTTCCTGTTTTTTGATTCGCTTTCGGTTGTTGCATCAGTAGTAGAATCATCCGGAAAATATGTTTGCCTGAAACTGCTTTGCTTTAAAAGATGATCTCCTTGTGAAAAGAAATAACTGCTGCGAAAATCGATCTTCTTACTCCATTGATCATTATAATTTATTCCAATTGATCTTGAAGTGGTAATTCCATTGCCATTGTTGCCTCCACCGAAACCTCCGCCACCCATCATTCCTTTCAATGCTCCCACATCAAAGCCACCACCACCTTTGGCAAATTGCGCCATCCCTCCTTGTGAAGAAATGATATCATTAAAACTAAAAGCCTGCTTGTTTGTATTATTTGCCCCAGCCAATACAGAGATCCGTTGATTGCCGCGAAAATGATTGAACATTAAGTTTCCTTCATAACGACCATCAGAGCCGCCGCCGGCTGCAATTTTTCCAAAGTCACCTTTGTTTCTATCCTTCTTTAATTTAATATTGATCGTCTTTGACCGACTGCCATCATCTATTTTGGTAAACTTTGATTGTTC
>Ga0184635_10000476_pt1 | contig 10196 bp, 9 predicted proteins | sample PLM3_30_b2_FD_133147 | JGI IMG/M metagenome (GOLD analysis project Ga0184635, IMG submission 133147) | Groundwater sediment microbial communities from an aquifer in East River, Colorado, USA - PLM3_30_b2 | ecosystem: Environmental > Terrestrial > Soil > Riparian zone | place: USA: East River...
AAGCGAGAAGATCCGCCGATCCACTGCTACCTGAGGCTCGCGGCGTCGACCGGCGCACGTCGCTGCCAGCTGCTTGCCCTCCGGTGAGGCGATGTCGACGAGGAGCGAGCCGCGATCGCCTTCACGCGTGCCCTGATCGAAGGGCCCCCGACGGCCCCGAGCTCCGCCCGACCAAGACCAACCGCACGTACCGAGTGGAGCTCGACGCTGAAACGTTCGACGTGCTGATGGCGCACCGCTCCCGGGCAGAGACTCTGGCGGGGGACGCCGGCGCGGCGCTGACCGTCGGCGCGTTCGTGTTCAGCTCTCGTCACGACTGCGCAAGGCCGTGACTGCCCAACTGGCTGACCAAGCGGTTCATCGCCGCCCGGCGTGCCGCGGGCCTTCCGCACTTCCGGCTTCACGACTTGCGCCATTTCATGGCCACCGAGATGCTCGCGGCTGGCGTCCCCATCGCCACGGTGTCCCAGCGCCTCAGCCACGCCCGGGCCTCTACCACCCTGAACGTCTACGCCCACTCCGTGCCGGGTGGTGACCGCAAGGCGGCCGAGACCCTCGCGGTGATCCTGGCGGGATCGAGATCTGGTTGGTCGGCGTCATGATGCTGATCGTCCTCGGATCCAGCGCCCGAGGGGTCCCGCGGAGGGTCCAGTCGCGTACGGGCTTCATACAGGGAGGGGCGAGGAGAATGAGGGGAGGCTTGCCCAGTGCGGAGCATCGAGGTGCGCTTCAGCCATCGTAGTGAGCGTCCAAAGCTCCCTGAGGCCGTCTACGACGAAATCGCCGACGCGCTCGTCGCTGAGGCGGAGCGGATGGCATCGGCGGGATCGTCGCCGAGCAGCGGCACGTCGTTGATGGGCGCCGACGCGGACGCGGCGGAAGTCGAAAGAGAGGATCGATGCACGCGCCCAAAGGGTTGCGTAGGTACGCGTGAGAAAAACGAGGAGGCAGAATCCACGCCTCCTCGTAGGCTCCCTCGCGAGGCATCGAACAAGAGGTGCCGCAGCGCGACCCCTCCTTGTTAGGTGCCCTGGGGAAGTGAGCGGATGGAGTTGTAGGGATCCCCCGTTCATCCATGTTGTGGTCAACGGTCCCAACGATGTCTACGCGGAGCGCAAGCGGCGGACGGAGATGGTGGGAGGCAGGCTCTTGGCACGCGGTGATCGGGACCCTCATTCGGACCTCGCGGCCTCGTCGACCTGCCCGATTCGTCCGTGACGGCGGCCTTGCACGCCCCGGCTTGGAAGGCCGCCGCGGCCCTTGTTTCGTCGTCGCCCGGCGCTCGTATGTCAGCTCGGGCCACACCGTCGAGGTCGATCCACGGGACCTCAGCCCGGCCCTAGCACTTCCATTCGTAGAGAACGATCCACTCCTCGACCTGTGTGCGATAGGGAACGGTCGGGTCTGGAAACGTCGTCGCACCCCAAGTGAACTCGTCCGGCGACTCGAACCACATCTCGTTCTCGTCCGCGATGTGACGCAGTTCGGGGTGTGCAAGCTCTTCATACACGATCGCCCAGGATCCACTCAGCGTCTGCCCCGGAGCGACGGTTAGCACAGAGCCGTCCACGTTGGGTACGTATACCTCGACCGGCGGATGGGTTCTGTTGTGGATTTGGCGAACGCAAATCCTGCGACGCATGGTCTGATGTTAGGGCCTGGGCCTCTGACTGTTCGGATCGGTGGCACTTCGAAAACAAGGCGACACGGGAGCTAGCAGCAACATGTCACGTGCAATCGTGTCAGATAGCTACGATGAACACGAAGGAACAAGGCGACCGAGCAGCAGCGGCGGCTTGAGGGATCCCGAGCGCGTGGCTGAGTACGAAGACGGGGTAGTGGAAGGGCGAATCGTATCGTATCGCGTATCCCGGTGGCCGGTCGACGTCCGCCATCTCGGCGGCATCCTATCCGCGGCGTTGATCAGACTACGTCGCCACTGATTCCGGTCAAAACGCCTCACGCGCCCCGGCGGGCGCGGCCTGGCTAAGAACTTGGGGGCCACGTCCTAAACGTCCGGGCAGCGTCGCCGTCTCCTCACGTCCTGGTGCGGTAGTGGAGGTGAACCATGCCGCTGCCGAAACGGCGTTCGTCCAGCATTTCGAGCTTCACGCGGACATCGTTGGGGAGGGACCGATTGCCCTCCTCCCACCACGATGGGCGAGAGGAACAGGTGGACTCGTCGACCAACCCGGCCTCGATCGCCTGGGCAGCGAGGTCGGGACCGCCCACGCTGATTCAGGCACCAAGTTGCTGCGCCTCGAGCTCCTGAAGGTGAAAGCCGACCTCGAGTTGCAGTGCCCAGAGTGCGCGTCCTGGTGGGACATCGAGCCCGGTGTTCCTCCTCAGGTGGCTCCGGCATACGACTTCCTGACCCACCAGGGCATCGTCCCTGCGAAGTGGGTCCTCAGAGAGAGCGGCTGAACTCGGATCGCGCCGGGCGGCGCGAAGGGCTCCGCTCGGTGGATCTCGCCCCAGCGTTCGGTCGCTAGGAGGGGCGACTGGCTGGCGATGAACGACGGCGAGCTTGCGCACGACTGGGGGCGACGCCACCGACGGTGACGACTCGCTGTGACTGGGGATCACGTGCATATCGCCGGTTATTCGCTAGCAATCATGGGTGCGCATCCCGACGTCCTGAGCCGCTCCGAGCCCCCGAAGGGTGCGGGCTTGTGAGATGGGTCAGCTCTTGATGCGGCCCGTTTCGTAGGCCCACATGGCGATCTCGACGCGGTTTCGGGCGCCGATTTTGGCCATCAGGCTGGCGAGGTGGGTCTTGGCGGTGCTGAGGCTGATGTGGAGTTCGTCGGCGATCTCGGCGTTGGTTCGACCGTGGGCCACCGTGAGCAGGACCTCTTCTTCGCGGTCGGTCAGCGGTTCGATGGGCTGAGCCGGTGGCGTCCCCATGCGTGTGTCCGAGAATGTGGCGAGGAGTCGAGCTGTCACGCTCGGGGCGATGAGTGCGTCTCCGTTGGCGGCGGCATGGATCGCCTGGACCAGGAGTTCGGGTCCGGCGTCTTTGAGCAGGAACCCCCGGGCGCCTGCCTTGAGGGCGCCGTGCACGTATTCGTCGAGGTCGAAGGTGGTGATCACGACGATCGCGAGCGGGTCATCGACGTCGAGTCCGGCGAGTTGTCGCGTGGCCTCGATGCCGTCCAGGGCGGGCATGCGGATGTCGAACAGGCAGACGTCGGGGCGGAGCTCGCGCGCGAGGGCCACCGCTTCGCGTCCGTCGGCAGCCTCGCCGATCACCTCGATGTCGGGCTGGGCGTCGAGGATCATCTTGAGCCCGGTGCGGATGATGTGCTGGTCATCAGCAACGATCACGCGGATGGTCATATGGCGGTGCCGTTTCTGGGCAGCACGGCATCGACGGTCCATCCGCGGTCCCGGCTCGGACCGGCCTCGAGGGTGCCGCCGAGGAGCTTGGCTCGCTCGGTCATACCCGCGATCCCGTAGCCCGACGACGCGCTGGCGCTGAGCGAGCCGGCATCGCCATCGTCGCTGACGGTCAGGCGCACGCTTCGGTCGTCGCCGACGACCGAGACCTTGACGCGGGTTGCGTGCCGGGCGTGTCGCACCGCGTTCGTGATCGACTCCTGGGCGAGGCGATAGATCCCGGCCTCGACCGATGACGGGAGATCATCGAGGTCACCCGACAGCTCTACATCCACACGCGGCGAGTCTCCGGCGCTGCGAGCGAGCCGTTCGATGTCGGCAACGCCCCGTTGCGGGGCGAGGTCGGGCTCCTCGCCTTGGCGGAGGGCGCCGACCATGGTGCGCATCTCGGCGAGCGTGCGCGAAGCCTCCTCTTCGATGACTTCGAGGGCGTCCACGGCGGCGTTGGGGTCGGCTGCGGCAAGGGTGCGCCCGGCCTGGGCCCGAATGGCGATGGCCGAGACATGGTGAGCGACGGTGTCGTGCAGCTCGCGCGCTAGCTGCTCGCGCTCGCGGAGCTTGACCTGGTCCATCTCGCGGAGCCGGGAGCTGGCCTGGTAGCGGATCGCAGCGCCGAGCGCGGCGGAGAACAGAAAGAAGCCGATCGCGATCACCAAATCGAGACCAGTGTCGCTGATGAAAAGACCGACCAGGATCATCGCCAGCCCGATCGCCGCATCACGACCGGACCCCCAACGAAACAACGAATAGGGGAGCAGGAGCACGTACGCGGTGGTGTACAGCACCGCCGACTCGTCGGCACCGAAGAGCGTCGCCACGTCGGCCAACGTCTGGGCACCGAACGCGACAGCGACCACGACGAGAGGGTGCGTGCGCCGCCACAGCAGCGTGACCACGGGCGCCGCACCAAGGACGAGCGCGACAGGTCGCCACACCAGGTCCTCGCGCAAGATCACTTCGAGAACCGCCAACGGCACCAGCACGGCGACGAGCGCCCAGTCCCGCCACACCCGCGTGGGCGGATTCGGAACTCGCGGTTCGGCCCAGAGCGATCGGACAGCGTTTCTCACCACGACTCCAGCGTAGAGAACCCGAGTGGACGGCGTATCGACCGAAAGTACGGGCGACGCCTCAGCCGAAACGCCAGCTCACATCCGACCGCTCGGCTGATGTGTCAGCTGCTGGGTCTCGTCACGATGAGATTCATGACTGTGACCGAGCCGAGTCGAGGAGGAACCACGATGTCGCACGCTCTGTACCGATTGGGTCGGTTCGCTGCCCGCCGTCCGTGGGTGGTCATCGGCACATGGCTCGTCGTCTCCGTGGTCGTGGTCGCAGCGTCCGGAGCCTTCGGTCGCGAGCTGGAGGCCGAGGGCTCGGTGCCGGGGCTCGACTCTCAAGAGGCGGTCGACCTGCTGTCGGCCGCCGAGTCGGATACGGCCGGACTGACCGCACAGGTGGTCATGACGCCGCTCGACGACGGCGTGACCTTCTTCGAGTCGGCCGACGCGCAGGCTGCCCTTTCCGAGGTGCAGGCTGGGGTTGCCACCCTGCCCCATGTGTTGGGCACGAGCGATCCGGCTGGTGCGCTGGCCGCGGGGCCCGAGGCGGCCGAGACGAGTGGCTCGGTTTCTCCCGACGGTCGGATCGCCCTCATCCGCGTCCAGTACCCGGTGATCGAGGAGCTGAGCGTGGGCGACCTGGAGAACCTGAAGGAGTTCGGCGTCGAGGCGCGAGAGGGTTCGCCGCTGCAGATCGAGATGGGCGGCGACCTGTTCTCTTCGTTCGAGGAGGCTTCTACGGGTAGCGAGATGATCGGTGTGATCGCCGCGGTCATCATCTTGCTCCTGGCGTTCGGATCGCTCATCGCCATGGGCCTTCCCCTCGGGATGGCTCTCTTCGGCCTCGCCCTCGGCATCAGCTCGATGTCGCTCATCACCTACCTGGTCGACATCCCCAGCTTCGCTCCTCAGATGGCCAGCATGATCGGCCTCGCCGTGGGTATCGATTACGCCCTGTTCCTCGTCACCCGATACCGCGAGTTCTTGGCTCGCGGGATGACCATCGAGGAATCGGTCGGCCGCGCGGTCGCGACCGCCGGTCAGGCAGTGGTCTTCGCAGGCGGCACCGTCGTCATCGCGATCCTCGGTTTGGCCGTCGCCGGCGTTCCGTTCATGACCGCTGCCGGCATCGCCACATCGGTCATCGTCCTGATCATGGTGGTCGCCTCGGTCACCCTGCTACCCGCGTTCCTGGGTCTTGTCGGGCACTGGATCAACCGCCTCGGACTCCGACGGAAAGAAGCGAAGGATGGCCGCACGGTGGGCTCGGGCTGGCAGCGCTGGGGTGAGCACGTGTCGAGGAACGCCTGGTCCTACGCCATCGGCGTCACGATCTTCCTTCTGGCGCTGACAGCGCCGGTGCTGGGTCTTCGTCTGGGCTTCCCCGACGCGGGCACGCTGCCTGAGACCCGTACCGAGCGTCGGGCCTACGATCTCGTGGCCGAGGGTTTCGGTCCCGGTATCAACGGCCCGCTGGTCATCGCCGTCGACATCTCGCAGGATCCGAGCGTGGTCGAGCCCCTTCGCGGCGCCATCATGGCCGACGAGGGCATCGCCACCGTTGCACCCCCCGAGGTGAACGCCGAGGCCGGCGTGGCGACCCTGCTTGCTTTCCCGACCACAGCACCTCAGGACGATGCCACCCTCGACACGATCGAACGTCTCCGGGCGGAGGTTTTCCCGCCGGTGCTGGGCGAGAGCCCGGCTCGGGCGCACGTTGGTGGCTCGACTGCGAGCTTCGCTGACATCGGCGACCAGGTCACCGATCGATTGCCGCTCTTCATCGCAGCGGTGATCTTGCTGTCGTTCCTGCTGTTGACCCTGGTGTTCCGATCGGTTCTCGTGCCTCTGAAGGCTGCGTTGCTGAACCTCCTGAGCATCGGTGCCGCCTATGGCGTGCTGGTCATGGTGTTCCAGTGGGGGTGGGGCATCGGCATCGTCGGTCTGGACTCGACCGTGCCGATCGTCTCGTTCATCCCCTTGTTCATGTTCGCGGTTCTCTTCGGTCTCTCGATGGACTACGAGGTATTCCTGCTCTCTCGAGTGCGTGAGGAGTACCTGGTGACAGGCGACAACGACACTTCGGTGATCCACGGCATCGCCAGCACGGCCCGGGTGATCACGTCGGCCGCCCTGATCATGATCTCGGTGTTCCTTGGCTTCGTCCTCGGTGAAGACCCAGCGATCAAGATGGTCGGCCTCGGTCTGGCCATAGCCATTTTCGTCGATGCCACCATCGTGCGGATGATCTTGGTACCCGCCGCGATGAAACTGATGGGCGACGCCAACTGGTGGATACCGGGCTGGCTCGATCGCGTGCTACCAACCATCGACATCGAGGGCGAAGCCGCCCTACCAGAGCCTGAGATGGAAGCCGATCTCGTTCCCGAGCCCGTCGAAGCCGAGCCCGAGCAAGAGCTCGTTCCGGCCGGCTGACCCAGATCACGAAAAGACCTGGCCGTGACCGCTGAACACAACGACGCCTACGCGGCGCGATTGACAGTCGAGTACCCCGACCGCGACTTGAACCGACTGTCGACGGGCCTGCGTCTCATCTACCTCATCCCCATCGGGATCGTCCTGGCCCTCCTCGACGGCTCCACATCCGGCTACGGGTTCGCTGAGAACGGATTCCGATTCGGGGCCACTAGTGCCGGGGTGCTTGCGGCGCCCGTCCTGTTGATGATCGTGTTCCGACAGAAGTACCCGCGGTGGTGGTTCGACTTCAACGTCCAGCTCGCTCGTTTCGCAACCAGGGTGCTGGCGTATCTCGCTCTGATGTCCGACGTGTACCCCTCCACCGACGAAGAGCAGACGGTCCAGCTGGTCATCGACTACCCCAACGTCGAACAGGATCTCAACCGCTGGCTACCGCTGGTGAAGTGGTTGCTCGCTACCCCCCACTACGTCGTGCTCTTCCTCCTGTGCATCGGCGCGGTCGTCGCGGTGGTCGTTGCCTGGTTTGCCGTGCTGTTCACCGGCCGCTATCCGCGGGCCATCTTCGACTTCGTCGAAGGCGTCCTGCGATGGGGGCTTCGTGTCGAGGCATACGCTTGCCTACTCATCACCGACCGCTACCCACCCTTCTCACTCCACTGACCGGACCCGGCCACAACAACTCAACAAGGAGGAATGCAGATGGTTGCGATCGAGATCCATGGATTGTCCAAGCGCTTCGGCGACGTTGCTGCGGTCGACGATCTGAGCTTCAGTGCTCGCGCAGGGGCCGTGACGGGCTTCCTCGGACCCAACGGCGCGGGCAAGACGACGACACTGCGGATGCTGCTCGGTCTGGTCACGCCGACCGCAGGTACCGCCACCATCGACGGCCAGCCCTATGCGGAGCTCGCGTCACCGTTGCGCCATGTCGGTGCAGTGCTCGAAGCCGACGGCTTCCATCCCGGCCGACGAGCTCGCGACCACCTTCGGGTGCTCACCGTCGCGGCCGGCTTGCGAGACGATCGCGTCGAGGAGGTGCTCGACCAGGTCGACCTCGCCGATGCCGCTGAACGCCGCGTCAAGGGCTTCTCGCTCGGGATGCGTCAACGCCTCGGCCTGGCCAGCGCGCTCCTGGGCGAGCCGGAGGTCTTGATCCTCGACGAGCCGGCCAACGGCCTCGACCCAGAGGGCATCAACTGGCTGCGGCGGTTCCTGCGGACGTTCGCCGACGGGGGCGGAACCGTGCTGGTGTCGAGCCACCTTCTGGCGGAGGTGGCCCAGACCGTGGACGACATCGTAATCATCGCGAACGGGGGACTCATCACCCAGTCCTCACTCTCCGAGCTGGCCGACCGGTCGAAGTCGGGCGTGCGGGTGCGCACGCCGCAAGCGGAGGCCTTGCGCGACGCACTCACCACTCAGGGCATCGCCGCGCAGCTCGTGTCTACAGATGCCGTCGTCGCCTTGGAGACCACCGCCGAGGCGGTAGGACTCGCCGCCGCCGGAGCAGGAGCCGTCATCTATGAGATGGCTCCTGAGCGTTTCGACCTCGAGGAGATGTTCCTCGAGCTCACCACTCGAGAGGGAGCAGTCCGATGAGAGACCTGATCCGCGCAGAGATGCTGAAGCTCCGAACGACCAGATCCTTCTGGGGGTATGTGGCGTCGTCACTCGCGTTCGTCCCCGTCAGCATCTGGCTGGCGATAGTCACCGCCGGCCTGGAGGGAAGCCCCGTCCCGGTCCTCGACAGCAGCGAAGGGTTGCGGAACGTGATGTCTGCAGCGTCGTCAGGCGCCCAGTTGCTCCTCCTAATCGGCATCTTGGTCATGGCCGGCGAGTTCCGTCACAACACGGTGACCTCGACGTTCCTGATCAGCCCCGACCGCAAACGGGTTGTCGGTGCCAAGCTCGCGGCGGCCGGCCTCGTCGGCGTTGGGGTCGCCATCGCCGCCTCCTTGCTCACGCTGGCCATCGCCCTCCCATTGCTCGGAGCCATGCACGTCGACGTCAGCCTCCTCAGCAGCGACGTGGTCCTCCCGCTGCTCGGCGCGATCACGGTGACCGCGCTGTCTCCGATGGTCGGGATCGGCATCGGCGCGCTCCTGCGGAACCAGACCGTCGCCGTCACCATCACGCTGGTCTGGATCCTGCTCGTCGAGACCATCCTCGTCGGCTTCGCGCCGGAGGTCGGCCGCTGGCTCCCGGGCGGCGCCGCCAGCGCTTTGAGCGGAGTGGCGACCGCTGAGGGTGGCCTGCTTCCTCTGTGGGGAGCCGCCCTCCTCTTCGCCGGCTATGGGCTCGCGTTTGCCGCCGCCGGTACCCGCTTCGTCATACGACGGGATATCTCGTGAGCCCTCGACCCACAGCGGCCGCAGCGCACAGCTGTCGCAGCAGGATCCGATCGAAAGGACACGAGAGATGAGAGAGCTGATCGTGAACGAGCCGCAGACGGAGGGGAGGCGAGGTGTCACGTCCAGCTCCAGCACCCTCGAAGACGTGAGGGTCGGTGTCCGACTGAAGATCTCCGCCCTTTGGATCGCGATGCTGTTCCTGTTCGCGTACGGGGACATCTTCGGGTTCTTCAACCCCGGGCAGATCGAGGAGGTGATCTCGGGAGAGATCTCGGGGATCGAGATCACGCAGGTCCCTGCTCGCGGTCTCGGTCTACATCGCGATCGCGAGCGTGATGATCTTCCTTTCCCTGGTCCTCAGGCCGACGGTGTGCCGCTGGACCAACATCGTGCTGGCGATCCTGTACAGCGTCTCGATCGTGGCTTCGGCGATCGGCGAGACGGACGCGTATTACCTGTTCCTCAGCACCGCCGAGATCGCGATGCTGCTGCTCATCGTCCGGTACGCGTGGACGTGGCCCCGGCAGGATGGAGCCGGCGACCCACACCGGAGTCTCGTCGCCTAGCGCCGAGCTGTGGCTCACTCGGGCGATCGGCGAGGGACTCGTCGACCCCGCCATCCCGGAGGAGCTCCACCCGCCACGTGATCCGTCAGCGGTCGAAGCCAGAGGCATCAGTCATGGTGAGAAGCCTCTCGAGGCCGTCGAGGATCAGATCGAGCCCGAACTCGAACTCGGGCACCTGCTGATTCGCCCACTGGTTCGACTCGCTCACCCACCGGTTCTCGAGGCCGTCGTTCAGCACGAAGCCGAGCGAGGCGACCACCACCACGGCGCCGAGCGCACCGGCCACCAGGGTGGGCCCCAAGATCATCGCTCGTTCCAATGGAGTCTTCCCGTAGTTGTTCGTCGTTCTGCGTGCGACCCGGTCAAGAATCACGTCAGCA
>Ga0184635_10000477_pt1 | contig 10188 bp, 8 predicted proteins | sample PLM3_30_b2_FD_133147 | JGI IMG/M metagenome (GOLD analysis project Ga0184635, IMG submission 133147) | Groundwater sediment microbial communities from an aquifer in East River, Colorado, USA - PLM3_30_b2 | ecosystem: Environmental > Terrestrial > Soil > Riparian zone | place: USA: East River...
ATAATCTAATGAAAGTTTGAATGAAATTATAGTGTAACCTAAAAAAGCCTGCTCTTCTTTTTCTACCGCGGGAAGAGATTCAATATTTAATATATTCCCATTACGGTTTACAACCAGTCTTATTTGACCGCTGACTTCCGAAGGAGATTGTCCAGCTACATGTAATTCAAAATGAGAATCAAAATGGTAAACACCATCTACTGGAACAGTAAAAGTACTCGCATCTATGGGTGGTGGTTGACTATTGCCTGCATAAGGAGTGAAGTTGTTAGTAAAGTCGTAAAATTCACTGGCAAATATTATTTTATACCATTTATCAGATTGCAAATCGTCATACGAAGTATTAATAGTTAAAGCTTGAAAGCCGATACGATTTGGCTTCCACACAGCATTGCCATTTGCATCACTTGTTAATACAGCACCATTACTTGGATTTGTATTTCCACCAGATATTTTTACATTACCATTTACCTGTAATGCAACACCATTCGTACTCGTTGCTTTTACACCAACACCATCTGAACTAAGGCCAAAGACACCGGTGCCTACACTTGATTGTCCGGAAACACCAATTCCAGTTGCTGCTGAAGATGATCCTATCACACCCATACCACCTGTGCTGTTATTGCTGCCACTTAATGCCGCTGTTGATATATTTGATGAAACACCTTGTATAGCTCCACTTGTATTTGTGATCTTAAAGGCTGTGCCAGCTTCATTTACTGTTTGATTAAAAGGAAGTGTCAAACTACCACCGCCACCTGCTGAAGTAAGGTTTGACCATGATGCGCCATTATATGTCCAGATGGTTTTTGTATCTGTATCAAAGACCAACAGACCGAGTACAGGTGATGCAATTGCACCACGTTGAGCTGAGGTTACACGTGACATCATGAAACCTTTGGTTGTGCTCTTTACTTCCAGCATGGCACTGGTTGCGGCGCTGGAACCATCATTATTAATAGCTACATTTTGTGATTGTGCGGCCAGAAAGCAAAAGAAAAAAATTGCGGGGGTGAATAATTTTTTCATAACAGTTTAATTAAGTGTTTAAATTTTTTAATTGTTTATTCTTTAAATCGCTGTAAAAATGGAAATGAGTTTTGCTCAAATGAAATTTTCAATGTTCACTCAGCTTAACTATTAAATGAAGTGCGGTTAAATTGAAATAGCCCGTAGAGATGGTCCCTGGTGCATTGAGTATTGTTAGATCGCGATAACCCTGTATTGAATATTATGCTTTAATACAGGTCATCATTATGAAGATGTAACCCAAGCCACACACTTAAACTCAAATTATACACCGTTCATTAAATAAAAAGTACCATTGGCTAGGTTAAAATTGGGAACAGCATGTTCTGCGTATTAATATTGACATAGAAATTGACAAATAAAAAAAATAACAAAATGTTCCAGGTAATACTCAGATTAATAAAAGGCTTTACTCAAATGAGGGCCCAACAAAAATTAGAATACCAGCAATTGCTTGCAAAAAAGAGTGTGGGCTTCAGAACAAAAGTGGTTGAAGTAAAAGAAGAGGGCCATCCATTAAAAGATTACGTGCAGCTGTGTATACTTACCCGGTTGCGCATAAATGGGAAAATTGTTTACCGGAAGGTCCGTACTTTATTAAAAGATGGTACCGTGCTTCATTCAGGCGACAGGGTGCATATTCGTTACAATCCTTTTCACCTGAATAGTGTATTGCTTGGCGGGTTTTCCAAAAATTGACTCCTTATTTTTTCCATCATAGCTCACTTTCTCTTGGCTTACTGAATGCTCTGCTTTTGCGGGGCATTTTGGCTATATAATACGGTTCAATTGAAATTATCTACGGTTCGTTGGTAAATTTTTGCTGGCTGCGAAAAAAGCGCTGAGATTTGCAATAGTAGTTTAACTGATTTAAAATTCCTGGTTATGACTGAGATGCAAATTGGATTAGTGAAAAGAACATGGAAGATCTTTCGGGGAATTGATCCTGGACTGGTTGGTGATACTTTTTACAGTAAGTTATTTAATGATAATCCTTCTCTTCGGCGAATGTTTCCCAAAAGCATGGAGCAACAGTACCGCAAGCTTATAGATATGCTAAGCACGATCGTTGCCCGCCTTGAAAAAATGGAGGAGTTAAAAGATGATATTGCCGCCATGGCGCAAAGGCATACAGGGTATGGTGTTCGTCCCGGTCACTATAAACTAGTTGGCAAAGCATTGCTTTGGACATTGAAACAAGGTTTGGGAAATGATTGGACAAAAGAGGTGGAAGAAGCATGGACAACCTGCTACAGTGTTTTATCTACTGCTATGATAAATGCAGCGGGTTATCAACAAAAGGAAGCATCCTAAAAGATTTTCTATTCCAAAAAAGCAAGTCCCGGTAAATAACCGGGACTTTTCATTTCTATAGTTACACACTTCATTTAAAATTGACCACGTATCGTCTTCATAAATTTTATTCCATCTTTTTTACAGATCATTTTTGCACTCCAAAACAAAAACTAAAAATTATGAAGAAAATCGATTTAATGCTCAATGTGATCAGGGCGATAAGAATAGCAATAGGGTCAATTATTGTAATTGCAATGGTATTAACTATTGTATTTGGAATGGCAAGCTGCAGCAAAGAGAATACCCTAACACCTGTTTCTGCTACCCAGCCAGTTGTTATGGATGCAAAGAAAATTAGCCAGATAAGCTATAGCTATAATGGAAGTGCCAGCGAGAACGAGAGCATGACTTATGATGCACAAGGCAGATTAGCGACATACACCGAGGATGATCACACAAGCAATTTTCTTTATACTTCAGCGACTAAACTTGAAGTAACCAGGAGAAAAAAGTCAGATAACAGTATTGATCGTATATATGACTGTACCATGAATGCACATGGAGCTATTACCGAGATGCTTTTTAAAGAAAGCAACATCATTAAATATACCTACCTGTTTGAATACAACTCAGATGGTTACCTTACAAAGATCAAAGGAATTAATCCGGGATACATTTATGAAGAATTTTTTGAGATAGTGGATGGCAACGCTACTTCCTCTAAACTTTACTATGATGGGGTACAGTCATCAAACAGGCAATATTTTCCTGATAATACAAAACCGAATAAAACATTTTTCTGTACATGGACTTATTGGCCTTCTGCCACACTATTTGGAAGCCATCCAAATATCATTTGAAGGAATTCAAAGATTTCAACATGAGTAATACACTTACCTGGCATTCAAAATACATGATCGAAACAGATGCGCAGGGTTACCCGGTTAAGATCACAACTGATTTTATACTACAGGGCACAAAAGGAATTACCAACTATTCATTTCAATAAGGTTTGGTAATACGTTTCATTTGAATTTTGCCACGCTTCATTTTAAAAGCACCCCGCCAGGTCTAACTTATTTTGCCTGCCGGGGTTTTGTGTTTATTTTGGAGCATGATGCGCTACTTTCTCTTTGGCTGCTTATTTCTATCGGTAACCTCAGCTTTGGGCCAGGGCAGTCCTTTTATTTTTCATCACCTGAAAGAAAAAGATGGTTTAAGTAGCAATTTTGTCAATTGTTTTTTAAAAGATAGTCGTGGTATTTTATGGGTCGGCACAGTCGATGGATTAAATCGCTTCGATGGGTCTCATTTTTATATTTTCAAAAAGAAAAAGCAGGCAAATTCCATTATTAATAATGCTATACATTCTTTATGTGAAGACAAGCAGAAAAATATATGGGGGGCTACAGATAATGGAATATTTTGTTACAACCCGGAGACCAACGTTTTTAAAAATTATTTGCCACTCCACAGTAAACTGGCACCCACGACTGCGAATATTGCAAGGACTGTGTACAACATCATTTGTGACAGTAGAGGCACTATTTGGGCAACAGGGACCTGGACTGTTTTAAAGTTAAACTCATTAAAAGATGTTTTTGAAGAAATAGAACCATTGGCTCCAAGCAGTGACTCCTTGTATTATTATGAAGTAAGAAAAAACGGAATAATTGAAGATCCATCTGGTAATGGACTTTGGCTGGCAACCCGAAGAGGTATACATTTTTATAACTTTAAAACGCAGCAAGTTCTCAACTTCAAAAATCATAGGGACACTCTTTTTACAGGGAGACGTGTTGCTGCTTTATGCAAATCTGCTTCGGGACAGTTTTGGTTTTTTGATAACAATACTCAGCAAATATTCGGTTTTGATCCTGCCACCCGGGCAATTACAAAACGAATTGATATGGCGGCAGCAATGCCTGGTGCTGTGGGTGCCGCTTTGTTTGAAGACAGCGAACACAGGCTTTGGTTCAGCAGCTGGAGCTCAGAAATTGCTGTAGTGGATCTATATACGAATAGCATTATAAGAATCAGAAATGATAAGAACGATCCTTTATCTGTTGCGGGAGATTTTTTCTGGTGTGCTGCCGAAGATAAGGATGGCACTTTATGGCTTGGTACGCTAACAGGCATTTCAAAATGCAACCCTTCAAAATCTTTGTACAGGATCTATAGGATGGAAGAAAAACTTCCTTTCCTGAAAGGCAATTCGATCCGGTTGATGGTGGAAGATCCAACAGATAAAAGTTGGTGGTTGGTGACAAGAAACAAATTATTTGCAATTCATTATTTCCCCGCAAGCGGGAAATATGATGTTTATGATTTTCAGTTGGCAGAAAAAGATATTCGCGGTGCTTTGCCTGCACCGGTTTATAAAATTCGGTTTATAAACAACAAGCCCGTATTATGTACGCATACGGGTGCCTGGCAAATTGAAACGACCTCCCACAAGATCGTACCTTTTACTGTTTCCAGCTCAATAGATCCTGGTTTTTTGATCAAGGGAATGATCGAACAAAATGGCATTTATTATTTATCTGATGGGAGAGAGATCATTAAATATAATAGCTTCAATGATAAAGTTGACAGAATAAAATATCCTTATGAAAAATTAAAAGACGGTCAGCTACATGGGGTTGGTGAATTTGTTATTGCAAACGATAATAAGGTATGGTTTACGATGGCTGTCGGCTGGCTTGGATACCTGGATGAAAAAAATGAAATAGTTCCTGTATGCACGATCACAAATAAGGAAGAAGAGATGAATGCTTATTTTTCTTCCATTGCTGCAGACAAAAATGGAAAATTTTGGTTGGCAAACATGGGAATTGGCCTTTATTCGGTAGATCCCTCAAATGGCTCAGCAAAATATTGGACGGAAACTGATGGTTTGATACATAATAGTATTGAAGTGGCGGTTCCTGATGATTACGGAAATGTCTGGTGTGTTGCTTACAATAAATTTTCAGTGTTTACGCCATCACCAGGCAGTTTTTACAATTTTACTTTACCGCTTAGTGAAGCTGCTCTTACTTATGATAATGGATTAACACGTTTATCCAGCGGTAACATCCTTGCAAGCGTACAAAATGATCTTGTAGAATTTTATCCTGAACGGCTCAGCGTTAAGCCTAGCATTACAAAGCCATTCATTGGTTCTTTAAATATAGCTGGTAAGGAGAGGTTCATAGACTCAAACAATTCAGTTGTATTGGATCCTGAAGAAAAATTTCTGTCTATTAAATTTGGTATGCTTACCGACAATGAAGCATTTCCTTATTCATTTGAATACAGGCTGGAAGGCATTGATGAAAAATGGGTAACAGCAGGTGCCATCAACCAGGCTGTTTATAATAAGTTACCTGCCGGCAAATACACTTTTCATCTCATTGCCAGGGCAAAGAATGGTGCGTGGCAGTCTCCTGAAACGACAATGAAAATTAAAATAAAGACAGCTTTTTTCAAATCAGCATGGTTTTATACTTTGGTCATTATTATAGTTTCAGTCTTATTATTTCTTTTTTACCGTTTTCGTATTAACAAGCAAAGACAATTACATGCATTGACAAACAAGGCACAGCTTCTTGAAAAGGAAAAAACGCTGGTGATGTATGAAAGCCTGAAGCAGCAACTAAACCCGCATTTTCTTTTCAATTCTCTCACTTCATTGAGTAGTTTGATCGAGGCGGAACCAAAGGCAGCCAGTGGATTTTTGGACAGCCTGAGTAAAACATACAGGTATATTTTGAAAAGCCGGGATAATGAAACAGTACCCCTGATAGATGAAAAAAAATTTGCAGAGAATTATGTAAAACTACAGACGACAAGATTTGAAAAAGGCTTTATTGTACATATGAATATACCGGAGGAATTCTATCATCGTAAAATAGTACCTGTTACATTGCAAAACCTGATCGAAAATGCGATCAAACACAATATTATTGATGAGGACAGTCCATTGCAGGTAGATATCTTTATTGAAAATGATTATTTAGTAGTACAGAACAACCTGCAAAAAAAGAAATTTGTTGAAACCAGCAATAAACATGGGTTGGTAAGCATGGAATCCCTGTATCGTTATTTAAGCAACCGGCCTGTGGAGATCAATGAAAGCCATAATTTTTTCACAGTTAAAATTCCACTATTATGAAGGCATTAATTATTGAGGACGAAAGTCTCATTGCCCGCGAGTTAAAAAACAAGATTGCTTCTGTAAGTTCTGACGTAGACATTATTGAAGTATTACCCAGTCTCAAAACTGCCAGGAAATGGTTTTTAGAAAATGCAGAACCAGACCTCATCTTCGCAGATATACAACTTAGCGATGGAGTAAGTTTTGAAATATTTGAACGGTATGAATTGAAATGCCCGGTTATTTTTACTACTGCTTATGATGAATATGCTATCCGGGCATTTAAAGTAAATGGAGTTGATTATTTATTAAAGCCGGTAGATACAGATGATCTCAAAAAAGCGATCGATAAATGCAGAAATCTTCATGAGCAAAAAACAAAATTGCCGGCTAATCTCCAGGAACTGATGCAGGTGCTTCAGCAGCCAGCAAACGGGAAACCGCTTTACAAAGAAAAATTTGTAGTGAGTGTGAGAAACAACTGGATACCTGTTTTTACTAAGGATATTTCTTGCTTTGTGAGAGAGAACCTGAATTATATTTTTACATTTTCAGGAGAAAAATACATAGTTGATTATGTTACATTGGAAGAGATTGAAGAATTGCTGGATCCTAAAATATTTTACAGGGCCAACCGACAGGCTATCGTTCATATCGATTCCATTCAAAGTGTAAAACCTCACGAAAATCAGAAACTCACGTTGACTTTAAAAGTTCCATTGAAGATGGAACAGGATATTAGCCGGGAAAAAGCACCGGGGTTTAAAAAATGGTTTGACAAATAATATAAACCGGCATACATGATACCGGTTTATAAGAGTAGACCAACTATCAGATTAAGCTGCCAACGGGGTATGCATGAAAGTCTTCTTCAGTTTAGTCATTACTTCTTTCCTTTTTCTTCTTGAGATTTCTATTCTTGAGTTGTCTTCCATGACTATATTTCCCTGCCCGTCGATAAATGTGATGTATTGACGGTTTACTAAATGGCTGCGGTGTGTACGGACAAAGCCGGCATTGGATAATTGTTCTTCATATTCACCCAGTACTTTGGCAATAAGCATAGGCTTACGATTAGTAAAATGAATATAAGTATAGTTACTGCTTGCTTCCAGGCGTACAATTTCACCGGCATGAAAGAAGTAAAGTCCTTCGGATGTGGCTACAGCGAGCATGAGATTGTTTACGGGAATCGGCTTCATAAAATTCATTTTAATGTTTTTGATAGTTGGCAATTATTTTTTAGAAAGCAGTTCGATCATTTTTTTCAGCTCATCAATTTGTTTTTGCTGTTCCTGGATAGCTTTTACAAGCGGCACTACAAAGTCACTATAACGAAGGGCATAGGTTTGCTTACTTGCGTCTTGTGGCTTATCGACTCCACTAAAATTATAACCAAGAGATTTTGCAACTTCTTCTACTTCCTGCGCCATAAAGCCTGTAAATACTTCATTTTTCTTTTCAGAGTTTAATGTTGGTATCTTTTTGTCAGCAGATAAATCTTTTGAATTAAACTCATTTATTCCATCTACATCCAATGTATATGTTATGGGGCGAAGCTTGGTAATAAATGCAAGACCTGGAACATCTTCTTTTACTTTGCGCTTGAATCTTCCATCGCTAAAGTTGCTCCAGTTAGCATAACCACCAATGGAACTGACATTTGTATTACCAATTACTACTTTATTGCTTGCATTTACAAGTGCATTTGAGCCAATAGCTGTTGCATTAAAAAGGAAGTCGCTTGATACATCGGCATCATAACCTATAGCTGTATTATTGGAACCAACTGTATTTGTTGTTAATGAGTAGCTACCGACACTTACGTTTTGATTGCCGCTTACATTGTATCTACCTGCATTGTAGCCTATAAATAGATTTTGAGTACCGGTAGCATTCGCGTATCCGGACATGTAACCCATAAATTGATTGAAATGAGCCGTCGTATTAGAATAACCGGCTTGAAAACCACTGAAATAATTATGTCCGCCATTAATATTAGATTTTCCGGCCTCAAATCCTTCAAATTGATTCCAGTTTCCCGTAGTATTAGCGCTACCACTATTATATCCGCTGAAATAATTTAGTTGTCCGCTGGTGTTATTTGTGCCGGCATTATAACCTGTGAAGTGATTCTCCGTGCCAGAGGTGTTGGCTGCGCCCGCAGAATATCCTTCAAAGAAATTATAATTTCCTGTTAGGTTGCTTCTGCCTGCATAGTAACCGACAAAATGATTTTCAGTGCCGGAAGTATTGGAGTAACCTGCCAGGTAGCCAATAAATTGATTGAAATGAGAAGTAGTATTATTGAAACCAGCTTCATAACCACTGAAATAATTATGCCCGCCACTAATATTGGATCTTCCAGCTTCAAATCCTTCAAAGTGATTCCAGTTGCCGGTAGTATTAGCTTTACCACTATTCATTCCACTAAAATAATTTTGCTTACCTATAGTATTGGATAGACCTGATTGATATCCGTTAAAATGATTTTCGGTACCGGAGGTATTTGAGAGGCCAGCCTGGTATCCGAAAAATGTGTTGTAATTACCGGTATTAACTTTTCCTGCCTGGTACCCTACTGTTGTAACAGGCATTGATGGTGAAAAACGAAAAGCCTGTTCTCCATTCACTTTACCGATCAATGGCTGATTGTCGGTAGTTCCAATAAAATTGATTGTAGAATCCGTGCCTACGTTTCCGGTAGTAGCCCAACCAGTCAAAGGTCCCGCTGCTGCTGAACTAACAGGTGTCCAAGCACTGCCATTGTAATAATAAAAGCCAGCTGTTCCATCAGTTTGATAAATAAGTAAACCGGAAGCAGGCGATAAGATTGCTGTTTTTTGCGCTGCAGCCATGCGTGGAATAAGAATTCCTTTGCTGTTTGATTTTATATCAAGCAAAGCGCTGTTGTCTGCTTTCGTGCCATCAGTATTAATGGCTACACCTTGTTGTGCATCGGCAAATACTGTAAAGCCGATCATTACAGTAATTAAGATTACTCTAAGCATTGGGATAAAAAATAAGATCTTTTTCATGATTTATTATTTGGTTTTAGTTTTTTTAAATCGAGGTCAAATTTGATAAGAACATGTTCTGAAAAAAAATCATGTAGACTGTAACGGATATAATTTGCTGCGAAGTGTAATATGCAACCTGTAAAATGAAAACAATAGGATTAAAAAACTTTCATGATGATAGAATAGATCAACAGGTATATGTTGTTATAAGCAAGTAAGTACAACCATACCTGAAATGATCACTTCGCAAGTATTTACATACATCTCATTATGATTTTAAGCTGGTTCAACAGTAAATATTTTAATTGATGAGCTCAGCGATTAAATTTTGTATTTGAAAAAATCATAACCAAAAAATTAATTCCAATGACACAAAAACAAATTGAATTGGTAAAATCAACATGGTCTGCAGTAGCTGCAATGGATCATGTCGTTGTAGGAGGATTGTTTTATAATCGACTTTTTGAAATAGCGCCACAATTAAGGCCAATGTTTCATAACCCCATCCCTGAACAGTCAAAGAAGTTGCTTGCCATGATAAATTATGTGATCGCCAAGCTGGATAAGCTTGATGATATTCTGGGTGAAGTGGCAAAGCTTGCTCAGCGACATGCAGGTTATGGAGTAAAACCAGCTCATTATGCAATTGTTGGCGAAACTTTACTATGGACACTCGAAAAAGGCCTTGGCGAGAAGTGGAAT
>Ga0184635_10000481_pt1 | contig 10154 bp, 8 predicted proteins | sample PLM3_30_b2_FD_133147 | JGI IMG/M metagenome (GOLD analysis project Ga0184635, IMG submission 133147) | Groundwater sediment microbial communities from an aquifer in East River, Colorado, USA - PLM3_30_b2 | ecosystem: Environmental > Terrestrial > Soil > Riparian zone | place: USA: East River...
ATCGTGGTGCGCCTGTTCGATCCGCGGAACCGGAGCTTCGATCTCGCGTCGCTCGGCTTTGATGACACGGTGCACCACACGTGGCTCAAGCTGCTGACGCGCCCGAGCGGGTTGCTGTTGCTCACCGGGCCGACCGGCTCGGGCAAGACGACCGCGATTTACTCGTCGCTGTACCAGATTGTGCAGCGCACCGGGCCGGCGGTGAGCATCAGCACGGTGGAGGATCCGGTGGAGTTCAACCTGCCGATGATTAGCCAGGCGCAAATCAACCCGGCGCAGGAGTTCACCTATCCAAAGGCGCTGCGCTCGCTCATGCGGCAGGATCCGCAGGTGATCATGATCGGCGAAATTCGCGATCCGGAGACGGCGAACATCGCGGTGCAAGCGGGGCTGACGGGGCACCTGGTCATCAGCACGATTCACAGTGGCATCGCCGCGGGCGTGTTCGCCCGGCTCATCAACATGGAGATCGAGCCCTTCCTGCTGGCCTCGAGCATTATTGGGGTGCTGGGCATCCGGCTCATCCGCAAGAATTGTCCGCACTGCGTCCAGGCCTACCAGCCCGAGGCCGGCCTGTTGAAGCTGTTGCCTGCTGAATTGCTCGCCAGCACCCAACTCGTGCGCGGCGCGGGCTGCACTCAATGTGCCGGCACCGGGTTTCTCGGGCGCACCGCGGTGACCGAGTTGCTGGTGCCCGACGAGGTGTTTCGCGACGCCGTGCTCCAAAAGATGCCCACGCGCGCACTCCAGGAGGTGGCCATCAAGCAGGGCATGCGAACGATGTGGCAGGACGGTCTCAAACGCATCCTCATGGGCCAAAGCACCATCGAGGAAATCCTCAGGGTGATAGCGGTGGACCAGCTTTGACCATGCGGTCCGGTCTGGACTCGGAGCCCAGCGGGAGTCCGGCGTGAGTGCCTGGAGCAAGCGTCCCCGCGAACCAACGAAGATGGGGTCGGGGCCGTAGTCGCTCTGGGGCGGATTGCTATTTTTCCCCGAAAGTCCGGTTGACCTCTCTTGCTCCTGTGCTAGGCTGTCCCCGATATCTATGAGCGCACGAAAAATAGGAAGTTCGGAGCTGTTCCAGCCTGTCACAGTCCATGCCCAAACCACGCGGTTGGACTTGCCCGCCAGCGCTGTGCGCGTCCGCAGGAATGGCATTGAATTCCAGAGCCAGAGTCCCATCCCGGTCTGGACTGAAATGACTGTCGACATGCGGGCGCCGCAGATGGATGGCAAGGTGCAGTTCAGCGGGGTCGTGGTCGCCTGCGACGGCAATCGCCACGCTGGCTACACGGTCTCGATGCTCTTCACCAACGTCTCCAAGCAGGCCCAGGCGCGCCTGAATACGATGGCGATCGCTCCGTAGGCCGGTTCCAGACTTTCCAAAAAACGCCCAAGCACCTTCCGAGCAGGTGCATGGGGAAGCTGCGACCGTGAAGCGACGGGAAAGGGACGCAGGAGGTTGGATAGCGGTTTGGGAGTCATTACACCTGCGGATCGAGCCCGCGACCACTCTGTTGCAGCTACGCCGAATGAATCCATTCCAACAAACGTCGCCGGAATCCCGGTGAACGGCTGGCAAGCGGAGGAGCCCCAGCGTGGAGCTTACTTCTTCTTCAACAGATCGCCGACTCCTTTGGTCACCTTATCGACCGCGCCTGTGGCGCCCTTACTGAGGATCTCCGTCGCACCCTTGCCAAAGTCGGTTACGGCTTTCTGAGCGGCTTTCAGTGTCTCGACGGTGATCTCTCCCAGCACCTTTTGGGTCAACTCGCCGGCCGTGATCCCCTCCGAGCCTGTGCCAAGGTCTTTAAGGGTGATTGGCGGGAGGGGCACCGTAACGGATTTCCCGCCGAACATCGACATGCTCAGGTGCACCTTCGCGCCCGTGATGACAAACTCGTCCACTTGAAGCTTCTTTGATGGCCCTTCGCTCTTTGTGTCGCCCTTGGGCTTCTCCGTCGCGCCTCCGGTCGTTTCCTTCACGTTGTCGAGGATTTTGCTCAGGTTGTTGGCCGTCCCGATGGTTCCTTCAAACGTGATTTCCGGCCCTTCGACGCGGACGTGCCGGATGACGATCTTGTCCGAGAACAGCGAGCGGGGCTTCACGCCAACGCTGACGGTGCCGGCTTTGATGGCCGCCGCTGTTTTGTAGCCTTCCGGATTGCCCAGCGTGAACCCTTTCAGGGCGCCTGAGCCGCCCAACAGCGAGAGGCTCGCGCTGTCGAGCTTCATCTCGGTCTTCGTGATCTTCGGGCCAACGGTCTCGACGCCAGCCTTGATGATTTTTCCCATCGACATTCCGACGATGATGACGGCGGCGGCGAGCAGAACGACAAGAATGGCGGCCGCGATGAGGAGTTTCTTTTTCATATGTGAATCCTGGTTAGCCGCCGCACCCGCGCGCACGGCTGTGCTTGCGACCTTGGTGAAACGGCGCCGCTTTGTAAAGGGCGTTGGCGACAGGGCGCAGCTCACGGTGGAACTCGTCGCGCTGCGACGAGTAGCGCCGAGTAGAGCGGCGCAACGGCCGTCCAGGGAGGCCCATTCCGTCCGCTCCACGCGGACAGGATTGTCGCAGCGCGGCAAGCACCGCCTGCAAGGAATTGTTGTCGGAATTCTCGATGTGCGGCTGTCCAAGTATGGACATGCACGACGCGACGGACTGGCAATTGCTCCGTGAATTCGTGGAGCGCCACAGTGACGCGGCATTCGCAGCGATTGTCGCGCGCCATGCGGACCTCGTTTATTCCGCTGCGCTCCGCCAGACCGGCGAGCCGGAATCCGCCCGGGAAGTGGCGCAGGCCGTGTTCGCAGACCTCGCGCGGAAAGCGGCGACGCTGTCGGCGGACGTTGTGCTTTCAGGTTGGCTTTACCGCGGAGCGCGTTTCGCCGCGCTCGGGTACCTGCGAGCTGAGCGACGCCGACAAACTCGGGAAACCCAGGCCATGGAACTCCAGGGCGCGAACACGGCAACTGACCTCGAATGGCGGCAGTTCGAGCCCATCCTCGATGAGGCGATGGCGTCGCTGGACGACCCGGAGCGCGATGCGGTCGTGTTGCGATACTTCGAAAAGCGCGACCTGCGGACGGTGGGCGCGGCGTTCGGTGTGAGTGAAGACGCCGCGCAGAAGCGCGTGAGCCGCGCGCTGGACAAATTGCGGGAATTCTTCCTCCGGCGCGGTTTCGCGGTTTCGCTGACTGCGCTTGCGGCCGGACTTCCGGCACACGCAGTTCAGGCGGCGCCGGCGGGGTTGGCGGGGTCGTTGTCCATGGGAGCGCTTGCCGGAATTTCAGCCAACGGAACCGGCCTGACCGGGACGATGGCCACGAGCAATCTCAAAATCATCACCTTGTCCACGGGGGTGGCGGTCGGCTTGTTGCTGCTGCTTTGGTGGTTGTTTAGCCAAACCACCTCTCCTTCCTCCACGCAACGGTACGCCGAGGCGCCGCCATCCCCCGAACTCGTCGCGGCCGTCGAAGCCGCAACCAATCGTCCGCCGCGCTCGGGATTGAGCGGCCAGGTGTTCCTCAGCGGTACGCCTGCGCCTGAAGTGACGATCGCCTTCGATCCACTGTGCGCGGCGCTGCATCCCTCCCCGGTGTTCACCCGGCACTATTTGGTCCACAGCAATGGCGGCCTTGGGAATGTGTTTGTTTACATAAAGGAAGGCGCACCGACCGCCGCGGGCTTTCCCGCGCCGGCGCCCGCCCTGCTCGACAACGCAAACTGCCTGTTCCAACCTTACGTGCTGGGCGTCCAGGTCAACCAACCCATTGTGTTCCGCAACTCCGATTCGTTCCTGCATAATGCACACGCGACGGGCCGCCTGAACCCCGAGTTCAACCTCGCGCTGCCGTCCAGTGGCTGGACGACGATAAAATCCTTCGCCACGCCCGAGTTATTCCTCCGCATCAAGTGCGACGTGCATCCGTGGATGTTCGCCTACGTCTGCGTCGTGACGCACCCGTGGTTCGATGTGACCGATGCCACAGGGCATTTTCAGTTTCCGCATCCGCTGCCAGCGGGCACTTATACCATTGCCGCCGTTCATCTGAAGACGGGTGAAGTGACTCAGACACTTGTTATCAATGCCGGCGAGACGAACGCACCGATCCACTTCTTCCTCAATGCGAAGTAGGCAGTGAATTGAATTCGGGTAGAGCGTGTTCGAGAAATGGGTGGCGCGGGCCACTGGCCCGCCCCGGTCGGCGACCCGCCGACCGGAACGGGAGCGGCTGCCCGACGAGCAGGCTGTCATCATTAGCTGGTGATGCCCTTCCCGTTCCGTCCGGCGAGTCGCCGGACGGCACAGGCCAAGTGGCCTGTGCTACCCAGTCAATTTCCAAACACGCTCTCAGGGTTTCGAGAATCGTCCCGTCTCGAGAAAAGAAATCACCTGCTGGATGACGATTTTCCGGCAGGGCAGCCCGGTGTGGGAGGTGTGAACAACCGTGAAGTCCGCCATGCCTTCCAGGCGCGTCGCAGCCACAGCGACTTTGCCATCGTCCGGTCCCGGAAGGATTCGGGAGAAAATCGGGTTCAGGGATCGATCGCCCGCAATCACCCCCACTTCGAATTGCGCGGGGCCCAGCGCGCGAGGCAGATCGCGCTCGCCTGTCCCGACCTGCTGTCCGCTCGGACCGGTGGCAAGCCGATACCAGAACTTGCGCTTCCACCCTTCGGCCAGTTCGCTCCCGCGATTCGGCGGTCCAAGCATGACCACACGGCCGAGATTTGGCATCGGCTCCATGGCCAGTTGTTGCCGAAGCAGAATCGCCCCGAGCGAGTGCGTCACGAAATGGACGCGGCCGCCTGAAGGGAGGTCCAGATCCCGCAACGCCGGCGCCAGATGCGAACGCGCGAGTTGCTCCACGGAATGAAGCGTGGAAGGATAACCGACGTTGACGACGCGGTAGCCCCGATTCACCAGCGCCCATTCGATGCGCTTCATCGACAGCGTGCTGCGGCCCATGCCGTGAAGGAGCACAACCACATCCTGGCCCGGCTTGTTGAGTTGAGACGCGGCGTTCACAATTCCTGAGTTCGAGCTGGCGAGGAGCGCCACGCCGGCCAGGAAATGCTGCGACCACATACCAGCGGTTCACTCGTACAGCGCAAGGAACTGCCTCCGCAAGTCCGCTTCGCGCTCTGGCACGCGTCGTCGAAGCGACTCGGCCCGCATTGCGCCGTGCTGAAAACGGCGCTTGGGAAACACGGGCATGTCCAGGCCGCTCACGGCTTTCACGCCTCGCGCCACGATCTCGCCTTTCAGCGAGTAGAGCGTTTCGACAGACATTTGGGTCAGTTCCGCGAACGGAATGCCCTCGGCGACCTCGATGACGTTGGGCCGCGTGAACGGGCTGAAGCCCTCGAAGCCGAAGTGTCGTGCAGGCGCGTAGGTGCGCGTGTAGCCGCGCGACAAGCCGCCGCTGTAGGTGAGCGAATGTTTGATGCGGCCCACGCCCCAGCCTTCCTGGTAGAGCATGAGGTTGCTCACGACGCTCCGAATCGTCAGTTCGGGGTTCTCCTCGATGGGATAGTCCTTGAGGTTCTCGTCGCCACCGTCGCCGTCGATGAGATGGCGCCAGTCCGGATAGCGCGCGCGAATGCCCCGGCAGAGAGCCAAGCCCATCGAGGCGCATTCGACGTCGAGGGCTTTGTAGTCTTCGACCACGCGAATCGCGTCGGCGACATCCAGGCTGGCTTCGCGTGCCTCAATGATTTCCAGGAAGAGTTCGAGTCCGAGGCGTCTGAGAAACTGCCGGGCCTGCTCGCGATCCGGCCCGTCGCCGAAGGAGAGCGTGAACGCCTTCAGGCGCGACGGGTCCAGCCCAAGCGCGCGAATCACGTGATAAGTCGTGAGGAACACCGCACCGCTGTCGATCCCGCCCGAGAAGCAGACGCCAATCGGCTCGCGCTCCGGCAACGAACGAAGCCATTTGGCGATTTCCTCCGCCAGCGCCCCGATGTAGGCGCGCCCGATTTGGTCGAGGTCGCCGGAGTGCTTGTTGCGTTGCGGCGTGAAGAAACGCGTGTAGGTCGGGTCCGGATCGGGGCAGCCGACGAGCAGGATCTCGACGAAGTGGTGTGCCGGCACCATGCGGGTGTAGCTCGGGTGGAATTGCCCTTCGTAGCCCTCACTCTTCAGCCAGGTGTGGATGGCGTCGATGCGGTCGGCGACAATCAACGCGGGACCGGCCTGGCGTTTGGCCAGGAAGTAGCGCATCGGCCGGTCCATCGAACGGGCCAGACGGACGCGTTTGCCCTCTCGGGCAATGAGCGCGAAGGAGCCATCGATTTCGCGAACGGCTTCCGGCGGACCGTTTAGGAGCCGGGCGCGGGCGTCGTCCGCGGACATATTGAGGATCTTGTTGACGGCGGGGTCGAGGAGCTCCACGACTTGTTCCAGATACTGGTGGGAAGCATTGGCGTGCATGGGGATCGATTCAGGATGACTGCTGCTCGCGCGGGGCTAGGCTGCCGGCTGGGTGCTGGCTTGTAAAGGCCGAAGCCAGCCCGAAATGGGCGCCGATTTAAGATCAGGCCCTGTCGAGCCGATGGATCTATTATGAATTCGACGAAGAACGAGCCGATCCGTCTCAGCGAAAACGAGACCGAGCTGCTCACGAAGGCGCTTACGGAAGCGCAAGCGCAGGCGGAGGGACCCAGCGCCGTCCAAGGCGATACGCAGCTTTTCAGGCGCTCGGTAGAAGACCGGACCCGCAAAATCGGCAATACGCAGCAGGTTCAGAACCCGAAGAGCACCACGGTACTCTGACGCCGTCAGGACTTTGCGGCAGCTGTTTCGTGTTGCACATCAGGGCACGGGGCGGACTCCCTTTGGCGGCCTCGGGCAGGCCTTGGGCGACCCATCAGGAGGCGCGGCTGCGTCGCTCGGCGCGGAGCGCGTGCTCGTAGCTCTCGAGCGCTTCGCGGTGGCGCTGGAGCTTGTTGCAGACGCCGCCTTTGTAGAGGTAAGCCACCGTTAGCGCGCTATCGAGTGCGATCGCGCGGTCGTAGCATTCCAAGGCCTTTTCCCAATTCTCAAGTCGCTCCAGTGCCAGACCACGGCGGACCAAGGCCTCAGTGTTGTTAGGATCCAGCGCCAGGATTTCATCAAAGCACTCCAGGGCCTGCTCAGCCTGATCGAGGTTCAACAGCGCCTGGCCTTTGCCCAGAAGCAAGCCGGTGCGGGAAGTCGCATCGGTCGGTTCGCCCGGCTTGCGCACGGCGACCACATCGTGTGCGGGCAGCGGGCTGATGTTGATCGCCGACACTGGGCCCAGGGTCTCGACCGTCTTTTGGGGCACAGCGGCTTTGCCGGACTCGATGGCGCCGGGCTGCGCAGCGTGTTCGAGCTCGAAGATGCGCTTCTGGAGGTGTTCGATGGCGTGTTGAAACCGCCCGCTGGCCTGTTCGACGGCAGTCGCGTTGACGTTGACCATGTCGCCTGGCCCGAGTGCAGGCGCCGGGTGGCCCGCTCCGAACACCGCGCCCCGGGCGGCGTTGTTGGCCAACTCAGAGAACCGGCCGAGGGTACGCATGAGCAGGGCAACGATGGACATCAAGGCCACCAGGCCCACGCCGGCAAAGAGCCCTGCGACGATCAGGACGGTCTTGTTCGAGCTTTGAATGACGGCGGCCTGCTGGTTTTGCAACGCTTCAATTGTCGGCGTGAACCGATCCAATGCAGCAGTGATGGCAGCTGTGTTGCGCGCGGCGGCGGCTTCGATATCGCGGCGGAGCTGCTCGATGGCCTCGCGCGTGAGGTTCGTTTCGACCGGCCCGTTGGTGCCGGCGACCTCCGCGCCCACGGGTGGTTTGGGGACCACAGAGTTCGTGTTCTGCTGCGAAACTCCCGCGGCGCTGGCAAGAAGCAGCATGCAGAAGCCAAGGCCCGCACGAAGAATGGAGGAAGACGCGAGACGTTTCATGAGTTACCGGAACCGCGCCGAAGTTAGAAACCCGCGAAGTGGATGCAAGGGCAAAAGCGAAGCGGCCCGTGATCGGACGCAGTTCATTCGTCCATCGTTTTGGTGGTACGAAACGGTTAGCGCCTCCTTCACCGACAAAGACGCGAGGCTCTGATGGTGACGCTAAACACATACTTAGCGGGGAGTGGGCCGGAGTGAGGGGTGAGACTGCGGGCTAATCGTGCCCTGCAATGAATGGGGATGCCCTCGGCGATCCAGGATCGGCGAAATATCCGGGCAGGCGGTTTGACACGGTCCACGGGGTTTCTTAACGTCGGGCCATCCGACCAGACAAACGAATGGATTCCATGAAGCCTTCACTTCTTTCCCTCACGCTCCTTGCCATCCTGGCCTTGACGCTCACCAGTTGCGGCAAGTCCGGGAGCGCCAGCGTCGATCCTTCACCCGTCGAAAAGTCCTTCGCCAGCGCTGATGACGCTATCAAAGCGGCGGCCACCAAGGCTGTTAATGCCGTCAAAAGCGCCGACTACAACCTGGCCATGGCCGAACTTTTGAAACTGGCGGCAGACCCGAAACTCACCGACGCGCAGAAAAGGGCCGTCGCCGAAGTCCTCGATCAGCTCAAAAAGGGCGCGGACGACGCTGGCAAGGAAGCCACGGGCGAGGCCGGGAAGGCCATCGGCGACGCGCAGAAAACCTTGGGCAAGTAGATGCGCCGGTGGATGGCAGGGGGCGTCGCTCCGCGCGCGCCGGTCTGGGATGTCGAGTGCGGCGCGTGCGGAGCGGCGCGCCCTACCTTGGATTCGTGGCATGGGCCGACCGCGCTGCATCGTTGCGGCCGGGGAAGTTCCTTTAACCACTAAAAGCGAAAGGCAAATCATGTCTGGCAATAACCATCGCTGGCGATTCTTCCGTGCAGGCGGATTCGACCAGGTGCGCCTCGACACCGGCGCCGACCTCGCAAACCTCGATCAACTCGACCAAAAACTCTGGGTCGCCCTGGCTTGCCCCGTGCGCGGCCTGGAATTTGACTCCCGGACCCTCGAGCTTCTCGACACCGACAAGGACGGCCGCATTCGCGTGCCCGAGATTCTCGCCGCCGTGAAATGGGCCTGTTCGATGCTCAAGGATCCGGACGTTCTCTCGAAACCTTCCGAAGCCCTCTCGCTTTCCGCCATTAGCGACGCCACGCCCGAGGGCAAGCAACTCCTCGCTTCGGCCACTCAAATCCTCCTCAATCTCGGCAAGAAGAACTCCTCGTCGATCTCTATTGCCGACACTACAGATACCGCCAAAATCTTTGCGGAAACGCAATTTAACGGCGACGGAATTATCCCCGCCGAATCGGCCGGTGACGAGGCGACCCTTGCCGTCATTAACGATATTATCGCTTGCTTCGGCTCCGAAACGGACCGCAGCGGCAAGCCGGGCATCTCGCAAGCGAAGGTCGATGCGTTTTTCGCCGAAGTCACCGCTTACTCGGATTGGTGGAAAAAAGCAGAGTCGGATGCGGGCAACGTTCTGCCGCTTGGGGACAAGACCGCCGAGGCCGTGGCCGCGTTCCTGAGCATCAAACCCAAGGTGGATGATTACTTTGCCCGTTGCCGGCTTGCGGCATTCGATGCGCGCGCGTTGGCCGCGCTCAACCGGCAGGAATCCGAGTACCTCGCGGTCGCCGCCAAGGACCTGTCCATCACCGCCAGCGAAATCGCCGGCTTCCCCCTGGCGCGCGTTGAGGCCAACAAACCGTTGCCGCTGAAGGAAGGCCTCAACCCCGCCCACGCCGGCGCCGTCGCGGTCCTGCACGCCGCGGTGATCAAGCCGCTCCTGGGCGACAAGTCCACGCTAACCGCGGAGGAGTGGACCGCCGTGTGCACCAAACTTGGCGCCTACGACGGCTGGTTCTCCAGCAAGGCCGGCGCGGGCGTCGAAAAACTCGGGCTCAAACGCGTGCGCGAGATTCTCGCGGGCAAGAGCAAGGAGGTCATCACTGCGCTCATTGCGAAGGACAAGGCGCTCGAGCCGGAAGCTAACTCCATTGCCGCAGTGGACAAGCTGGTGCGTTTTCAGCGCGACCTTCACGTCCTGCTAAACAACTTCGTTTCTTTCCACGACTTCTACACGCGCCGCGCTAAAGCGATATTCCAGGTGGGCACACTCTATCTCGACGGCCGGAGTTGCGAGCTATGCGTTCGCGTCGATGACACGGCCAA
>Ga0184635_10000483_pt1 | contig 10153 bp, 9 predicted proteins | sample PLM3_30_b2_FD_133147 | JGI IMG/M metagenome (GOLD analysis project Ga0184635, IMG submission 133147) | Groundwater sediment microbial communities from an aquifer in East River, Colorado, USA - PLM3_30_b2 | ecosystem: Environmental > Terrestrial > Soil > Riparian zone | place: USA: East River...
GTGATAGAATTAGAGAATAATATTTTATTCAATGCTGGAAAGGGATCTGTATTTACAAATGCAGGCACACATGAAATGGATGCTTCCATAATGGATGGAAAAGATCTGTCTGCAGGTGCTGTTGCTGCTGTAAAAAATATCCGTAACCCAATTGAGCTGGCTTATACAGTAATGAAAAAAAGCGAACATGTTTTTTTAATTGGAAACGGTGCAGAAGAATTTGCAAAACAGAAGGGAATTGCTTTTGAACCGGATGAATATTTCTATTCTGAATTCAGGTATAAACAATTGCTTAAAACAAAAGAGGATAACAAAACAGCATTGGATCACAGTGTTGATATGGATGATAAAAAATTTGGAACGGTAGGAGCCGTCGCTTGTGATGTAAATGGGAATTTGGCAGCTGCTACAAGCACCGGCGGTATGACAAATAAACAATTTGGACGTGTTGGCGATAGTCCGATCGTTGGTATCGGCACCTATGCAAATAATAAAACATGTGCTATCAGTTGCACCGGCCATGGCGAGCCATTTATAAAAGCGGTGGCTGCTTATGATGTAAGTTGTTTAATGGAGTATAAAGGATTTTCATTGGAGAAAGCAATGAAAAAAGTGGTGATGAAAAAATTAATGAAGATCGATGGGGAGGGAGGAATGATCGGTGTGGATGCAAATGGTAATGCTTCACTGATTTTTAATTCTGAAGGAATGTATAGGGGTGTGAGGAGTAATGATGGTGAAGCTGTACTGGAGATCTATAGATAATTCTTTGAGCAACTTCAAACGCAGGAAATGTATAAACCGTTTTTATTTCAAACTTCCATAAACAATGTTTATGATCTTATCTACATAATCATAGTGAGAATTCGGTGTTTGCTGTGTCATAATTAAGCAGATCAGTTTTTCTTTTGGATCGGCCCAATAGGTTGTACCATAGTATCCTCCCCAGGCAAATGAACCTTCAGTCAGCATTTTTAAATTAGCTGATCTTTTGGATGTTAATGCAAACCCAAGGCAAAAATTGTCATCCCCAAATAAATTATCAGGCAACTGGGGGCTTAACATTAGTTCAACGGTTCGCCTTCCCAAAATTTGTTTGCCATTGTAGCTACCTTGGTTCAAAAGCATTTGAAGAAAAATTGAATAATCAAATGCTGTTGAAGACAATCCTGCACCACCAGAAAAATAGTTTTTGGGAATTAGCGGATACCTGGGATCTATATTTCTAAAACTGGGAGACCACTCAATAATTTTTTGATTTTCATCTTCTGTATAAACAGTTGCCAACCTGTTTTCCTTTGTTATGGGTACATTAAAATAGGTATCCTTCATGCCAAGAGGATTAAAAATATTTTTATTACAGTAGTTTTCTAATGACTCTCCACTTATTATTTCAATAAGGCATCCCAGTAAATCAGAATTTAAACCATAGGTAAATCGCTCACCCGGATTATGGAGAAGCGGCAACGTTCCTAATGCTTTCATTTTCGATAACAGGCTTTCATTAAAATATCCTAACCCGGATGGAATATTATTTTTAGCATAAACAGCCTGCATGGTATCAGTACCAATGGCAGGATAGTCTATACCTGATGTGTGCGTTAATAGATCCCGAAAAGTAATTTCACGTTTTGCCGGGGTAGTTGTAAAGCTTGAATCTAACCGATTAAAACTTTTGATCACTTTGGGGTTTTTAAACTCCGGTATAAAATCAGAGATATTCTGGTCAAGGCCCAACTGTCCCCGCTCAAATAACTGCATAATACCCAAACTTGTAATTGCTTTGGTTTGGCTCATGATTCTGAAAATAGCATTGGCTTGCATTGCTTTTTTAGTCGAAAGATTTGAATATCCACTTCCTTTGTAGTACACTACCTTGTTATCTTTCACAATAATTACAACAGCGCCAACTAACCAGTTTTTATCTTCGTAAAGCTTCAATAACGTATCAATTTGAGCCAGTCGTTCATAATGAATGCCGCTATTCTTTACGATAGTTGGCGAAAGGGTTTGTGCAATGGTTTGTAAACCAAAAAAGACAAGAAAGATGCAGGGTAACTTTTTCATGTTTCAGACTATTTACTAATTTTTTCGTCAGTTATTTTTCCCGTTATCTCAACCCCATCTCTTATTGCCGCTTGAAGTATATCAATGTTTATATCTTTTATAGTTTTGAACTTGATGCAATACCCGGTTACACTCGCCTTGCCAAGATTTTTTCCATACGTATTGGCTAAGTATTTATTATCCTTGATACCCATGATATAGACAGAGATGCCGGTTGTGTTTGCACTCAAACCAATTTGATAAAACTCCCTGGTTGTTCCATCAGCATATTTTATGGTGTAGGATCCATATCCTGCATTAGGATTAGAAACAGTTTTACCTTTATCGTCTTTGCCATCTAAGAACCATAATTTACCTTTTGGCAACACTTCAAGTATGCGTTGGTGCAACTCTTGCATGTCGCTGCGTTTTGGTTCAGGCTGGCTGGTAATATATTGTTTGATTTGTTCTTTTACGTTCATACAAATATAAAATTACGGGTTACTTATTTTGGCTTTTTGCTATTTGGTATGCAGAGCCACTAGTTATTTTAAAAAACCATTTAAGTAATTCAAAATCGTTGTTGTTTGCATCATCAGGCTCACATGTCCTTGTGAAGGAACAATGGCCAATTGCGATCTTGGCATTGGCTGAATGTCAGCAGTAACACCACCTCCCAACAATTGATACGTTTTTATCAACTCTATTTTATCCGTTCCATCATTGTCTCCGGATATGATCAGTACAGGTGCAGCAATTTTTGAAATATTGGAGTCACCTACGTTGAATGGTGACTTGGCGAAAGCAAACATTTGCTCTAAGAACTTTCTCCATTTTGTTTTATCAGGTGCCACAGCATCGTAGGCGGTTTTTAGCGGTGTGTTATCAAAAAATTCAGGCTTAAAATCTTTGAACGCTCCGTTAACTATGGGCAGCCAACCACTGGTTTTATACGTAGAAGAAATGATCACTAATTTTCTTAACCGTTTAGGGCTTTGTACAGCAAACTGGTAAGCCACAGAGCCGCCCATACTAAATCCTGCTACATCTGCACTGTCTATTTTCAGGTGGTCCATCACTTTTTCTACGTCACTTGCTAAAGTAGTGATCGATAATTCTCTATCTGAAAACGGCGAATGCCCATGCCCCTGCATTTCAATTGCAATTACCTTCCTGGTTTTCGACAGTTCAGGTATCAACTCTCCCCAGTTCATATCAATTGTATAAAAAGCGCCATGCAGTAAAACTAAAGGCCTGCCTTCACCATATACTTCGTAATAAAGGTTGATGCCATTAACAGGTGCGTAACCACTGTTGGAAGGCATGATCTTTTGCCCGCTTAACGAAGATGCTATAAACATAATTGCAATTAGTAGTATTGCTCTAAGAGGATTATGTGTTTTGAGTAAATTTTTCATAACGCTGTTAAAATTAAAACTTAGTGATAATACGGAACCGCCAGTTACTTACTCCTTAGTTTCGGGCAAATTCCACGATCCATTCAATACCGTATTTGTCTCTGAAACAACCAAAATATGAACCCCAGGGACCATCACCAATTGGCCCTTCTATTTGTCCTCCAACTGAAAGTCCATTAAATAATTTGTCTGCTTCTTCTTTACTTTCTGCATTTATTACAATTTTACTTCTGTTCTCATTTTCGTTTGTTCTTCCCATAATTTCCGGAACATCATTTGCCATCAGCATACTACTTTTACCGATGGGCAAAACAATATGCATAATTTTATTTTCTTCTTTTTTTGCTACCGGGAATTCAGGGCTTGCAAGGTCTTTGAAACGAATGATCTTTGTAAACTCTCCGCCAAATACTGATCTGTAAAAAGTAAATGCTTCTTCGGCGTTTCCGTTGAAGTTAATGTGAGGATTAATGAGTGCCATAATTTTTATTTTTAGATTGTTAAAGTGTTTATTTTTTCTTTAGTGATGCTTTGAAAGCGATCCCGATAGCTATCGGGATCATTTTTGCGATAATGTTGTCAATAATTTTTCAAGGATGTTCAGCGTCATTGTAAATCCTTCCTTGAAGCGATCGTTAGCCATCATCTCCAGAGTGGCAAGATCTTTATATTTTATATTCATCCTGAAAGTTGTAACCCGATAGCTATCGGGTCCGTTTGCCTCGCTAAAATCCAGGTTATTTTGCGCCCCGTAAAATTCGGGATTGATATTTTCATCTTTGTCGCTCATGCCGGAAATATATTTGAAATTTGTCTTCGGAGAAATCGAAGTAAAATCCTGAACTGAAAAATACTCTTGCCCTTCGGGGCTTATCATTTTATAAAATCTACGTCCTCCAACTTTAAAGTTCATAGATATCGTTTGTGTTGTCCAGGGCGCGGGTGCACCCCATTGGTCAAGAATTTCTGGTTTCGTAAAGGCATCCCAAACCAAAGAAAGTTCGGCTGCAAATTCTCTGTTTATGAAAACCGTGTTTATAGTTTTGTCAACTCTAAAATCAAATAGCAAATTGTTTTTCATCTGTTCCATGTTTTATAAGTTTTTTAATTGTCAGATGTAATGCCAATGATAATTTTTAATGATTCGTCATCTTGAAGTGCGGACATTTTATTTTTCTTAATATTTTATCCAAAGTCGTTCCAGGCGTCCCGGTAGCTATCGGGATTATTTTTTCGATAACGTTTTCAATAATTCATCCAGGTAGTTCAATGTCATCGTAAATCCTTCTTTAAAGCCCATTTCAATTTGCTTCTCCATACGTTCAAGGGCTTCATTGTAAATGACCACACTGACTTTTGTGGTTCCGTTTTGTTCGCTGAAAATATGGTCCCATTCAGAACCCGGCAATTCCGGGTTTTCATTTTCGTCTGCAAAAGCATTAAAAAATTTGAAATTGGTTTTTGGACTAATGGAAGTATATTTTTGGATTACCCAACGTTCTTGTCCTTCCGGGCTGACCATAGCATAAAATCTTCGTCCGCCAACTTTGAAATCCAAAACTTTTGTTTTTGAGGCAAAGGGCTTGGGGGCCCACCATTGGTCAAGAATTTCTTTTTTGGTAAAAGCATCCCATACCAGCGAAAGCTCAGCATCAAATTCCTTGGTTATGAATACCGTTTTCGCAGCTTTATCAACGGTAAAATCAAATAGCAAATTTGTTGTCATTTTTTCTGTTTTTTAATTGTTGATAATACTTTGTCGAGTTGGTTGAAACGAGTTTCCCAAATTTTGCGGAACTGCTCGATCCATTTATCTATTTCTTTCATTTTTTCAATTTCAAGTGAATAATAGATTTCCCTGCCTTTTTGTTCCTGTTTCACCAGTTCGCATTCTGTGAGTATCCGAAGGTGTTTGGAAACAGATTGCCGGGTAGTGTGGAAGTTGTCCGCAATGGCGTTCGGTGTCATTGCCTGCAATGCAATTAAGGTAATAATTGCCCGCCTTGTCGGGTCGGCTATTGCCTGGAAAATGTCTCGTCTCATGTTGTTTAAATTTTTAGTTTCGCAACTAATCAGTTGCAAATATATGCGCAGCTATTCGGTTTCGCAAATTTTTTTTTAAAAGAGAAAATGTGGGGAAGTTTGAAGTCGCAGGTGTCGTTGTACAATTGCAGCCAGGCGATTGATCCTTAGACTCTTTACAAGTTTTAGCTCATTATATGCAATTGCCAAGGCTATTTGGCGTTTGCTTCACAGTGAAACTTCATTACCTGATATGTTTTTTACTACTAAGCATCTGTGCTAATTCGCAGGACAATCAAATGTATCCATGCAAAACTCCATGCAATATTGGTGTTCAGATTGCTGATTATAAGTCCGGTGATTCGATCACAGTTAATGCATTACTAAAAGCAGGAAGAATAAAAGCAGAAGCAGGAACCTTTACAATACTATCTTATAGAATTACAATGGATGCATCAGGGTTTTCTTCCGATCTCTGGGAAATAAATAATCCAGGTGAAAAATTTACCGAGAACACCATTTTGCATTTTCGAAAATTACGTCGTGGTGTTTTTATTACTATTGATTGTATTACTGCAAAAGACTCGTATGGATTTATTGCTGGTCTTAAGTCTGCATTTTATGTTATGAGGTAATTATATCCGCTACGATTGCTGAAGAATTACCAAACGTACAAGAGTGCCCTTCGCTTCGCTCTGGATAAACTGTGCAACGAAAGCTTCATAGTAACAATCAAGCCGACTAAATAAAATCTTAAATCGTAAATCTGAAATCCGCAATCCTAATAATGCCACCTCACAAATGCTTCCATAGCCGCATAATGAGTAAGACCAAGATCGGCATAAAGATTTGCAGTGGCCTCGTTTCTTGCTTCGGCACGTTGCCAAAATTCTCTTGAATCACTTCCCTGGAACGGGACCATATCTTTTTGCGATTGATGTATAAAAATGCCAAAGCGTTTTTTCATTACCTGGTCGGGGCTCATTGGGATCGCCATTTCAATTTCTTCAATATTCCATTCCTGCCATGCGCCTTTGTATAACCAAAGCCAGCAATCATTGATCCATGGCTCACCAGCTGCTTTGATTCTTTTGAGTGCTTCTAACACAACATTGAAACAAACGATATGAGTGCCATGCGGATCAGCGAAATCACCGGCACAATAAACCTGTTGTGGTTTTATTTCGCGAAGAAGTTCTATAGTGATCTTTACATCCTTTTCACTCATCGGTTTTTTCTCAATGGAACCTGTTTCATAAAAAGGAAGATTTTGAAAATGTATATTCTCATCTTTGATACCAACATAACGACAGGTTGCTTTTGCTTCACATCTCCTTATCAAACCTTTGATGGCACGAATAGCTGGTGTATCCGTTTGATTCGCTTTCTTCCGTGCAATAAATTTTCTCGCATCTTCTAATATCTTTCCTGATTTCTTTGTATCAATGCCTGCGATCTCTTCAAAGCCAACAGCAAAATCCAAAAACCTGGTGACGAATTCATCAGTGACAGCAATATTGCCGGAGGTTTGATAGGCAATATGCACATCATGTCCCTGGTCATGCAATCGTTGAAATGTACCACCCATGCTTATGATATCATCGTCGGGGTGAGGGGAGAAGATGATAATATGTTTTGGATAAGGTTCACTGCGTTCAGGGTGTGTGGGCAAATTCACATTTGGTTTACCACCCGGCCAGCCTGTAATCGAATCACGCATCATGTAATAAACCTTTAGATTTATTTCATATGCATCACCTTCCTCAACTAGCAGATCACTTAGACCATATTCGTTATAATCCGTATTGGTTAAACTTAAAATTGGTTTTTTCAATTTCAGCGCCATGTTCACCACCGCTTTCTTGATCATCTTTGGCGTCCAATCGCAATCGCCGGTAAGCCATGGTGATTTGAATCTTGTAAGCTCGGAGGCTGCTGCCTCGTCAACAACAAAAGTTACATCATCGTGATTTTGCAATAAAGAAGCAGGCACATGGTCAGTATGGTCTTCTTCCACTGCTTCTTTGATCACGGGGGCTTTTGCAGGTCCCCATGCCATCAGGATGATCTTTTTTGCTTTTAATATTTCACCAATGCCCATGGTAATAGCGAGACGGGGCACTTCCGAAATATTGGCAAACTCATATGCATTTGCAATTCTTGTTGAGTTATCAAGACTGATCAATCTTGTTTTAGAATGAATGCTGGAACCCGGTTCATTAAAACCAATATGGCCGTTATTACCGATACCCAGTATCTGCAGATCGATACCCCCGGCGTCTTCGATCATCTTTTCGTATTGGCGACAATGCTCCTTTATGCCTTCTTTTTTTATTTCTCCGTTAGGTATGTGTGTATTTTTTGGATCTATATCAATGTGGTTGAATAAATTCACTTTCATAAAACGCTGATAACTTTGCAACGCATCATTACTGATAGGATAGTACTGGTCAAGATTAAAAGTGATCACATTTTTAAAACTCAGCTTTTCTTCTTTATGCAATCTTACTAACTCAGCATATAAAGTTTTAGGAGTAGATCCTGTTGCAAGACCCAGCACACATTTTTCTTTTTTCTTTTGTTTTTCGCGAATGAAATCTGCAATTTGTTCTGCAACTGCTTTTGAGCCGGCCTTAAGATCTGGATAAATTTTTACGGGGATCTTTTCGAATGAATCAACCATTGTCATGTTGGAAAGGGGTTTAAGCGAAAATAAAGAATAAAACCCAACCCCTGTCCCCTAAAGGGGGACTTAGATTGAATAGCTCTTTGGATCGATGAGCAGTATCGTTCTCGTATTGTAATAATAGAAACGCTCAATCCTCAATTCTAAATTGTTTGAGGCTTCAAAAGCCCCCTTAGGGGGCTTTGGGGGTTTAGTTTATTTCTATCTCATCAACAAACAACCATGCTTTGTTCCCAGCTCCGGGATTGCCGTCTGGAATTACCCCCCAATTTTTTACGACAACTTTTACATAACGACTATTCTTTCCAGGGAATTCAACTTTCATAGTTCCGGTTTCAAGAGCTTTTGTTTTGATTATAAAATCATCAGTAAGTCCGGCAGAAGTAAAATCAGTTCCATTGGAAGAAATAAAAACTTCTACAGTTAGTGGGCGATATATCCAGCTTCCGGTTTCTCTTAAGCAATGAACAATTACTTTGGATATCTTTTCATCTTTTCCAAGATCAATGACTGCTTCGCAATCAGTACCAGAGAAACCAAGAAATTCTTTGCTTTTTGGAAGACCTTTTTCATTTTGTATGCCATTCACCAACGTAAAAACTCCATCACCTTTGTAAGTATTTGATGGCTGTGTGGTAAGAGTAATTTTTTTGCCCGTTGCTTTATTAAATAAAATATTTTGAGAAACAGGATTACTTATTGCTTTCCCATTTACCAGGGAAATGGCAGCAACTAATTGTGTTGATTTAACAGGGATCGGCGACGTATATTTTATTCCTTCATTGAATTTTAATTCATAAGGTCTTCCGGCAAAATGTGAAACGGTTTTAATTTCTGCAGCAGGATTTTTTGTTTCGAGTTTCCACAACACTCCGTCAAAATTTTCAGTTGGAATCACTGTAGCTTTCAGATCATAATAAGCCCTGCTGTAATTTGCTTTCCAAAGATCATAGCGTTTGAATTGTACCTGCAATCTTTTTTCAAAATCATTCCAGTTCTTTTTTTCTTTTGGGCTCCAAAGAACTTCGCTCAATGCGCTAAGACGGGGAAAGATCATATATTCCACTTTGCGTGGATTGTTCATGTATTCACTCCACATGTTTGCCTGGCCTCCTATTATGTATTTTGCTTGTTCTTCGTTTAATTCTGCCGGAAGAGGATCATAACTGTAAACTTTTTCAACCGGAAGATAGCCTCCAATAACCACACTGTCTTCATTATCACTTTGAGAATAATCAAAATAAACATAAGTATTTGGTGCCATGATCACCTGGTGATTTTGTTTTGCAGCCTCAATGCCACCTTTTTCACCACGCCAACTCATTACAATTGCATTTGGTGCAAGACCACCTTCCAGTATCTCATCCCAGCCGATCAATGTTTTTCCTTTGCTGTTGATATATTTTTCCATTCGCTGAACAAAATAGCTCTGCAATTCATGCTCATCTTTTAAACTATTATTCTTTATTATTTTCTGGCAATTAGGGCAACGTTTCCAGTTCTCTTTAGGACATTCATCCGCACCCACATGAATATATTTTGCGGGGAATAACTGAACCACTTCATCGATCACATCCTGTAAGAATTTAAAAGTTTCTTCTTTGCCTGCACAAAAAACATCACTATAGACGCCCCATGCCTGTTGCACTTGTTTGCCTGTTGAATCACCGGCCCATTTCCCGTTTTTTGGAAAATAATTTTTAGTAGGCTCATCAGGAAAGCAGCTTAAGGAAGGATAAGCAGCAATAGCAGCGCTGCCATGTCCTGGCATTTCTATTTCAGGAATAACGGTGATATAACGATCAGACGCATATTTTACGATCTCCTTTATTTGATCCTGTGTGTAAAAGCCACCAACTTTTTTATTATCATTTCCCATACCCGGATGACGACCAATAATGGTTCCATTTCTCCATGCACCAACTTCAGTAAGTCGTGGATATTTTTTTATTTCAATTCGCCAGCCCTGGTCTTCTGTTAA
>Ga0184635_10000484_pt1 | contig 10153 bp, 9 predicted proteins | sample PLM3_30_b2_FD_133147 | JGI IMG/M metagenome (GOLD analysis project Ga0184635, IMG submission 133147) | Groundwater sediment microbial communities from an aquifer in East River, Colorado, USA - PLM3_30_b2 | ecosystem: Environmental > Terrestrial > Soil > Riparian zone | place: USA: East River...
TATATTATTCAGCTTACAAAAAAAAGGATCTCAAAATAATTGCAGATTCAATACTTGCAAATAAAAAAGTAACTAATGCATATATCTTCTTTAACAATACGGCCACACATGCAGCAATTAAAAATGCCAATCTTCTAAAGAAATATATAGGTGATAAATAAATGGCTAATTATATCTTACCTGGCATCCGCTGCAAAAGAAAGTTCGTCTTTTTGTTTTCCCACAATACTTTTTAGTGATGGGCAGATTGCATCTTAAACAAGTTTTTTTTGTATGAGCCAACCAGTGTTTTTTCAATGAGAATTCTTTTTTCCATTTTAAAAAATCAAAACTGTAATTGCGAGCTTCTTTTATAACAGCAGAAAGCTTTGATGCGGGGATATACTCAATTTGGTTTTCAGGATGCAGTTTTATACGATATAGAACTTCATTTTTAATGATATTACCAACGCCGGAAAAAATTTGCTGATCAAGCAATGCATCGCAGATCATTGTTTTTGGAATGGCTTTCAACTTTTTGCTTGCCTTTATTGGATCCCATTCATCACTTAAAACGTCAGCTTGCCAATCATAAAGAGTATTAACATCTGCCGGAAGCAATCTTACTGAGCAAGTATAAAAATAAACAGCATGATTGGAAACTACCAGGGCAAGCCTTAAGCTTCGGGTTGGTTTTTTATTTTCATCAATACTGTAAGACCCAAACATCAGCAAGTGAATTCTGATCGTTGCGACTTTTGTGAATATTAATAATTGTTTTCCCCAACATCGTATATCAATTATCTTTTGGCCCTTCAGCTGGCTCATGTCGATCTTCGCATTACCAAATACTTTTATAACTTTCTTGCCTTTAAAAAGAGGAGTAATTAGTTCTTTTAAAATAAAAATGGAAGGTCCTTCCGGCATAGGATGCGGTGTTAAAACTATAGGCGAAGTCGGTCGCTATTACTTACTGGTACTTTTCTTCCTGCTGGAACTTTTTTTCTTTGGAACTTTTGCGCCGGCCTTACGAGCTTCTGAAAGACCGATGGCTATTGCCTGTTTCCGGCTTGTAACTTTTTTACCGCTGCGTCCACTTTTCAAGGTTCCTCTTTTCTTTTCACGCATTACTTTTTCAACTTTTTCACTGGCTTTTTTTGAATACTTTGCCATACAAATATTTTAAGGTTTGATAAATAGAAAAAATAGAGCTCTCCTACTCTTCTTTAGAAACTAATTCACGAACATTCACCTTCGCAAGATTCTTAATAGCAGGTCCATTTAATACACGACCATCAAAAGAATAACGGGCACCATGGCATGGACAATCCCAGGTTAGCTCCGCATTGTTCCATTTCACTTCACAGCCCACATGTGTACAGATTGGACTCAAAGCATGTATGTTTCCATCTTTATCTTTATAAATAGCAACCTTCTCATCTTTAAATTTTACGATCTTGCCCTCTCCTGTTGCAAGTTCTGTCAACTCATGCAGCTCTTCATGAGAAAACCATCTGCTTGCAAACTGCTTAACTACATCCACATTATGATTTACAAAGTTTGAAAATGCTGCAACAGGTTTTAACCTGTTTGGATCATAGAGATCTTTATAGGGAGTATCCTGGTTAGTGATCATCTTTGTTAATAGTAATGCTGCAACTGTACCATAAGGCATTCCATTTCCGCCAAAACCTGTTGCTGTAAATATTTTATCGTGCCCAGGTAATTGTCCAATATAAGGAAGTCCATCAGGTGATTCATAATATTGCGAAGACCACTTGTAGGCGATCTCTTTAACTTCAAAATATTTTCGAATATGTGATTCCAGTTCAAGGAAACGATATTCCTGGTTCTCTTCATGTGCTGTTTTATGATCGTAACCACCCGCGATAAAATATTTTCGACCATCAATTTCCTGTGAACGATAATAATTGTAAGGATCATACATATCATATAAAAGATCCTCAGGATACTCGTCATTATTTAAAATAACCGCCATTGCGTAACTGCGCATAGGAACGCAACGGAAATGTAAAAGATTAACCCCGGGAGGAATATGGGTTGCATAAATTAAAAATCTGCCTGCATATTTTCCCTTACTTGTTTCAATAGTGACATTTTCATTTTCATCTGCGGAAATGACACGGCATTGTTGTAAGATCGTTCCGCCTGCTTTTTCAAACTGCATCGCCAAACTATGTACATAACGAACCGGGTTAAATTTGGCCTGTTCATCTACCTGCATTGCTTTTAAAAACTTAATGGGAACACTTATTTTATTTATGAAACTGTTTTTAACGCCGGCATCGTTTGTTGCCGCACTTATCTTGTCAAGTTCATCTTTCTGCTGATCGGTTTTTGCAAATAAGGTTGCAGAAGTCATTTTGAAATCGCAATCAATATTATGCTTGTATATTGTATCGCGAATTGTATTTATAGCTTCCTTTACTGATTCAGCAACAAGCCTGGATTTCTCTTTGCTGAATTTGTTTTCTATTGTGGAATACGGTACATCCAACAAAGTATTGATATGTGCGGTGGTACCACCAGTAGTGCCAAAACAAAGCTCATGAGCTTCCAACAAAAGACAATTCATACCTGCCTGTTGCAAATGGTAGGCGGTACTCATACCTGTTATACCACCACCCACGATCACCACATCATAAATTTTAGTGGAATCTGCTTTATTTGTTGGCAGGTATTCATCTACGCTTTCCTGCCATGCAGAAATGTTACATCCATCTCGCTTTATCATAAATATTCATTTATTGGAAACGGGACAATTATCTTGCCATCACGAATCATAAATGAAGTGGAGAAGTATTAATTCGGAATTTTTATTGCGCTGATTTTTCTAAATTTTTTCTGGCATTTCCTGCACTAACATATTTAAGGTTGGTAAGTCTTTTATTTTCTGCTTTATTATAGTTAATAAAAAAATCACGCAATTGTTGATTATGCTGAGCGGAGAAATCTTTTATATCTTTTACATGTTCAAACACAACAGAGTCTTCTGGCACTGCGAAATACCGATCATTGCGTACAGATACTCCCTTTTTAACTTGCTTTACTTGTAAAGCGCCGATTATTCTGCATATTAACCGGACACCCGGATAGGTAATACACTCTGTAAAAACCATCGCATCAGCGGGATCCCCATCACCCGCATGTGTATTCTCAATCATTCCAAAATCATAAGGGAAATGCATTCCTAGTGGTAAAATTTTTTTCAGTCTATAACAATGATCGTCCGGATCAAAAACATACTTACCTGCTGTATGACGTGGTGTTTCTATTATAATCGTACTTGACATGATTATGATTACCAGGATGTGAAAAATCATGCCCATTTCTTTTTTCAAAAATCTATTTGAAATTCACACTATAGTGCTTCCCATTAAAAAAATATTCTTTATGTAGAGATATTTCTACAGACTTGCATAGGCAATCGCCATGGAACAATATTTTATACAAGTAAAATGCACTAATCCTTTTCAGTCGTCGCATGGCATATCATTTGCCGTTATTTCAAAACTTCTAATTAAAAAAAGACCAACTATGAAAAAGAATTGGATAGTGATCGTTGCTAGTGGATTTTTACTGGCTGCATGCGGGGATAGTAATACAGAAACCTCCTACAATGAAAAGACGACCGAAACCCCAGCACCGACTATCAATACAACTCCAACAGAAACTCCTGTATATAATCCGCCTGACAATGTTAGAGTGGCATTTCAAACCAAGTATCCGAATGCTGCAGACGTAAATTGGTCGGCATATAAACCTTATGAAAGAATAAATTGGGAATGGACAGGATGGCCTTCAATGGACACTTCGTATTACGTGGTGAACTATAAAATGGATAACAGGAATTTTTGGTCATGGTGGGATAGAAATAATAACTGGATCGGCTCATCATCAGTTGTTGAAGATTCAACAATGCTTCCCGACCCGGTGAAGAAAACTATTAAAAATAATTATGCGGGTTATAAAATAACATCAATAGACGAAGAAAATGATAAGGACAGAACTGCGTACGAAATTAAACTGGAGAAAGGAGATGCTCATGCCAGGATATTAGTTGACAAGAATGGAAAGATCTTGAAAAAGAAGGATGATGCTAAGGCTTAACGGGAGAATTACCTCTGTTTAGCCTGTACCCTGTGTTAAAGATCGTTCCCTGTGAATTAAAATAGTCTTATATACGCTCAGATAACCAATAAGTCCGATCGACCGGCCGCCTTCTGCGGCCGGTTCTCTTTTACTCTCTTGCTAAAATCACGTTTTCTTATTGCGATTTTATCTCGTCTCTTGAATCTTTAAAATGTTGAAGTGCCTGGTAAGACCAATAATACCTGTAAATATTGCTCACATACTGGACCGTTTCCCTCCCTATATATCGTGCCGCCATGATCTCTACGTTATTAAACCATACGTTTTCATTCAGCCCACGTTCTTTCGCCTCACGCCTTAATTTTCTCATATTGCCAGGTCCGCAATTGTAGGCCCCCAGTGCCATAAGATGCATATTCAAAGAATCTATCTGTTCGCTCTCAAAATAATTATCAATTAAATAGCGCATATATTTTACACCTGCATGGATATTGTTCTCTGAATTTCTAACATTAGGAATGCTGATCGGGGGACTTGCTGCTGTTCTGGGCAGAACCTGCATAACGCCAACCGCACCGGCGTGGCTTACCGTTTCCTGCTTGAGCTGCGATTCCTGGAATGCCTGGGCAGATAATAAGCGCCAGTCAAGAGAATACTTATCGCCATATTTAATAAACATGGCTCTAAAATGATTTAGATCTGCTAATGCTTCCTTGCTTTGAGAGTTCCGTAACCTATTTTTATTTTTTAGGTATTTGTCATAGAGCATATTTCCCACCATTGATCCTTTCCTTATTTGTGGTATAAATTTGTTGACAGCAGCTTTTAACTTGGGAGAATTTTTTCTGAATGCCCATCCGTATGACACATTGGTTTCAACTGCAATTTTCGAGTACACCTTTAGATCTGTATAAACACTATTCCAAAGCTTTCCAAGATCCTCAGAAATAACAGTGAAGGGAATCAATCCTTCATTTACCATTTCAAGAATATCTTCCGCTTCAAGATAGGGGCCGGTGAATTCAATTTGTACAGGTTTAAGTCCGAGTTTTTGAAGTGAATCATTTAGCCTGTTTAATGAAAATTGATAGCTGCTGTTTTCGCGAACAAAAACCTGTTGACCGGCAAGATCTGTAATTGAGTTAATTGTTGGTGCAGAAGGTCCGCCTACTACAATATCTTTTATACCTGTTACAGTTGGAGTTGAAAAATCGATTTGTTCCTTTCTTTCTGAGGTTATCGTAAAACCAGATGCGATCATGTCTGCGTGACCACTTGTTAATAATGGTACGATCTGTTCACGGCTTACAGGTATAAAGATCACACGTACTTTGGGTGGATAAAATTTCAACTGCCTGTTCAGTTCTTTCTCAAAAAGATTGAGCAGGTCATAGGCAAGACCGGAGGTTTTCATCCCTTCTATATAGTAGTAGGTTTTTGAGTAGGGAACTAATACACGAATGTATCTTCGGGCAATCATGCTATCGAGATCACCAAATGCAGTATTCGCCAGCCCCAATATCTCATTTTCATTAGCCCAATTAATATAAGAAATACTGTCACCTCTTAGGTTTACTGCAAATGTTCCAGAGGTGTCTAGTAAATTGGATTGATTAGCACCTGCTTTTTCGGAATTTTTGTTTTTAGTTGTATCCTGGCAGGAAAGATGGCAAACAGTAGCCATCAAAAAAATAAAAAAAAAGGTGAAACGCATTTTAGATAGTTGATAAGGTTAAAAGTTCTATTTGTTATGCGTTAAACACAGGGTACTACTGTAAGTTATACTTTTTTGATTACATGCCCGCTAAACATTTTGTTTATTGAGATCATTTTTTACTTACCAGGGAATTTAATTACAATATAGCCCGGGGCTTGCAGGTATCGCCACATTTTTTTGCTTTCAACCTCTGCATTGTATTTTCCCTCTCTCTTTGTTTCAGTTGCAGCATGAGAGCCGTTAGTTTCTTCATAGATTTAATCTTTACTGATTTTAATATTGCTGATATAGAATTTATCATTCTCTCCTGAGTTATAACTGGTAAATGAAATTGTATTGAATAGGTGAGCTGCAGGTATTGCATTTGGGTATTCTGCTATTTTGATCTTATCTATAAATACCTGCAACGTTTCATCCTTTTTTTTAACGGTCACAATAATGTGATTGTTTTTTTTGTTGTTGGAAAAACCGGGTGCAACAAACCATTTTGTTCCATTGGAATAACCAGGTGGTGAAGGAAATTTTGTTTCCAGCGATGCCTCTCCGTCTCTGCCATCAAATCCAGGACGGAGTTTTAGTTCCAGGTATGATTCGGCATTGCCTGCTGAGAGGTCTTTTGACAATTTGAAGGTCAACCCCTTGGCTCCCCATGTAAAATTTTGAGCAGCGACTATTTCATAGCTCAGCGTAAAATTCTGGGGTAATGGCGTTTTAAGTTGAGTGGGTTTTATTGTATAGTTTGAAATAATAGCCCAGTTACCTTCTAATCCATCCAGCTTTGTAATAACACTGGTAGCGCCAAGAGCTAACGTACTTTGCCAACCAACTGGCTTTTTTCCAGGTGTCGATGTAGAAAAATCTTCGAAAAAATGAATGTTTTTATCTGCTGTATTTTTTTTAGTTGCATCCGATCCTTCACTGGCCAGCACTGCCTCTTTGTAAGTAGGAGAACGAAGTGGTTTATAGAGTTGACCTTTTACTTTCTCAGTATCAAAAAAATAATCATACGCATATTTAAAATTAAAATTGTTCATTACTGATTCGTGCAGATGTAAATTATACGCCTGGTTGGCCATCCCCATTGTCCATCGGACAACAAGCCATTGCGGCTGGTCTGTTTTACAAAGGTTTAATGCTGCTTTGCTTACTTTTAAAATTGGGAAAGTGGGACTCACCCCCTCCTTTCCATAAATATCTTTATTGTCAAACATATCATTATGATCTTCTGTTGCATTTACAAAATCATAAAGACCGATAGCAGTGCCAGAAAGTTTCAACTCAGCAATATCATTCCATTTGTTTTTATATTTTTCTTTTAACCTTGCAAGATTCTTTTGTGCACGTGCAAAATTTTCTGGTGAAGTGGGAACTATTTTTTGCCAGACAGGAAGTTGCTTTTCAGCTTGTGTAAAAAACTCTCCGATAGTTATTTTCTCAAACGGGAGTTCTTTATTGTCTTTGGTCATAATGACAATGTAGTAAGGATTGTCGTCAATCGTTTTTGGGGGGATATAAAAATGTTTGTATCCTTCAATGTTTTTGTGGTTTGCAAAACCCAGTAGATCGCTTGCAGGTTTGTCATCGGCATCATATCCTTTTGGATTGCTGGTAAAATCGGGCAGTACAAAATAGTATTCTTCGGCACTTGAAATAAATGATACCGGTAGGCTGATGTATTGCAATTGGTTGGCCTCTATGCGCCAATATTCCGAATAGCTGGCTTGTGGAACAAATTTTCCCTGTGCATCTTTCTTTAAGAACATATATATTCTTGAATAAGCACCATACAATTGCGGGAGAGCGGCTGAATGTTCATTTATTGCGTTGCCCAGGAGGCTATTCGTGGAGCTGAACTTGTATATATAATTCTGATACTCTCCGGCATCTCCCAAACATCCTTTGGGCAAGTATGATTGTTGCATCCACTCTACAAACTGCTGGCAATACCCGATCTGCTTGTCGCTGTAGATCCTATTGCCAAGAGTTTTCCCTTTTGCTGGTGTGGCATGTTTATAAATTTTCATCCAGCCGATATCTATATCAGCTATGCTTTCCAGTTTAAACCCAATTCTGTCTACATATACCGGTTGTGCTTGTGAAGTAATAGAAACTGCTACGAGTATAATGAGAATTATTTTTTTCATGTATGTCAATTAGATAATTAGGATTTTATTTACCCAGTATATTTTTCAACGCCAAAAGTCAGCACCTTTAATACTATTTTGAAGTTACTTTCCGATACAAAACTTACTGAAAATATAGTCAAGCTGGTCTTCATTTGTTATCTCCCCTGTTATTTCACCAAGATAATGAAGGCCTCTTCGGATATCTAATGCAAGCAGATCACCGGCAAGTTTATCATCTAATCCCTTTTTTATATCAGCTAATGATCTTGCTACTTCTTTCAAAGCATGGTAGTGTCGTGCATTGGTAACAATGGTATCTTCTGGTTGTACTTTTCCTGAAATTACCTTGTCTACCATTCTTTCTTTCAAAACTTCCAAATGCTTATGATCCTTTGCAGAAATAAAAACAATATTTTCTACTGACGAAAATTTATCTTTTGCGATTGCTTCATCCTGCTTATCGGTTTTATTAGCTACAAGCAAAAAATTAAGCTCTCTTTTTTTTAATTCTTCCTGCAGACTTCTTATCTCTTTTATTTCTTCCTCTACATCAAACAAATACAATACGAGATCGGCTGTTTTCATTTTATCCAAACTTTTCTCTACTCCCATGCTTTCAATTATATCGCTTGTATGATGTCGTATCCCGGCAGTATCGATCAATCGAAAAAGAATACTATCGATATTGATGATCTCTTCGATCGTATCTCTTGTAGTGCCGGGAATATCACTTACAATAGCCCGGTCTTCCTGCAATAAAGCGTTTAGCAATGTTGATTTACCTGCATTGGGTTTACCTACGATCGCTACGCTAACACCGTTCTTAATTACATTTCCGAGACGAAAAGAACTGATCAATTGATCGGTTAGTTTGCTTAATTCATTTATCAATTCATAGAACTGCTTTCTGTCCGCAAATTCTACGTCCTCCTGGCTGAAATCAAGTTCCAATTCAATCAGCGCAGAGAATTTTAATAATTGCTCTCTCAGCTCCTTTAGCTTGCTTGAAAACCCGCCTCGAATATTGTGCAATGCTGTTTTTTGCGAAGCCTGGGTATTTGATGCAATAAGGTCAGCAACCGCTTCGGCCTGTGCCAGATCGAGTTTGCCTTTTAAAAATGCCCTTTGTGTAAACTCGCCGGGTTTTGCCAATCTGGCACCCTGTTGTATGCATACATTTATTATTTGCTGCAAAACAAATGGCGAACCATGACCACTTATTTCAACCACATCTTCACCTGTATACGATCTTGGGTTTTTAAATATTGAAATAACAACTTCATCAAGTATTGCTTCCTTATCTTTTATAACACCAACATGCATCGTATGCGAAGCTTGTTGTTCAAGATCTTTTGACGGGAATAGATCATTTGCAATATTGATCGCTTTGTTGCCGCTTAGGCGAATAATGCCAATAGCTCCAACTCCAGGCGGAGTTGCCAATGCAACAATTGTATCGTCCCATCCTGTCAATTTTCCCTGCATTGCCCAAAAATAGAAATCCCTCCCGACAAGTCGGGAGGGATTTAATTATTTGCCTGATAGAAGGAGTTTTATTCTGCTGCTACCACAAATGTAATTGGCTGTTTACGATAAGCTTTTACCTGCCGACCATTTTGAATAGCTGGCACCCAGTCCGGTCCTCTTTTAATTACTTTGATCGCTTCCTCTTCCATACCATGACCGTGGTTTGACAAAGCTTTTACATCACTTATCTTCCCTTCTTTGTCAACAATGAACTGCACTGTAACTGTGTAAGTACCTTCATTTGCGCCGTTCTCAACAGGTACATTTGGATCAAGATTTCTTTCCAGATATTTTCTCCATTCTCTTTCGCCACCTTTAAATTGTGCCTCAACTTCCACTTTTTCAAAGACCTTGTTTTCATCTTCTTCTTTCTTTTCTTCAACTACCTGCTTACCTTCATCAACCACGGCCGGAGCAAGACCTTCATCTTTTATACCTTCCTGGCTTTGCACATCGATCTTGGTATCTTCCAATTCCTTTACTTCAGGTGGGATCTCTTCTTTCTTCACTTCCTCGTCTTTTACAATTTTGGGAGGGGTGAATTTTGTCATCTCCACTTTAGGAGGCTCCTGTTTTGGAGGCGGCGGAGGAGGAGGTTCAGGTTTCTTTTCCTCTTCTTGTTTTAACTCTGTAAGAGTCAACTCTCTGGACTGGAATTTGCCTGAGTTCTTATTCAGCGTGCTAGCAAGAA
>Ga0184635_10000485_pt1 | contig 10139 bp, 16 predicted proteins | sample PLM3_30_b2_FD_133147 | JGI IMG/M metagenome (GOLD analysis project Ga0184635, IMG submission 133147) | Groundwater sediment microbial communities from an aquifer in East River, Colorado, USA - PLM3_30_b2 | ecosystem: Environmental > Terrestrial > Soil > Riparian zone | place: USA: East River...
AAGGACAATCCAAGCTCCTTCAGAACATAAACCCATCCAAGGCTATCAATGATGCCATACAAGGACAATCCAAGCTCCTTCAGAACATAAACCCATCCAAGGCTATCAATGATGCCATACAAGCACAATCCAAGCTCTTTAAGGACATTATGCGGATAGAGATGTCAAAGTTTTTACAATCAACAAGATGGTCGTTTTTAGGGAACGATTATGCAAAAATAGCCAAACCATATGTGTCTTTTTTGGATATCAATAAGCAACTTACACTGCCATTTAGGAATCAACTAGACAAAAGTGTTGGCTATTATTCGAACGAAGAGTTAGAAACCATTAAATCTCCACCAGAAGTTCCTAGGAAAACCAAAGCAAGTGAATTTCTAGGAAATTTGCAGGATTGTAAACCAGGAAGGAAACACTGGAAGAGATATCAAGACGTATGTAAAGAAATTTTGTGCTATTGCCTCGTACCACCCTTAATGGAGCCACTGGAACAATTAGAAACAAGAGATGGTACGCACATTAGAGACATAATTTTTCACATTCCGCATGAACTTCTAGGATTTTGGACCTTTATTATTAACAAATTCGGTCTAGCCTTAGTAATTGAATGTAAGAACTACAAGGACCCCATTAATGAGAATGAATTACGAATCTCTTCAAAATATGTGGGCGAAAACAAGTTGAGTAGATTAGGATTAATTGTTACAAGGAAAGGATTACATATAAACGGATTTAGGGCGCAAGAAAACATATGGAAAGACGACAAGAAGATGATATTATGTCTCAATGATGAACATGTGGAAAAAATGCTGCAGCTAAAAGATGAAAAAGATTAACCATGGAAAGTTATTGACAGTCTTATACGGGACTTCCTTTCATCGTTATCGTAGAACTTGTATTTTCTGGTTCATTTCCATCTATTATTCTCTGGAAAGTAAATTTTATACCCCACCTTATCGAGTTCCTTCACTGTATTATGCGTCAGCCTTCATATATGAATTTCAAGCGTTTCACGCCTTCAAGTTGCAAATAATCTCTAATAGGGAGTTATTCATGTTACTTTCTTAATGTCCTCTAAGATTACTTTTTATGGTGGAATTCATGAAATTGGTGGAAACAAATTCCTTGTAGAGGACAAAGGAACAAAAATATTCTTGGATTTTGGAATGCAAATGGGTAAAGCCAATCAATATTTTGAAGGAATGACCATATAATTGTAGTTCCACTGTAACTTTCTAATATTTATTTTAGTAAATGATGTAGATTTACTGTCGACTATTCGTATTGGTACTACAGACTACAGACAACGATAAATAAGCACAGAACGGTATGAGCAATAATGGTTGAAACGATTCTAGTAACAGGTGCGAGTGGCACTGTTGGAAGTGAAGTTATAAATCAGCTTTCAGGTGCAACCGCAGATGCTAACATTAGGGCAGGAGCTCATTCGATAGAAAATATAAAAAAAGTTGTAAAATCTGATATTGTGGAACCTATACAGATTGATTATAATAAACCAGACACGCTAAAAGCTGCTTTAAAAGATGTTGATAGAGTCTTCCTACTTACCCCATTTCAATCTGATATGGTGGAACTTTCATCTAATTTCCTAAAAGAGATAGAGAATGCAGGAAACATCAAACACATAGTTAAATTGTCTGTTATGGGAGCAGACTCTGAGCCTGGCATAATAGGAAGCAGGTTACATCGGCAGGTAGAAAAAATGATGGAAGACACTGGTATACCATTTACCTTTTTACGTCCTAATTTTTTCATGCAAAACTTTGTTAATTTCTTTTCTCAAAGCATTAAGGAGCAAGGTGCATTTTACTTACCAGCTGAAGATGGCAAAGTCAGTTTTGTGGATGTTCGTGATATTGCATCAGTAGCAGTTCAAGTTCTTACCAAAAATAATGATGGCAGACATAATGGAAAGGCATATGTCATTACAGGGCCAGAGGCAATTTCTTATGGCGATGTTGCCAGAATTTTATCTGAGCAACTCCGTAAGAAAATTTCTTATGTAAATATATCGGAAGATGATGCGCGCAAAGGAATGAAAGACACTGGCGGGGATGATTGGACTATTAATTATATGATGGAGTTATTCAATATTATCAGGATGGGATATCTCTCACAGGTATCTTCAGTAATGGAGGACGTAACTGGAAGAAAAGCGATTTCTTTGAGTCAATTTGCAAAAGATTATTCAGGAGTTTTCACATGAGAGTCAAATTAGATTCTCATTTTGAGCCAAGCCCTACATTGATACATACAGTGCAGCTGAATGTGTTTGGATAGTACTTTGAACCTATAATCAATCTGCAATAACTCCAGAGGATAGAGAAGAATACATCAAACAATACTCTAAACAAGTGCATTGCGCACGGGTTTGAATCCTATATTAGCGCTCGATTAAATTAAATTACTATTTATTAGAGAAGAGGACCGAAATGGTCCCGAATTGTTATTGACTGAGATTTTGGTTCCACATAGACATGGCTTTTGGAATAAGTGACAACATATCTTGATATTACTTAGCGACGGATAAGAAGCATGATGGACGTATACGTTTTACCAGACAAGACTCATTGCGCTCTTCTTACCATAGATGTCCAGTATGATACCACGATGGAGAATGCTCCACTTGAAATTAACGGAACACTGGAAGCTTTACCACTTCTTCAGTGCCTGCAAATGAAAAAGGAGAAGTAAATATAATTTATGATTCTAGTAGATAAGACATTGGTGGTTTTGAAACAAATCAATTGTGGTATGATAGAAATTTTATTTTTTACTTCTTTCTTCTAATTCATTAAATAATATTTCATTGAATTCCTTCAGTATGGTAGGAAATATTACACAATGGGCCATTAATCTTTTAATGTTCAAATCTCCCAATTGTTTTGCTATTTGGGTCATATTAATAATCATCTTGTCTTTTTTATCTTGATATCTATGTGAGTATGAATACAACATGTCATCTAGGATTTCTCTTATTAAGTTAAAATCATGTTCATCTTTATCTTCTATTTCTGCTAAATCAGCAAGTTTTTTACTTGCTGCTGTACCAGGCGGTTCAACTGCTGAACCATAACGAGGTTCTCTTGTATACCTATCTACTTCATCATTACTCATTTCTATTCTATTCCACCTTTTCTATTAGCTTCCAAATAATATCTTCATAAGTTTGACCTTTTGTGCCTAACTGTTTGAGTTTAGATGTTAGTTTCTTTGTAACCTTTAGCGATGTATATTCTTTAGTTACGGTCATGATGTTAGTATTAAAGTTATCCCTATTAATATACATTTACCTATAATAATGTATCATACATTACATTGATATATGGGAATGTATAGTAATGTATTTAGAAATAAAATGTACGACGCACTTTATGAAGCAATTTACTTGGAATGTAAATTGAATGGAGAATGTGAACATGTCAGATAAACCATATGTGAAAGAATGCAGCTTCTGCAACAACAAAATCACAATGTCAAAGGAGTCTGGGAATTGGTTACCCTATGAATTAAACAGTGATAAGAAACATGATTGTAGGAAACAAAATCATAAAGAAATAACTCTGGAAATGGTTCAAAAGAAACTGGAATCAATTGGCATCATCATAAACGTAGAGAGGTTGATGAACCAAATATGAAGTGCGCATACTGTGACAAGGAAATAACCAGGGAAGAAATAGGCTTTCATGGTGAATTATTGCCCGCTGAGGATGGAGAACCCGCTATATTTGGTTACGTGTGCAGGACTTGTGTTGAAGATAAGGATGATATAATATGACCAAGTGGAAATGTTTCCTATGTAATAAAGTGGTTCAGAAATATTCTGATATTACTAACCATTTGGAGCAACATAGCAAAGACAACAACACTCTTTATGAATCAATATATCAAGAGTGGAAAAACAAGGTGCTTAAGAAATGACCGAGTTATCAGAAATAAAGAATAATTTCGAATCTAAATGCTCAATCAAGATAGAAACAAATAGTCGTGGATTCAATACAACAGGCCATTGTTATCAAGGTGTTACGATGCAGGAAATAGACGACACTGTAGAAAAGGCCATATACACACATAATAAAATACAATCAGAGTTGATTAAGGAAAAATGAAGAAAGAAGCTCCAAGTTTAAGGTCATTTGATAAGAGAGAGGCACAGAGAAAATCTTTGAAGGAAAAAGAAGAGGAAGAAGCCGCTGAAAACTATGAAATAGTTTCACCTAAAATTTACTATGAAGATAACGAAGTGGATATCATGCAGATATGGCTAGACTTGACAGATTTTTACGGTGTAATATACATTGGTCCTTTTGTCACTAGTGATGGCAAGAAAAGCAGTATTAGATTAAGATATACAATTGATAAATCTGAACAGGCTAAAACTTCGAATGCTTCAAAAGATGAAATTATAACTGATTGGGAAATTTCCGATATGGATAAAATTGTTGTGAAACACAATAAACTAAATAACGGTATAATTATCGAAAAAATTTTTCGTTTCAAGGACCTTCCTGGCAATAAGGTTAAAAAAAGCATGTATATACCAATGTCAAGAATACTCCATATTCTAACCAACGATAGTCCATATCACACAGATGTGATTGAAAAATAACAGGTAATGATCTCTCCAAATGGACTATTCTGTCGTTAACTTTGACAACTGCAACCTTGATAATTGGACTTGTAATTTTGGTAAGTAAACTTAGGTAAGCCAACTTCTTATATTCTGTATTAGTAAGTCTGATTACTTCCTACGACATTTTGAGACAACGCCGGTGGGATTCTCTTATCAAAATCCGCTAGTCCCACCGGTTGAAATTAAATTATTTTTATCATATTTTTAGAACCATTTCCTTTTTTTTATAGAACATTTTATCATACTCATTTTTATTCAAGTTATCAAGAGACTAAATTAAGGCAACTAGTGGATGATGGGGTTGATTCTTGTTCAACTACTAAACACACATTAACCACTAGTTGCTTTATTTTATTTTTCTGTTTTCTAAGAACTTAGGCCTTTAATGACCGCAATGGATAATAAGATACCTTTGGCACCGGTGGATAGCAAATGACACGCAGATTGACTAAAGATGAGAAATGGAATTATGGGTTCACTGCTTCTAAAGAATTTTCGAATATCATTAAAAATTGGACTTGTCTAGAGGCTGATAGAAACATAACGGATGATATGTCAGTAGAAGAGATCGTACAGCAATTAAAGAAGAATTTTTCAGCCGATCAAATAATACGAGACTCGGAAGATACTATAAAAAGTAAGATAATGTATTGGAGTGATGAGGAAGTCTATATCAATGAAGAAGTCTTGAATGCTCTGGTGCCGTTACTTAGTTGGACGCTAGAAATAGTGACTGAAACAGCACGGGATAGACGAAGGACTGCTAAACTTAAGAGTAGATGATTGAAAAATGAGTCTATGCTATGATCTCCCCAAATGGACTATTCTATCGTTAATATTAACTGCTGCAACATTGATAGTTGGACATGTAATATTGGTAACTAAATAGAATAGAATAAAATAAACAGGCCTTGTCTTTCAGAAAACAGGATTCTGTTATATCATAGAACGCAGACATTTTGAATATAGGGATAGTTATTTTGGTGATTATCATCTGCAAACCTTTAATATTATTCTGTTGCAATATAAGAATGGCAAAAGAACGATCTGTTATGGATAACAGTGCCGTGATCCATGGCTCCCTAGAGAAGGTTTTCGACTTGATCAACGTAGCTAGACTATGATACATTATCCGATGAGACATCATCCAACTTTACTTCTCTGAGTAGGGAGCTAGCTGAAAATCAAACAGAGGAACAGCACATGCCATCAGATGATGAAGGTGACTAAGAAGCCGATAACTAGAAGTGGCTTGAGTGTCCTACCTGTTATGTTATCATTCCTATTTATGAGGCTCCAAAAGAAGAAACGATAAAAGACACTATCGAGACAATAGATAGCCCTTTTGAATCTGGTAAAAGGGAGATAATAGGAATACCTAAACGAAATAGTCCTGCAGGAAAGAAGGCTTCTGCTAAACGTAGACGAAATAGAAATAGGCCACACCATTATAAAGACCCTGAAATAGATTCGCTCCTTAGAATTTACGGAGATCATTTTCCTTGAATCTAAAAGATTCATTTTCTGAATTATTCAAACCGTAAACAAGATCATTATATGCATCGGCCATACTACTTAGCGTATCTTTCATAGCATCAGAATAAGCCTCACCGGATTGTTCTATGATGTCATATACTTCAGCCTCAGTTAATATATAACCACGTTCTCTTGCAGTATAGAGGATCACTGCAGCACGTTGAAGATCCGCAGGATGAGGATGTTCTTTATTTTTTATTGCCCTTGACAATAATTCTGCTATTTTTTTGGATTCTTTTTCAGTTAGAGTTTTTTCTTCCACGAGATTTATGAAACGACCATTATCTTAAACATTATTATTTATTTTATTTAATTTAGTTCGAAGCCTTTCAATGATAATCTTAACCCATCTAACAAATCGTCAGAACTAGTTTGCTTCTTATCTAAATCCAATTCATTTGCGTATGCAGTCCTTAAACTGGTAATTAGTTTATCATATTTTTCAGGTATGGCCAAGTAACCCTTACTTATGATAACATGTAAATTTGACAACATATTTGTATGTTCATTTCTAAAGTTTACCGGTCTTATCCTAATGTTTGAATTGTGCCCGAAATCTGTTGTCTTCTCCCATAATAAAGATTCTTGCCACCTTATCTTTAACAAGTTGACCATAGCCCTATCGCTTCCATCAACAAAATAGGCAGTATTCATAAAATTATGACGCTTCCAAATATCCCAACAAAGTTCTACTATCTTCTTGTGTGCACTCAATCCATCTTTTTGAATCTTCAATTTCACTTTGTAATGTTTGTTGTATGCTCATAGAAGGAATTAGTAATATGATGATTTAACGTACGAAGGGTTTTGGTGAGAGCGAGTAGACAACAATGGTTATGGCTTGGAAACTGTTAAGACAAGTGTCCTACCGTTACTGTACGCTTTTTTTCAATTTCGCATATAGGACTGAATCCTGTATCGTATCCCGAATACTCTGAATTTTCTTAATCATGTTCTGGTCCTTCCTCGTTTTCTTTGGATTATTATCGAGCCGAATTATAAGTTTGGATAACTCCTCAAGACTCAGATCAATAATATCAGAGTCTACCTCTATAATTTTTCTTGACATTTTCTAACTTAATAGTATGTTTGTAAAAACAAAATAAAAAAGTTTGAAAGATTCATCTTAATTACAATAATTCTCTGTCAGTAATAAAGTCTTGTTTGTATATTGTTCTTTCATCAGATCGCCATACATGATAGAATGGCAATTATCATCAGATAAAGCAAATACATAGGCTAGCATTGGAACTGCTATCAATATCAATATCGCGGCTATTAATAACGGAATATTCATTTTACTTAGATTTTCGTGGTGCATAGCACATTGAGTACAATACTTTCCTTGAAAATAAACAATGTCAAAAGTAGTTAACCTCTTACCACAACGAAGGCACGCTATGAAAGGAGTGTTATTATTGCCTAGTTCAATTCTCAATCTAAATCATCCCATTCTCTTGGATATTTTTCTATTTATAGAGTTGACAAGGTAAAATTGGATAAAACTAAAAGGATGTTATTAATTGCTAGTCTTGCCTTTGCCATTACATCCATTTTAAAAGTCAGAAGAACAGATAGCCGATACAATCAAGGAACTCGTCACACTTTGATAGATAAGTGGATGGTGGTGACATAAAGGGACAATAAAATAGTAACTTTTAGTCGCATAAAGTGGCAATTACGATAAAAATGGAATTCTCTACTTTTGTAATAATATTTACTTGTCTTTGTTTTGCTATATCTTACCTGGCACGTGTTCACTACAGTAACGTTCTACGATAGTAATTCCTTGCGTTCTATACTTTACAAAATGAATATTGAGGTTGCGGCATTTAGAGCAGTAACCGCTTTTCCTATTCTTATCGTTCCTTAAAGAAATTAATCCAATGACAGAGGGCATGATGAAACAATATTCTACCTGTAAAGATAAAATAGTAGGCTACGAACAACGGGGAATTTACACGAGTCAAGAAGAGTTTAGATTAGCATTATCATTCTGTGACTCAAAATAAATATAAAATATCCCAGATTCACGGATTATAATCTAATTGTGTTCAAGATTTTGGTTTAAATTACTGTACTATCAAAACAGGTATGCTTATGTTACTAATTATTTTTCGTGCATCACTGAAAAAGGATCTCATCCAAGAATCTTTATGTGAACTCCTTGAACTCCTCAAGACTATTAAATCGTAATTTCCCTCTTTAACCTCATTGATTATTTCTTCTTTAGCATCACCCATTCTGAATTTATACGAAATTTTATTTTCACATCCTGCTTCCCTGCATCTGCTTATCTTTTTTTCCATTTCATCTATTATCCCTCCTTTAATCTCTCGTTTCATATCCTTATTACTGATGTTATCTTCATTAGAACCTTGTACTGAGACATTTCCCATATTCTTCATATCTTCTAAAATTCGTAAAATTAGTAATTCTGCTCCTGAGTATCTGGATAGAGATACAGCATAGTTAAGTACCCTATTTGATTCATCTTTTCCATCGTCAGGAATTAGGATTTTACTAAATGAAGGAAGATTTTCTTCTGGAATTGAAGAGTCTTGATGAGTAACGTTGGATTCTTTTGTTGGTTTTAAGTTTGCTTTTTCATTGTTGGAAGAGTATTCATTTTGCTTATCGACAGTCACAACATTATGTATACACCGCAGAATTTAAAGATTATAGATATTTTTCTTCGAGAGACCGTTGTTGCCGATACGCTGAATATGCTACACTTATTACAACAATATAGGGAAATAGACGAATCACAATAGCGTTTAGATTCTTCCTCTTTTTCTTTTTCATATAATGTCTTACCAGTAGTAGGATTTGCCCCAGTAATCTAACCGCCTATATCGTGAGGATTATCGCTAGTTTGAACAGTCTCTCCTAATTCACTCTGGTATTTCTGTTCATATTTTGGATAAACCCGTCCACAGTAATGACATTGTTTCCAGAGTTCTTTATCAGTCGGCTCTTTCCCATCTATTAATTCATGTGGCAAGTAAATCCTTTGTTGTGGTAGATTCTTTAATCCTATTTCCTCACAAGAGGGGCAATAACTGATCCGCTCTTTGTCCTCATCAGAGTCAATTATTCCTATTCCACTTTTCTTACTAATCTTCATTTATCTATAAACTAAATAATGTTCCTTAAAACAGGAATCACAATATCATTCTATTAATTGAATCCCTTGTTTATTTGAGAAAACTGCAGTCAATAGGCATAACATTAGATCTCAATAAATTGCAGAATATAAAATGATACAAAAAGAAAAGACCCACTGTTCTAGTTGCGGGGAATGGTTAGATGGATATGATATATGTCAAGAGTGTGGAATCATTCAAAAATGAGTTGTATTTCATACAGTACACAAAAATGGATAATTGGAACTTTAAGCACTATTCTAGTTGTTAAACATTTGCTTAGTTAGTTTCCTGCTCTTCATTTAATATTATAACCCTTTAGTGACTGTCTTTAAGCGTCTAAACTATCTGAATAACTAGTTTGTTCTTTGTCAAGAGAATACTCCTTTGCTTGCGGTGTTCGTAAGGATACTATAAGTTTGTTATATTTTTTTGGTATTGCTAGATATCCTTTATTGATTAGTAAATACAAGTGAGATATCATTTCTTTAATAATGTCTCACAAAGTCTCACATAAAGTCTCAATTAGTCTCATATAGTCTCAATTAATTATTTTAGTGGAAATTTCTGTCCGTTAGGATTTATTATTGGTTCTAGACTTTACATAAACCTCAGTCAGTACATCACGTAAAATTTCTCTTACGTTTTCCTTGTCCAGATCATCGACTATTAAAAATGGTAACAGCATAACAGATGCGGCTAAACAAACTGTCCGATTCTGGAAGTGCGACTACCCCTAAGGATAAATTCATTACTAAAGAAGTGTTGATTAGAATAGATGACAACTATCCTAGCCTCATTGG
>Ga0184635_10000486_pt1 | contig 10134 bp, 5 predicted proteins | sample PLM3_30_b2_FD_133147 | JGI IMG/M metagenome (GOLD analysis project Ga0184635, IMG submission 133147) | Groundwater sediment microbial communities from an aquifer in East River, Colorado, USA - PLM3_30_b2 | ecosystem: Environmental > Terrestrial > Soil > Riparian zone | place: USA: East River...
AGAGCAGGAAACGCTCGATCGTTTCCGCATGACGACAAGCTTGGAAGATTGCCACGGAGCGACTCTGGTCATCGAAGCGGCGCCGGAAAAACTCGACCTCAAGCGCGAGATATTCAAGCAGCTGGATTCCATCTGCGCGCCGGAGACGCTCCTGGCGTCGAATACTTCATCGTTCAACATCACGGCGATCGCGGCCAGCACACAGAACCAGGAACGAGTCTTGGGCTTGCATTTTTTTAATCCGCCGCCGCTGATGGCCCTGGTCGAAGTGATCCAGGGTGACCGCACCAGCGCGGCGACGATCGAGAAAGCCACGGCACTCATGAAAGCGATGGGCAAAACGCCGGCGCGCGCCAAAGACACGCCCGGCTTCATCGTCAACCGGGTGGCCCGGCCGTTTTACAACGAAGGCTTGCGCATTCTCGGCGACGGGGACGCGTCGGTGGAAACTATCGATCGCATCATGAAAGAAGCGGGCAATTTTCGTATGGGCCCCTTCGAGCTCATGGACTTGATCGGCAACGATATCAATTTCGCCGCCACCGAATCGCTCTACCGCTCGTTTTTCGAAGATCCGCGCTTTCGCCCGAGTCCGATTCAGCAGCGCATGGTGGCCGGCGGCAATCTCGGCCGCAAAACCGGCCGGGGTTTTTACAACTATGACAAAAAGTAGCGTCGCGATCATCGGCAAAAGCCGGTTAGCGGACGAGTTGCTCGCGTTGGCTCAAGCCAAGAGTCTTGAGGCGACGCCTCTCAGCGACGCCACCGCGGTTGGCTCGACGACGAATTTCGTGATCGATAGCGAGACCGGCGCCGAAGACAAAAAGCGCGCGCTGCTCCAGCGACTCGACGCGTCTCTGCCGGCGTCCTCGGTGATCGTGACTTCCTGCTTGCGATTCTCGACGACGCAGATGGCTTCGTGGCTCAAAAAACCTGAACGGGTTGTCGGCTTCGCGACGTTTTACCCGCTCAAGGATCGCCGCCTGATCGAATTGGCCGCGGGCCTGCGCACCGCCGAGCCGGCGCTCGAGCAGGTGGAACAGTTGTTCAAAGCGCTCGGCAAAGAATCCGTGCGGGTGAAAGATACCCCTGGGCTTACTTTTCCGCGCATTTTGAGTTTAATTATCAATGAGGCGGCACGGAGCCTGGAAGAAGGCGTCGCTTCGGCCGAAGAGATCGATATGGCCATGCGGCTCGGCGTCAATTACCCGCAGGGCCCGCTCAAGTGGGCCGATCAGATCGGCTTGGACGAAGTCCTCGCGGTGCTCGAAGGATTGCAGCGCGAAACCGGCGACGATCGTTATCGTCCCGCACCGCTGATGAAAAAACTCGTCATCGCCGGCTTTCTCGGCGAGCCCAGCGGTAGAGGATTCTACACGTACAAGGAAGGTCAGGTGAAGCCATGAGAGAAGCCGTTATCGTTGAAGCCGTGCGCACGCCGATGGCCCGCCACGGCGGCATTTTCAAAGACGTTCGCACCGACGATCTCGCCGCGTTTATCATTGCGAAGCTCGTCGAAAAGACCGGCATCAATAAAGAAGAGATCGAAGACGTCTACTTCGGCTGCACCAATCAGGCGGGCGAAGACTCGCGCAACGTCGCACGTAACGCGGCGCTGCTTGCCGGCCTGCCTTACACAATTCCCGGCGCGACGGTGAATCGTCTCTGCGGCTCGGGCCTCGAAGCGATCAATCAAGCGGGACGCGCCGTGGAAACCGATCACGGTGATCTTTTTGTTGCCGGCGGCGTCGAGAGCATGACCCGCGGTCCTTGGGTCATGGGTAAGCCGGCCAACGCGTACCAGCGTGGCGATGTGCAAATGTACGACAGCTCGCTCGGCTGGCGCTTTCCCAACAAGCGCATGGCGGAGCTTTACTCGCTGATCAACAACGGCGAGACAGCGGAAAACGTCGCGGACAAATATCATGTCAGCAGAGAAGATCAGGACAAGTTGGCGCTAGCCAGCCACCAAAAAGCTCTCAAAGCGCATAAAGACGGCCGCCTCAAAGACGAGATCATTCCGTTTGAAATTCCTCAGCGCAAAGGCGCGCCGCTGGTACACGAAAAGGACGAGGGACCGCGCGCCGACACGTCGATGGAAATCCTCGCCGGTCTGCAAGCTTCGTTCAAAAAAGGCGGCACTGTGACCGCGGGAAACTCTTCACCGCTTTCCGACGGCGCCGCGGCGCTGCTGGTAACGACGCCGCAGAAGGCCGCGCAACTAAAGCTCAAGCCGCTCGCACGCATTGTCGCTTCTGCCGCCGCCGGCGTTCATCCCAACTACATGGGCATCGGGCCGATCCCGGCGACGCAAAAGGCGCTCAAGCGCGCCGGCTTGAGCATCGAGCAGATCGATCTGGTCGAATTGAACGAAGCTTTCGCCTCTCAGGTGCTCGCCTGCGCGCGCGAGCTCGGCATCGATCTCGATAAGTTGAACGTCAACGGCGGTGCCATCGCCCTCGGCCATCCCCTCGGTTGCAGCGGCGCGCGCATCATGACGACCTTGATCCATGAAATGCGCAAGCGCGGCAGCCGCTACGGCCTTGCCACCATGTGCATCGGTGTCGGCCAGGGCATCGCGACGATCGTCGAACGGATCAACCACTGAACGCGCCGATCCTCTGATTGAATCCCGCAAAGCGAAGCGCTATCGTAAGCCGGTGCCGCGGTCTTCAGTAAGTTTCGGCGTCCGAACGTAACTCGTTGCTCCGCCCCGCGCATTGCCTCTGCTCAGCCATCGCTTACGCGATGAAACGCCCGCAAAAAATTCTTGCCGCACTCGCCGTCGTCCTTGTGATTGCGGCGATCGTGCTCGTGCAAACTTTCAACGTCCTCGCGGTCAGAAATCGCGATCAGGTGCAGCAAGAGCTGCAAAAAGTCCTCGGCAAGAACGTCAATTTCAACAGTCTGGAGGTTCATTGGCTCGGCCAGCTCGGCTTTGTCGCCACGGAGTTTCGCATCGCCGACGATCCGCGTTTCGCGGCGACGCCGCTGCTGCACGCACGCGAACTCGTTCTTGGCATAAGCTTGTGGAATCTTCTTTTTCGCCGACTTGTCATCGACAAACTGATTTTCAATGGAGCTGAATTTCAGATCATTACCGACGAAACCGGCGCGCTGAACCTGACGACGCTGCTGAATCGAAAAAACGAATTGCGCGGGTTTTCCAAAGTGCCGCCGGTTCCAGCCGAGCCGAAGCACAGCGCCGTGAGCTTTCTAATCAGCGACATCCGAGTCCGCGACGGCCGCATCGAATATGTCGATCGCTCGGTCAAGGCACCCGCAGAGATCAGAATGAAGAATATTTCGATGCGGCTCAAGGGATTTGCGCGCCAGCAGGCGACCCAGATCACTTTCGCGGCATCGCTCACCGAGGGGCTGAGCCAAGACGTGAGGATCGACGGACGGCTCGAGCCGGTGCCGAGCGATCCTTCTTGGCTGCACCGCCCTATCGATCTGAATATTCGCCTCGACTCGCTCCACGTTCCCGTGGTCGCGCGCGCGATCGCCGCGCTGAGAGACAAGATTCCCGAAGAACTCGACGTGACCGGTCCGATGGCGCTTCAGGCCAAGGCGGGCGGGACTGTAGAGCGCCCGCGCATTGACAGCTTCACACTGAAAATCCCCTTGTTCGGCTCTTCGGATTACAATGCCGTCGTCGACGGCAGCATTCAGTTCACCGAGCGCCGCCTGTGGGAAGACGCCGCGATCCAAGGCAAGCTGGTCGTCGAGCCGCTCGCGCTGTTGCGTTTGCGCCCGCTTAAGTTTTTCGAGCAAAACCTGCCGGCCGCATTCCTTACCGATGGCACGGTTGGAATTTACAGCCGCTTCGAAGGCACGTGGGAAAACCTGCGCATTGGCGCGCTCGTGCGCGCCGATAAAGCGGAGTTGCGCTACAAGGAGTCGCTGCGCAAGCCCGCCGACGCCCCCGCTGAGATTAAAACCCAAATCACGCGGCAAAATAAAAAACTTATATTTCATCCATCCCAGCTCGCCGTCGGCGCCAACCGGATCGGTTTTTCCGGCGCTATCGATTACGCCAGCACGCCGCGGCTCCGGCTCAATTTGGAGAGCGCACAAAGCTCTCTGGCCGGCTTGAGCAGGCTCGTCAGCTCTCCCGCGTACATCGCGCTGGCCGGCACGGCCGATTGGCAAATCGCGATCGAAAAGAGTTTATCTCCGGCGGATGAGAACTGGGGCGTTCGCGGCCAGCTAAGAATTACGGAAGCGGCGTTCAGGCAAAAAACAACCGGCGCAAGAATCGAAAATCTCAATGCCAAGTTGTCCTTTATCGGTAAACAAGCGCGCTTCGATCAGGTGACGTTTCGCGTCGGTCGATCGACGCTCCTGCTCGATGGCACCATGGCAAACCTGCTCGAGCCCGCCGTAAACTATAAACTGCGTTCGGCGGATTTGTATCTTGACGACCTGCCCTTGCAAACTCCGAGTCCTCCCGTTCAACTGGCCAACGTCAATGCCCAAGGCAAGATTCAATTGCAGAACGAACAAGTGGTGCTCACCGGATCGGTGTCCTCCCAGCAAGGCAGCCTGTTTCAGTTCGGCTTTCGTGACCTTCGCGCCGACGTGGTTTTGACCGCGGCGGGTTTCACGTTCAAGAATCTGTCCGCGCAAGTGCTGAACGGCCGGCTGCGCTCCGACGGTTATTGGGCGGGTGGCGGCGAGCAGCCGCAGCAAATCGAGTTTTCTTCTCAAATCGAGGCCATGGAAATGCGCGCTTTGCTCGCGCAGCTTTTTCCGCCGCTTGTGGGCAAATTCGACGGGCAGCTTCAGGGACGCGCGCACTTTGACGCGGCCCCCACCGACGGCATCGGCGTCAAAGAGGCTCTCAAAGGAAACGGCGAAGCGTCGGTGCAGCAGGGTGTGATCAAAGATTTCAACTTGCTGAGCCAACTTTTACTTCGAGGCAGCGGCGCCGGCGTCTCGGCCGAAGCCGCGTCCCGGCTGCCGCCCGGCTTTGCCGGTTTGATCGCCCGACGCGATACCACCTTCGATTCGTTGAAGGCAACTTTCACTGTCGAAAAAACACGCGTGCGCACCGAAGATCTCGTGATCACGACTCCCGATTATACAATCACCGGCACCGGCTCGGTCGGCTTCGACCGATCGACCAACTGGAACGGTATATTGCTTTTATCACCGCGTCTGACGCAGGAGATACAACGCGACTACCGCATCATCCGGTATCTATTGGATCGGCGCGGCCGGCTGCCGATCTCGTTTCGTCTCGAGGGCAAGATTCCAAACGTCAGAATCCGCCTCGAAAATCGCGCCTTGGCGCAAGCCCTGCGCGCCGGCCGCGGCGACGACAAGGACGTGGAAACAAAACCCGGCCAAGAACCGAAGGAGACCAAACGCTGGCTGCCCGACGCGCTCGAGCGCTTTCTCAATCGCTAGCGCCGGGTAGAATCACCATGCAGGAATTTTATCTCGAAGTGGCCGCCGAGCACATCGCCTACATAAAATTTATCTTCGAGTCCTACGAAGAAGTCGGCATCATTCGCACAGTGGATCGCAAAAAAGCGATCATCGTGCTGCTCGCCATGAACGACTTCGTTGCTGTCGCGCGCGCGATCTTGGCGTCTCTCGAAAGAGAAGTACCGCTTCGGGAAATTGCCCGGCCCGCCAACGTCCAAGACGATTGGTTTATGGTCGAGCTAGCGGCGGAGCAATCCAACCGATAAACTGAATTTAGGGTCGTCGCAGTTCGCCAAGCGGCGCACAGCGTCGCGAATTGAGAAACGCCCGACTCAGCTCACAATTGTGTATGACATCCCTGCCCCATCTTGAATCCGCGTCCGAATCGAAGGCGCAGAGAAAAATTCTCGAGCTGTTCGCCAACAAACCTAGGGAACGGCTCACGCCCGCGGAAATCCTCCGGCGTGCCGGCTTCGCCCGCGACGAGCTCCAGTCCGTCATCGACACGCTGCGCGGCTTGTGCCGTAGCGGCCGGTTGGTTCGGCTGAAAAAGAATCACTACGCCCTGCCCGACCGCCAGCATCTCGTCAAAGGCAGAGTCCACGCCCACCCCGACGGTTACGGATTCTTGATTGCCGAAGAGCGAGACACGGAAGATCTTTATTTAAATCGTCGCGAGATGCGCCGCGTCATGCACGGCGATCAAGTGCTGGTGCGCGTCGATCGGAAATCCCGCGGCAAACCTGAAACCCATATCGTGCAAGTCTTGGAGCGCGGCCAAAAACGCCTGCTCGGAACTTACGATGAGTTGAACGGCAAGGGCTTCCTGGTCCCCATGGACGCGCGCATCGGCGCCATTCCGCTCAAGCCAGGCGCGGTGAAGCCGGAAAAAGGTAAAGTCGTCGCCGCTGAAATTTCCCGCTACGGCACAGCCATGTCACCGCCGGAAGCTCACGTGGTCAATGTCATGGGCGACCCCGACGATCCGGAAGTGCAGGCGCAATCCATCCTATTTCGGTACGGCCTCACGACAAGTTTTCCTCCGGAAGTCCACCGCGCCGCAAATCAGGTTTCCTATTCGATTGCGCCGGAAGAAGTCGCCGCGCGCACCGACTTGCGGGGATTGCCGATCGTGACCATCGACGGCGAAAACGCGCGTGACTTCGACGACGCGGTTTACGTGCGCAAACAGGGCGATCACTACGAGCTTTACGTCTCGATCGCCGACGTGGCGCATTATGTCACGCCTGAGACGGCCTTGGACCAGGAGGCCTACACGCGCGCCACGAGTGTTTACTTTCCCGATCGCGCGATTCCGATGCTGCCGGAAGCGCTATCCAATGGAATCTGCAGCCTGAACCCCAATGAAGACCGTTTGACCAAAAGCGTCTGTATCGAGCTCAACGCCAAAGGCGAAGTGATCCGCAGCCGCTTTTTCAATTCGGTGATCCGCAGCCACGAGCGCATGACTTACACCAACGTGCGGCGCATTTTGGTCGACAAAGATCCGCAATGCCTGGAGCGCTATCGAAACCTGATGGGTGAATTCGAGCTCATGGAGGAACTTGCGCGATTGATTTATGAGCGGCGGCGGGCGCGCGGCAATCTCGACTTCGATCTACCGGAAGCCGAAATTATTCTCGACCTGCAGGGCGTGCCCGAGAATATCATTCGCGCCGAACGCAATATCGCGCACCGAATCATCGAGGAGTTCATGATCGCCGCCAACGAAGCGGTGGCGCGCCACCTGACAGAGAAAGATTTTCCTACGCTTTACCGCGTACACGAAGGGCCGGATCAAGAAGCGCTCGAAGCATTGGCGCCGTTTCTCTTAAGCCTGGGCTACCGCTTGCCGCAGAAGATGGAGAACATCGCACCATTGGAGATCCAAAGACTTCTCGAATCCGCGCGCGGCAAACCGGAAGAGCGGGTCATCAATCGCGTGCTATTACGGTCGATGAAACAGGCGATCTATCAGCCCAAGAACATCGGCCACTTCGGCTTGGCATCGACGTGCTACACCCATTTCACTTCGCCGATCCGCCGCTATCCCGATCTGATCGTACACCGCATGCTCGACCGTGTAATGCGCGGAGATAAACTCAAACCGAACGAGAAAGAAGATCTGCTCCGCTCGTTACAAGAAGCTGGCAAACACACCTCCGAGCGCGAGCGCCATGCGATGGACGCCGAGCGTGAAATGGTCGGTCTCAAAAAAGCCCAGTTCATGATGAATAGAATAGGCGAAGAGTTCACCGGCTTCATCAACAGCCTGGCAAATTTCGGTTTTTTCGTGGAGCTAGATAACTACTTCATCGAAGGATTGGTAAAACTCTCATCCCTCGGAGACGACGACTACGACTACTACGAAAAAGAATACGTCATCAAAGGCCGCCGGCATGGACGAAAGTTCCGCTTAGGCGACAACGTGCGCGTGAAAGTAGTGCGGATCAATGCGTTTCGGAGCGAGATTGATTTCGAGTTGGTTCAGTCAGGTGAAAAGGGTCGATCCAAGAGTCTTTTGTCGATTTGAAGGAGAAATCAATTCAATCCTGGAGTGCTGGCTTCAACGATCGGATCTGAAATAATCGTCGGTTAGCCAGAACGGAAATCGGACCACTTGAATGCCATTCAAAAATCAATCGTGACTAGATCCTAAAACCGCCGTCAAAGCCCAACAAAACCAAGCCCCGAGCGCTGCCTATACCGGCAGTTCTTGGGGCTTGTTGTTTCTGGTACGCGGACAAAAGGCGGACAAACATTTGGGCTGCAATTAGTTCAATCTTGTGTGCGCTTCAGCCGCGTCGCTTCACGATCGCACAAAGCGCCGCCTGTCTGTAAGCGCGGGTTAGCAGCGCTCTGAAAAACCAGGAGCTCGATGACTTCCATAACAGGTATGGGAATGCGCTCGCGAGCAGCCGACCGCTCGATCGCTACCTGTCCCTTCCGAAAGCCCGAATCTGAAATCAGCGCAAGAGAGGTGTCCGCGCGCATCTGCGTTCGCTTAGCGAACTCGGCAAGACTGCTGGCGGTCACCTGCTGAACGCGCCGACGCTTAGCCAACGCAAACCCATTCGCTTCAAAAACATGGACTGTCTGCTCAATGGTCGGTAGTTGGTACGCGGCCGATACGCACGTTTGCTCTATTCCCTACCGCGCGCATGTGTACCAACTTTTGTCATCTTGTTCCCGTACTAATAATTTCTAATAACTCTTTCAATTCAGAATCTTACCTGAATTCCGCTGAATTCCGTGGCGCAGCGTTTGTATTGAACTGAGGTCAATTGAATGGACGAAAAATGATGCCGTTTGTTTCCAGCCTGCGGGCTCGTTCAATCGCCTTCGTTCTGCTGGCCGTTATTCCAGCCTTCGGCGTCATTTTATTTACCGACCAAAGACACCGCAGTTCCATTGCTGCTCAGGTGCAAAAGAGCGCTCTCGGATCCGCCCGTGTTATCGCCACTGAGCAGCGCCGTATTTTCGAGAATGCCCATCAGCTTCTCATTACGCTGGCCCGCCTGCCGCAGATTCGTGAACACAACAGTGTCGCATGCCAGAAGATTCTCGCCGGGTTGCTGGAGCCCCTTTATGTCGATCTGGGCGTAATCGATCTCAAGGGTAACCTACTATGCAGTGCGCTTGGCCCCCATTCCCTCAAAGGGGTGCGCCTGCAAGATCCCTATATCTTACGCGTCTTCGAGACCCGGGAGTTTTCGGTAGGTGAGATTCAAAAGGACAGTTCTAACGGCAAGACGGTCATTCAATTTGGATTTCCGATCACAAGTTCCTCTGGCGCACTTCAGGGTGTCGCGTTTGTAGTCCTGGACTATTCCTGGATCGTTCGGATTACCGCTCAAAATCATCTCCCTTCCGAAGCTTCATCTATCTTCTTCGATGAAAGCGGCAAGATATTTCTCCGGCACCCGGACACAGTCGATTCATTCGGAACACAAATTCATATTGGTGTTTCCCGTGGTCCCACGGTCATTCGTGGGGTCGAAGGAAATATCGAATCTGTCGGCAGCGACCGAGTCGCCCGTCTGATTACTTATCGGCAACTGGACCACCGGATAGCCGGTAACATTATGTACGCCGGGATTGAGATTCCGGTCCGGACAGCATTTGCCGAAGCTGAGCGCATACTACGGCAAAATCTTATTATCGTCGGCGTGCTCACTGTCCTGACTTTGATCGGAGCCTGGTTTGGTGCCGATCTCTTCGTACTGCGAAGGGTCCGCGATCTGCTGGCCACAACCAAGCAACTGGCCTCAGGAAATTTAACAGCGCGTACCAGTCTGCCTTACGGCGCAAGCGAACTCGGTCATTTAGCCCGGACGTTTGACGAATTGGCCAAAGCATTGGAGCAGCGTGCGGCAGATGCCAAAGTGGCCGAGACGAAGATTCAAAAGCAGCACCTCCGACAAAGTGCCATCCATCAGATCAGCGCAGCGATGACTTCGAGCCTCGACATTGGCAACGTTTTGAAGGCTCTCCTCGAGGGAGTCGCCAACTTTTTTCCCTCTTCCTGTATCGCTCTCAGCTGGGTCAATGAAAACGGCACACTTGAGCCGATCGCGTATCCGGCGGGCCAAGATGCGACCAGTTTGTGGTCTAGGACAGAATGCGAACGGGGCCTTCCCCAGGAAGTTTTCAAGCTTCAGTCTCCCCTGTTGATCGCCAACGTGCAGAGCGATCCGC
>Ga0184635_10000487_pt1 | contig 10110 bp, 8 predicted proteins | sample PLM3_30_b2_FD_133147 | JGI IMG/M metagenome (GOLD analysis project Ga0184635, IMG submission 133147) | Groundwater sediment microbial communities from an aquifer in East River, Colorado, USA - PLM3_30_b2 | ecosystem: Environmental > Terrestrial > Soil > Riparian zone | place: USA: East River...
AACGCGCATCCGCTCCGCGGCGGGGTTCGGCCGCATCCGGCCACTGCCTCCAAACTCACGAACGACGAACTCCCTCTCCTCCCTCTGAGGGGGAGAGGAGGGCCCTTCTGCTCGGATAGCTTCTCTCCGTAAGCACGAGCGCCCCCTCTCCCCGACCCTCTCCCCCGCTCGGAGCGGGAGAGAGGGAGTTCGCTGGGCAGTGCGGGCACTTCCCAAACTCACGAACGAGGAACTCCCTCTCCTCCCTCGGAGGGAGGAGAGGGAGTTCGCTGGGGGCCAGGCACTGGCTCACTTCATCGCTTCGACGCGCAGGATTACGCCAAACGGGTCGAACAAGACGCGCTCGTCCAGCACGCCATCCCGATCCCGGTCGACGACGCTCTCGCGAAAGATTCCGTTGGTGTAGAAATCCCGCTTCCAATAACCGAGCTTGTTCGAAGAGACAAATAATCCCCGGCAAGGCGCCGCCAACTTATGATGAAAAGCGTGACCGACGGCACGTCGACGTGTCCAAGATAGACACATGAAGATTATTCTATCGATTAAGGACATCGCGTGCGCCGGGCTGATGACGGCCAGTTTGCTCGCGTGTGGCGGCTGCAAGGAGAAGGCGAAGAACCCAAATGTCGGGACTGGGGAGCAGGGAGGGCAAACGCCGGCGAAGTTGGAGTCGATCCGCCAGGCCGGTTACCCCGTGACATTGACTGAATTGCAGGCCTGGTATGTCGAGCCGCCCGCAGGGCAGAACGGTGCAGCGGCCTATCAACAAGCATTCGATGCGCTGGCTCCCAATTCGTCAGGCAAGCCCACATTTCTCAAGGACAATCCCAAGGCGCTCCAACTCCTGCATGCGGCTGCGACGGGAAAAAAGTGCCGCTATCCAGTGAATTTGAACGACGGCGCTGTGGCCCTCTTGCCTCATCTGGCCAAGGTGAAGACGTCGGCACAACTGTTGAAACAGGCGGCCATAGCGCAGGCGGATGGCGGCCGGCTGGACCTCGCGGCGCAATCCATCACGGATGGGTGGCTGCTGGCGCGAACGCTTGAGGACGAGCCGACACTCATCTCGCAGTATCTGCGCATCGCTGCCGAAATGGCTACCCACATCGCTCTGGGAGAAGTTTTGAGCCGAAAAGCGCCTTCGGAGGCGCAACTCGCCGCGCTGAAGGACGCCCTGGGAGAATCGGACGGCATGGCGGGGATCACGCGAGCGGTAGCCGGCGAGCGGGCGATGGGGATTGGATTGTTCGAGTTGACGCCGGAGAAGCTGGCTAAATTCCTGGCGATGACCGACAAACCGCCAAAGGATTTTTCGGCCGAGGCTTACCGAAAAAGCCCCGCCTATGAAGCGGATCTTGGTTTTTACCTGGATCGCCTGGAGGAACTCCTGGCGGCGACCGCCCTGCCCTTCCCTAACAGCCTGGAGGCAGCCAGCCGGTCGTCCGAGAAAGCCAGCCAGGCGAAGAGCAAGGGACTTCAAATCTCTGCGATCATGTTGCCATCGTTGTTCTCGGCGCTGGAGCGGTTTGGAGAGGCGGCGGCCCAGAAACGCGCGACTCGCGCTGGGCTGGCGGTGGAGCGTTACCGATTGGCTCACCAGAACGCGCTGCCCGATACGCTGGATCAACTGGTGCCGCAATTCCTCGCAGCGGTGCCGGCGGATCCCTTCGATGGCAATCCGCTGCGATACAGGAAAGAGTCTCCCGCCGGGTACGTCATCTACAGCATTGCGAAGAACAAAATCGACGATGGCGGCAAATCGAAAGAGGGCGCTCCGGATAGCTCTTATGATGTCGGGCTCACGGTGCGACGTTAGGCCGGTGTCTTTCCCGCGCGACGATCCGGGAGGTCGAGTGCGGCGCGCGCGGAACCGGACTGTCTCAAAAACACAGTGGCGGGGCACGTCCAGCCTTTTTCCAGCGGGCACGGCGGCGCGCGCGGAGCGCGAAAGTGTTGGCGCCAAACGAGCGAAACGAGCCAAACGAGCGAAAATCATGCGAAAAAGTGAAATATTTCGCCCTGGCTGGCCAACCTCCTCTGTTCACGGACGAATTTGGAGGCGGAGACGGCGCGCACGGAGCGGCGCGCCCTACCTTCAAGTTTCGGGCTGAGGGGTGAGATGCCGGGAGACCTTTCATGGCCTCGGATGGAATTGCCTGTGCACGTCGCGCATTCGGCTGCCCCCTACGTGCGTGTAGATTTCCGTCGTGCTGATGCTGGCGTGGCCGAGCAGTTCCTGAATCACGCGCAGGTCGGCGCCGTGCTCGAGCATGTGCGTGGCGAAGCTGTGCCGGAGCATGTGCGGGGTGACGTTGCGAGCGATGCCGGCCAGCTTTGCGCGCGCCTTGATCCGCTTCCACAACGTGACACGCGAGAAGGGTGTGCCGCGTTTTGTGAGAAAGACGTTGGCGGGTGTGCGTGGCGTCACCAATCTGGGGCGCCCCGAATTCAGGTAGTGATCCAATGCCCCGGCTGCTACCCGGCCCACGGGCACCACGCGTTCCTTGTTGCCCTTGCCGATGACGCTGATGAAGCCGGCGTCGAGATGAAGCTGCTCCAACCGGAGGTGTCGCAACTCGGAGATGCGCAGGCCGGAGGAGTAGGCGAGTTCGAGAAGGGCCTGGTCGCACAGCGTGGCGGGCGTCTCGGGCGGGCTCGGTTTGAGGAGTCGATCCATCTCTTCATTGGTCAGATCCTTCGGCAGGCGCTTCCATCGGCGCGGCAAGGAAAGGTGTTCGGCCACGTTGGCGGGAAGCAGCTTCTCGCCTTCCGTGAAGCGATAGAACGCGCGCAGCGCGGCGATCTCGAGATACAGAGACTGGCCGCTGAGGCGACGGGGGCTTTCCTCCGGTTGGTGCGCCAGACGGCGCGTGCGCTCGGCTTGAAGGAACTTCAACAGGTGCGGGAGCTGGACTTGCCGCCAGTCATTGAGCCCTTCGCGCTTCGCCCAGGCGGTAAAGTGGTTGAGCAGCCCGAAGTAGGTTTGCTGCGTGTTTTCCGACAGGCCACGCTCGTTGCGCAAGTGCTGGATGAAGTCCTCGACAAGTTCCTGCACGGGAATGCCTCAAGCCGTCATGATTCTGTTGGGAAACCACGAATGAACACGAATGGACACGAATGTCGAAGGGCGGTGAGAGACACGGATTGCAGATTTGCACGGATCGATTCCGTGGGAATCCGTGCAATCCGTTTCTTCATTAGTGTTCATTCGTGTCCATTCGTGGTTCAACTCCGCCGTTGTGCTCAAGCCGGCTCGCGTTCTTCGCGCCTGGCCTGCTCCACGTCGTGGCGCATCCGGCGGGCGGCTTCGAGGCGTTGCTGAATGCGCAGGAGCAAGGATTCATCCGCCAGTCGGAAGTAGCGGTCCATCTGCCCGAGGAACAGGTCGATTTGGGAAGCGGCAGCCCGCTCGCGGGCATCGTCCGGCGCGCTGGCCTCCAATAGTGCGAGCTTCCCATTCTCCATCGTCACCCGGCAATGGCTGCGGCCACGGCGCTCGCACCACTCGCGCAGCGTCTCGACCCACGCCGCTTGGTTCGGGGCAGTGACGAACAGGCCGTGGCTCCGGTCCGGCGCCACGGGCATGAGCGCCCAGCGGGTCAACTCCAGCAACTGCGGCAGCACCGGCAGGTCGTGCAGTCCATCGACGTAGAAGCCGCCGTTGTCGCGGCGCTGGCCGCGCACGTCGGCCAGCGCGAGCACCGCGGCTTCGTCGATGGCGGAGTCGAGCAGGATGGCCTTGGTGCCGAAAAGCGCCTCGGCGGCATAGCGCCCCGGGGCGAACAGTTCGGCCTGGTTGGAAGGCAGTTCCCACTCGCGAAAGGGCGCCTCATCGCGCCACGGGTCGAACACGTCATTTTCGTCGTAGGGCGCGGACAAGCGCCAGAGGCCGGGTTTGCTTTTGGTCAGATGGGCCACCCGGCCGATCAATTCCGCGTCCAGGGCAGTGATGAGATGGGGCAGATCCACGACTGGAGGACGCGGCGCGGAGAAGAACATCGAGGGTGCCATGTGAGTGGAAGCTCCAAGTTCAATGCTCAAAGCTCAAAAGAAATCTCAAGGGCCAAGGCACAAGTTCCAAAGGAAGGCCACCGCAGTTCGTTGGAATTTGGAGAATTCGCATTGGAGCTTCTCTTGAGCTTTGAGCTTTGAATTTGGTGCTTCGCCGTACTCGGTTCAGCCGTCCAACCTCCGCCCCGTGAGCCGTTCATACGCCTCGACGTACTTCGCGGAAGTCCTGGCGACCACGTCGGCGGGCAGCGCCGGAGCCGGCGGGTTCTTGTCCCACGAGAGCGTTTCGAGGTAGTCGCGCACGAATTGCTTGTCGAAACTCGGCTGGCCGCGACCGGGCCGATACTGGTCGGCGGGCCAGAAGCGGGAGGAATCGGGCGTGAGGACCTCGTCGATGAGGATGAGCTGGCCGTCGAACAGGCCGAACTCAAACTTCGTGTCGGCGATGATAATGCCGCGCTCGCGGGCGTAGGCGCGGGCGTCAGAGTAAAGGCGCAGGCTGAACTCGCGCGCCTGGCGGGCGATGTCCGCGCCCACGATTTTCTCCGCTTCGGCAAAGGGAATATTTTCGTCGTGGCCGGTCTCGGCTTTGGTGGCCGGCGTGAAGATCGGCTCCGGCAGCTCCGCAGATTCCGTCAATCCGGCCGGCAGTGGAATGCCGCAAACGGTGCGCGATTTCTGGTATTCCTTCCAGCCGCTGCCGGCGAGGTAGCCGCGCACGACGCACTCGATGGCGAGCGGCTTGGCCTTCTTCACGATCATGCTCCTGCGGGCCACTTGGGCTGCAAAAGGCTGGAGCCTGGCGGGCAGCGGGTCATTGGCGCGGGCCAGCAGGTGGTTCGGCATCCAGCCTGCGCTGCGCTCGAACCAGAAATGCGAGAGTTGCGTGAGGACTTCGCCTTTGCGCGGGATGCCGTTGGGCATCACGCAATCGAACGCGCTGATGCGATCGCTCGCGACCAACAGAAACGCATCGCCAAGGTCGAAAATCTCGCGGACTTTTCCGCTCTTGAGTTTCGTGAAGCCGGGCAGGTCGAGGGAAAGGATGGGTTCGTGTGTCACAATCGCGGATGATGCCGGCTGGCGTGGGAGGTGCAAAGTTGAAAGTTAGAGGGGAGGTGTTCCGTATTCCGTGTTGCGTGAATGAGCGGGATGGAAAGGCGTCCAGGTCGAAGCTTGCTTGAATCAACGCGGAATATGGAACACGCAAAAAGCAGCCGGCCAAACCCCGCGCTACAGCTTCTGCCCCTCCAACTTCGCCGGGTCCACCACGACGTGCCGCACGCGCTCCCGCTTCCACGTGTAGGTGATGTGCGCCAGGCCGTCGCGGGTCTGGATGATGGCGGGATAGGAATACTCGCCGGGCTGGTCTTCAAGAGTGGCGACCTGCCTCCACGATTTGCCGTCGGCCGACAGGCCGAGGACAAGCGGTGTGCGACCTTTCCGGTTCGGGTTGTAGACGAGCAGATGGCGGCCGTCGCGAAGGGTCACGCCGTCGATGCCGGCATTGGGATTGGGCAGGCTGGTGGCCTTCATCGCGCCCCAGTTTTTGCCGCCATCGTCGGACCAACATTCGGTGACGACGTTCTGGCGGCTGCGGCAGAGGATTTGGAGCCGGTTGTTCGGGTGGAGCAATACAGTGGGTTGGATGGCGCCGAAATCCTGCGCGGAATTGAGAGGGCCGCTCTTCGACCACGTCGCCCCGAGGTCGGACGTGCGTTCGAGGTGGACGCGCCAGCCGTCGTGCTCGGTGCTCGAAGGGCAGAGCAGCGTGCCATCCCGGAGCGCAACAGGCTTGTTCTTGATTGGCCCGAGAATGCCGTCGGGCAAGCGGCGAGCCTTGCCCCAGGTTTTTCCGCCATCCGCGGAAGTAATGAGCATGCCCCACCATCTCGAAGGACTGGGGCCGACTTTGTAAAACAGCAGCAGCGGGCCGTCCTTGGCCTGGAAGAGGACGGGGTTCCAGCACGGAAAACGCGTTTGATCCTCCTGCACCCCGTTGGCCACTTCGACGGGCGCAGTCCAGCCTTTGGCGTCGCGGCGCGCGACCCAGATGCCGACGTCGGGATTCCGCTCATGCTTGCCTCCGAACCACGCCGCGACGAGACCGTCCCTTGTCTCCGCGATGGTCGAAGCGTGGCAGGAGGGGAACGGGGCGGTCTCGTAGATGAACTCGGATTGGATCACTGCCATCGAACGCGCGCTCGATTCTTTATGCACCGGTTTGGCGGTTTCGCAACCGCTGGTGAAGAGCAATGCGCCGAGACTCGCCACTGAAATTAGCGTCGTGAAGGTAATGTTCATTCGCGGGTGAGGCGTAAAACGCAAAACGTAAAACGTAAGCTGGTTGGGGAAGTCGCAGGAGAGTTCGAGCCTCCGAATCGGAATTCCGTTTTACGAATTACGTTTTAGGCTTCCCGGGGACTTCCGTCGGTTTTGGCGCGGTGATCATGGGGAAATCGTCCGTGCGGAACGGCGAGGCCGGAAGGCCGTCCCTGTTCCACAAATTCACGACTGGAAAATCCGCCCAGCCATAGCGAACGGCAACCGGGTTCGCGACCTGGTCACTGCTGACGACGACTTTGTCGCCGACGATCCGGGCGTCAGCCCAGACGAACTTGTGGTCCTCACCGCAAATCGAAAAGCCCTGGAGAGGCTGGAGGAGGCGGCCGGTTTCGGCGTCGTAGAGCAGAGCGGGGCGGGCGTTCGTGTCACCGGCGCGCGGTGTGAGGGCGAGGGCTTCGAGACCGCCGCCGATATGGTCGAAACTGAGTATGGCCTGGCCGTCCTTGACCTTCATGGATCGAAACGTCGGCCCGCAGCAAGGAACCCTTTCGCCGTACGCAATCCGGCACGCGGCCAGCGCCAGACGGGCGCCGACTGGTTCCTTCTTTTTGGGGTGGATGTCCTTCTCTTCGCCCACGTCGGTAATGACGGCCACGCCAGCGTTCGGAAGCACCTTGCTGACGTGAACCTGCGACTCGCGCAGCTCGGCCCAATCGCTTTCGCCGGGCTGCGGCTTGTAGGCCTTGAACGGCGCCAACTGGACCTGCAGAAAAGTGAAGTTGCCTTGTTTCCAGTCGTGACGCCAGTTCGAGATCATGTCCGCCATGAGCATGCGGTATTGATGGGCGCGGTCGGCGTTCGACTCGCCCTGGTACCAGATGGCGCCCTTGATGGCGTATGGGATGAGCGGCGCAATCATGCCGTTGTAGAGTTCGCTCGGCTTCCAAGGGCCGGGGTATCGCTTTTTGAACGGCTTTTTCGCCGACTCGGCTTCGGCCTTCTCTTTCTCCCACGCGTCGATATCAGGCTGAGCGCGCTTGAACTGCTCGGAGTAGGCGCCGATAATGTCGCGCCTGTAGCCGGGATTCGAGGCGAGCACGTCTTCGCGAATCCAAACCTCGCACGGGGAGCCTCCCCACGAGGTGTGGATAATGCCGACGGGCACACGGAGGGCCGTCTGGAGGTCGCGCGCAAAGTAGTAGGCCACCGCGGAGAAGTTCGACACGCTCTCGGGCGAGCAGAGTTGCCAGGTGGACGGGACGTTGTCCACCGGCGTGTCGGATTTGAGCTTGGGCACGGTGTAGAGGCGGAGGAGCGGGTCGGTCGCTTTTGGAATTTCATGCACCGGGTCATACGATTCGCGCATCGGCCATTCCATGTTGGACTGGCCGCTGGCGATCCAGACTTCGCCGACCATCACGCCGTCGAGCGAGATGGAATTCTTGCCCGTCACGGTCAGCTTGTCGGGGCCGCCGGCGTCGAGCCTCGAGAGACGCACCATCCAGCGGCCGCCGGCCGCTTTGGTCGAAACCTTGCGGTCACGAAACTCGACGGTGATGTGCTCGCCGTCGTCCGCCCAACCCCAAATGGGCACGGCAGTATCGCGTTGGAGAACCATGTGGTCCGAGAAAAGGCCGTGGAGCTTGACGTCCGCGCGCGCCATGGCGGCGGCGGCGAAGAGGAGAGCAAAACCGGGAAAGATTCTTAGGCACCAACGTGGGTTCATGGGGATCAGTGGATTGCAAACCCGGTCGGCGCGTCAATGGGGAAAGTGAGTTTGGACTGTGGGGTCAAGCGCCGCACAACACCGCCTTGAGTCGTGGGCCCATGGATTGACCTGCAGCCAAAGCGCCGTCGTCGCTGCGCTCTGCCAGCGCACTCCATGGAGCCGGCTATCGTCCGTGCCCCTTGCGCTTGCCTCGCCTCACCAGGCGCTCACTTCCCCTCACCGGGCGGACGTAACGCAGGCTGAGTGTCCTGCAGCTTCGGTTCGGTCAAGTGCAATGCGTCAGCGCGGGGCACGCGTGTGATGTTGGTCGAGGGGACCACCCTGACGACGGCGTTGGTGGGCCGGGCTGGAACGGGGAGCGCGAGCGTCGCGTTCGTTGCGGCGGGCAAGTTGGTGCGCGTAATCACAATGGCGGCCGGTGGCGAAACCTGCGGCGGCGCGGATGGCGCGTTGGTGGTTGCCACGCCCGCGCCAGTCGCAACCGTCGTTTTCTTTCCTTCGATGCGGTCGGCGGCGGCGCGAAGCCACCGGGCGGCTTCCTGCGGGTTTTTCGCGGTCCCGCGACCGGCCATGAGCAGCGACGCCAACGAGAGTTGCGCCGTCACATCGTCCTGTTCCGCGGCCTTGCGATACCAGTGCACGGCGTTGGTGAAGTCGTCGGACGCGATGCAGATATCGGCCAGCCGTGTTTGAGCCTTCACGTTGCCCGCGTCGGCCTTGGCGCGAAGGGCATTCAGGTCGGGCTGATCCTCATCGTCATCCTGCGCGGCGAAAGCAGGCGATACACAACACGTCACGCCAATGGCGCCAAGCAAGAGCAGTCCGGCGGCTGCCATGGCCGCCTGCCAGCGACGATTTGGATTCAGTCGTACCATTTCTGGTTTATCGGAGCCACGCGGACCCGGGTTAGCGTTTGCGAGCCGGGTTGCGCGGATCATCACCAATCTCTTTGCTCCAAGACCGTCCGGATGGCAACTCGAAATCGACAGGTTAAACTCAAGCGGGCGCATCCGCGCACTGCCCCCGGAGCGCCGGACTCCGATCCGGCATGGATTGAAATCCTGTCGAAACGTGCCGGATCGGAGTCCGGCGCTCCGAGCACGCCTGCGGTGTCGGAGGCAGTGCCCGGATGCGCCATACTCAACCTCGTTTGCAAAGTGCGATACAATGCGGTCATGTCCAAACCCACTCCCCGCCAGTTCGCCCCAGATGAACTCGTCCACCTGGCGCGCGAAGTCATTCGCGCCGATCGATTCCCGTATCTCGCCACGATGGACAACGACCAGCCACGGCTCCGCCCCGTGTCCCCTGTGCGCGTGGACGGGTTCACCGTTTACGTGGCCAATTTACGCGCCTACCACAAGACCGTCGAGATTGCCGCCAATCCGAAAGTGGAACTCTGCTACCTGGATGACGGGCACAATCAGGTGCGCTTCACCGGCGTGGCCGAAGTGCTGAACGACCCGGCGCTGCTGGGAGAGATCTGGGATGCGAATCCGCTGCTACGCCAGTACCTCGGGACAATCGACAATCCGGACCTGATTGTTTATCGCATCCGGCCGACTCGCGTCCGTTACATGCAGGAGTGGGCCCTCGAGTATTACGAGGTGCCATTTGGGGAAGCCAGGTGAAGACGGGTTCAGTACTTGTCCGCCACTGCGTCGTAGGAAAACTTGTAGCCGCAGTACGTCGCCACGGCGTAGAAGAACCAATCGAGCGGTCCGAGGATTTCCGTCATCCATGCGCCCCAGTCATCGACGCTGGCGACGTAATCCAGGATGGACATGTCTTCATGCGCGGCCAGCACGAACGCCCACGCCAGATGGTATCCTCCCACACAGGCAAACAACGCGCAAAACGCGCCAATGAATCCAAATCGAATGTCGTTGCCCCGGCCGAAACGCTTCACTGCACACGCCACGGCGAACCCGATGCACACCGAAAACGCCTTGTGCCAGAAGTGCGTGAGCGCCGCGATCCCGCCCGCGACCAGGATGCACAGCGCTGCGGCGGCCAACCCTCCCAGAAGGGCGTGGGGAACGCTTTCCTCCTTGGCATCCTCGCGATTCTGCGCGTTAATTTTG
>Ga0184635_10000488_pt1 | contig 10105 bp, 9 predicted proteins | sample PLM3_30_b2_FD_133147 | JGI IMG/M metagenome (GOLD analysis project Ga0184635, IMG submission 133147) | Groundwater sediment microbial communities from an aquifer in East River, Colorado, USA - PLM3_30_b2 | ecosystem: Environmental > Terrestrial > Soil > Riparian zone | place: USA: East River...
AAGGATAAAAGATATATTTTGAATATTTTAAAATCACGATAGAAGTGTTAAAAGACCATAGCACAGACGCTGATAATAAGTCGTCCATAGTTGCAAATATAGAAAGGAATGGTAATAGTATTGACGGATCAAGTAAATATGTTGATTCAAATCTACATAACTTGACAAAATTTAAGAAAACACTTCTTGCAGAACAGAAAAGTGGAGAAGAAAAGGTAGAATCTCTTAACGAATCAATCGAGTCTACCAAAAAAGACATAGATAAGCAAAGAATGGACCTGGAAGATTTAAGAACGCAACTAAAGAAAGTAAACGAGATAAAGGAATTAGAATATACAAAATTTATAGGACTTAAAAATAATTTGATGGAAATTCGGAATAAAATGAAAAATCTGGATGAGAAGACAAACGATTCTTTGGGGCACAAGTTGCGAAAAGAGAGGTTTGATATGATAAATTTAGCAAGAAACTTGGATCAAATTGAAAAAGATATTCAAACGAAAAAACTAACAAAAGATGAAGAACGAAGGCTCGTTGCCCGCTCAAAAGAAATGGCTACAAAGTTACATTCTCTAAAGATGATCCACAAAAAAGAGGATGATTATAGGTCAGTTTCTATTCAGTATGACAAATTGAAAACTAAAGTTAATTCCATTTTTCAACACAAATCCGATTTGGGAGAAAAAATAGGTAAGTTAAAGGGGAGTTTAGATAAATTATTAAATTTGAGAGAAAGTCTCTATGAAGAAAGAAGAAAAACTAGAAGTGAATTAAGAGAAGCAGAAGCCAAACTAGAAATGGTGAACACCCAGCTAAATGCCATTGAATATAGACGTTCCAGGCAAGCAAGCTTTAGATCAAGATCTGGTAATGTTGGAGATAAGCACGATTTCAAATATGACTCTCAGGAAAGAATAAGGCGGAATAAGGAAAGTCTGGAACTATTGAACATAGCTAAAGAGGCTGCATTGAAGAAGATGTCGAGTGGAAGAAAACTAACATTTGATGAAATGAAGTTAATATACGGTGATGAATTGCTTCGTGACTAGCTTTGTTTCATTTGTTTAGATCTAGAATTGTGTAAAATCTATGGCTACTGAGGAAATAAGTATCCAAGAAGGAACGGAGCTTGTAAGACTTGCAAGAACTTCTGTTGAGGCGTATATCAAAAACAAGAAAATATTTAGTATAGAAAAGAATAGTAACAAAAAAGCTGGTGTTTTTGTTACATTATACTACATTAACAAAACGAACGACGAAAAAAATCTCCGAGGCTGCATTGGTTCTGTTTTTCCAACACAGAATATTTACCACTCCGTGATTGCCGCTGCAATAAATGCTGCAACCGAAGATCCTCGTTTCATTGCCATCAATGAAAAAGAATTGGATGATGTAATTTTTGAAGTCTCAGTCTTAACCAAACCTTCCCTAATTCGACTAGATAATACTGATGCGTCTCTAAGCAAAATAGTTATTGGAAGAGATGGACTCATGCTTGAAAGCAGGTATGGTTCGGGTTTGTTTCTACCTCAAGTTCCAGTTGAACAGAAATGGAACGCTAGGGATTATCTTTCAAATTTATGCTACAAGACAGGTGCTCCGTCCGACGCATGGTTATTGCCTGATTCAAAACTTTACACATTTTGTTCATTAAAATTTAGGGAAAAATTACCAAATAGAGAAATCTGTGCTGAAAATACTTAAAGTCGTTTAAACAAATATCTACTTTGTCGTTCTAAAATTCATTTTCATTTTTACTGGAGACTACAACTCTAGATAGTCTGTTGGTTTGTCTAATTAGATCATGAATCTATTCAATATATAATAAAGTGCCAACATTGAAAATTATGGCAAGGGCATATTTAGCTCCATATGGTGTTGGACTAGGTCATGCCAGTAGACTACTCTCTATTTCTAAACATCTTAAGGAAGATAACATTATGATAAAATTTTCTTCGTATGGAGAGGCAGTATCTTATATTCGTATTCACGGATATGATTGCGTCAAAGTACCACCTATTGAATTTGCATGGAATGATGGGGGATTCTCAGTAAAAAATAGTATTGCAAATATACCGCTATGGTTTACAAATTTTGCAAAGCAACTTACCCAAGAAACTAAAAACATTTCATCTTTTAATCCAAATATCGTTATCTCTGATTCTAGGTTATCTCCCTTAATATCATCAAAAATTTTGGACGTACCTTCAATAGTTATCCTAAATCAGATAAAGCTTTTACTATCACCCAGAATCAGAGAATTCAAGATCGCGAGAGCTTTTGAAAAATTAAATGGGGAATTTTTTGGAAATATTTGGAGTATGGCAGAAAAATTGTTAATTCCAGATCTTCCACCACCGTATACAATAGCAGAACATAATATCTGGAATTTGGAATCTATTAAAAAGAAAATGCACTACATAGGTTTTACAACATCAAAATTTCGCTGGGATAACCAAGCAATAAATAATGCTTTGCACTCCTTAAATCTGGACAAGAAAAGACCAATAATATTCATACATATCAGTGGCCCGGGCGAAACCCGCCTCAATTTGATTTCGACAATTATGGACGCTTCCAAGTACTTTAGAAAGGACATACAATATATTATTTCTGAAGGCAAACCGAAAGGGAATACTATACCTAGAAAAATTTCATCTACAGGTTGGTATTATGAATGGTGTCCTATACGGGATGAAATTTTTGCCCTAAGTGATTTAATTGTGATCAGAGCAGGTCATGAGGCAATTTCTCAAGCAATAGAACATGGAAAACCCGTAGTAACAATACCTATTCATAATCATGGAGAACAACTTGGGAATTCAGAAAAAGTTGAAAGAATGAAAATTGGGATCAGACTTGAACCTTCAAAAATAGAGGCTTATCACGTAGCAGAAGCGATTCATAAGATACTTGATGATCAATCCTATTTAGAGAACGTTCTGAAAATAAAGACGGTTACAGATGGTCTAGATGGAATTAATAATGCCCTCAACATAATTAGATCATATATTTAGGTTTTTCCATGTACGTAAGACTTAAAAAAAATTGATTCATTATAATAAATGGACATGGGAATAAATTAATTGTTTATTGCAAGGATTGTAATCTAATTTAATTTCATTACTAAATTTTAGAAGAAAGTTCGTTTATGGCCAATTCGATATCATTCTTATCATGTGCGTTTGGACATTGGGTTAGATACATAACGAGATCTGACTTTGCACCCTTATTGTCATCTAATTTTAATCTAACAATTCCTCTATTCTTATAAATAGGACCAAATCTATTCGGATTTATAGAAATTGCCGATGAGTAATATTTTTCAGCAAGAAGATAGTTTTCTTTTCTAAGATAATAATTTCCAATTCCACGATAAGCTAGGTAAAATTTTGGATTGAATTTGATGGATGCTTCAAAATAGTTCTTTGCTTCATCAGATTTTATTTCGTTGTAAATAGATCCTAGCATATCCAATGCAAGATCATTACTATTGTTGATATCAATAGCCTCTTTTAATTTTTCAATTGCTTCTGTTACTTTATTGGTATAAAGTAACCTCTCAGATTCGAAACACATTTTGTATGAAGGATCTGAGTTTGAATCGTCTTTATCATTTATATCCTTCATATCTTTAGGGATAATTGTGATAGCTATGGAACCGTCTTGTTCCCAAAGCTCTAAGAATTTTTTTTCAGGTATTGATCCTATTGTATCTGGTTCTGGAACATAAGTAATTATTCTGTTCTCGCTAGGATCATATCCTGTAATGACTGTTGCATGTTGGATAGTTTCCTGTAAGCCCGGCAAAATAACTATGGAAGGAATTCCCTGATCTATCTTTTTCTTTAGGCCTTGCAAATTGCTTTTATATACATTTACTAAAAATCCACGAGCCTCTGCAATTTCAATGCCCTCGATAAAGATGGAACCTTTCACATCCTTGTATTTTCTTGATCTTTCTTTTGCTTCTCTATCAAGATTATATTCACCCCAATAATTCAAAACTACATTAATTGCCAATGGAAGACAAACATGATCTTTTTTGTTTTCAATTAATGGAAGGATAAGAGCATGTTCATTATCTAATTTCAATAATGATGATTACAGCGAGGGAAAATAAAATTCTTGTTACAAATTTACAAAATTACGAATCAGATCTAGACCGCATCTACCACTTTTTTCTGGATGAAATTGTGTACCAAAGATTCTTTTTGACTTGTGACAAAATATTTCATGCTTTGATGAAGAAGAACTTGCGATGCAAACAAAATTTTCTGGCAAATGTGAGATAACATATGAATGGCTTTCATAAACATTGCAATACGTTTCTTTCAATAGTTTTATTGGTTTTTCAATGTTAATTTTGTTCAACCCCTGGACGTAGTCAGTTTTCTGTATTGAGCCACCAAAGGTAAGTGCAATGATTTCTGCTCCATAACATATACCCAACAGCGGCGTTTCATTATTAAAACAAGTTCTAATAATTTTTGAATTTATGGCATTGATTTCTTTTTTATTTCTTTGACGACCTGATAGTATTACTTTCTCATGATTTGAAAGTAAGAATTCCTCATCATATTTCTTGATAATATGACTTTGGCCTATTTTTTCCAAGCATGAAGTTATATCCGTGACATATGGAGAACCATTGTCAACGACTAGTACGCTCAAATTCTTACTAATTAACAATCATGAACCTATAATAATAATTATTCTTCATTTAATATAACAGATTTTCATATCATACTGACATTGGACAGGATAGTTTTACCAAACCAATGGTTACAATAATAAGACTTGTTTGCTGTCCTTTAGCAAATTTATTTTAATTAAAAGTAGTAAAAATTAATTTAAGTGATATCAATTATTTGAACAACAAAATATCTCTTTAAATGCATCATTAAAATTGACGGTTCTTGCCTGCTACATTCCAAGTTATTTTTTTATCGTTATTTATTTTTATTAATTGTAGCCAATCCCTTACATATCAGATATACTGCAACATAAGAAGGAACCTTTTCCAATGTGTTATCTAGTCTAAAATTATTATTTTTTAGATTAATTTTCAGACTGGTCTTTAAATTAATATAGACTTCAGAATCACTCAACATGCACGCATCATTAGTGGGATTAAATGATTCTAAATCATCGCATTTTGTTTTAATCAAGCCGCTTTTACCGTTAATACTACCGGGCAATCTAAAAATTCTGTGTATGTCATTGGTAACTGGACCATCAATATGTACTCCAAATTTTTTAGTAATCTTATTAATTTCATTTCTAAAACCTTCATATCCCCCACTGGTTTCAACTAAATGTTTGAGCTTTAATTCTGATTTTTGATTTATACCCAAATTCGATGCGATTTTTTTTCTCCATCCAGTCATTATACCACCTTTCGGTAACTTTATCATAAACCCATTACGAGATTTACGAACTCCTATACTTTCACACATAAATCCATTTCCAATGATATAATCTGTAACATTGGATCTTGAGTTAGAATCCAAGTTTCTTATATTAGGATCATTTACATGAAAGTGAAATCCTGCATTTCCAGAAAAGAATATCTCTATAAATGTTTCCTTTATTCCGAGATCCGAACACAAAAAATCAAGTAGCTTTGCTGCTTCTTTTTTAATGGCGATGAAGCATTTGTTACATGGTATTGAAGTATCAAGTGTTTTCCCCTTATTGCAATTAATACATACTTTTTGCTCTGAATTTACAAACCCGCACAAATTGCAAATGTAATAGGAATGTTCCTGAAAACATGGGATATTCAGGTCCTTGATGTCAATATCAAAGATGAGGTCGGCACCTTCCCACTGTTTTTCATTAATCGGATTCGATGGTAATCCGTAATAAGCGTTTGAATAATATACGTCCAAGGGAACATTTCTTAGTAATTCTGCAACAAGTTCACCCGTATTTTTAAAAGAAAGATGCCTCACCACCAAAGAATCAAGTTTCCTGTATCCAAATTCTCTTTTTTCTATTGAATATAGATATGGGAAATATTTATTCTCAAAATAGTACTTTCTAAATACCTCTCTAAGAAAATTAATATTTTCATTTGGATTTCCGATTTGATTCAATTATTTAAATTTCCTTCTCCCAAATTGAATGGGATTTATTAGATTTTCACATTCTTTAATTGCAAAACATAAATCTTCGCTTCTTAACTTGTCGCAAGAAGGCACTGAATATTTTATGTGGCTGCCTTTCTTTCCTGCAAGGTGTTCTACCTGATATCTAGTTATTTTCTCATTATAATCAGGAGAATTCTTGAATACTTCGATTACATCTTCCTCTGTTTTACCAATAGCCAGCAAATAAGTTGCTAACATGAATCTAGCAGAATGTGGAAGATTTTCACCCTTGTTTATAATTTCCATAGCATGTTTGATACATGGAGGGTATTCTAGTATCTTGAATTGATTCCTGTAAACATAACGTCCCGAATATTTCTTTCTTAGTTCATCTGCTTTTGATTTTATTAAAATTGGCACTTCAAAGACTTTCATATTTTTTATTCGAGTATAGATCAAATTGCTTAATTCATTACGAATTAACCTTACTGCTTCATCAGTATCAAGATATACATAGCCATCTTTTACCGACCTGTTAATCAATTTCCATTCTTGTTCATTCATCTTAGAAGCCCTATGAAGATAATCAGGAATACTCAACTTGCAGATACTTGTTGTTGAATCGACATCTATATCGATTTTAAATAATTCTTGGAAGATCTTCTGAACAAGTAGTTTCTTTTTTTGCAGAGATCTCTCATTGCTCAAATCTGTTGATAGGAATTTTTCCACTCTCATTGCTTCGAATAGTGAACATTTTCTTGATATTTCTTCCAGCCCAATTGATTTTATGAGTAATAGAGAAACCAAAAATGTCATAATTTCAATTTCATATTCATCCAAATTTGAGTAAATTTTGCCCCTAAGCTCACTGTCCAATTTTTCCACTGCCCTATTGATTATGTGGATCATTTCAGGACGATCAAATTCTTCAAAATCAAACTTTGTTTCTTGGATGTATGCTGAAGCCTCCTGTAAGAACGGGTACTTTGCCAACTCAGATGATCCCAATTTTATTGACAATTTAGATTTGATTTATTAATATAAAATACTGTAATAAAAATAAATACAAATCTTTAATATCCTAGTAACAAACATAGAACAAATTGAACTTTAGGGTTGGATTTCATGTTTCCATAGCAGGAGGAATTCAAAACTCGGTTTCAAGTGCAGTTAATATAGGATGTACAGCGTTTCAGATTTTTACAAGAAATCCAAGAGGCTGGGTAGAAAGGAAACTTGTAGATTTTGAAATTGATTCATTTAAATCCAACCTAAAAAAAAGCGGGATTCAGAATAATTCCATTGCGGTTCACATGCCTTATTTACCTAACTTGTCTGGCCCAGATAGTGAAATATATGAAAAATCGAGAGAATCATTTACAAATGAATTAATAAGATGTTCCCGATTAGGTATTGAATATCTTGTCATACATCTAGGAAGTCACCGTGGAATGGGAAAAGATAACGGTACAAAACAGTTGTTAAAAAGTTGTGAAGAGGCAGTCGATAATTACAAATCGACATTTAAAAAGAAATTGAACGTTACCATTTTATTAGAAAATAGTGCAGGTCAAAAAGATAGCATAGGAAGTACACTTGAAGAATTAGCAGGGATTCTTGAGAAGTTGCCTCGTAATGGATATGGCATGTGTCTTGATACCTGTCATGCATTTGCATCAGGGTATGACTTGAAGACCGCGGATGCATGTAACAAATTTATCGATAAATTTGACAAAATACTTGGACTCGATGTTCTTAAATTTATTCACATGAATGATTCTAAGGGGGATATTGGTTCACATCTGGATCGTCATGAACATATTGGTCTTGGGAAGATTGGTATTGACGGGTTAAAGTCAATACTTAATATGAAATCATTAAAGGATTTACCTGTAATAATGGAGACCCCCATTGACTCCACTCGGGACAATTCTAAAAATCTTCAGGTAGTGCTTCATCTTAGAAAGTAGCTCCATTATTTTACAAGTAATTTCAGTTGAAAATTTTCAAATATCTTTTGGAAAGGAAAATAAATGCATGTTAAATCACAGATTCTAATAGAGAATAGAGAAAAATGAATACCTATGATACTGTTATGAAACTCGCACTTGAAAGAGGTTTTTACTTTCCCAGCTGCGAAATTTATGGAGATGCCCATGCAGGATTCTGGGAATATGGGCCAACAGGTACCAACATGAAAAACAACTTCATTGAACTGTGGAGAAGAGAATTATTGAGACGTGATGACATGATAGAAATTGATGGTTCGCAGATAATGAGCAAAAATGTATTTGTTGCCTCAGGCCATCTTGATAATTTTACAGACCCGATAATAAAATGCAAAAATTGTGGAGCCACATTCAGGGCAGATAAATATATTGCTGAAAAAACCGGCAAAGAAATACCAGAATTACTCTCTGGAAATGAAATTGATAAAATAGTAGAAGAATATAATTTGAGATGTCCTACTTGTAAAGGCAGTTTTTTTGAATCAAGCAGATTCAACATGATGTTTAAAGTTGAAATAGGTCCTTCCAAGGAAGAAGCATATCTGAGACCAGAAACGTGTCAGTCAATTTTTGTAGATTTTCCGAGAATTTTTAAAACAATGAGAGGAAGACTTCCATTGGCAGTCGCACAGGTTGGTAAAAGTTTTAGAAATGAGATCGCACCTCGACAGAGCCTATTGAGGCTGAGAGAATTCTACCAGGCAGAAATTGAGGTGTTTTGCAATCCCAATAGATTAAATGATTTATCAAAATTTGAACAGGTTAAAGATACATTGCTTAAATTATTCATTAAAAATTCATATCACATAATTTGTGCAGGAGATGCAGTACGAGAAGGATATTTGCCAAACAAACTCGTAGCTTACTATCTTTCTCTACTAACTCTGTTTTACAGCAAGACAGGGATAATTATGGAACGTACTAGATTTAGACAATTATCAGATGAAGAAAAAGCATTTTACGCATCGACAGCCTTTGATTTTGAAGTTGAAACTAGCATTGGTTGGGTGGAATTAGTTGCATGCAATTATAGATCAGATTATGATTTAAAAAAACACAGTACGATAAGCAAACAAAATCTTTATGTCATCGACCCATCAGATAATACTAAGGTTCTACCACATCTGTTTGAGTTATCGATGGGAATAGACAGAAGTATTTACTCAATATTAGAACATTCTTATTATGAAGACATTGAAGCAAAGCGTGTAGTATTAAGACTTGTGCCTCCAATAGCTCCTATACTTATTGGAGTTCTTCCACTTGTAACAAAAGATGGTCTACGTGAAAAAGCACAGGACATATATTCAAAATTAAAGTTAGATTATTCTACATTTTATGATGAGTCAGGATCTATTGGTAGGAGATACAGAAGACTCGAAGAAATAGGGGCACCATTTGCCCTCACTATTGACAATCAAACTATGAAAGATGATACGGTTACAATAAGATATAGAGATACAATGTTGCAAGAAAGGGTAAAAGTTTCAGAGGTTTCTAATTTTCTTGATGCAATTATCGAGCTTAAATAATGAAGAATTGTTTGGACAAAATGGCAGCAATTTATTAAATCGTATTATTTTTTGGCTGCTTCAAATACTGGCTTAATTTGCATTTGTCATTGAGCATAAGGCTTTTAGGACGAGAAGATACTAACAATCTAACAAATTAATGATTTTAAAGAATGTCACAGATACTAGGCTTGTATTAGCGATCATTACTCTAGTCGTTATCTCGGGCACAACAATAATAACAACGCAAGTGCTGGGAATGAAATTTGCTGCTACAATGTCAGGTGACCAACTATCGCCTCCGACAGATACAAGTGTAAATGGTAATGCCTCATTTAGAACTACTACTCATGATACTGTGATAAAGTACAAGATAAAGGTAGCAGGATCATCTGATGTAACGAGTGCTGACATTCACATGGGAAAAAAGGGGGAAAATGGCGAGGCGGTAGTTGATCTTTTGAAAGACAGCAAAAAGAATGGAATA
>Ga0184635_10000489_pt1 | contig 10101 bp, 7 predicted proteins | sample PLM3_30_b2_FD_133147 | JGI IMG/M metagenome (GOLD analysis project Ga0184635, IMG submission 133147) | Groundwater sediment microbial communities from an aquifer in East River, Colorado, USA - PLM3_30_b2 | ecosystem: Environmental > Terrestrial > Soil > Riparian zone | place: USA: East River...
AGTCTCTGCCGAACATTGGAGAGTCATGATCGGACTGCGCACGCACTCTCACCCCAATGAATTTCAAGACTCTTCTGGTTGTTTGTTTGGCTGCGCACCAGGCCTTCGAGGCCGCGGCCAGTTCTGTCCTGCTTCCTTCGGCAAAAGACAACACGCTGTACCAGCCTGCCAGCGGAAGCACCACGAACAGCAACGGCGCCGGCGAACACATGTTCGCCGGCAAGACGGATGACGGTTACATCCGGCGCGGAGTGATTGCCTTCAACATCACGAACTTCATTCCGCCTGGCTCGACGATCACCGGCGTGACGCTCACCCTGAACATGTCCCGCACCCGGGATCGGTCGGAGGACATCACCTTGCATCGCATGCTCGCCAGCTGGGGCGAGGGCACGTCCAACGCCGCGCAAGAGGAAGGCCGCGGCGTGCAGGCTGCTCCTGGCGACGCCACGTGGTATCACCGCTTTTACCCGACGAGCTTTTGGGCCACAGCGGGTGGAGACTTCCGCCCCACGGCCAGCGCTACGACCACGGTCAGCGATCGCGAAGGACTCTTCACGTGGTCTTCCACCGGACTGGTGGCCGACGTCCAATTGTGGCTCAACAACCCGGGCACGAACTTCGGCTGGCTGGTTCGGGGCGGCGAAGGGACGGCAAAAACGGCCAGGCGCTTCGACACCCTGGAGGTGACCACGCCCAGCCTGCGCCCGGTGTTCCAGGTAAGCTTCATTTCGTCTGTCGCCCTCGGCGCCTGCTGTGTCCCGGATGGCTCTTGCGTGACCGTCACCTCAAATCAGTGCATGCAGCTCGGTGGCGTCTATCACGGGGACAAGAGTTCCTGCGCGCCGAATCCATGTCCCCCGCCCCTCGGCGCATGCTGTCTGCCGAGCGGTGACTGCACAAATGTCACCGCCCTCCAGTGCGGCGCGCTAGGCGGGACCTACCAGGGCGATGGGACCGTTTGCACGGCGAACCTCTGCCCGGTGGTGCTCACGCCGTTTGTGGACGCGCTGCCGCTGCCGGGACCGCTGCAACCCGTCACGGGGAGTGTCGGCGGAACCGCTTATTACGAGGTCACGATGCGGCAGGTTCAGCAGAAACTGCATCGCGACCTGCCACTCACCACCGTGTGGGCTTACGGCACGGCGTTTCCGGGTCCGGTGATTGAAGCCGGCGTCGGCCAGTCCGTGACTGTCAAATGGATCAACGACCTGCGCGACGGTTCGGGGGCACTGCGGACCAACCATTATCTGGCCGTCGATACCTGCCTGCACGGTCCGGACGCGGAAGGCGCGAAACCGCGCACGGTCGTTCACTTGCACGGAGGCAAGGTGGCCCAAAAGGACGACGGCTACCCGGAAGAGACCTTTTTGCCAGGCCAATCACGGACCAATTTCTATCCCAATAATCAACCGCCGGGGACGATCTGGTTCCATGACCACGCGCTCGGCATCACGCGGCTGAACGTCTACATGGGCCTTGCAGGCCTTTACCTCGTGCGGGATGCGGTCGAGAACTCCCTGGGCCTGCCTTCAGGCCCGAACGAAGTCCCACTTGTCCTTCAGGACAGGAAGTTTCGCGCCGACGGATCGCTCCTCTACCCAGCGATGTGGGACGAACACTTCTTCGGCGATACGCTTATCGTCAATGGCAAGGTCTGGCCGTACCTCATCGTGAAGAAGGGCAAGTATCGCTTCCGTGTCGTCAATGGTTCCACGTCGCGCACGTACTCTCTTGCCCTGTCCTCCGGCGCCATGTTCCACCAAATCGGCACCGACGCAGGCATGTTGCCCGCCGCCGTTCCCCTGAATCAGCTCACCCTCATGCCGGGCGAACGCGCCGATGTCGTGATGGACTTCGCTTCCTACGCCACCGGCACGGAGATCCTCCTGACCAACGGCGCACCAACTCCCTTTCCTGGCACACCGGGAGTGGGAGTGATCCCGAACGTGATGAAGTTCATCGTCACGAATGCTCTTGGCCACACCGCCGCGCTGCCGGCGACGCTCCGCCCGGTGGAAGCTCTCCAGGAAAGCAACGCGGTGCAGCATCGGGATTTCGTGTTGCGCAAAGGCTCCGATCCATGCACGGGCTCGAAGTGGCTAATCAACGATCTGCTTTGGGACGACATTACGGAGTTCCCCGTTTTGGGAACGACCGAGGTGTGGAGTTTCATCAATCGCTCCGGTCTGGCGCACCCGATGCACCTGCATCTCGTCCTGATGCAAATTCTCGACCGACAGCCGTTCATCGTCACCAACGAAATGATTGTGACCACGGGCCCGCGTGTGCCGCCGCCAGCCAATGAGGCCGGTTGGAAGGACACCGTGCGCGCCAACCCAGCCGAGATCACACGGGTCATTGCCCGCTTCGATGGATTCCCCGGGCGCTATCCTTACCACTGCCACATCATTGAACACGAAGACCACGAGATGATGCGACAGTTCGAGGTTGTGCCACCGCCGATGTTCGCTGGGATCCAACGACTGGGCGGGGACATCCAGCTCAACTTCAGACCCACTCCAAACAGGTTTCACTTCGTCCAACGGGGGGACGGCCTGTTCAATGGTTCTTGGATGAACTTCACCAACAATATCCTCGGCAGTGGCACCAACGCCACCGTGACGGACCCTGGCGCCGCCTCGCAACCCACGCGATTCTATCGAATCGGCCTTTCGCCGTAGGCCAAGCATGAAAGCCGCAGGCAGCTTAGATACCGGTATGTGCAACTCGAAAGCCTGAAAAAGCCCGCGACGGCCTTCGCGCCGAGCACGACTACCAGATCAAAAATCCGCCACCTGCACGAGAAACTCGACCACCTGCTCAAGCAGCAATGGGTGCGACTGCTGGAAGCTGATGGAAGAACTTGCGGCGCGCAGGCGATGAACCCGTGGTGGGCTCGCTTCGCGGTTCAGCAGGCTGCGCTTACTTTCTGGCTCGAGTCATCAGGTCCTTGAAGAAATCCACGACCGTGTGGTGGGCCAAGTCCTTGAACTCGCCTGCATCGAAGTACGAGCCGCCGCACACGGTGCAATGCTCGAACCAGATGTGCGGCTGTTCGAGATCCACCATACGAATCATCAGGCTGCTGCAGCGCGGGCAATTGATGCGGTCCACGCGGTTGAACTCCTGCCCCGTTTTCGGATCGCCAACATCGATCACGTCGGCGCCCTTCATCTTCCGCAACCGCTCCTCTTCCAACTCATCGAAAAACAGACCGTGACAGTCGGTGCAACGGTCCACTTCGATGCCGCCGAACGTCACTTTCACCATCGGAGAGATGCATTTGGGACAAATCATAGTCTGGTCGGGTTGTGGGTGATTGGGTCAGCGATGGCAGTGTTTTCCGAACACTTGGTTGGTCATTTGGAATTCTTTCGTACTGAGACGCGTCGGCCCGGCGGCGAAAGCACCTGCGAGAGCGATTCATCATTCGGCGGGGCGGGAGCCTGCTCCGCGGCTTCTTCTGACTCCCCTTCAGGGGCGAGCATGATTTGCTCATTGCCACGCATGCTAGCCGCCTTGTTCGAGCGCGCCCGAGACACAACGTCCATCTTCTCCAATCGCTCCTGGACCTCGCGCGTGAACCGTGTCCAGGGAACCGCCCTCAGTCGCGCGGCGAGGATCGTCTGTCCTGTCTCCTCGCAGGTGCCGTAAGTGCCCTTCACGATTCGTTGAAGTGCTCCGTTCACTTCGTAGAGGGCGTCCTGCTCGGCGGACAGTTGTGTCAACGCGAGGTCGTGGTCGAACTCGTCGGTGGCGCTGTCCGCCTCGTCCATGCTATGAGGTTCGACCGGTTGCGCAGACGCGCGTAACAACTCACGTCGCTCCCGCATCAACCGGCTTTGCAAGGCAAGCAGCACGCGGTGATGCCAACGCCATTTCGCAGGAATTCGCCTTGCGGGAACGGTCGCGGCGGGAGCGCGGCCAAGAATGTTCGCCACCTCCTCGGTCGCGGAGTTTGTGCCATCCGGCTTGCCGACGGTCCGTTTGATCAGTGACACGTGCTTCTGCACCCTGCACCGCGCCTGGCTCTCTTTATTCTTCATAATAGAACACTTACAAGCACAGTCGTCTCCCGCTGCGCAGGATTTGCCGAAGGTTGACCGCCCTTTGGCGCCAAAATGGGGGCCAGCAGGGGGCGCGGCTTCGCCTCATTAACCGCCCGTCTTGCTCGACGTTTTGGCGAAGAAGGGCTCAATGACGTGTTCCAGGAGGGCACGCAGCCAGCTAATGCCAGCGTGAACAACAAGAGGACTTTGGTTTTCATAATTGTGTAAGTGTTATGATTGGAGTGATTCCATCCGAGCCGTGTAATTGCCAAAGCGCGCCGCGCTGTTGCAGCGTGCGCGGTGTAGGAGCTTCTGCTGCGCGGCAGGGACGTTCGCCGGGACGCCAGCCCATGCCTTCAAAGCCGGGGCTTGCAAGGCGCGTCCGAACGAGAAGCTCAGTTCCCACGGCGCGGCACTGGCCTGGTTCATCGCGTTGAGATGCTCGGTGGCGCGCACGTCGCTCTGGCCGCCGGAGAGAAACACCAGGCCGGGCACTGCCGCAGGAACTGTGCGCCTCATGCAACTCAATGTGGCCTCGGCTGCTTCGGAAACACTGGCCTGCTGTGGACACTCTTTGCCCGAGAGCACCATGTTCGGTTTCAGCAGCATCGCCTCCAGACGGACGCGGTGTTCGGCCAACGCATCGAAGACGATTCGCAGCATGCGCTGCGTGACTTCGGCGTGCCGTCCGATGTCGTGGTCGCCGTCCATCAACACCTCCGGTTCGACGATGGGCACAAGCCCCGCCTCCTGACTCAACGCGGCGAAACGAGCCAGGGCCTGGGCGTTCGCGCGCAAGCAGGTGTCGGTCGGAAAGTTCGACTCAATGGCGATGACCGCGCGCCACTTGGTGAAACGAGCTCCGAGCTCGCGGTATTCCGCAAGCCGCTCGCGCAACCCATCGAGGCCCTCAGTGATTCGCTCGCCCGCAAAGCCGGCCAGCGCCTTCGCGCCTTTGTCTACTTTGATGCCGGGAATGATCCCCTGACGTTGGAGCACATCGACCAACGGGCTCGCGTCGGCGGCTTTCTGACGGATCGTTTCGTCGAACAGAATTACGCCGCTGATGAATTCGCCCAGCCCGGGCGTGGTGAAGAGCAGTTCACGATAAACGCGCCAGTTTTCCTCGGTGCATGCTGCGCCGACGCTGTTGAAACGCTTCTCGATCGTGCCGGTGCTTTCGTCCGCCGCAAGAATGCCTTTCCCGCGCGCGACGAGCGCCCGGGCCGTTGCTCCCATTTGGATGTCGAACATAAATGCCTTGCTCACGTTTAGGTATTACGGGGCACTTTGAGGCGTGCCAGGCTCTGGAGCGCCTGCGTTACGGTCTGGTCGAGCGGACCAGTGGTGCGAACCTTCACACAACGTCCGGCGGCCAACTCGATGGGCGGTTCGTAGAGGCGGGTGAGCATGTCGAAGTCTTCGAGGCGCGCGTCGGAGACTTCGTCGGGTTTAGTCTGGCGCGCGCGGAGACGCTGTTTCACTGCAGCGTTGCTCGCTTGAGCTTCGAGGAGGCACGATGTCATGTTTTCATATCGAATCCTTTCTGTTCGCTTATTTGAAGAAAGTCGACCCTTACCACGGGCCTCTGCTTCCCAACATTTGCCATTATTTCACCCAACCTTGGGCCGCCCATGAGGCACAGGTCTTCCGATACTGTGCTCGCTCCGTCCGATTCTATTTCTCCGATTTGGCACTGCGAACCTGGCGAGGCAGGATTGTCCGGGTCGAAGCGAAGTTCGAAATCCCCGTAGCCAGTGTTGAGTATATCGATTCCGGGTAAGGCGTCGCTGTTTCGTTTCGTTCCATAAGTGTGTTTACGATGTTAACGGCTGGGAAAATGCAACGATGCACGGATCATTCCATACGCACAAGCCTGTCCACTTCAACGTGAGAAGTCCGCGAAGAGCATGGACCTGATGAGCACGGAAGTTCGCGGACGAAGAGCGCTGGAGGAAGCGCAGCAACTCAAGGCGAGCGATGGCCTTGCGACCGCGCCTTCGGCGCGAAGCGCATTAACCTGACGCGCTCGGCTGCATTCTCGGCTCCTTCATTTGAATCTGTGTGGTAGGATGTGTGGTAAATTGTTCGCCCTTTTTCAGGAAGTTCGCCATGTTTCACAAAACTGCCTGCGAAGGTCTAAAGTGCGAAATGCCCAACAAAAACGGCCCTGAAACATTTGTTTCAGGGCCGCAGAGTGGTTGCGGGGGTGAGATTTGAACTCACGACCTTCAGGTTATGAGCCTGACGAGCTACCGGGCTGCTCCACCCCGCGATCCGAAAAACCGCTTTGGCTGTTTACAGAGGGTTGCGGCCTCTGTCCCGTCCGGTCAAGGGGGCGTCAATCTAGGGATCGACCCCGGGCAGCGCAAGCCCTTTTCTTATAGCGAGAACTCGCAGGGCGCAATTTGACACACGCACCATCGGCTGGAGCGCGGCTGTTTCCGAAGGACCAGCCGCAGGGCGCCGCAAACCCAGCCCTGGCAGGATTTTGCCAATGCGTTACGCCTTTCCATCCGCTGCGGCTGGGCTTCGCCACAGCCGCGTTCCGGTGCGTGTGCCAAGTTGCGCCCGAGCTCGCACTCAGGATTTCGCCTGCATCTCGTCGCGCACGCGTTCCAGCAGCCGTTTCGTAGCGCGAATGCCGTCGGGCTCGCTAATCTTGTCGCCTTCGTATTCGATGCCAAGATGGCCGTGGTAACCGGCGTCGAGGACGATTTTCAGCATCCGGCGGTAGTCGGTGTGGGTTTCGTTGCCGGCGGCGTCGAAGTCGTGGGACTTCGCGCTCACGGCCTTGGCGAAGGGCATCATTTCGGCGACGCCCTGGTAGCGGTCGTATTCCTTCCCGCCGCCAAGTTCGAAATTGCCGAAGTCCGGCAACGTGCCGCAATTCGGCAGGTTCACCTTGCGCATGACACCGGCGAGCCATGCACCGTTGGAGGAGAGGCCGCCGTGGTTTTCCACGATGACGTTCAGGCCGAGCTTCGCGCCAAAGCCGCTCAGGCGACGAAGGCCGTCCGAGGCGCGCTCCTGTTGTTCCTCGAAGGAGCCCGCGGCGCGAGTCTCAGCGTTCACGCGGATGGAGTGGCAGCCGAAGAACTTCGCGGCTTCCGCCCACTTGTAATGGTTCTCGACGGCCTGCTTGCGTTTGGCTTCGTCTGGATCGCCCAGCGCGCCTTCGTCGTCGCACATGATGAGCAGGACGCGCACGCCCTCGCCGTCGGCGCGCTTCTTGAACTCGGCGAGGTAGGCGAGGTCCTTCGCCTTGTCCATGAAGAACTGGTTGACGAGTTCGATGGCATCGATCCCGTATTCCTGTCGCGCCGTCTTCGGGAAGTCGAGGTGGTCGAGTTTCTTGCCGAACAGGGCCTTGTTCAGCGACCATTCGGCGAGGGAGAGCTTGAAAAGGGGCTTCTTCGAAGAGTTCACGGTCGAACAGCCCTGCAACGCGAGCGCGCCGACGCCTAGTGCGGCTTGGGCCAGAAACGCGCGACGGTCAAGTTTAGTGCTCATGGGCATGACAGTGGATTCAATGAGCCGGGGCCGTGGCGCCAACCAGGGTCGGCTGTTCCTTCTTCGGCGGGTGGAAGAACAGTGCGAGCGCGATTGCAGCGGCGGACGCCGTGGCCAGCGGCACCAGGAACAGGCCTCGGAAGTCGGTCACGCCGCCTGCTGAAAAGGTCTTTTGGATCAGAATCGGACAGATCGAATTGGCCGCCAGTGCGCCGATCCCAAGGATCATCACATTGAACAACCCCTGCGCGCTGGCGCGAACGTCTTTCGGAAAATGCTCGTCGACGAAGATGTAGACTGTGGCAAAGAAGAACGCGTAGCAGATGCCATGGAGGACCTGGACGACGATGATGGCCGATTGATTGGGAACGAAGGCATAGACGGCAAACCGCGCGGCATGGCCCAGGATGCCCACAATCATAGTCGCCCGCCAGCCCAGTCTCTTGAGCGTGGCGCCGAGAATGAACATCGTCAGGATTTCAGCGACCTGGCCGATGCTCATGACCGGCATCGTCCAGTTGCCCGCGATTCCGACCGCGGGGCTCTTGAGAAAAGTTTCAGTCCAATTGAAATAACAATTGTGAACGAAGGAATCCACGAGCGTGACGAGCCAAAGCACCAGCACGAACGGATGTTTCAGAAGCTTCAGTGCTTCGAGCCAGGCCAGGCTTTCAGCGCCGCCTACTCCCGCCTTCCTGGGCGGCGTGTGCGGCAGCGTCAGGCTGAACGCCGCCAGGGCCAGCGACACAATGCCTGCCACAATGTACGTCCAGCGCGTGCCGTCCAACAGCGCGTCGCCGGTGAGCCCGGAGCCCAATGCAGTCCCCAGCCAGTTGATGATCCCTTGCGGATTTGCCGCCCGAACCTTGTCCCAGTCCACCAGAATGAACGCGAATGGCCACGCCGCGAGGATCCAGCCGATCGTGCCGCCCATGCGGACGATGCCGAATTCCTTTTGCGCATCCTTCATCTGCGCGAAGGCGATGGAGTTGGTGATCGAGATCGTGGGCACGTAGAGAAGGCAGTGGACGAACATGAGCCAGAAGAACGGCCAGAATGATTTGGTGAAACCCAATCCCAGAATGGCCAGCCCGCCGACGAGGTGACTGAATGCCAGAAACTTCTCCGCTGCGAAGGATCGATCGGCAAACTGGTTGCTGAAAAACATCCCGATAATCGCCGCAACGGGAAAAGCGTTTAAGATCAGCGGTTGCTGCCACTCCGGGTTGAAACCCAGGCTGGGCAGGTAGCCGAAGATCTTGGGCAGCCACGCCCCCCAGATGAAAAACTCCAGCACCATCATGACGAAGAGTTTGACGCGAATGGATGAATTCATAGCAGTGATGTGCGGGGAAAGTAGGGGAAAGCCCGGCGCAGTGGCAAGCGCGGAGGCGGCTCCCGGTTCTCGAACCGCGAAGAACGCAGAAGTCGCAAAGAAACACGACGTACTTTCGAGATTCTCTGCGTGCCTTGAGTTCTTTTGCGGTTAAAATCTAGTTTTTTTGAAGATTTTCGCTCGTTTCGCTCGTTTCGCTCGTTTGGCGCTAACACTTCCGCGCTCGGTCTGCTATTCCCGGTCCTGTGCGAGACAGTAGTCAGCACTCGCGGCAGGGCTTGGGACGGATTGCCAGTTCCGAGTTTCGAGTTTCGAGTTTCGAGTTTTCGGCCCAGTCGAAACGCGAGAATCGGAACCTGGAACCGCTTCGGCGCGGTGGTTTGCACAGTTGTGTTGAACTTGCACGGAATAAGCGGCCGCGACCGGAGTGGCACGACCTAAGCCGAATGTCTCATGCTCCTACGTCTCGTCAGAGCGACGCATTTCACCGGGCTGAAAGCGGCGGCGCTCTGACGAGACGCCGCTACGGGGCGATGGTAGGCCACGCTCAAGTCTGGTTAGGCCTGGTCGAACCTAGTCAAACCCAGTCAAACCTAAGCAAAGCTTTCGAAGTGTAAATAGCATAAATACAAAGACTTACAAACCTGTTTATCGCCCTGAACCTTGGTATGGAATCCTGGAGTCCGAGCCCGCGGGTCACCGACCACCTCGTCCTTCCTCGTACGAGGCGAAGTTGCGCGACTCGTAAACTTCAATGACCGTTCCCGGCCGGCGGACGATATGCGCGGCGACTTGCGGAGTCTGTTCAATGAGCTTCAGCCCCTTGGCCGGCCCGAGGACGCTGACCGCCGTCGCCAGGCTGTCGGCCGTCGTGCAATCGGGCGCGATCACAGTGACGAGCGAGTGATCGGTCAGGCCCATGCCAGTCCGTGGATCGACGATGTGCGAGTAGCGAACACCGTCGATCTCGACGTGCTGAAAGACGTCGCCGGACGTGGCCAGCGCGCGGTTGCGGAGAATCACGAAACGGGCCGGAGGCGCGTTGGTCACATCGAGCGCGGCGACTTCGATGCGCCAGCCGGGCGTGCCAGGCGGAGCGTCGCCCACCGCCATGTCACCGCCCCCTGCCACCAGGGCGCGAGTGACGCCGCGGGCGCGGAGCACCTTGAGCGCCTCATCCACGGCGTAGCCTTTCGCGAT
>Ga0184635_10000490_pt1 | contig 10098 bp, 10 predicted proteins | sample PLM3_30_b2_FD_133147 | JGI IMG/M metagenome (GOLD analysis project Ga0184635, IMG submission 133147) | Groundwater sediment microbial communities from an aquifer in East River, Colorado, USA - PLM3_30_b2 | ecosystem: Environmental > Terrestrial > Soil > Riparian zone | place: USA: East River...
CACATAAAATATACCAAAACTAACCACATAAGGATAAAATGTTATGTAAGTTGATAAAAAAAGATTCCATAAGGTCGCTCAGAAGAATCAGGATAACTGAATAAAAAATAATGAATAGAGATAATAAATATTTTAAATAAATTTTTTATGATCTCAAAATAATTCTTGCGATTTTCATCTTGCCACTAGGTTATGTATGTGTCCTGTGTGTATTGTCACTCTATGCTCACATTCTGTTCCTTCAGGTGGATTTAATTCGTCGGCAGATACACAAGCAAAAAACATATCTCCTATTTGTATGGGCCCAATCTCAGGTTCCTTGTCAAAAACTAAAGGAACGATTATTGTATTATGATCGGATTGTTTGAGCAATTTTTGTGCATCTATTGTCCGGGATTCAAATTCTCCTCTAATCATAGTAACGACTTTGAGATCTTTTACGTCCTTTCTATCCGAAAGTGGTATTGAGACCCTAATAGTTGGATCCTTTATAACGCCACCACTTACAGTTTGGAACGAACCAGTGGATAAGGTTCCCGAATGCCCAGAACCCAGGTCTACTGTGTTTTTTCCACCGGTATTATCAATATTTCCCTCCACGCAGGAATACGATTTCATTGCATTTGTTACCTCATTAATGTCATAGGCACATGCAAAAAACTCATCACGCTTGCCAACACTAACAATGTCGTTCTTCTGATTAAATGGAAATGAAACGGTAGTGCTTTTTGATTTTAGGTCCTCGCCTTGTACTATTTTGGTTTTGTTGTCGCCATTCGCAGAGGCTACAACCTTCAGTTTATCAGCTCCACTAAATTTTTCTAGATTTATTTTAGCCTCAATAGTAAATTCATCCGCGGCCGCTACCTGATTGGCTGAGTTCAAAATTGAAAACGATAAAATCATAAAGCCTACCACCAGGAACGCCAATGAAAAAAATAGGGCTTTGTTATTGATTCGCAATTTATACATTGTTTTTGTTTGAATACAATGCCAATATTTAATGGTAGTTATTTGCCTTTTACTGGTGAAAAGCTTGCACAAGATCAAAAAACTAGTATTCCCAGAGTGGTATGTCAACTCTTAAAATGAGGTAGTTCTGTTACTGATTGTGTAGAACTAAAATAGTATCATTGTTATAATAACCTTGCAAGAAGAGCAAAGTTATTAAAATCCATTATGTTAAGTTACCTTCAGTTTAGCAAATCTGAAATTTTTTTCCAATTTTTGTAGAAATTTTTACTGCAATATCACTAACGATATGTTTTATAAAGTATAAACACAAGCATATGATAGTATTATTTATGTCTCAAATTAAATACAAAAAATTATCAGGAAATGAATTAGATGAGACTATTAGGGAGATGGATGGGTGGAACTTGAAAGATGGAAAATTGCAAAAGTCATTTAAATTTTCAAATTTCATTGAAGCATTTACATTCATGACAAGGATTGCCCTCGAAGCCGAGAAAATTAACCATCATCCGGATTGGTCAAATGTCTATAATAGTGTTACAATTAACCTGAGCACACATGATGTAGGTGGAATTACGGACTACGATATCAAGCTCGCAAAGATAATAGACAACACTAATCAAGAATAGGATAGCAAGAATTACAAAATTGAATGAAGACTATTACCTTTCGTTAGAGTTATATGAAATATTCCGTGCACATGCACGAAAATAGATCCATTCAGAAAGTAACTTGTCAAATTTACCGGGACATCTTTTCAATAAGGGATCTTTGCTAATCTTTTGTTGGTTTCCTCTTTTCATTTATCTTTTTTTATTACCCATCTTGTCCACCATCTCTTCATCACAGGTTGATACACAAAATCAGTCCGCTTTAGATTCAGAAAAAGTGATAAAAGGTTTTCTTTCAGATGCGAACAAGTCATTAACCGACGGTAACATGACTAAAACCCTTAATGATCTACTTATGGTTCAGAGGTTATTGGGTCAAATTGACGATAACTCCTCATCAATCGAGCAGTCAAAGTTGCTCATACGTGATACAATGCAGGCAATAATAAATGGGAATTCAAATTTGGCTTCAACTAATTTAGGTTTAATAACTCAACAATTAGTTTCTCAGACACAATATAATCAGATTTCCAACGCCTCTAACATTCCTCCGGAGAACGCAATCCCTTCAGTTCAATCACCGTTACCAGATAACAAGACTTTTCAAACAGTAGACGATGCAGGTGGTTCAAATTTTCTCGTTTATGATAATCCTGTTTATGGTGTAAAAATGCTATATCCTAAAAGCTGGTCAGAAAGAAATTTTGGCTATCATGAAACAACTAATAATACCATAGTGGGATTTTTTTCACCCTCAAAGACAGGTTTACCCCTTGAGAATATATCAGGAGTAATAGGTCAATTTGTTCCGTATTTGGATATCTTTGTTTTTGATGCCAAAAATATGTCATTAGCCAAAATAGTTGGGGACCGTCTAGACAGAATTAGAAATTATGATTATTTTGTAATCGATGAATCAAAGGAGTTAGTCTTAAAAGGAGGCGCATTGGCACATATTCTAGTTTACTCTACGACCATAGGAGGACATGAACTTTTCAAAAAGTTACAGGTCTATACCGTTTTAAATAACAAAGTCTATTTAATTACATTTACATCTCAGGAAGATCTGTTCATCAATTATTTACCAATAGTTCAGAAGATGATTGATTCTTTTGAATTACGGGTCAATGATTGAATAGAAAAGTTTTCGTTCTTTTATAGCGAACCATATAGTTGCTAATCGCCGTTTAAGGACGTATCATCAATATGACTTGAAAAATTCCTGCCATTGTTACTAATTATCTTGCATTTTCCTGAGATTACATCTCCGTTATCTGGGTTGTAGTCCAACACTATACTGTTACTACTACATTCGTAGCTATTGGCCCCAGATCCGCCATCCATAATTGTGGATCCGTTTCCAGCGATAAGCTCATCGTTACCCTTGTCTCCAATTAAAAGACTATTTCCTTTCATGCCAAAAAGTATGTCGTCTCCAATACCTCCGTCAACAATATTGCTTCCATCACCTGGAATTATAATATCATCGTTACCTTCGCCATATAGTCTGTTATCTCCAACACCACCATAAATTATATCATTACCATTTCCGGCAAACACCTTATCAATTCCGTCAAGTGAATAAATGATCTCGTTTTCACTATCTCCCACAATATTGTCATCACAGTGGCTTCCAATTATAAGTTGTCCGCTCTTCGTAATACCGGACTTGCCCCCTGTTAGTGTGCTCACAATACATTCAGTGTCTGAAATTTTATCTAGTGGCTTTGAATCAAAAATGCCCGCAAGGAATTTTCTTATCCCTTCCGTAATATCGCCCAATCCTCCAAAATTCACGCCGTCCAATTGCGCCAATACCTGGTATTCGGATAACAATAATAGCATTGAAACTGGCAGTCCAATAATGAGAAGCTTCATCATGATGCCAGACATTATCTGACAGCATTCTTTTAGAATCTTATTAATTTGTCTGTTAGGGTCCCTTACTACAAATATTCTTCAACACGATATTTTAACTCAACTTTGCTTTTCATACCTAAAGAAAGAAAAATAGGAATGCCAGGTTTCAAACCAAATCAGATCGGGTGGAATGCAGAACATAATCGAATTTCTTGTTTAAATTGATGGTTTGGTTTGGGATCTTAAACAACAACATTGTTGCGATAACAACTACAATTACTAAAATTGCTAATATGAAACATTAATTAGAATTCTTTCTGTTATTTAGAAACACTTCTTGCATTAACCAATCGCAAAATTTTTTTAGATTTTCATCTATTGTACACCAAAGAAGCATCGATCCCGGCAAAATTTCTATCCTCCCTTCACCAATTAATATCTTTAAGCCTTCTTTTCCCTCATACATATAGGCATCTTGTGGTGTAACATCCCCTAAAAATTCTATAGCCTTTTGTTTGATAATTTGTCGAGGTATAGGAAAACTCTTTCGGAACTTGTCTACCACTAAGCCCAAATTTTCTGTACCATAATTTTCTACATCGTAAATTTTTTTTGGATCTGGAAAATGTAAGTTCAAAGTTACATTAAATCTTGATCCGGTGAATTCTGACAATTGATTTACTAATTGATATGCACTACTTGGATTCTTTTTTAACGATTCATGAATTTCTTTATTATGATACTTGAGATTAAATAAGAGCTCTGAATACAAGTCAGAAAAACTCATTTATTAATTAAAAACGTGAAACTTCATATATTATTGTACTGTATTAATCATGCAGAACCAGTTAAAACATCACGGTTGAATTTCAATTTGAAAACTCCTTTAAACAAGTGGTCCTCAATATTTAGGTTCCATCATATACCTGCAATTAGCCAAGTCATTGAATAACTCAAGATGCCCTCTACACATGTAAAAATAAGCAAGCATTGTTATATCTGATATGTTATAACTATACTATGACAAAAGCAATAAAACCACCGGGCGTACCAGGTGAATTTAAATGTCGAACATGTGAGATTTCATGGTCAAGTTATATGGAAAATAATGTTCCATGCATAGATAAAACAATAAGGTACGGATTACACAACTTCGATTTTGCTAACCCTATTCTCGGAACTAAAATAGGGAATTAAATTTTTATTTTATCTTTAATATCATATCTACAAGAAACTATAACTAGATACACTATCCATTCCAAATATTTGTTTTACTACTCAATTTATCAGCCTTGAGCATTGTCTCTTTTGTAAAGTTAATTTAATTCTGCATATTGCTAGAAAACGCTCTATTATATTGTATATGCTAAACAAGCCTTAAATTTTAATTAGTAATATTATAAAATTATCTTATGTTCGCAACCGATTCTAGTTCTGAACGTGCTACAAGTATTGAAGATTATCAAAATACGTGTATTGAGTTTATAAACGATATAAGTAGGGACTATAAAGAATGGGTTGATAGATACCAACTTAGCGATGAAGAATCTTCCAGAAGAAAAGATTCTATTGACAATGTTGTTAGAACCACCAATAATTGGATAGGAAATTTTTGTAATACAATAAAGAAGGTTGACATAGTTATGAATGACGGAGTAAATAAAATGGCAGAAAACACTGCGAGCTACCCCTTTCATTTTGAAGTTTCTATTAATACCATGAAAAGATATGCAAAACATCTTAGAGGGACAATCCCTCTACGAGTACACGCTATACCACAAGAAGGACGAATGGTTAGGTTAGGAAAATACAGTAAAAAAGAGTTGTTTCTCATATCATCAAGTTCCCCTGTCTCATATACGGTAAGTGATGAAAGCATGAATACTGTTGATATCTTGGATGATTATATAACGCTTGATGCATCAAGATGTGATAAAGGCAGTATTATTTCTATAACAATTATTGTAGAAGAATTAAATGATACCTACGTATCTGAAAGCAGAGGATATTCGACTGTAATCATCATCGTTTGAGTTACCAATGAAAGAGAAAAACTTGACACATGTATAAATGACATAACGTACAATAATTTAACACTGTCATTGTTTGAGCTAACTTAGAGTGATGAAACACCGATGAATTTTTGGATGATTTTTTGTAATTTTTATAAAAAATAATGCATCTAAAATAAAGAAACAGTTAAAATAAGTAATATTTTTTTCATCACTAGATGTGATGCGACGGTCGTCCAGTTTGGTCTAGGACATCAGATTGCCAATCTGGTAACCCGGGTTCAAATCCCGGCCGTCGCAAATAATTTTTGCCTACCTTTTGTCATTATGCTTTGCTTTATTTATTATCTCCACCATTTGATTATACGCACTTTCAGCACTGTCTTTTCTAGGAAGCTGAATTACAAGCAAATTCACTTGAGAAATAGTCTCAGAATTTGACGGTGCAATGGCAATTAATCCAGTCTTTGCTAATGCTTCAAAGAATTGAGGCATATCATTAGCATAAAAAAGATAATTTTCATCAAAACCGTAATCAAGGTAAGTCATAAGTATATCTACAAAAACGTGTCTGGAATCGTGAAATAAATCTAATAGTACATCCACAGCTAGTTTTTTACCAGCGACTTGTCTAATTATATCATTATATCTATTTGAATTGATATAAATACATGGGATTGAATTGCCATTGTAATCAATTAATGATGCATCATATCTGTGCAAGTTCTTTTTAAAATCATCGAAGGTATTGAAAAATCTCTTAGGCATATTGTAGAAATGGTTAGTACCTAGCCAAGTAATTTATTCATTCATCATTATTGGAGTCACTTATTCTATAAAGACCTATTTCATAATCCGAGTTAAACAGAAAAAATGTGGTCAGTTACCCTAGTACTTTCATCATCTAAGTAATCAGCAAAGAGTAATCTTCATCCCTTTCCTATTATCGAAAAATAAACTAATAACATTATCTTTAATCTAAAATTCTTGATAATAGGTAATCAGTTCTATCACACCATAATTTAAATAAAAAAAATTTGATAATTTTTCATGTCATCAGAAGAATTAGTTTTAGAGAAAATACTCTCCACTGGTTCATACGGGATAAAAAAATCTGATTTAAAAAAAGAATTTACTTCTTTTGATCTCGATCAGACCCTAGAGAATCTAGTTAATAATGGAAAAGTATGTGTGGATAAAAAGGGATCGGCATATTATTGTTGGACATCGGAGCTATACCTCAAGCATCTTAATAATGTAAATCCGAAATTTAGAATTTTAGTTGAACGTATTAAATTAATTGAAAGAAAACTAGATAATCATTCAAATACTGTTAGAGACGCAATTAACAATTTAATTGACCTTTTAAAGGCGGACAATCCTGGATCTCAAAATGGTCTAGTCAATTTAGATAATTTCAAAATCGAGTTTGATACCGTTCTCTCAAGATCAAATAGCTCAATAGGTTGGATTGAGCTCGGCCAAGTTAGGAGTGAGTTAAGTGAAAAATTTGAATTGAGTAAGAGCGACTTTTATGAACTTGTTGAGCAGCTAGTTAATGCTTATCATAATGAATACGAGCTATCCACTGGAGGAAATGAAGGCGTAATCCTTAGAGGGTTACTTCATGGTTATGTGAGAGGGATATGAGAATGTATCCTTATGGTCTCAAAATAAATCCATATCCAAGTAGTCCGACCCCTTCGTATGCCGATAGTCAAATCCTTGGAGGAAAAACACACAAGGATGCAAGGCAGGCCATTCTTACTTGCATTTCTGATCTATATTCAAAACTCGATAGTCGAAGACCAACAGATAGTGACTTTAGATTGATTACCATGATTCAAGACGTCGGTTCAGGCAAGACCCACCTTGCATATCACGTTAAAGAATTACCAGAGCTGGTAGAAAATACCATAACCTCATACGTTGATTTGTCTCAAGTTTCGCCGAGGGATATCCATAACATTTATGATTCAATACTCGGGGGATTTAGCCGTGATGATATTGAAAGTTTAAGAAGGAATATACTTTATTTTTTATGCAATAAGGCTGAAGACAACAGCAAATATGTGAAAAAGGCCTTCAACTATGGATTTCTAGATAATCTGAGTGGAAACAAGAATCTCAAACACAGAGCAGAGGAGATTTTGAAAGGTAAACAGAAATTAAATTTTCAATATGTACCTGAAATTCTCAACTCTGACTTTTCTGAAATACAAATCGAAATTATTAGATCTCTAATAGAAGACAAATTAAGAACTGATGTCTCAAAAATTAGATCTCTTGAGGGTGTGATAAATAGTTTAAGTGCGATCGCCGATATGAATCTAAAACTATTGAATAAATTAACTATATTTCAATTTGATGAGTTTGATTCAAAAAAAGAATCGTTAGATTTTGTTAAAGCAATAATTAATGCTCACATACCGTCGTCTATACTAATGTTGATACTCACTCCTTCCTCATATGATGAAATTAAAAAAGAGAATCCATCAGTATTTGATCGACTAGAGAAAGCAAATTATAAAATTGATCTGGCTGGTTCCAACACTCTATTCGAACTTAATGACATTATCTTTGAATATATAAGAAATTACGATGAGAATAAACTTTTTACTTATACTCAGGAAAGTGACCTTTTAACAAAAATTAAATTAGTATATGATGGATTTCCAGACTTTAGAAATGTACGATCAATGTTAAACATTTTCTATCATGCAACTGAAGAAGCGTCAAAACGGGACTCCTTTATGATAGACGAATCAATAATTGACGATACCATAAAAAATATCTATCCTGGATCTAAAATAAGGGGAAGTTTAATGAATGTACCTTTATCAGATTTTATCCAGATCAAGAAAGGTGTTAGCAATATGGAAACAGTTGAATCTGACATACGCGAAGCCATACGCAATCTTTTGACACTCACTAACTATGAAGGATATGTAAATGAATTGAATTTTGATAATGTAATTGGGGATGGAATCGATATCATCTACAACGATAATTACGGATCAAAGATTGCTGTGTCAGTTGTTGTTAATGATGAGCCTTCAAAAACTCAAGCTCAAATTTCTAACGCTACAAAATCACTCAATATTGTAGACAAACTTGTAGTACTTACGGGCAACACCAATCGTATATTTGGCGGGAGTACTAGAAATGGGAACAATGCTACAACCATAGTTAATATGGACAATGCGAAAATGATAGATTTAATATACTTTAATAACAAGTATAAAAAACAGGAAATATTGAATGACGATCTAGAAAGAGCCATCACTCTCGCACGCTCAATAAAATTATGTTAAATCCTTATTTTGTGATCCATCAGTACAGAACTAATCTCATCATGGTAGTGCTTCAATCTGTTATATTGGGTTCGCAAAACTGACATCAGATTTATAGTTATTAAATATTTACTTGGTTCAAGGGTTGATTGTAAAATTTCTCTATACTACTAAAAAAGATTGATGTTCAGTTTTGTCTACATTCACATTATTCTATTTCACATGTATATTTACGCTGAGCTGCATACTGTGAAAATTTTACAACGTATTTCATTCCAATATCTTTATTATATCTAATATCGATTTGGTAATTGACGTTGAAGATCAGTCGAAATTTTACCACTTTAATCACTCTTTCAATCTTAGGGTTTCTGATGGCATTTTTATCGATTCTTTCATACGAACATAACTTTCTTTCAGGCTTGACTACAAAATCAGCAGAAAGCAAAAGACATGACGATAAGGTAATAATTTTCATTTTTTCCGATGGCCTCAAGACTCAATTCACGAATGCAAAGCCAATTCTTGACAAATATGGATTTAAGGCTACTTTTGATGTGATATGTAACTCTGTAGGTAAGAAAACTGGATACATGAATTGGAAGGAGATAAAAACATTGCACGATGAAGGACATGATATAGGTTCCCACAGCATGTCACATGTGCGTCTTACAGAACTACCAAAGAAATCTATTGAATATGAAGTCGGAGAATCAAGAAAATGTCTGGATGATTATGGGATAAAGCCTACAAGCTTTGAATATCCATATAGTGAAGGATCCGAAGATAAGACTGTAGTTGACATTGTGGCAAAATACTATGACTTTGCAACAAGAGGTAATGATCCTCTCATGTTTCTAAGATGTGATGGAATGAAACAGTATGGTCAAAAGGATTGTAGAACATATACAGAAAATGGTACCCCTACTTATGCAAACAAGTACTCGATAAGAAATTGGAGCCATGACTTTGAGAAAGTAGAAAATTCATATACCGATTCGCAAGCACTAGATAGATTCATTGATGTTGTGAACAGCCAATCTAAATATAATAAAGGTGGAACAATAAAAGCAATTCCAATAATCATGTACCATTCAATAGGTGATAGCAAGAAAGACTCAGTTACTGACGTGGATCTATTTCAGAAGGAAATGAGATATCTTCATGATAACAAATTTAAAGTGATAAGTATTTCAGATCTCGAATACAGTGAAAAACATAATTATTTGTATGTAAAAGATTTCAAGTCAGCAGCAGCAGAGCCAACAACAAATGTTACATCAAATGTTACTGCCCCTGAAATAGAGCCGACAACAAATGTTACATCAAATGTTACTGCCCCTGAAA
>Ga0184635_10000491_pt1 | contig 10090 bp, 11 predicted proteins | sample PLM3_30_b2_FD_133147 | JGI IMG/M metagenome (GOLD analysis project Ga0184635, IMG submission 133147) | Groundwater sediment microbial communities from an aquifer in East River, Colorado, USA - PLM3_30_b2 | ecosystem: Environmental > Terrestrial > Soil > Riparian zone | place: USA: East River...
ACGTCGAAGATGGCGAACTGCGAGTCGCCGAGCCGAACGGCGAACCACGCTGTCGTGTCGGGTTCGTCCTCGGCGAGTGCGCGTCCGCCCTCGAGGAATCTCGCCACGTCCGCTTCCTTGCCGGGCCTTGCCTCGAGTGGCACCCAGAGCCCCTTGGTGACGGTCGCCATGACGTCTCCTTTCCGTCGACAGTTGCGTGCGCCCATCGTACGACGGCGACACGCGCGCACACGAGAGGCCCGCGCCGTCCGAAGCCCCTCGGCCGCCTGAATCCGGATGCCGGAGCCTGCCGAGGGCGGCACCTGGTGAATTGGGACTATTGGCCGAGCAGCCGACTTAGAAACGAGCGCCGAGGCGGTTCCGTGATCTCATCCCATTCCTCGCGCGTCGGGCCATCCACGTCTAGCTCTGCATCATGCTCGCGCGCGATACCCGCAGCCGCAGCAAACGTGATGAAACCGAGGTCCCGTCCCTCGTCGCCGGTCGAGCCGTCGTCGAGGTGAAGGTAAGCGTGGCCAATTTGGCCGTCGTACGTGCCATCCCCGTCGTCCTCAGACTTGAAGTAGACGACTCGCACTTCACGAACCGCTTACCCGGATATCTCTGAAGCCATACCGACCGAAGTCTGCGAGTAGTTCCTGCTCGGGTGGATTTGTTCAGTGGATCGCGGGCGTGCGGCCCCGCTTGACCCGATCGCCGTCCTGGTAGCGGGCGAGCATCTCGGTCAGCCGGTCGATCTCGGCCGGCTGCTCCCAGACGAGAGTGCGAAGCTTCGCGATCGTCTGCCGCGTGTTCTCGGCGGCGACACGGGCACCGTCGCCGTAGTTACAGCGCCGGCAAGCGGCGACGAGCTTCGAGAGCTCCCAGAACAGGTGCGGCGCCTGCGAGGACGGCACCAGGTGATGGACGGTCGTCGCGTGGCCGAGGCAGCGCGGCCCTTGGACCTGGCAGATGTGACCGTCGCGGCGGAGAACGGCGCGGCGGACCCGTTGCCAAGCCGCCGTCGAGTATCTGCGATCACTCACTCCAGTTGCTCCCTGCGGACGTAATCTGGCAGCGCCCGGTCGGCCCTGCGCTGGGCCATCCCCTCGCTGTTCACGATCACGTACGCGAAGACGCCGATGAACGGGACGAAGATAAGAAGCAGCAGCCAGAGGACCTTTTTCCCGCCCCGGATGTCGTGGCGGCTGAAGACGTCTCCGATCGTGACGATCAGCAACCCGAACCACCCAACGAAAAGGAAGAAGATGAGGATCGTCCCGAGGACTTCGAGGAACGGATGGTCAGCCGCGAGTGGCATTGGAAACTCCTGACGCTCGGGGGCCCGCGGTCTCGTATTCGGAGACCGCGTCGAATTGTGGAGCAAGATGCCGGACGACGTACTCGCGGCCGTCGCGCTCATGGGTGCTGACGCGCGCCTGCTCGATCAGGGCTCGGCGGCGCTCGTTCCAGTAGGAATCCGAGGCTAGGCGGCGCGCTCCTCGTCGTCCGGTCTGCGGGTCGGACCGGACCGGGTGAGGCTCCTCGTCCTCGGCGAGCGCAGCGCGCCGGTCGTGTTCGCGTTGCTGGGCACGCCGGCAGCTGCGGCAAGTGCCGCGGCCGCGCCCGTAGTCGCCGGCTGGCTTCGTCTCTCCGCAGCGATTGCAGCGCCGCTCGTTTCCTGCGGCGCCGTTCAGCTGTTCGCGGGCGAGCTCGCCGACGACGCGGCGGACGAGCTCGGAGACGGGGCCGCGCAGCTCGTCTTTGACGAGCGCCTCGAGCGGAGCCTCCGCCGGCGCGGCCACACCAGGAGTCTACGGCGGTCGTCGCCGTCAGACGCCCCGACCATGATGGTCGAGTCTCGTGCTCATCGCTGACTTGGGTGGCTTCGTCAGCAACGTGGCCGCGGCCGCAGTCGCCGGCCTCATCGTCCCTAGCCGTCGCCTACTGGTTCGTCGAGACGAAGCTTTCACTCCGTGAACGAGCGGAACGCGCACACGAGAACGAGGAGCAGCGCCACCGAACTCGCGAGGCCGTTCTCAGGACGGTCCACGAGGAGCTCGAATCGAACGCGGCCCAGCTGACGAACGCGTTCACCGTGCTACCTGCACGCCTACAACCGAATGGCGACGGCGAACGAACAGAACGCCGCCCTACTCGATCTGACCCAGGGTCGCACGGCGATGCTCTTCGCGATGGGAGCCGCGTCGGCCCAGACAAGCAGACTGCAGGCGAGCTCTATGCGGCGTTCAAGACGCAGCGGGCGCGCCGCCGCGACGAACTCCTCGACCGCCTCCAAGACCTCAAGGAGCACCTCAACGCGGCGATCGACGCGGTTGAACTCGAGCTCGGGCTCGACCTTCGCAACAGGGCCGGCGACCGTCACTACGTGTCGGAGCCTCCGCAGGGGTCTTAGCGGTTCCCACACCATCGAGGGCCGTATGGCGGTCGAACGCCAAGCGCTTCCTCCACCCGGCCCTCTCGAACCTATGAAACGTCAGAGCACGGCGCTAGAGGCTCTTTAGGCCACGTCCTCAACGACCAGCACCGGCGGGCGTGGGTGCCGCGGCTCGTACAGTCCGAGCTCGCCGCCGCCCGGCAGCAGGATCGCCGTCATGAGGCCGAACCCCTCATCGCTGACGGGCCGGGCGATGTCGACGCCTTTGGCCTGCAGCTCAGCGACGGTCGCATGGACGTCGTCGCACATGAGGTAAAGCTCGTGCCGGCCGTCCTCGTCCGCGGGATGGGCTGCCAGCTCAGCAGGCGGCAGAGCGAAGATCAACCACCCCTCGCCGGCGTCGACAAACGGCAGCTCGAGCACGTCTCGGAAGAACGCGCGATCCTGCTCCGCGTCCGTCGTGAAGATCACTGCATGGACTCCCGTGAGCATGTCCGAACCTCCCGCTTTAGATTTGGCTCCAGAGTTACGACGAACGGGACCCGTTCAGCGTGGCAGATCAAGATCGGGCGCTTCCTGCGGATGCGTCGGCGACCGCGCCGCGCAAAAACGACGTCAGGGGGCCGGGGCGATCCGAACGCCCGGGCTGACGCCGAGCCTGCCCCCCTTATGAACCCACGAAACGTCAGCTCTCGGCGCTAGACGCTCTTTAGGCCAGGTCCATCAACGACGAGCACCGGCGGCTGGTCGCCGTCGTACCGCCGCTAGTGCTCCAGACCTACGGCAGGATCTCGGCGCAGCGCCGCACGCAGGCAGTCGTCAGCCTGACCGTGTGCTCGAAGTCGTCGAGGCGCAAGACGCTGAACGGAGAGTGGATGTAGCGGCACGGGACGGAGACGACGCCGGTCAGCGCGCCCTTGCCGCTCAGGTGGATCTCGCCGGCGTCCGTGCCGCCCACGGCCGGGAGCTTGTACTGGTACGGGACGGCTTCGGCCTCGGCCAGCTCCGTCAGCGCGCGGACGACGACGGGACTCACGACGATCGTCTGGCCCATGACTGTGATCGCGGGCCCGGCACCGAGCCGCGTCGGCTGACGCGCCGCCTCGACTCCCGGCACGTCGGCAGCCACCGTCCCTTCGAGGGCGAGCGCAGCGTCCGGCTCGATCTGGGCGGCGGCGGTCCGCGCGCCCCGTAGCCCGAGCTCCTCGGAGACGGCAAAGTTCACAATCAGGGTCACGCCGAGGGTCTCCTCGGCGAGGGCTGCGAGCGTTTGCACGAGCACGGCGCAGCCGGCGCGGTCGTCGAGCGCCTTGCCGACGACGGCATTACCGCCGTTCAGTCGCTCGAACGGGTAGGCGATGACGGCCGGCGCGCCGACGCGGATGCCCATCTCCTCCACCTCGGCCGCCGACTCTGCCCCGACGTCGACGAAGGCGTCCTCGAGCGCCAGCGGTTTCTCCCGGTCGGCCTGCGTGAGGATGTGCGGCGGCAGCGTCCCGATGATCCCCCGCACCTTGCCTCCGTCGTCGGCCAGAATCGTGAGCGCGTGCGCGGCGACGATGCGCGCGTCCCATCCTCCCACGGGCACGATGCGAAGCCAGCCGCCCTCTTCGACGTAGCTGACCATGAAGCCAATCTCGTCCATGTGGGCATCGACCATCAGCCTCGGTCCGCCGTCGCCTCGCCGCTCGGCGATCAGATTTCCGAGCGGGTCGACCCGGATTTCGTCGACGTGAGGGCGGACGAGCTCCTCGAGTCCCTCGCGCACCTCGGTCTCGAATCCGGCGACGCCGAACCGTTCGGAGAGGTCGCGCAGGAGCGCGAAGGAGTCCATTCCCGGCACCCTAAAGGGTCGCTAGAAGAGCGCTTCGTCGTCGGCCGGACGCCCGAGCTCATCGTTGTCGCGAACGCGAACCACCTGAAGCGTCCTGTTCGGGCCCAGCGGGATCGTGTCGCAGGGCGCCCGCCGGCTCTTGCCGGTCGCTAGCTCGGTTCGTGGACGACGACCACCGGCCTCTTCGACCGGCGGACGACGTCGGCCGACACGCTTCCGAGAAGCGAGCCGGCGATGCCACCGTGGCCCCGGGTCCCGACGACGACGAGGTCGGCGTCCCGGCTCTCGGCGATCGTCGCGATCTCCTCGCCTGCGTCGCCCTCGAAGACCTCGAACTCTGCCTCGACTCCGGCCTCGTCGGCCATCGTCCTTGCGGCGTCCAGGGCTCCGCGGGCTCGGTTCAGGTGCTCGCTGGCCTTGTGCTCGTAGACGGCGCCACCCAGGAGGTCGGATACGTGCGCAGCGACGGCTACGACCAGCACCTTTGCGCCCAGCCGGTTGGCGAGGTCGAAGCCCTCCGAGAGGGCCGCCTCGGAGCCCTTGGACCCGTCCGTTCCGACGACGATCGTTGCCATCGGTCCCTCCTTCCCGTTAGAACAGCCTCTCGGTTTCTTTCGTGCCAGTAAAGGTTGACACCTTGGCACGAAACTCATATGGGGACCCGCGTTTGGCCTCTCCGGTCCGGGAGATCAGTTCATCTTCAAGGCGGTCCTCGGCCAGCGCGAGCACGAACTCCGCCTGGCGTCGGAGCCGTAGCGGGACAGGGGTGTTCCTACTAGGCAGGTGCCTGGCCAAACGGCCATCTAGTCGCGCCGGCGCCGGCGTCCTACGCTCGAGCCGGGCGCGGGAAGGGCCGCGGACTTCGGCCCGCGCCCCGTAGCGAGACTCGGCGAGATCCCGAGGACAGCACCGGGGACAGCACCGAATCGCAAATCTCGCCTATCTCGCACATGCCACTTGGCTTAGCTGTGGGGTTTCGGCACCGGGACAGGCCCCTACATGGGCCGGACAGGATTCGAACCTGTGACCTTGGGATTAAAAGTCCGCGCGGAACCGCGGCAACAGAGTGCTCTCGGCTGAAACTGCCTGCAACGACCGCGAGTCGACGCTGATGCAAACCGCAACAAGCTGCAGTTCGTGGAGACCAGTCCGTACTCTCATCCGTACTCGCGGTAGTCGCCTATACCGACAACTCAGAAGCCCGGCCTTCCGCTACTCGAACACCTTCGCTCGTACGTGGGCGGGTCATCACGCTGTTTGAGCCGCGGCTCTAACGCGACAGACGAGGCGACGACTCGACGACCTTCGTGCCGATGCCCGCCTCGCAGCGGCGTTTCTCTGTGTTGTCGTGAACGGTCAGCTCGTCGAGGCGGGAATCGACGCTCATTTCACGATCAGCACATCGGAATCGGACTCATGCATGACCTTCGTGCTCACCGAACCGAGCACGAGCCGCCCCACAGTGCCGAGCGAGCGCGCCCCCATCACGATCAGCTCAGCCTCGAACTGCTTCGCCGCCTCCAGGATCTCGCCGGCCGGATCGCCGACACCCCTGCTGCCAAAACCCTTGGTTTGCAGCGTCCGCTCACCGCGAGCGCGGGCGGCTCCAGGGACAGTCGGCCGCGTGACGCCGGGCGCCTCTCGCCCCACATGACGGGCAGATGTAGTGCCCACCGGCATAGATGTCCGCGAGCCTCTTCGCCATCAGGATGGCGAGCACGACCGTGATCAGCAGCGATGGCGTCATATCAGCTGCGAGTCTGGAGGTGCACCTCGCCCCTCACCTACCTGACCGAGCCAGCGAGGAGGCCCTGGACGAAGTACCGCTGGAAGGCGAAGTAGACTGCCAGCGGGATCACCAGCGAGACGAAGGTCGCGGGCGCGACCTGAACGCGCAGTTTCGCGTCCAGGTTGGAGAGCGGCTCGTCCAACAGGAACGCCTGCGGCTGACGAACGATCGCGCGGCCCATGGCCACCCGTTGCCGCTGTCCGCCGGAGAGCGCGCGGCTTGCGCTTCAAGAGCTGCTCGACGCCGAGGATCCGGGCTACCTCCTGGACACGACGGTCGATTTCGTTCTTCTTCAGCTTCCGGAGACGCAGCCCGAACGCGATGTTGTCGTAGACGCTCAGGTGCGGGGAGAGCGCGTAGCTCTGGAACACCATGGCGATGTCGCGGTCGCGCGAAGCGACGTGATTGACGACGCGATAGCCGATCAGCACGACGCCTTCGGAGATCTCCTCGAGGCCGGCGACCATTCGGAGCGCGGTCGTCTTGCCGCTCCCCGACGGTCCGACAAGGAACCATGAACTCGCCGTCGGCGATCTCCAGGTCGAACCCCGAGACGGCGCGAGTGCCGTCTGGATAGACCTTCGCGACCTCGTCGAAGCTAACGCTCGCCACGAAAAGTCCTCCGCTCGCGCCCATCTCGCGCGTCGTCCTAGTAGCCAAAGCCGCCATTGGAGCCCGCCGGTGTGGTGATTTCGCGCCCGATGACGACAGCACGTACCAGAGGCCGCCGAAGGCGTTCACGCCCTGTCCGTTCGTGTCGCCGGCCTTCTGGTCGGCCGAGAACAGGTAGAGCGGGTGCCCGTTGTAGGTGACCTGTGGCTTGCCGTCCGAGCGGTCGCTGGTCGCGACGATCGAAGCGTTCGCTCCACCGCCGACCGTCGGCTTGCCGGTCGCCCGCAGGGGCGGCCACTCGACGGCGCAGGCGCCGGTGCACGCGCTCTTCGTGCCCGAGTCCCGCTCGAACAGGTAGAGCGTGCGGCCCTGCGAGTCGACGAGGATCTTGCCGACGTTTTCACTCGCGACGCCGACCGTGGCCGACTGTCCGTTCGCGTTCTTCGGCGGAGCCGGGGAGTTCGCGTTGCTGCCGCCGCTGCTGCCACAGCCTGCGGCGGCCAACGAAGCGACTACCAGCGCAGTCGCGCCGGCGAGGAAGGTGATGGACCTGGTGCGAGTCATGCTCGCTCCTTTCGTTGGATGCGTGAACTTGGTCACGCAGCGAGCATGCGGTCGCATGGGGGCGCTCGCCTCTAGGAGTCACTGGTGAGATCCCTAGTCGTGCTCCCTGGTCCAACGGTCCCGCCAAAGAAGGGGTCTATGCTTGGTCGGGTCGTGGCCGGCTCGAAACTCGCGCGGGATTGATCCGTGCTCCAAGGCCGCAGTACCGAGTGCGCGGCCCTTGATCGGCTGCTCGAGGCAGCACGAGGCGGGCACAGCGGCGTGCTCGTCGTACGCGGCGAGGCGGGCGTGGGCAAGTCCGCGCTGCTGGAATACGCGCTCAGCGCAGGGTCGGAGTTCCGGGTTACGCAGGCTGTCGGGGTCGAGTCGGAGATGGAGCTTCCGTTCGCCGGTCTCCACCAGTTGTGTGCGCCGCTGCTCGCCGGGCTCGACCGGCTTCCGGCTCCTCAGCAGAATGCGCTCGAGACTGCCTTTGGCCTGAGTTCCGGCACCCCGCCAGACCGCTTCTTCGTTGGCCTGGCAGCACTCGGCCTCCTTTCGGATGTGTCGGAGGAGCGGCCGCTTCTTTGCTCGATCGATGATGCGCAGTGGCTCGACGGCGTCTCGGCGCAGGCCCTGGCGTTCGTGGCTCGGCGGCTGCAGGCGGAGTCCGTTGCTTTGCTCTTAGCGACCCGTGAGTCAAGCGAGCCGGACGAGCTGACCGGTTTGCCGGAGCTGCTGCTCAAAGGGCTCTCGGACGCCCAGGCGCGGAAGCTGCTAGCAGCCGTCATCCCGGGTCCGCTGGATCAACGGGTGGCCGATCGAATCGTCGCCGAGACGAAGGGGAATCCGCTGGCGCTCTTGGAGCTGCCGCGGGGGCTCACCGCGGCGGAGCTGGCAGGCGGCTTCGGGCTGCCGGACGCGCTGCCGCTCTCGGGGCGGATCGAGGAGAGCTTCCGGCAACGAGTCGAGCGTTTGCCGGCCGAGACGCGGCGGCTGCTGTTGCTCGCGGCCGCGGACCCGGTGGGCGACCCGGGACTCTTGTGGCGAGCGGCCGAGGAGCTCGCCCTCGGCGTTGAGGCTGCGGTGCCCGCCGAGACGGATGGCCTGCTCGAGTTGGGCGAGCGCGTCATGTTTCGTCACCCGCTCGTGCGCTCGGCTGTGTACCGAAACGCCTCGGCGCCCGAGCGGCGCGAGGTGCATCAGGCTCTGGCGGAAGAGACCGATCCGATCGTCGATCCCGATCGCCTTGCTTGGCACCGGGCACAGTCGACCCCCGCGCCCGACGAAATGGTCGCCGCCGAGCTCGAGCACTCCGCCGGCCGAGCGCAGGCCCGCGGTGGTCTCGCCGCCGCTGCCGCCTTCCTCGAGCAGGCGGCCCGACTGACTCCCGAGCCGGCCCCCCGGGCGGAGCGCGCGCTGGCGGCGGCGCAGGCCAAGTACGAGGCGGGCGCGCCGAACGCGGCGCTCGGACTGTTGGCCCGGGCGGAAGAGGGACCGCTGGACGAGCTCGGCTGTGCGCGGGTGGATCTGCTGCGCGGGCAAATCGCCTTCGCCGTCAGCCGCGGCAGAGACGCGCCTCCGCTGCTGCTCAAGGCGGCCAAGACACTCGAGCCGTTGAACGTCGAGCTGGCGCGCGAGACCTACCTGGAAGCGTTGTCAGCGGCGATGTTCGCCGGCCGCCTGGCCGAAGGCGGCGGCCTGCGGGAGGCAGGCGTGGCCGCGCGTGCTGCGCCGCCGTCGTCGCAACCCCTTCGTGGGTCCGATCTCCTCCTCAATGGCTTGGCGACGCGGTTCACAGAGGGGTATGCCGCCGGAGCGCCGACGCTGCAGCAGGCGCTGAGTGCGTTCCGCCGCCAGACGGCTCCACAGGACGAGGAGAACCGCTGGCGCTGGCTCGCGTGCTGGGTCGCCATGGATCTGTGGGACGACGAGTCCTGGGACCTGCTCTCCACCCGCCACGTCCAGCTCGTTCGGGATGCCGGAGCGCTCACCACGCTACCGATCGCCCTCAGCACACGCATCTACATCCACCTGCTCGCCGGCGAGCTTGCCCCGGCCGCGACCCTCATCGAAGAAGCCGAGGCGGTCACCGAGGCGACCGGAAGCCAGCTCGCGCCCTACGGCAGATTGGCGCTCGCCGCGCTGCAAGGGCGCGAAACCGATGTCGCCGAGCTGGTCGAAACCACCCTCGAGGAGGTGGTCCCGCGGGGTGAGGGATTCGGGGTGACCGTCACCGAGTGGGCAAGCGCGTTGCTGTACAACGGCCTCTGCCGCTACGAGGACGCGCTGGCGGCGGCAGGTCAGGCCAGCGAACACTTCGACGATCTGAGCGCGTCGACGTGGGCGCTTCCCGAGTTGATCGAGGCGGCCGTCCGAAGCAGGAACGCCGAGCTTGCTTCCCGGGCGCTCCAGCGACTCTCGGAGACGACCCGCGCCAGCGGCACCGCCTGGGCACTGGGAATCGAGGCGCGCTCGCAAGCGCTTCTCAGCGAGAGCGAGGCCGCCGACACCCTTTACCGCAAAGCGATCAGGCGGCTTGGCCGCTCGGGCATGGGCGTGGAGCTCGCTCGGGGACATCTCCTCTACGGGGAGTGGCTGCGCCGCGAGAACCGGCGTACTGATGCGCGCGAGCAGCTGCGCACCGCGCACGAGCTGTTCTTCTCGATGGGCGTCGAGGCGTTCGCCGAGCGCGCCGCCCGTGAGCTGCTCGCCACCGGCGAGACGGCGCGTAAGCGCACAGCAGACACACGCGGTCAGCTCACCGCGCAGGAGACGCAGATCGCGGAGCTCGCGCGAGAAGGACACTCGAACCCTGAGATCGGCGCGCAGCTGTTCATCAGCCCGCGGACCGTCGAGTACCACCTGCACAAGGTGTTCACGAAGCTCGAGATCAGCTCGCGCAACGAACTCCAGCGGGTCCTCCCGAGCGAAG
>Ga0184635_10000492_pt1 | contig 10087 bp, 14 predicted proteins | sample PLM3_30_b2_FD_133147 | JGI IMG/M metagenome (GOLD analysis project Ga0184635, IMG submission 133147) | Groundwater sediment microbial communities from an aquifer in East River, Colorado, USA - PLM3_30_b2 | ecosystem: Environmental > Terrestrial > Soil > Riparian zone | place: USA: East River...
CAATATTCTTACTGAAAATTATCTTTACTGATAATGATCAAATGTCTTTTGATTTCCATCTTTTGTATTTGTATCCCAAATTGGAATTGCGGCACACTCTTTACACTCTAAATAGACATCTTCCCTATTCTGCTTACTCAAAACTTTACTTAGTTGCTTGGCTATTATCCTTCGCTTCCCGCATACACTGCAAGTTGAGAAATTGCCTACGAGACTCATTTTAAATCTGATTGTTATTAATATCGCACAGGCGATATAAAACTTTATTTTGTCTTTCGACTGATATTCAAAGGGAAATTGACAAAGGCCTAGCAGCCACGCATGTGTTCTTTGCTCTTGTCGATACTCTAGTTCTTCAGTCCATGACCGCTTAGTGCATGGTTTTATTATCTTGGGTGCCCAGCAAATCTTGGATTTCAAAGCCACCCAAGCGGTCTTTGTTTTCGAGTTCTTTTCTGGCGACACTATCGTTATTATCATTGCTATCATTGCTCTCTCCATTCAGTAAATTGGGCAATAGAATTAATGATGACCGACGACAGAATCAGAGATTTCATAGATAGCGCCGTCTTTGCGACAGCCAGGATTTCGGAACTTATCATTGCATTGGTATTCGTTAAAATGGGAATAAATAATTTTCTAATGCGCATACGCAATGGCAGTTACGACTAAACCCATAACAATAACTGTCAGTGCAGTCGCAACAAGTTGTAAAACCAACAATACTATAATTAAAAAAAATGAAAGATTAAACCGGGTCTCCTGTAGTTCCCTGTTTCTTATCTCTCTTTACAGCCGTAGGGTCGTGTGACGCTATATCTTCAGGATTCATTGGTTCCTTTCCTCCTGCTTCGTTAAATTCTCTGCTTTTCCTTTCTACATCGGAACTCGTATAGGTATCAGCGTCTGTTACCTCTTTTGCAGTATCTTCAAAAACATCTGCAGTATCTTCAACTCCCTCTTTAACATCTTCTGTAGTATCTGCAACTACTTCTACAGTATCTTCAACTCCCTCTTTAACAGCTTCTGCAGTTTCTTCAACTCCGTCTTTAAGACCTTTTCCAGTGTCTTTAAGACCTTCTCCGGTCTCTTTTAGACCTTTCTTTACTTTTTCAAACGAATCTTCTTCAGTCATGATAATTACACTACAATAAGTTATTTAACACTTCAAACCATTTTATAATATCGCATAAGTTCGTGGACATGAAATTATATCTTAGATATCATTCCACTTCTCAGTAACTGTAACTATAATTTCCTATATTGGCAACATTGGGAGGGGCATGAATATTTTCATACGATGGCAAAAAGTAAAGCACTGATGGGCCTATGACTGAAGATAAGTGGCCCATCAGCATGATATTCGTTTCGTCATTTCTACAGTACATTAATTTTGTTAATAAATTATAAAACAGTTTAATCTGACTGGACAAATCACTCTGTTGAATCTATTTATTTTTGTTGATCGCCTGGACTTGACATTTAATCTCAGTCTTCGGTAAAGCCTGTCTTTTCATAAACCGAGAACATATCTTTAAAGTTGTCCTGCGTTGATGATGACTTCGTTGGCACCACCTTGGTCTTATATTGAACTGTCACAGTCACATCTTTGCCGTCCTCTTTAATCTCAACAGAATCGCCGGTTTTGTTGGAAAGTTTCTTTTGCTTAACCATCTCTACCTATCCTCAATAAATTATAAAACAGTTTAAACTGGTGGGACTAGAATGGACAGGATAATCCCACCAGAGAGTTGACATTTTCGGGTGAAAAGGTAATCTCAGCCTTGAGCAGAGCCAGTATAAGAGTTTGTCTTAACTGAGTTATGTCGGCATTTGAAATTATGAGGAGCCATATTGCAAGAGTGTTGTCCTAAATCGCAAACAAAGGCAAGAGTCGTTTTGACACCTAGAACCATCGGGAGTGTGTTCAACTTTTCTGTGCCCGCAACTAAGGCAGATGTCATGTAACTGCATAATACATACAATTCAAATTAACTTATAACGGTTTGAGTGTTGAACACTTAATACTGTGCCCCTTCAACTTAGTCTTCACTTTAGAACCTTCAATTATTTTCTATTTTCAAACCCGTGACAATTGCAATCAGGAAAATCACAGTCGGTCCTCCCGTCATGTAAAACTGCCATATGGTTTTCTCTTTTATGATGGCAATGAGTACAAACGTCCTGCTTGGCCATATTCTATGAGAATTACTTTACAAATAAAAAATTTAAACCGGGTCTTTTTCGTCATTATCCTCGTCGACCATATCTGCTGCCTCTTCTCTTAAGTTTTCAGCAGGTCCAGTCGTCTCAGGATCATTTTCAGCGGCTCCGGCTTTTTTCTGATTTTTCTGGGCTTCTTCAAGACCCTTGTTATCGTCGGTTGTCTCACTCATTGTACTAATATACATAGCAACAAAGGTTAAGAAGGTATTAAAAAAGCCGTTGGTTAGAAATTGACTGGGCTAGATACTAAATGAGTGCATTATTAAGGATTGTTGTGTATTAAATAGTTGTATCACATTTTGGATCATAATGTAGTAACGGCGATAGAGCGCCAAGTTCCTTTCCTTATAGGCGGTACAATAACCGGGGTAATCATGACGGTTTATTTAGGATTTCTAGTTACCCTTCTTGTGAATTCAATTGCTTGGTATATCATTTCTCAAATCACCTATAAACTTCTTTGGAGAAAAAGCGCCTTGGCGGACCAAAAAACTCTTTTAAGATATTTTCTAAATAAAATAAAATCACAAAAGCATCCACATACGGCGTAGTTAAACAGTCGGAAACGGGAACCTGTGTATGTGAAGTTCAGGATAAATCATTATCAATTATAAATTTGATGCCTGTTTATGTATTGCAAATAATGAAATAATAAAAAAGAAAATTATGTTCACTGACTTATGTAGTAACTCTAGGTTAATATTTCAGTAAATAAAGTTCAGGGGGCTGTATGTTCTCTATTCTAGGGATGGCACAATAATAAACTATGTAGCGCTTTGAGTAGTGTGTTCATTTCCGTAAATAAATTGGCAAACGATTTGCCGAAGGACAAACCAGATAATTTGGCGGCAAATGCTTTGCAAGAAGGGCTCGGTGGACATTTTGGTGAAATGCGTACGATGATGCAGTACTTATTCCAAAATTTTAACTTCAGAGGCAAAGCAAAGCCATATCAAGATCTCATAAAAAGTGTTGCTGTAGAAGAAATAGGTCATGTTGAATTAATCTCTACGACAATAGGTATGCTACTGGAAGGCTCGACAACTGCAGAACCACCTAACAAATTACCATTAGAAGTAGCACTTCAGGCCGGCAATGTTCATCATTTTCTGGTGGCATCTCAAGGAGCGATGCCCGTCGATTCTGCAGGTAATCCGTGATCAGGTTCGTATGTTTACAACAGTGGAAACCTAGTTTTAGATTTACTCTACAATCTTATGCTTGAATGCACCGGAAGACTTCAAAAGTGTCGACTTTACGCTATGAGTGACAACAAGTCATTTCGTGCCACCGTTTCGTATCTTATAGTACGAGATCTAGCGCATTAGAAAGTTTTCGCCAAGGCATTAGAATCACTTGGAGTGAATTGGGACAAGGCGTTTCCAGTACCAAAGACCGACAGTTCAAAAATGCCGGAGGTTAAGAAACTTGAAGATAGAAATCTGCATAATCAGCAGTGGACTTTTTCAAATGAAGAATCGGGTCTTTCCGAAATATTCACAGGTTCATCACCATTTGGCGACGGTGAATTGGAGGCATTGGATGGTCTTCCGGAAGGATTTGATATTCCGCAAATGCCAGAGGCACCTCAGGAATATGCTCCAGGTCTTGATAAAAATTTGAAAAGGAAAACGAAGTTAAGAAACTAGTTGCTTTTGCTAACTCTGGCAATTATCAGTATTAAGAGATAATGTACATTTTGACTTTGTATATGGCAGATCAAGAAATGATACAAGAAAAGATAGGTGAAGCGTTGGGATTGGAAAAAGCAGCACAAAAGGCTGTAGAAGATTTGGACTCAAGAGAACTGTTAAAACCCGAACATATGAAAAAACTAGCGAAAATGAGAGAAGAGGCAAGTGATCAAGAGGAAGAAATGCAACAATTGGTCCAAGAACTCGCACACAGTGATGGATTTGATCCGTCTACTATAGAAGAAAAGGCAGCAGAAACAGCCGAGAAAGCCTCAAAAATAATGGAAACTTACCTTGGAGAAGATCCTGATACTCAAGAAGCGTTGGAATTTTTATGTCTAGCAGAAGGAGGAGAAGTAACGCATTATGAAGTTTTGGTCTCTGTAGCAAAGGATGTAAAAAATAAGAAGTTTGGAACAAAAGTTAGAGCCATACTCAAGGAAGAAAAACGACACCTGGACCTATGCACGAAACTGGCCAAGAGCAATGCCGCTTCCGAGTAAATCATCTCCCTTTTTTATTTTCTAAACTTTAGTACAGGGCTACTGCGTTCTTTAAGTAACGCAGACGTGGATAGCGCTATCATTGGTAAGACATCAAAATTTCCGTTTCAGATGAAATTAACATGGAGACTTTGATATTCCTCACGTATAACGCATATTAACATTGATGTGCAATACGGTAACATTGGAAATACTTGATGTCCTAAATTTAAGCATAGCACTTGCCACGATACAAGGAAATAGTTCTGCCGTTGTTGCGCCAGCCCTCAATTCTCTGAATGAATTTTTCGCACAGGTAGTTGCGGCCATACCGCGAATAATTGCTGCCGGTATAATTCTTCTTATTGGATATATTATAGGAAGAGCAGTCGGCTGGGTCATATCAAAGATATTAGAAAAAATGAATCTTGAAAGCACTATTAGTAAAACCGGCGTGGGTCAGGCTGTATCTAGATCCGGTTGGAGCATGAGTCGAATTATTTCTACAGCCGCAAAATGGTTTATCTATATTTTCTTTATTACCGCCGCAGTCGATGCCCTTCAATTTACGGTATTGTCTCAAGCGCTTCAGAGCATATGGCTATGGATACCGAATTTGATAGCATTCATAATTATAATCATTGTAGGTTCGATAATCGCAGATTTTGTGGGAAACTGGGCGCAAAAAGAACTTCCTGCCAGAGGCGTGCCTGGAGGTAGAGCGATCGGTCTCGGTGCTAAGGGAATTTTGTATGCCATAGTCTTTGTAACAGCGATAACCCAGTTACAGATAGGTGCAGGCATACTAAATATGGTCATCGCCGCGCTAGTGTGGGGCATGGCAGGGGCAATAGCAATAGGTTTAGGAGTGGGACTGGCATATGCGCTCAAAGATCTGTTACCATCATTGATATACGGTATGACAAATGTACAATCAACCCTAAAGCCCGGACAGAGGATCAATTTCGAAGGCCGCGTTGGTAAGATAAAACAGGCTGGAGCATTTCACATTATCCTTGAAGATGAAAAAGGGAAAACAGTAATTGTCCCAACGAAACACATTGCTGAAAAGGAAATTCAAGTTGAATCTGGTCCTGAACCTGAAATCCCTGAAAAAAAAGTAGAAGAGGCAGTCAAAAAAATCGATAAGGAAATTTCTGATAATGATACTGATAGAACGCCGCAAAGCGATATCTCAAAAAGTAACAAACTAAAATAGTTTAAAGAGTTATAATGTAAAATAAAAATACGTCTTACTTTGATTGTACTAAAATAGGTGTACCAAAATCAAAGTCGTGTAATCCATTTCTTATTGCTGTCATTGTGCAGGGAATATTATTTTCCATAAAACTTGACCACATACCATCACATGTTCTACACTTAAATTCGCCTGGAGGGACGTCTGGTTTTATTGCTCTTTTCATACTATTATATAGACCCCGATGTATATCAATCTTATTCATCCAGTTTACTACTTAGTCACCAAAATGACTAGTCCAACGATTAATGCCGCAGCCCAATAAGATTAATCCAGTAGCCGTTACTTGTTCATCTACAGTTTGTCTTTCAAAATTATGCTTTGATCTCTGTCAAGATCAAGTGTTTGAAATTCAATAGAGAAATTTTCAAGAAAATCTAGCCCTAATCTACTGACGTCGGCCTCTAGACTACTTGCAGAAAGTTTGCGGAACGGTATGTAAACTTTAGGAAGTTTTAATGAATAATTAGCCTTACCGTTTTGGTTTGGAACATTAACATTACAATTTGAAAATACGTAAGCATCTATCTTTTCATTTCTTATTTCAAACTTCCCGTCTTCTATATCTAAAGATTTTAGATCTATGTTATTTTTTTCAGCATCTAGTTTGCTTATCGTTGTATATCTTTGGCTAGTATCAATCATAAAGTCAATATAGATGTTTTTTTGTCTAGGCGATGAATCTACATAACCCCTTAGATAATATCGTCCATCTATCTCTTTTTTTCCCATCATCATATACGAATCTAATACTAAGTTAAAGAAAAGTTTTCGTATTTGCGTATTAGTTTTATTTGAATATTGTAGGTATTATCCCTTCCATATTTTCTTTGCAACCTATGAATCAATCTCAAATGATTTTTATCATTATCTAGAACCTGATTATTTCTCACTGCGATGTATTTATTTTCGTAGTTAGGCAACAACACCTGATAATTTTCAAAGATCCAGTCCCCATCATTACACCACTGAATAAACTTTTTAGGAGTTTGCTCATCCAATAGTTTATGGAAGTATACTTCAGCTAGATAGAACTACTTAGTTCTCATAAAATCAATTAATGTTATTCATGGCAACATAATTGGTATTCATGAAACACACTTTGAATCCAAGATAAAAGATTTAGTTGAAACTACAGACAACCCTTTTAAAGTTAAGAGTCTATCTTTTTAAGTACAGATAACAGAGCAACTCAAAGACGTAAGGGTAAACACAAAAGCAGATTCAAGATAGGAGAACATAACGACCCCGAGATTCAAGCGGCAATTGATAAAGGTCTAGCAGTAAATATTTTGTATGATTCTAGTTATTAGAGACAGGCGACGGGTGGATCCCTTCATTATTCCTTTACAAGAAACTCATTCTTAAAATTCTCTACCGTATCTATTACATCATTTATTAAATTAATATTTATATTATGTTTCTGCGCATAAACTTTAATATCCTTTTTCGAAGTGAACTCACCTAAATAACTTATAATTCCATCTAAAGTGAACTTAGCATTCCTTGGGAATTGTTTAGACACCTTTCGCATTAATTTAATAATTTTTGTATAAAGTATTTGCAAATCCTTATCGGTGTGAATTCTCTCATCTATGTGAAGAGACAGAACATGAAACATAATATCTATCATATGCAAATACGTAAATTGATAGTCGATTTGTAAACCATACAATTCCTCAGAAACAAATTTTTTTCTTTGTTTAAGAGGAACTTTCTCATCCGTCAATCGTAACAATTCCCTTTGTTGGTCTTCAATTAGTCGTTGTATTTTCCTTAAGGGTTTGTCCATAACATCAATAATTTTTTCAATCTTTGTTAGTTGGTTATTTATTAAATCAAAATCATTATTATCATCGTAAAATAATTTGTGAAAACGGTTCAGTTTATCGTGTTCATCTCTAATTCTCTTACCTTCTATAAGATCATTAATTTTCTTAAGAGTAGTGATTTTTGAAGATCCATTCTTGTCCATGAATTTGACTACTTGATTTGTTGTACTTCCAGGATTTTGTTTGATAAATTTAATAATCTTAACTTCTCTCATGTCTTCCTCTTGTCGGATTTTTGTTGCTAACATACTTTCATGCATAGTCGTATAGACCTCATATAAGGTTAATTGTCAGGATGTGCCGTTTACAAATGTTAAGGAGTCAAAGCAAAGCAAATGCAATACCGAGTTACTCTTCACTGATAGCGTTTATATATTCTCTACTTGAAGGCATAAAGAGAAATCTTTTGGTAAAAGAGAAAAGACTATCTGAAAAGCGTGAAAAAAAATCAAACAGCAAGAATCCTGTCAATTCAGATCGCATATTAAGAAAGGATTTTCCCAAGATAACTGATAGGGAATTAAAGAAACTAAAAACCGATGAATCCTATAAGGAGGGATTTCTGTTGGCTATAAGACTTGTTGCCTCAGAGTTGAAGACCATAGTATATAAGAAATGATTAATGTAGGCGGATTAATCGAATTCAATGAACATAAAATTATAAAAAAGTTCAGACTCTGTAATTCGAGTTAAGTTAGTTTCTTTTCACACCTTTCTGATAAGCGCTTATTTCATCTCTTACTTTTTGGCATAATCTATTTATTTTTATAGGCTTTTCCATAAAGGAATCTACGATCCCTTCTTTGGGGTACTTTTCGAAAATGGGATTATTTTGAAAATCGTAAGCACTTACCAATATTGTTCTTACCTTAGGATTAAGTTCTTTTACTTTACTTAACAACGCCAAACCATCCATATTAGGCATCCTCATATCTGAAATGACCAGGGCATACGCTTGTTTATTTTTTGAAAAGTGTTCTAAAGAAATACTAGGATCATTAAAACAAACAGGTGAAAAACCACTAATATTGGCTTTAATTGCATCTTCAAACAGCTCAGTAATATCTATCTCGTCATCCACAATACCAATAATCCTACTATTAGTTGACTTCATGTGGCCGAACTCCGAATTATTCGTATCCGCAGCAAACAATAATATCGTTTATAAACTTTTTGACAAGGCCTTTAGACTTTCAATTTACTACTGTCAGCCACAAGATCTAAGATAACTTTTTCTATCTCACTTAATCGGACTGGTTTTATAAGCACGCGTATATTTTTATCCTTAAAGAAAGCGTTATTGGCTATTTCCTTTCGAAGTTGCTCGTACCCCGTTATAAAAATTATAGGAGTCAAAGGATACTTTATTAAAATTTCAGTGGCAGCATCCCTTCCGCTCTTATAATCCATCAAGCAAACATCTGGTAAATTCTTTTCAAAATCTGACATAATGTTATCTGCATGGGAGCCACAAACTATCTCATGACCTATAACCCTGAGAAAATCCCTGTAAAGGATTAGAATGTCTTCTTCATCTTCAATAATCATAATTTTTAATTTTTTTGGTTTTTCGTTTTGCGTTACCAATCCTACCAGGCCAAAGTAGTTTGCTCGACAAAGAATAAAATGGTTTAAACTGATGGAAGGTAAAATAAGAGGGATACAAACGGTTCTCCCATCAGTACCCGGTGAATGGATATCCCTTATTCGTAGATCCGGAATAAATAATTAACTCAATCATTCTGAGTCTACCTCTATGGCTTTCTTGACATTTTCTATCTTATTGACCTTCTATTGATAATGATCAAATGTCTTTTGTTTTTTAGCCCAAAGGGGAATAGCGGCACAGTCTTTACATTCTAAATAGACGTCTATGCTATTCTGCTTACTCAAAACTTTATTTAGTTGCTTGGCTATTTTCCTTCGCTTTCCGCATACACTGCATGTTGAGAAATTTCCTACGAGACTCATTTTTTAAATTTGACTGTTATTAATATCGTACACGCGATATAAAGATTTAGTTTTGTTTTTCGACCGACGTTTGTATAATGTCCAATTGTTTGTAGGTGTATACGGGAAATTTCTTAAAGGCGTATATGCGACCACCCGAGTTTGCCAATCTTTGGCTGGGTCAAGTAATGGGTAAGGTTCTTTTTCTGACTCACGAATGGTGGAAGGGAGAAGATGAACTGCGTAAGCACGTTAGCAATTTGTTAGATAGACAACGAAAATGATATCAGCGGTACAAAACACAGATAAATAAGATAACAATCATTTTTCTTATGTATTTATCGATTTTGAGATGGGCTCTCGTTTTCCGAACAAAAGATTTAAAGCTTGGCTGATACAATAAAGTTGAGTCTTTTTATTGAACTGCTAGGAGTATGCATCCCATCGGACCCGTATTTCCCTAGGCTTTCGTAGAACATGATTGGAAATCCTTATATGAGTAAAAAATTGATTCGATTTACGCTAATATGAGTACTGATTTGGTAGTGTTACGTGATTACGATAATCAATTAATGAATCGGAGAGAACTCCAGGTCATTTTTAGAAATGTACCTGGGAATATCAACAAAAAAGAAGCAATTGAAA
>Ga0184635_10000494_pt1 | contig 10070 bp, 10 predicted proteins | sample PLM3_30_b2_FD_133147 | JGI IMG/M metagenome (GOLD analysis project Ga0184635, IMG submission 133147) | Groundwater sediment microbial communities from an aquifer in East River, Colorado, USA - PLM3_30_b2 | ecosystem: Environmental > Terrestrial > Soil > Riparian zone | place: USA: East River...
GAACCGGAGGGCCGGCCTTCCGCCTCGACCGCAATGACCGATGGGTTGGTAAAGATAAACGCTTGCATGGCGCTATCAGCCGCGCCGATGCCGAGCAGCGGCAGTAAGTCAGCGAGGCTCTTCTCCGAAAGCTTTTTGCGCTCTTCGACAAAGCCCCGACATTTCTCCAAGGCAATCCCCGTCAGGGCGTGAATCACTTCGGCAGACGCCGTGCGCAGATTGACCCGGTCGATGGGGCTATCGACAGTGAAAATTTCGCGCAAAGCGGTCCGCGCTGATCCGTCTGCCGCCTGGCTGGTTTCGTCGCTGTAGCCAAAGAAAAGCTCCGGCGTCATTCCCTTGATCCAAAGCAGATCTTCCACGCTGTCCAGTGGGCCGTTTTTTGCGCTGTACGGGGGCGATAGCGAGGCATAGTAGTCATTCTCGGCGCCGTTGGTGCGGTGCAAATCGTCTGCGTCGCGCCAATCCATAATGGAGTCGACCAAAATGTCTCGCCGGGCCTCATCGAGACCGAGGTTCGTGAAGATGCGCCGCAAGGTTTCGTCATTGACCCGATTGATATTGATCTTGCCGCTTTCATCGACCAGGCGCACCCGAAACGCTCCCGTGCCGAGATCTTCTTCATGAAACTCGCCGTCGAGAGGGTCGTTCTTTTTCGCCTCCGGCGCTTGTGCCGTCTGCGCCGCCGGGCTCTGTTGATTTAAAAAGTCGTAGAGGCCCCGTTCAAAGCCAGCCAAAGCTAAATAATAACCGAGGGTTTCGTCGCTGAACCGTTGCGCCGCGGTCGCTTCTTCACGCGCCGACGTGCTGAACTCGAAAGCGACGACGAAAAGAAAAATAAAAATCCACAACACGGCGATCAGGGCGACCCCGTCCTGATCGCCGAGCGGCGCTCGCGCCAACCAGAGACTGATTTTTTTCTTCATGGCGCAAGCACCGTCATCATCACCGGAAAAATCCAGCGTACCGGCTTGCCCTGATCGTCCAAATAGGTCAGCCGCACGGCGCGCGGCAGGACCCGCCGTTCCCGGCCGTCCCAGCGCTCTTCCCAGGTTTCTTCGTCCGCCTGCGGGTCCAAATAAGCCAAGCGCAGTTCTTTGATACCGTCTTGCAAAATCACGCTGTAGCTCTGTCCCGGGGAGTCCGCCTGATCGCCGATCCGGACAGGCGTGGTTTCTTCCAGCTTTAAAAGCATTCGACCATGAGCGTCGTCGTCCGCGGTAATTTGAATCTTGGCCATGCCGCGCCCGCCCATGCCTTGCGAATACGCCGAGACAAACGTCACGCTGTCGGTTTCGCCTTGAAAAAACGTCGTGAGTTCTTGCGCCGATTCTTTATAAGGATACGCGGAGCGAATATAGGTGCCGATGAGGTCGCCAATCGAGCGCTGTTTCTGGTTCCGGGTGGCATTGGCCTGCGATTTCTCGACCGCGTTGTGACCGAGGGCGAACACGCTGTAAAGAATCCCGCTCATGAGAGCGAAAATCGTCAGCGCCAGGACAACTTCGATGAGAGTGAAACCGTCTGGCCTAGCGCTCACACCGACCCAGGACGCGCGGGTTTTTGGCCTTTCGGCCCAACGCACGATTGTCATGGGTTAGTTTTCTTGCCAAGACGATAAGTCTTCAGGTCGATAAGTCGCTCCCGCCGGCCATCCAACCGGTATAACTCGAGCGCGACCTCCTTCAGCTCCCAAGTCTTCGCTAAATCCAAGGACAATGGCTCGCGGACGGTTTGAACTTGAGCTTGCCACCGGCCGTTGGCGCCGAACGTGCCGCTTTCGTCACCCTGCGGCAATTTTTTTCGCGCCAACAATTCGTCCATCACCCGGGCGCCGTCCGCGGCGGATTCCGTGCGCACTGCGCTGCGCGCATCCAGGCGCAGGCCCAAGGAGAAAATTTGCAACAACGTCACCACGCCCAAGCCGAGAATGGTGAGCGCGACCAAGACTTCGATCAGGGTGAATCCGCGGCTGGTTTGACGATTAAAGCGCATGGTCAATTGGCGCGCGCGACTTCGATCCGGCCGGTGAGAGCTTCCAAGCGAATTAGATAGGAAATAGATTTTTCGCCGTCGGCAAGAACAATTTCACCGCCCAAACCGCTACCGTTCGGGTAAAAGTAGAATCTTTTGCTGTCGCGATCGACGGCCTCGCCGCCTTCGACGGAAATGAACCTTACCTCCCCCGGCAGGCGCACTTCTCTGGAGCGCGCAACGCGATAACTATTTTGTGGCAAATTGATCACGAGCTGTTGCGGTTCACCGTCGAACAAAGCGCGGCTCCTCAGATTGCGCGCCGCTGCCGCCAAGCCAAGAGCCGAGGTTCGCACCTCGCGTTCCTGGAGTCCCCTGGCGATGTTGGGCAGCACGATGAGCATGCTGACGCCGATCAAGAGCAGCACCAAAACCAGCTCGAGGAGCGAGAAGCCGCGATTACCTTTCCCAGCTCGTAACATCATGATTATTGCCGTCGCCGCCCGGCACGCCGTCGGCGCCGTAAGAAATGATGTCGTACGGGCCATGGTCGCCGGGGCTCTTGTAGATGTAGGGCTTGCCCCAGGGATCGGGTGGAACTTCTTTTTTGAGGTAGGGTCCGTCCCATCGGTCGACTGCGCCGGGTTTTTGATTGAGCGCGGCAAGTCCTTCCTGTGACGTCGGATAGCGGCCGACATCGAGACGAAACGTATCGAGCGCCGTGCCCAGCAGCTCGATCTGCGCTCTGGCCGCCTTGGCCGTGGCTTTTTCTTCTTGCCTGATGAACTGCGGCACCACCAGGCCGGCGAGCAAAGCGATAATCGTCACGACGATCAACAGCTCGATCAGGGTGAAGCCCTGGGTATTTCTTAGTGCTTTTTTAGAATGGTAAATCATTGATACTAAAAATCGCCAGCAGCATGGAGATGACCACCACGCCGACGATCAGTCCCATGACTAAAATCAAGGCCGGCTCCAATAATGCAGTTAATCTTTTGGTCGTTCGTTTCACTTCTTGATCGTAATAATTGGCGATCTCGGCGAGCATGGCGTCCAGTTTACCCGTTTCCTCTCCCACCGCAATCATATTCAAGGCCAATGGCGGGAAAAGCCCGCTCTCGCTCAACGGCCGCGCCATGCCTTTGCCCTCGCGCACGCGCACCTGCACCTGGGTGATCGCGCGCGCCAGCAAGCGGTTGCCGATGACGCCTTGCACGGTTCCCAGCGACTCCAGCAAGGGCACGCCGCCTTTCATCAGCGCCGAAAGGGTGCGCGCGAAACGGGCGGTCTCGAACTTGCGCACCAGTTCGCCCAACAACCACGCGCGCAGACACAAACGATCCCACTCGCCTTTTCCCTCAGGCGTGCGGATATAATAGATCGCCGCGGCAACTATGCCGACTACGACTAAGAGAATGATCCAACCGTATTGCGACAGGGTTAAGCTCAAGTTAATAACCAGCTTGGTGATCAACGGCAGAGATTTGTTTACGTCTTTAAAGATCGCCGAAAAGCGCGGGATGACGAAGACAAACATCACGATCAGCGATAAGCCGGCCGCGCTCGCCAGTATCGCCGGATAGATCAACGCGGATTTGACCTCTTCCTTCAGCGCGAGCGTGCTTTCCAAATATTCCGTCAGATAACGGAGCACTCCTTCCAAAATCCCGCCGGCTTCACCAGCGCGGATCATGTTTACGTAAATTTTCGGAAACACGTCGGGGTGTTCGCCCATGGAAGCGGCCAAAGATTTCCCGGCACGCACCGCTTCGACCAGCGAGCGCAAAATCTTGCTCAACTCGCCGCCCTCGACGAGTCCGCCGAGGATCGACAGGCTGCGGTCGAGAGGCAAGCCGGCGCCGAGCAACGTGCCGAGCTCGCGGGTAAACTGTAGGAGCTGTTGCTGGCTGACCTTGCGTCGAGCCGGCAACAGCGGCTGGCGCACCTTGCCGACCGCGCGCTCGCTCGGCAGCGCGATGCGCAGCGGGACACAGCCCATCTCACGCAAACGCAAAATGACGCTTTGCTCGGCGTCCGCTTCGATCACGCCGTCGACGACTTTCCCAGCCTGATCGGCGGCGCGATATTGGAAAAAAGCCATCTCTCAGCCCTACCGTTGGCTCCCGCCCTTGTTGGATTGTCAAATTTAGGGTTTTTAGATTCTTCGCGAGGTGTTCAAGCGAGCCAAAGTCAAAATCCCAAACCTCAATTGATTTAAGCTTCTTCTTCTCTCGTCACCCGTAACAATTCCGCTAAGGTCGTCACGCCCTGGCGGACTTTATCCCAACCGTCGTCGCGCAGGAGACGCATCCCTTGCCGCACCGCGAGATTGCGAATCGCGCCGGCGTCGGCTCGTTGCACGATCACCTTGCAGATATCCGAAGTCGCCGGCAAGAGCTCAAATATACCGACCCGGCCCAGGTAACCGGTACTATTGCAAGCATCACAGCCCACGGCTTCCCATACGGTCTGAACCGAGCCGCTATTTTGCAACTCCAACTCCGCTGCCGTAACGTTTAAGCCGGCAAATGGAACTTCCTTGCGGCACGCCGGACAGAGGCGTCGCACCAGCCTTTGCGCCAACACGCCCAAAAGCGACGACGAAAGAAGATAATCCTGCACACCCATTTCCAATAGGCGAGAAATCGCGCCGGCGGCATCGTTGGTGTGCAAAGTCGAGAGCACCAAGTGACCGGTCAGCGCGGCCTGCACGGCGATCTCGGCAGTCTCCGCGTCGCGGATCTCGCCGACCATGATGACGTCAGGATCCTGGCGCACGATCGAGCGCAGCCCGTTCGCGAACGTCAAACCGATCTGCGGCTTGACATAGATTTGATTGACGCCGCCCAATTGATACTCGACCGGATCTTCGATCGTAATAATTTTTTTGCCGGGATCGTTGATCTTTTGCAGTGCGCCGTAAAGCGTCGTGGTCTTGCCGCTGCCGGTCGGGCCGGTGACCAGGATCATGCCATGGGGTTTCGAGATCATCTCGTTGAACTTGGCGAGCAGAACCGGCGGAAATCCCATAGTATCGAGCTCGGTGAAAATCTGTCCCCGCTCCAGAAGCCGGATGACCACGCTTTCGCCGTATAAAGTCGGCACGGTGGCGATGCGCAAGTCGACATCTTTGCCGGCGAGACGGGTCTTGATGCGGCCGTCCTGCGGCAGGCGGCGCTCGGCGATGTTGAGCTGGGCGAGAATCTTGAGCCGGGAAATGACCGCGCCCTTCAATTGGCGCGGCGGTGATTCGACTTCGTGCAAAATACCGTCGATCCGGTAACGAACTTTCAGTTGATTTTCGAAAGGCTCGATATGGACGTCCGAAGCGCGGCTTTCGAGCGCGCGCACGAGCATCTGGTTGACCATCCGAATGACCGGCACTTCGGACGCCATGTCACGCAAGTGAGCCACATCCTCGTCTTCACCGATGCCGTCGATCGGCTGCGCCGCGCTTTCATTGCCGTCCGCGCTGTAAGCGCTGCTGTAAAGCGCCTCGATGCGCGCGGCTATTTCCTTTTCGCGCGCCAGCACCGGCTTGACGGTCAATCCGACCGCCAGCTCCAACGCATGCAAGCGCGAAAGGTCCAAGGGATCGGTCGTCGCAACTAAAAGTTCGCGCCCGTCGATTTTTACCGGGACCATCCGAGCCAGCTTGAAGAAATCGCCGATGCCAGCAGGCAACTCGATCGCCAGCGGCGTGGGCGGGATATCCTTGAGCGACATCAAGGGAAGCGCGAAGTGGTCGCGTAACACCGGCAATAAATCCTCTTCGGACAAAAAGCCCAACTCGACGACAAGCCGGCTCAAAGGCGCCTGTTGCTCCTGTTGCAGCTTCAGCACCCGGTCCAGTTCGTCGCTGGAAAGGAGCCGTCGTTCAATCAGCCGTTCGGAAAGACTCAGTTGCGGGTCCATGAGTCGGATAATCCTACTTGCCCGCGCCCGGCGTCGCCCTGCCGTAACGGTCTTCGAGGCGTACTACGTCGTCAAGCTCCGGCGTCGACACCTCCAAGACATCACAGGTTTCCACGGCGGTCATGCGATGTTTCATGCCCGGCACGATGTGCAAACATTCGCCGGGCGAGAGCCGAATGGTGCTTCGCTCGCCGCCGATCTCGACATCCATTTCAAGCTGCCCCGACAACAAGCGAATCGTCTCGTCCTTTACCACGTGATATTGATAGCTTAACGACTCGCCTTGGTTGATATGGAGAACCTTGCCGACGTAACGGTCGGTGTGTGCCCAGATGAGCTCATAGCCCCAGGGTTTTTCGACAATCCTTCCCTTTTCAATTAACTTGGGTAACATATGCGACACTCATGATAGCAAATTCTCGCCTAGCAGCAAAGAAGTATAATCATCCGACTTCAACCAACCAATGAAGAGCCAGAAGGCCACATTTTCGCCGACATCACCCAGCATTAATGCGCTTGTAAACCTCGTCATAAGCCCGTACCACGGCTATTTTGAAAATGCCCTTGACCGGGTGCTAGCGCGCCTATCGTCGTTGTGGATAATACCACCGCAACTACGGGACCATTCGAGAAAAAGGGAGTTTCCGGTGAAAAGAAAAAACGCAATCGCAATTTGCTCGATGATCATCGCAGGTTTATTATCTGCTTCTTGTGAATCCGTTTTTGACCGAGACCGTGGAAGATACGATGGAAGAGAAGCGCAACTGAACTTGACCGGTACTTGGTATGTTAATGGTGACCGGGACCAGCGTGCCGAAATAGTATCAACACCCAGTGGACTCGAAGCTAGAAACGAGCGCGGCGATACGAGTCGTTTAGTCACTGAGCGTGATGGAGATATTCGGGCGCTCGACTGGGAAGGTGGACTGCGAGGCGATACTAGGCCCGGCAGGATTGATTGGCCGAACGGGACGACATGGACCCGCGAGCCTTCTCGACGTTAGTTTGAATCACGCGATAGGGCTTTATCGAATGCCTTAGCGAGATCGCGATTCCAACGCTCAATCGAAAACCTGGTTTCGATATCCCTTAGCCCCGCGTCCCCCAAGTTTCTTCGCATGCCTGCGTCTTTGATCAGGCTGGATAGTACTTCTACCAAACCGTTCGTAACGGCGGGATCCGCAGAGAAAACGGGCTTGTAATATTCTCTGAGGATTCCGTTGCTATCCATCCATGAACAGGTGCCATAGCGCCCCGGCACGATCAAACCATTCCGGCCATGGTCAATGTATTCCGCCATTCCCCAACCATCTGTAACCACGATCGCCAACCCGGCCGCCATTGCTTGTAAAATCGATACAACATGTAGTCGGGCAGAAGGTAGCACGTAGATATCTGCGCTAGAAAAAAGCGCTTCCATTTCATCTTCGGAAAGAAATTGATCGATCACCTGGACGTTGCATCGTTCGATGATTTGTCGGTAACGCTGATTGAGATCTTGGGGCAGCTTGCTTCTCAGAATTAGCCGCAAGTGTGCATGCTTGGAAAAGATTACAGAGTAGGCTTCTAACACATCCAACCCACCGCGCAAATAAAAACCCGTCGAGGCCTGATGCCAGGAATTCGTAAATAGAATCGTCACAGCATCGTTTTCGGCTGGGATCTTGCGTTTAAATCGCTGCCGAATACCCAACGGAATATGGGTAACTTTCGAACTCAGCGTCGAATCGTTGAATAGGATCGGGATGCTATTCGCCGTAGACCTGACGTGACAGATGATACCTCGACAGCTTTCAGATTGAAGTAGAGCCTTGACAGTCGGGAAAAATCCAGAATCGTAGATGCCACCGGTCCCGAAGAGTCGCGGGTCCTGCCTTTTCCCGGAAATTCTCGGAAACGGGACGAAGAGCGTCGTCGTGTCTTCTATCTCAATAACCCAGGGAGTTTGCCCAAGAATAAAAGGCATACTCGGCAGAAAGGCCAGGCTGACATCAGACGGGACGGATAGCTGCGCAACGAGCGAGCGCGAGTGAATAAATTTCGTCAAGCCAACCAAGGTGGATCCATTGGCGACTGCATTCCACGACAGCGCACTTATGGATTTTAGAAGACGGACGGACGTCCTCGGCCCAAAATGTCCGCCCGTAACAAATTCATAACCCGGCGGCGGGTAACGGATGTGTTCAAATTGGGGATGATGACCTACGTGCTTAAATGGACGCAGATAACCACCATACAAAACTTTTATCATCTTCTAATAGAATACCTCAGAAAGCATGAGAGATATTGGCCACCTTTTCTGTTCGAGAGGAATCATCGCCGAAAGGTCGCGATAGCACCGGAACGGCAATATTCCCATGAGTACCGAAGGCTCCATTTTCTAAGAAGCATAGCCTGTTTATAGGCAGCCCGCGCTTTTTCTTGTTCGCCTCTTTTCTCATAATATAAACCCAAGCGAAAATATTTTCTTCCAAGTTTTTTGTTAAAAGCGGTCTTGCCGATTCGACGGTAGACATCTGGATACTGGTCACGAATATGCTCGAGTTCTCGCAGACCGTACTCGTAATGGGGATTTACGGCGGTGTTATTTAACGGATGTAACCGCTTTCGAACTCCGATGTAGTCGACGAAAGCAACGGGGAAATAGGCCGCGAGACGGTAAAACCAGTGCAGATCACAATTCAGATAGATATCTTTGTCGTATCCTCCTACGACGTCAAATGCTGATTTTCTTATCAGTGAAGAGGGACCGGTCATGAAGTTTTCGCTCACAATGTCCTGGACTGTGAGAAGCGATGCGGCCAGCTTTTTAGCCCTAGCTTCTGGGACAATTAGATCCAAGCTCGACGCCCGCCCATTCTCCTGATCGAGACTTGCCGGCGTATCCTTGAAAAACTCCGTATTATCGAATGCCGCACCAAGTGCTTGGTTTTGTTCGAGAGCGCGTACAAGAACCTCGACATGCGCTTCATTATAAATATCATCGCTGTTCCACGTCGCGAGATATTTCCCTCGAGCCTCTTTCATTCTCTGATTGGCGGCCTGTAAAAAAGGCTTGTCGCCCTGTGCCCACGAAATGCACCGGGAATCTCCCCTGAACGGCTCAAGAGCCCGTTCTATCTCTTCAGAACCGTCCCCCAACACAATCACTTCCAGTGAACTGTAAGACTGCTGGAGAATAGACCCCAAGGAATCGTCGATAAATCTCGCATAAGGAGCATGGGCAAAAAGAATGATGGAAACTAGTGTGTCCATAAATAAATTACAGGGGTATTCGGTAATTCACTTTATGCGAGTTTTCGATGTTTGCTTTGCCAAACCTGTGTTCAACGCCAACGTTCAATCCGACTGCGCGCCGCTCTGCCCTGGCAGGTCGCGGCGCAAGAAGAGATAAGTCAGGGCCAAAAGAGTGAAAAAAAAGATGCGGGTATCGTGGTTGTAAAACGGAGCGTCTCCCAGGACACCTACAAGAAAGGCTATGAGGGAAGCGCCTAAACAGAAATAAAGGATTCGGATTTGTGGAGACGATTCTCTGCGGGCTCTGCGGATTAAACGGCTCAAATTCGCGCAAATCATCCACATAAACGCACCGAGGCCCAACACTCCAGTTTCAGCCAGTAATTCCGTATACATGTTATGACTGTGGGGTATGAACCCCAGTTGCCCGGAGTCGGCGACCTCTTTCTTAACGCCCTCCCGTAGGCGGTCTCTGCCATACCCGAAACCAAGCAGGGGATGTTCCAGTCCAACAGTCAGTGCGCCGCCCATGAACCGAAGCCGCTCCTCGATCGCCGCGTCAGGGGTCGGATTTACCAGCGTCATCAGACGGTTGCGCAAGGGAGCGACCGCAACAAACACAACCAATCCCAAAAGTCCGAGCGCAAACACGCCTTTCCTTAGCCTGCTTTCTATCAAGCTTATGCCAAGTAGCGATATGAGACAGGCGAGCCATGCGCCTCTGGAGTAAGTGAATATTAACCCGGTAAACTGCGCCGCGAGCGACGCCGCCGTTACTCCGCGGACCCATCCCTTTTGACTTGCAATAACAGCCAGAGCCAGCGGAATACTCATAGCAAAAAGCAAACCGGCTGAGTTGGCGTGCGCCAGTGGGTAGCCGAAGCGGTTCACGAGACTAAAATTCAAAACCGATGGATTGTATAAAATGCCTCGGATGACCAGCA
>Ga0184635_10000495_pt1 | contig 10059 bp, 10 predicted proteins | sample PLM3_30_b2_FD_133147 | JGI IMG/M metagenome (GOLD analysis project Ga0184635, IMG submission 133147) | Groundwater sediment microbial communities from an aquifer in East River, Colorado, USA - PLM3_30_b2 | ecosystem: Environmental > Terrestrial > Soil > Riparian zone | place: USA: East River...
AACCTAGCGGAGTGGCCGGCCGGCCGCAATGCGGCAGTTGGTATTGCTCCAATCCGTCCATGAAACGCCAACTCTCACTCGCTGGCTTCGCGGTCCTTAGCGCGGTCCTGGTCACAGCATCCCCGGCAGCAGAGTCCATCCCTGTGTCGATCCGCGTGGACGCCGGCAGGCCGCAAGGCGAGTTGAAGCCCATCTGGCGGTTCTTTGGCGCGGACGAGCCGAATTATGCCTACATGAAGCATGGCCGCAAGCTGCTCACCGAGCTCGGCCAACTTCGCCCCGAACAGGTCTACTTCCGCGCGCACAACCTGCTGACTTCCGGCGATGGCACGCCCGCACTCAAGTGGGGGTCCACCGGCGTTTCACGTGCGCTCACGGGGCTGTGCCGCTGTTTGTGCCAGAGAACAGGGCCTCCGTCGCAAGCGGGACGGCGCGGAATCGCTTTTGCATCGGGACCTTGAGTTTCTTGCAGGGAGTCTTGCCCACCAGCAGAGTTCCGTCATCGCTCACGACCAGCAAATCTGCGTCGCGTGCCTCGGGAAACTCAGCGAGGGCTTCCGGGTTCAGCCCTGTCAGGCCGGCCTGCTCCAAGCGGCGCGGCGGGTCTGCGCCGCCGCCCCAGAGGAACAGCTTCGACTGACCTGTGGCATCCCGGGCGCCGGCGATGATGAGATACTGGCCTCGCCAGAGCGTGATGCTGCGGATGCCCTTTCCGTCCAGCGCCACGAGGAGGGGATCGCCCAATCGGGCGGGCTTGCCGGTGATGACTTCGGCCGGGTTGAGCAGCGGGACCATCAATGCCCGGCCTTCCGGAACTGGACTGCGAAAGCCGATCCACAAATGTCCCTCCGGCGTGGCGGCCAGGCCCTCGATGTTCAGCGCGCCGTGAGTTTTGGGAGGTAGTTTCGCGGCGGCGGCCAGATTGAAGCGCCGTAGCCGGGGATCGGCCAGCAAATCCTGGAGCAGACGCGTGTAAGGCTGGCCGACAGGCTGGAGCTGCACCACGCCATTGCTGACCGCGCCGGTCGTGGCAAAGAACCGCTGGCGACTGGGGCACTCCTTGCCTTTGAAGTTGCGTCCATGAGAAGTGATCCAATAAACGAGGGGGCCGATTCTCGCGGCTCCTTCGAGGTCGGCTTCGGGTGACTTCGGGTCCACGCGCAGAAAGCGGGATAGATCGAGCGAATACACGGGCATGGCACCCACGCGGCGATGATACGCGCGGATCACGTTGTCCTCGTCGTCCGCCACGGCAAAGTAGTCGGCATCGAGCGCCACCGCCGCCGAAGCGTCGCAAAGTCCAAAATAGGTCCGGACAGGTTCCGCACTGCAAGCGGGGCGAGGGGACAACAGCCAGAGCGCGAGCAAAGCGTATAGCGCGTAACGAAAAGTAGCATTCATAAGCGTGACAGGTTGAGGCCGTCATGGAACGGCATTACGTCAACTTAGCATCATTGGACGAATTCAGTCCTGGATTGTGTCGTTGCAGGCTTGATCCATAGGTCCTCGATTTCACCGGGACGAATGCGGCACTCAGCGGGGAGGTCCATAATAATCGGCAGCCAGAGTCCACCAGACGACATCGTGCTACGGTCGATTTGTTGCCGTCGTGCCCGCCTGTTCCGCCCGCTCTGCGCGGGCGGGGCCATCGCAGCGCGATGGTCCTACCAATCACTGCAGCGTCCGGATGCGCCCGGGCAGCCACCATATTGTAACTTTGATTCGGTTCCGCTTCCGCGATAGGCTCGGCCGGTTGCAAAACGCCCCCGACAACGAAACCGCGCTCCGGCCCGCCCATCTCCTCAATCGCGAGTTGAGCTGGCTGGAGTTCAACCAGCGCGTGCTGGACGAGGCGCTCGATGCCGGGAATCCCCTGCTCGAACGGGTGAAGTTCTTTTGCATCACGAGCTCGAATCTGGACGAGTTCTTCGAGGTGCGCGTGGCCGGACTCAAGCAGCAGGTCGAGAGCGGCGTCGTCGAGCGCAGCCCCGATGGGCTGACCGCCAGCGAAACCCTCCGGGCCATCCACAAGCGCGTCCGCCGGATGGTCGACGACCAATACCGATGCTGGCGCGAGCAATTGCGTCCTGCGCTGGCCCGGCACCGCATCCGGTTCCTCGCGCTGACCGATCTGGGGAAGTCCAACCTCGCTTGGCTCGAGGAATACTACCGCACCGAGGTGCGGCCGGTGCTCACGCCGCTGGCCATCGATCCGACGCACGCGTTCCCTCAACTCCTGAACAAGTCCCTCAACATGATTGTTCGCCTGGAGATGAAGACCGCCGGCCACACGCACAAGCACCTGGCGGTCGTCCAGGTGCCGCGGGTCCTGCCCCGGTTGGTCAAACTGCCGCGCGGCGACGGCCCGCAGGACTATGTCTTCCTGGCCCATTTCATCGGCCATTTCCTGGGCGACCTTTTTCCCGGAACCCATATCGTGGGCTACTGGCAGTTTCGCATCACCCGCAACAGCGAGCTGTACATCGAAGAAGAAGAAATGGGCAACCTGCTCAAAGCGGTGGAAACCGAATTGCACAACCGGCGCAAGGGCGACGCCGTGCGGCTGGAGATCGAACGGGATTGCCCGTCCAGCGTCCGGGAGGCGTTGCTCAAAACCTTCCGGCTGGGCGACGAGGACTCTTACGTGATTGACGGGCCCATCAATCCGACGCGCCTCATGGCCATTTACGAAGGCGACCACTCGCCCGAGCTGCGCGATCCGCCGTTTGTCGCGCCCATCGCGCCGGCGTTCCGCGGCCAACCGGATATCTTCGAGGTCATTCGCCAGCGCGACGTCCTCCTGCACCATCCTTATGACAGCTTCGAGAGCGTCGTCGAATTCATCGAGAAATCGGCCGACGACGCCCATGTGCTGGCCATCAAAATCACCTTGTACCGCACGGGCGGGGACCGCCGCATCGTCGAGGCGCTCATCAACGCCGCCCGTGACGGCAAGCAGGTCACGGCCGTGGTCGAGTTGCGCGCGCGCTTTGACGAAGCGAACAACATCCAATGGGCGCGCAAGCTCGAAGAGGCGGGTGTGAACGTGGTTTACGGGCTGGTTGGCTACAAGATTCACGCCAAGCTTTGCCTGGTCGTGCGGCGGGACGGGCAGCACATCGGCCGCTACGTCCACCTGGCCACCGGCAATTACAACGCGCAAACCGCCCGCCTCTACACGGATCTGGGCTACTTCACCTGCCGGCCCGACTTTGGCGAGGACGCGACCAACCTGTTCAACCTGCTGACGGGGGTGTGTCAGTTCCAGCCGATGCGCAAGCTGCTGGTCGCGCCGTTCGAGCTGCACGGCCGCGTGCTGGAATTGATCGAGCGCGAGGCGGAACATGCACGGCGTGGATTGCCGGCGCGGATCGTCGCTCGAATGAACGCGCTGGTCGACGAGCCGTTGATCGACGCGCTGTGCCGGGCGTCCCGCGCGGGCGTGAAAATCGAACTGGTGGTCCGGGGCATTTGCTGCTTGCGCCCGGGGATCAAGGGGTTCAGCCAGAACATCACCGTGTCCAGCGTGGTGGACCGTTTTCTCGAGCACAGCCGCGTCTGGTGTTTCGAGAACGCCTGCCAGCCGCAGGTGTTCATTGCCAGCGCCGACTGGATGCCGCGAAGTTTCTTCCGGCGGATTGAATTGGCCTTTCCGGTGGAGGACGGTGTCATCGCCGACCGGCTTTACAACGAAATCCTGGCCGCGACGCTCGGAGACAACGTGAAGCGACGGGTGTTGCAGGCTGACGGCACCTATCAGCAGATTCGGCCGGCCCGGAGCGAAGCGGAGCGGCGCAGTCAGGCCAGCTTCATGGCGCTGGCGCTTCAGGACGAGCCGGGGGCGCGCAAGCCCAAACGCCGCCCGGCCCGGCATCCCGAAGTCAAACTGGCGCCACGACCGGCGATTCTGGATGCCCCGCGACCGGTCGTTCCACGGGAGACGGGCCGGTGAGGGACTGGGAACGCACACTCGACGCCGCGCTTCGGCAGCAATGGAAGCGCTACCGCAAGGCGCTCCAGCGCTGCCAGCGCCACTTCTCCGAAGAGGCCGTCCACGACTCGCGCGTCGAATGTCGACGGCTCCTCGCGCAACTGGAGCTGTTGGGCGTGCTGGCTGCCGCGCGCGACGTCAAGAAAACCCGGGCCACGTTGAAGGACCACTTGGATACGTTCGACGAACTGCGCGACACGCAGGTTCTCCTTCTCCTGCTCGAACGGCAGACCGAGGCGTTCCCCGAAACACGCCCGCTACGCCAGGCGCTGCTGCGGCGTGAGAAGCGTTGCCTGATCGATGCGGCCCGGCGCATTCGCTCGGTGAAAACCAGCAGGGTGAAGGAATTCGTCGCCGCGCTCCGTTGTCATCTGTCCGCCGCGGCGGTCAGCCCCGAACAGCGTGCTCGCGGGCGTCGGGCCATCCTGCAGGCCATTGACGAGGCCTTCGCGCAGCTCGTGGAGCGGCGGGCCAAAATGGATCCTGGCAACGTCGCCACTCTTCACCGCACGCGCGTGGCCTTCAAAAAATTCCGTTACATGGTCGAAGTGCTGCACCGCCTGGTGCCTGGCATTTCCGCGGCCCGGCTCGAGGCGATGCAGGGCTTCCAGACGCTGTTCGGCGAGTTGCAGGACACGGACGTGTTCCTGGGGCGGCTCGACAAGTTTGCGCTCAAGGATCGGCAGCGGGCCGGTGAGCTGGCTGGATTCCGTCACTGGCTGCTGAGGCGGCGCACCGCGCAGATCGATGCCTGCCTTCGCCACGCGGACATGATCCTCGAATTTTGGCCGCCGCGCGGGCCCGCCAGGCCGGCCGCGAAGACCCGGTCGAGAAAGGCGTCATGAACTTGTACCTGCTGCGCCACGGCATTGCAGTCGAACGCGGCGCCCGACACTACGGGAGCGACGCCGACCGGCCTTTGACGAACAAAGGCCGCCGCAAGCTTCGCCGCGCTACGGCTGCGATGCGCGCGATGGACCTCTCGTTTGATGTCATCCTTTCCAGCCCGCTCGTTCGGGCGCGGCAGACCGCAGAACTCGTCGCCACGGCGCTGCATTGCCGGCACAGACTCGAATTGACTGACTTGTTGGCGCCCGGCGCCAGCGCCACGGGGTTGCTCCGACGCCTCAAGCAACTCAAGCCGCAAAACGTCCTGCTGGTCGGCCATGAGCCGGATTTGAGCGCATTGGTTTCGCGGCTGCTCACAGGCGGCGGCAGCCTGGCCATCACGCTGAAGAAAGGCGGTCTGTGCCGACTTTCAATCGAGCTGCTCCGAGCGGGCCCGTGCGCGAGCCTCGACTGGCTGGTGACTCCTTCGCAATTGGAGTCGATGCGCTAGTTGGCTGGGAGCGCTGGCATACTTGCCGGCGATTATTCGTGAAGAACTTGGCGGCCTGCCAGAATTGCCCGGCCTGGGCCCTCGGTCCTACACCCGTTCTGCGTCGAGCAGGGCCTTCGCCTCCCTCTTGGATGGCAGCACCTGTTCCACGAGGCGGAGGATCTCCTCCCGGCGGAATGGCTTGCCCAGGACATCGGTGGCACCCGATTCCAGGCTGTTGATCCGGGCCATCTCGCCCGCCAGCGCGGACATGATAACCACCGGGATCGATTTCGTGGAGCGCTGGTTGCGGAGCAATTCGCAGACGGAGAATCCGTCCATGTCGCCCAGCATCAGGTCGAGGAGGATCAAGTCCGGCAAGTGGCGCCGGCCCAGGTGGAGCGCGTCGAGGCCGTTGCTGGCGACCACGACCGCGTGCCCCGAGTCCCGGAGCACGCCGGCCAACAGGTCCACCATCTCCGGATCATCATCGACCACCAGGATCTTTTGTGCAGCCATGTTTGTTCTTACTCCGGTGGAACGCCTGGTGCAACGACAGGCGCGTGAAACTCTCGTTACGTTTTCGCTGCAAGCAATGCGGCGCGCCAGCCGGGCATCGGGTGAAGACTATTTCGTCATTCGTCGAGCCAGCACGGCGCCCCCCACGATGCCGGCGTGATCACCCAGCGTGGAAGCAAGGATTGTAGTGCCCTTGCCAGTTCCCGGCATCGCGTGTTCGCGCGCCACTTTCGAAATCGTTGGCAGCATCTCCTGTTCGAGCGCCTCGATGACACCGCCGCCCAGCGCGACGACCTCCGGGTTGAGCAAGTTGAGAAGGTTCGCTACGGCCAGGCCGGTGTACTCGGCGGCTTCCTTGACGATGCCCTCGACCAGTTTGTCACCGCGGCGGATGGCCCGGCGCAGGTCGCCCGAGCGGAGACCCTTCAGGTCGTCGCCGAGGGCTTCGGTCAGGACGGTCTTCTGGCCTTGCTTCACGGCGGCGAGAACCTTTCGGAAGATGGCCGTGCGGCTGGCGAGCGCCTCGAAGCAGCCTTCGTTGCCGCAGGAGCATTTCGGGCCCCCCGTCTGGATAATCATGTGGCCAATTTCCCCCGCGGCATTGCTGGCGCCTCCGTAGGGTTCCCCATTGATAATCAGTCCGCCTCCAATTCCCGTGCCCAGAAAGATCCCAACCAAATGCCGCGGCTTGCCGTGAAGCTCCTGCGCGTGCACGGCGAGTGTGCAGAGATTGCAGTCGTTGTCGGCGAACACGGGCAGGTCGAGGTCCTTCTGGAGTTCCTTTTGCAAGGGCACGTCCTTCCAATCGAGGTTGGGTGCGAAGAGCACCTTGCCCGACTCGGGATCAACCACTCCCGGCGCGCCGACGCCGATGGCCTTCACCTGCTTGAGCGTCAGGTCACATTCGTCCACCGCGTCGCGCACACAGCGGCCGATGCGCTCAATCACCTCTTCAGGGCCGCGCTGCGGTTTGGTGCTGAACTTGGCGTTGCCGATCAACGAAAGCTTCGTATCGAAGACGCCCGCGTAAATCTTGGTGCCGCCGAGGTCGACGCCCACCAGATATTCGGCTTTGCCATTCGGTTCTGGCATGTGTGAAAGGATTGCAGCGGGACTGCCGCAAGTCATGTGACGTTCTGGTGACGCAGTGGGAGATCCAAGCGCGGTTGGCGGGCTTCATTCCAGCCAGGCCCGCAGAACGCGCGGACCTTCGGAAAAGCAAAACAGTTCGCCGGGGGCGTAATTGTGCGCCTCGGCCAGCGCCACCACACTCGCCAGATCGATGGCGCCGCGCTTGAGTTTCCTCCGCACGGCTTCGGGGAGCAGCCGCGGCAGATGCTCGGTCAGGCTGGCGCAAAATGTCAGGTCGATGGGTGTCTCGGAGGCCTCGGTGAGACGGATGTGCAGGCGCTGAGCCTTCATGCGCGCCGCCGGTGAATTGTGGAACTCGTACTCCTGGTCTTACTCATACTCTTACTCCGTGAACTCTTGGAGAGAGTAGGAGTAAGAGTATGAGAAAGAGTATGAGTGCGAGGCAGGGTGTCCCCGCCGGCAAGTTTGCTCGGCTTCAATTCAATGGCGGTCGCATGTCGCCGAGGTAAGGGAGGCAGCGCCGGAACTCCGGCGCCGCCACCCTGTTTCCCAACGGAGGCATTCCTGCTGTTCCACGTCGTATGTGGTGCGGCCTGCCTCACTCAGCTCGACCCCCTTTGAAAGTTTTGCCGTTTTGCAGTGCATGCACGACAGCCGGCGATTCCCGACGGTGAACGAAGCACGCGCCGCCGTCGGCGGGGCTTGCTCGTCGAGCGTTCTTCCAACCCGAAGTCCAGCGAACAGGCGCGACCTCACCGATCGGTTTGGGATTTGGCTTCATAAGATTTCTGTGCGGCTTGTCAGGACGCTCAGTCGATTGCCGTTCGTCGTTTGCACGCCCACCTTGGCCAAGGCACTTGGCGTTCAGATGGCGTACGGGCAACAATTCGGTGAAACGTCGGGCCACGGCCGGTGGGTCCACGAGAGTCCGCGCAGCACATTCCGACAGGCGGCCCGGCAAAAGTCCCAGAGGCAATGCCGCTTCAAATTGTCCTTCTCGGGAGCTCGAAACCATCCAGGTGGCGCGAGCCAATGGATTGCCGCGGGCCGGAAGTTGCGTCGCGGAGACGGCTGTGTTCGGTAGTGCTGTTCACGAGTTTTCCCGTCGTCAAAATGGAAGTTTCCGCGAATGGGTAGTTCGCCCTAAGCCAAGCAAGAGGGGATCAAATCACGAAGGATCGAGTTCGCTCTCATAAAAAGGAGGTTTCCAGTTGCGCCCGAGAATCACTTGTAAAGCGGTAACAGTGAAACCAACCGCGTTGCGGTCGGGTTGCCCCCCTGGGCAATCCTAGCGGACAGACGGAGGTCTGTCGGAATGAATCGGTGTGTCTGCGCTTGCACGCCAGGCTGGATCAACAGCCGCGGCGAGGAACATTCGGAACTTGGCCCGGATGCGGAAGTGCAAGCATTCGCAGCGGCAGAAATAGAAAATAATTTCATGAAACTTATGAGCACGACGTTGCCAGCAGAAAGGAACGAAGTATGAAGCTCAGACCTGCTCCGAGCGCGAAATCGATCCGCGCCCGTGCGCTCGACTCCCTCAACTCGACAGTGTTCGCGGCCATGGCTCTGTTGCTGGCCGCGACGACCGGTTTGGCGGACGGCCGCAATCCCAATCCGGCGGTCCTTCCACCCGGTTCAACGCCGCATGGCAGGACCTACGGTTATTGGGCGGCTGCATGGTGGACCTGGGCGCTTCAGTTTCCAGTGGAGCAAAGTCCCATCACCGATCCGACGGGCGCTTATGGCAGCGCCGGCCAGAAGGGGCCGGTCTGGTTCCTGGCGGGAACATTGGACGGCTTGGCCGAACGCTCGCTCACGATTCCGGCAGGCAAGAGAATCTTCTTCCCGCTCTTCAACGTTTTCAACGACTACTCCTGCCCGGATCCAGACATGCAGCCGGCTCCAGGTCAGACGCTCGAGGAATTTCTGACGGAAGGCGCCGAAGCCATCAGCGACATGGCGACAGAACTGTTTGCCGAAGTGGATGATGTGCCCATCCAGAATCTGTGGGACTACCGAGCGCATTCGGACATGAAGATGTTTACGAAACATCCAAGCTTGCTGGCGTTCGATCCGTGTCTGACGGACGGGCCTCAGCCGGCGGTGGCCGCCGGGTACTGGCTGATGCTGGCTCCGCTGACCAAGGGGCAGCACACCCTCCACTTTGGATCGACCGCACGCTTCGCCGACTTCGAGTTCGGCGTGGACGTCACTTATTACCTCACGGTCGATTAAGCGCGCATCGCGCATCAACGAGTGTTGCCGGATGGTGTACCGGTCTCCGCCCGGCAGCGGTAAAGGAAACAAAACAACAAAGACAAAAAGCAAAACGAAGAAGCATTATGAAATCAACATCCAAAGTCTATCGGTCGGTCAGCGCAGTAAAGTCATACCTGGCTGCCGCCACCCTTGTGCTGTTCCTGGCCGGGAACGCGGCAATGGCCGCGCGCGATCCCAACAATGGCATCGCGAAACCGCAAGCGTCGTATCAGGGCCAGAGCTACGGGGAGTGGGCAGTTGAATGGTGGACCAACATGTACAGCATGCCGGTCGTCAACGGCCAGCACCCCCTCCTGAGCGGTGGTGCCATTATCACTGAACGTGGGGCGTTCCTTGCGACCGCGCCAGGAGGTGTCGCCACTATCGACGTTACCATCCCGCACTCGACGCCAATCTTCATCCCCATCGTCAACGCCGAGTGCTCGACTATCGAGCCCGATCCGTTTCATGGAGATACCGAACCCGAGTTGCGCGCTTGCGCGAACGGTCACATCGACAATACGTCAAGTCTTAGCGCCACCATCGACTCCGTGCAGGTGAGCGACGTGCAGTCCTATCGCGTTCAATCGCCATTGTTCGAGTTCACGCTGCCGGAAGAAAATGTGCTCGAATTCCAGGGCATTGAGGCGCCGGCGGGAACGACTGCGCAAGCAGTGGATGCCGGGGTCTATCTGCTCATCAAACCGCTCTCGCGGAATACAACGCACACCATCCGCGTGCGTGGCACATTCAACGAATTCGGAACGACGATCGACACCACGTTCCGCATCACCGTCCAGTAACTCTAGTCACGTAGGACTCGGGCGCAGGACGGAAGCCGGGACAGGTCAACTGACGGCCGCCGGTTCCGTCCTGC
>Ga0184635_10000496_pt1 | contig 10050 bp, 8 predicted proteins | sample PLM3_30_b2_FD_133147 | JGI IMG/M metagenome (GOLD analysis project Ga0184635, IMG submission 133147) | Groundwater sediment microbial communities from an aquifer in East River, Colorado, USA - PLM3_30_b2 | ecosystem: Environmental > Terrestrial > Soil > Riparian zone | place: USA: East River...
AAGTTGGAACTGAACGAACGTCGCTGGACGGGGCTGTGAGTAAATAGTCTGGCGCATGTAAAATCCTGACGGACGACTAAGGAGATTGCGATGAAAAACACGAAGACGTTGGGTTTGATGTTGCTGGCTTCCGGTATTGTCGCGCTTATCGCGGCCTGCGCATCTCAGATGGGCAGCGAGCCAAGCACTGGCGCGGCCGTGCGTATAGATAACGACGACATTGGTGGCGTGGTCACCAGCGCCAATGGACCCGAGGCCGGTGTCTGGGTGATTGCCGAGACCCGCGACCTACCGACTCGGTTCGCCAGGATGGTCGTGACCGACGACCAGGGCCGCTACGTCGTACCTGATCTGCCGAATGGGACTTACGACCTGTGGGTTCGTGGGTACGGGCTGGTCGATTCGCCAAAAGTGAAAGCAACTCCCGGCAAAATCGAAAACCTCAAAGCGGTCATCGCGCCGAACGAAGGCGCTGCCGCTCAATATTATCCGTCGATCTATTGGTACTCGATGATGAAGATTCCCGACAAGAGCGAGTTCGGGGGCAAGGGGAAAGTTCCCGCTAATATCACGCAGAATGAATACCTGAACTTGGTGAAGTCAAACGGCTGCGCTAACTGCCATGCGATCGGCAATCGCTCCATGCGCACCTTTCCCGAAAACGTGCCGTTCCCCCTGGGCAAGTTCGCAACCTCCGAGGAAGCCTGGTTTCGCCGCATTCAGTCGGGACAGGGCGGCCATCCCATGTTCGAGACTACGGTCAAGCAACTCGGCACCGCGAATTTGCGTTATCTTGCCGACTGGACGGACCGCATCGCTAAAGGCGAGCTGCCTCACACGAAGCCAACGCGCCCGCAGGGTGTCGAGCGCAATATCGTCGTCACGACCTGGGATTGGCTCGACGATAAACATTACCTGCATGACTTAATCGCGTCTGATCGGCGCTTTCCGAGCGTTAACGCCTACGGCCCTGTGTACGGTTCGACAGAGCTGAGCATCGATGTCATTCCGATCCTCGATCCCAAAACGAACAGCGCCAAAAACTTTCCGGCACCCGTGCGCGACGCCGATACACCTATGGCGATGCAAGAGGGACCGATGCAGCCGTCGCCCTATTGGGACAACGAGCGGATTTGGACTAGCAAGGCGAGCAATCACAACGGCATGTTCGACCGCAAAGGCCGCGTCTGGTTCGCCGCGGCGGTCCGCGGTCCGAACAATCCTGCTTTCTGCCAAAAAGGCTCGGACCATCCTTCGGCGAAAGCGTTTCCGGTTGAGCGCTCGAACCGTCAGATTTCGATGCTAGATCCGAAGAACATGAAGTACACCTTCGTCGAGACCTGCTTTAATACACATCATTTGCAATTCGACGCCAATGACGTGCTGTGGGCCAGCACCGGCGGTGCGAATTCCCCCGTCATCGGCTGGCTCGACATGAAGATTTTCGACGAGACCGGTGACGCGGCCAAAGCGCAGGGCTGGACGCCCTTGATCCTCGACACCAACGGCAACGGCAAGCGCGACGAATACGTGGAGCCCAATCAGCCGGTGGACCCGACGAAAGACAAACGTATCGTGGCCGGATTCTATGCCATCATGCCGAGCCCGGCCGACGGCTCCGTCTGGGGTGCCGTACGGACTTTCCCTGGCTCGATCTTGCGTATCGCTCCGGGGTCGAAGCCCTCGGAGACGGCGCTCTCGGAGATCTACAATATCCCGCTGCCCGGCTTTGGTATCCGCGGGGCCGACATCGACAAGCAAGGCGTAGTCTGGGCGTCGCTCGCGAGCGGCCATTTGGCGAGTTTCGATCGAAGAAAATGCAAAGGACCGTTGAATGGTCCCAAGGCGACGGGCGATCACTGCCCCGAGGGCTGGTCGTTCCACCAATATCCCGGTCCTGGCTTTCAGGGCATAGGCGAGAACAGCGCCGAATCGAGCTATTACTCATGGGTGGACCAGCACAACACGTTCGGACTCGGCGAAGACGTGCCGATGTCCACCGGCAACTTACACAACGGCCTGATCGCGTTGAAAGACGGCAAGATGATCCTGCTGCGGGTGCCCTATCCCCTTGGCTTCTACGCTAAAGGCTTCGACGGACGCATCGACGATCCGAAAGCCGGTTGGAAGGGACGCGGATTGTGGAGCTCGAGTGGCGACCGCGCGCCTTGGCTGATGGAGAACGGCAAAGGATCCAAGCCGCTCGCCGTGCACTTCCAGATTCGCCCCGATCCGCTGGCGAAGTAATTCATTACGATCCGGCGGGACCGTTGGTCGCGGTTCCGCCGGGTTCCTTTCCCTTACTTAATTCCCGCGGCTTTTAAGTATTGAAGATCGACAAAGCGTTCAGGCTCCGGCAGAGGCTTTTTGATCGTGTCGGCTTCGCCCATGAAGGCGATGACTTGGGCCAAACCTTTGAGGTTGATCTCGGCTTGTTTTGGCAGGACGTTACGCTCGGGCTCAAAAAATAGTTTGAGCGTCTGCTCGGCGATCTCGCTTGACGAGTCGGTTGCTTCGACAATTATTTTCACGATGGTTTTGCGATTGGCCGGATCGCGAATGAATTTCAGCGCGGCGCCGAGGCCGCGCACATAGCGGACGAGCGCTTCTTTATTCGCGCTTGCCCATGAACGGCGCGCCGCGGTGACGGTATAGACGAACTCCGGCACGGCTTCTGTCGACAGGCCAAGCAGCCGATTACCGTCTTTCACCGCCAGCAGATCCTGCGGCTGGCCGAGCGGCACCGCGTCGCATTCGCTGCGCCGCAAGCATGTGCAGCGCGCCGGCGTTCCCTCGATGATCCTGACGCGGAAATCCTCATTGCGCAGACCGTGGAGGGCGAGCAGCTTGCGCGTCGAGAGGGTGATCGAGCCGGCTTCATCGGCGAGACCGATGAGTTTGCCCTTGAGGTCGGCAAAGCTCTTTATTTCGGACCTTGCCACTAGACTGTAAATAGGATTGTTGAACTCAGCGGCGACGGCCCTGGCCTCGGAGCCGGCGAGTACAGCCCGGATCAAAAACGCCGTCGCGATATGCGTCACGTCGGCACTGCCGTCGTTGAGCGCGTCGAGCATTTTGTCCGAGCCGCCGGGGAGCGGCACGACTACGTGAAAATCCAACTTCTCGCGGCGAAAGAAACCCGCGCGCTCGGCAACGGTTACCGGCAATGAAAAAATACTGCGTATCGCGGAGTAGCTTTGCGCGTAGCGCAACGATAGCGTTTGCGCGGCGGCGAATTGGCTGCCCGCGCAAAGCAGCGTGCTGACGGTGATAAAAAGTGAAAGCGGCAAGCGAGCTCGCGAGCGCATGATGAAACCGGTTTAGCGCGCCGCAGGAATTTCAAATCGCTTCATCGAAACGATCTACTTCGCGCCGACTTGTTGCATGGTGCACTCGACTTCGACGGTGGCAGCTTTTTTATCGCGCGGTGGGCGCGTGAGCGTGCGAATTTGCTTGTAGCCGTCCTTGCTGCACGAAATGGAGACACGGTTCGCGGTGATGTTCTTGCCGAAGCCCGGCAGTTTATAGACTCCGGTGGCGTCGGTGCGGGCAACGACGGATCCCAGGCCTTTGATCTCAGCCGTGACTTTGGCGTCGCGAATCGTTTTACCGGTGTTGTCCTTTACAAAGCCGAAAAAAGCCAGGCCGTCTTCTTGGTCGTGAATATCCGGCTGGTCTCCGCCTGCCCCGATAGGAGTCCAGACAAACAACAGACTCAGTGCCACTCCGAGTGCGAGACGAGTTTTAAGACGCAACATAGTCATTTGCCCTTTGTTCAGAGCCGCCTTATCTAGCGCGTAAAAAAGCCGCTCAACATATAGCTGAAAACAACCATCGACGCTATCGGTACCGCCCACGACCAACCGGACCAGAGCCGCCGTGCAAACCGCTCGGGCATGAATCGAGCCAAGGCCGCCGCCACGAAGGCGACGAGGGCGGCTGTGGCCATCCAGCCGTACCAATACATGGCGGGACCGTCGCGCGGCGGCTGTACCAGCGGGCCGAATTCTTCGAGCGCCGGGTGATAAGTGAACAGCGCATAATTATTTTGCACCGCGATTAGATAACTGACTGAGTAAACTACGGTGAACACGACGGCACTGGAATGGAACGAGCGCGACACCGTCATGATCCGAATCCTCTGATGTTGTTAAGAATATGTCCGACCAAAAAGCTCCACCACACGATGAAGGCGAAGGTTGCGGTGATGACGGCGCGGGCGCGGGTCTCGCTTTCGGCCAGCGGTTGGCGCCAGAAGGACCAGTAAGCGGGGAGCATGCCCAGCCCCAGCGCGACGAAATGCTCTTTCAATTCGAATGCACCGTTGGCCTTCCACAAATCCAACTGCTCGAGCACGACGCGAACAGCCATGCGATATTCGCCGTAGATGATGCCTCCAAGGATCGCCGTAGCGACGTACAGGACAATGATCGCCGAAACGTAGGACGGCGCGGACACGGCGCGCACGCGACCGACGAATGAGTCGGCGGTTTTGTGCGCCGGCACCAGGACACTGATGGCCTGGTGTGTGATCGAGCCAAGCAGCGCCACCGCCAACAGACCGTGCACGATGAGCAAAAAGGTCGTCATGAAGATTCCTCCTAGGCGTTCGCTGAGCGTTCCATACTCCGGTCCCGGTTCGATGTCTAGCCCATCGTCTATCATTACGGCGGAGCCGCCACGAAAAACAAGTTGCGCACAGATAAAAGAGCGGGTTCTTGTCGCTTGCGGCGCCATGATGTACTAGAGGAAGAAAGCGAGCTGGTTATATGGTGTTGATTAATCGTCGCACGTTGCGCATTGAATGGGGTCAGTGCGATCCCGCCGGGATCGTTTTTTATCCGCAATACCTGATCATCTTCGACAGCAGCACGGGCTGGCTGTTCGAGCGCACCGGCTTGACGCCTTCGGCGATGCGTAAAAAGTACCGCATCGTCGGCATGCCGATCGTCGAAGTGGGAGCGCGCTTTGTCATGCCCTGCCGATTCGATGACGACATCGTCGTCGAGAGCGAGGTTGGTGAGTGGGGCCGCAGCAGTTTTACGGTGCGGCATCGGATTGTCAAAGCCGGTGAGCTGGCGCTGGACGGTTTTGAGAAACGGGTTTGGGCGGCCGCAGATCCTGAACGCCTGGGCGCGATCAAGGCGCAAGCAGTGCCGGCGGAAATCATCGCGAGTCTATCCGATCCGAGCGGCGCGACAACTATAAAATTGGATCAAGCATAATGGAGGGCGAAACGATGGAAACGTTAGCGTCTAACGCGGCAGATCAAATTGCTTCGACAAAACAACCGCGTTTCTCCGGCATGAGTCATGTGAGCTTGCCGTGCCGAAATCTTGAAGAGTCGAAGCTTTTCTATTCGCGAGTGATGGGTGGCGAGCTGTTCCACGAGATCGCCGGCTTCGTCGAGTACCGGATAGCAGACATCATCATTGGGCTGTCCGAGCAGGAGGAGGGCTGGACCGGTCCGGACGATGAATATCCGCACTACGCTTTTTATCTCGACGGGCAAAATTTCGAGCTAATGAAAAAATGGCTCGATCGCTACGCCGTGCCGAATTATCCCTACCGGCGTGACCAGACCGCGCTGGTTTATTTTCGCGACCCATCGGGAAATCTTTTCGAGCTTTACTGTGACCGCGGTTATGAAGGCATCGAGTCTTTGCCATTGGCGCCGCGAAGGGGAGGGCCGGCGATCGATTTTCGCCGGCTCAATTATGTGTGGAATCATGGATACGCCGGGTCCGGCATCGATCCCGAGATTCAGAAGCCGCAGCTCAGCGCTTTTGCGCACGCCAGCCTTTTCTGCGCCGATCTCGAACAGGCGAAGCGCTTCTTCACCCAAGTGCTCGGCGGCGAGCTGATTCACGATGTCGACGGCTTCGCCGAAGTGCGCGTCGCCGGGATCATCATCGGTCTCACGGTTCGGCCCGGGCGCACTACGGCGCGCAATGCCGAATTTCCCCATTATGCATTTTTCGCGGAAGCCGAAGATTTTCTGCCGATGGTGGCATGGCTTCGTCAAAACGGCGGGGTCACGACCGAGCCGTGGACGCGCGATGGCGTCAAAGGCCTTCTCTATTTTCGCGATCCGGCGGGAAATCTCTTCGAGATGTATTGCCGTCAAATCAAAGAAGCAGCCGACTTCGCGCGCGGCGCGAAGCAAGGCGGTAACTACACAATCGACCTTGCAGCGTTGGAGTATCGCTGGACGGCTTAAAGCAGGAAATTAGAAAAACTACCGAGCTCTGCGCGAACCGCGCAAATACCCGCCAATACTCGATCTCGCACCGGGCTCCCACCGCGCCATTCAATTCGGACTAAGGCCGCTTGTTTTCGAAATTTTACGCTGACGCGCGGGTCAGTTGGTTCGATTCGCTTATTTTCGGCGCCGGCAAAGAGCTATCGTCGGCAGTGAGCTGAACCAATTGCGATAATTGGTCGCGCGCTTCGCTCAATGTAGCGACCACCCGGTCGGCACCGACCGAAGTCAAAGAAGCCTGCGCATATTCCAAACTTCCGGAAAAATTCCAGCGGCCGACGAGGATTTTGACGTCGGCGCAACGGGCGCGGATTCTCTTGCAAAGATAACGGGCTTGCACCAGACCGCCGGGCGCGATCGCGCCGATACAAACCAGCCGCGGCTGCTTCTCTTCGACCAGCGCAACCAATTCGGCGACGAGCATATTTGGCGAGGCGACGTCGATCGAATAACGGCGCGAATCGAGCAGCTTTGCGAGCGCGAGCAACGCGATTTCGTCGGCCTCTCCGTCGGCGGGGAACCCGAATATTTGAAAAACCTGGTCCGGCGGAGGAGCGGCCGGTTCGACCGATTCGGTCTTCTTTTCCGGCGATTTTTTAGCCGCCGCTTGTCGGTCGTCGAGATCTTCCAAGATTGCCCGGGTGCCATCGTGAACCGATTTCTGGTCTTTCTCGCTCAACTGATCGCGGCGCCGATCGCTCTTGCCCCGGCTCAAAGCCGGTATGAAAACGTCGTCGCAAAGCTCCGCGATCGAGTGGGTTTTCAAATATTCCTCGACGATTTCTTCGCCTTCGTCCTGATCGCTTGCCAACATGCGCTGATAGAAGTTGACGTAGGTTTCCAACGCCGGCGCATCGCTCAGCAGCACCGTCACGAAGGCCATCTCTGGAACATATTTGGCGAACACCACCAAGCACACCGTGAGCGGCGTCGCCAAGACGAGCCCGACCGGTCCCCATAGCCAGGTCCAGAATGCCGCCATGACGAGTACGGCTATCTCGGATACGCCGGCGCTTTCCCCGTATAAGCGCGGCTCCAAGAAAAAATTGATAATTAGCTCGATGGCGAGGAAGGAGCCGACGATTATCAGAGATGTCATCCAGCCGGGAAAATACGCGAGGCTCAGAGCCGTCGGCAGCAAGGCTGCTGCCCATGGCCCGACATAAGGAATAAAGCGCAGCATCGTTGCCAAAAAACCCCAGAGCAGCGCATAAGGAACGTCGAGGAAAAAAAGTATGACGCCGATGGCAAGGCCGAAACCGCTGTTGATCAGCAGCTGTGCGAGTAGATAATGGCTGATTTTCTGCCCTGCTTCTTCCATCGCCTTGGTTGTAATCGTCAGACGACCGTAGCCCGAAACCCGTATGAGTCGGTTGCGTAGCTCTTCCCGTTGAATGAGCATGAAGATAACGAGCACGATGGCCAGCACCGCGCCAGCAAGGCGTTCGACGATCGGACCGGTAGCCAGCGGTATCGGCCAAAATACCGAGTGCTGGTCGGAGGCAACCACCACCGGCCGCGGCGCTGGTTCTCGCGCCGCCGTTTCCGGTTTGTTCAGTTCTTTCTTGACTTCATCGACGGTCTGTTCGACTTTTTCCAGTGCGCCGCCTCTTTTGAAGTCGCGCAAATCGGCAACCTTTTGCCGAATGTTTTTTCGATATTGCGGCAGGTCGTTGGCCAAAGCGGCAATCTGCCACGCCACGATCCAGCCCACGCTGAGTAGGATCGAGAAGGAGAAAACCGTCGCGATGACGACCGAAACAACCCGCCCCAAACGCAAGCGCTCGAGCGCGCTTACGACCGGGTTCAGCACGAAAGTGAGCAGCAGGGCGACGGCGATGGGCACCAATACTTGCTGCGCCCAATACAGAATGGCGACGATCGTCACTACCGTAGGCAGAAAAATCCAACCCGGCATTTTGGCGCTGGAGCGAGGGAGCAGCGTCTGCTTTGTCGGGACCGAGGGTGGCGGCGTTGCTTCTTCCGGCGGAGTGTCCGCGCTTGAGCTCTTGGTGAAAAGTGTCGACAACATTTAAGTTAAGTGAGTCGGCTATTCGATGCGTTTGGATAGCAAGTTGCTCAGCCAATTGATGCCCTTGGGAAACAGCGTGTCGCGGCCGGCAGGTATCGGCTCATAAGTGTCTTCACCGAAGACCGGTCCTTCGGGGTCGAGCGGCAGTCCGTCGGGAAAAAAAGTTTCGATCCAGGTCTCGGCTTCTGCTGAATTGTCCAGCAGCGGATGAATGCGCAGGCGCGACGACGGATCTTGAGCGAACTCATCGAGGCGGCCGACCAAGCCGCCGATCGGTGCGAGGGCATCGGCGGCGGCGCTGTCGAGCCCGGTGTGCTCGGTGAGAAGATTCACGCGCGCGTCGCGTATCGAGCGCAGCGAGTCGTCGTCGCCGTGGCGCGCCTGCCACGAAACGTTGAGCTCGGTATCCAGTCCCATGCTGCGATTGTTCATGTTGGCCGAGCCGACGCTCAGGAAACAATCGTCGACCAAGAGAAGCTTAGAATGAATGTAGGTGGGCACGTCTTCACCGTCCTCGGCCCGTGAGGCGGGATAGTAGATGCCCAACTTGTGCCCGGTGTTGGCCGAGAGGTGTTTTAGCTCGCGAATGATTTTCGTCTGGGCGACGCCGATCGATGCCTGCTCGACGAAGGCGTTGGCTTCCTTGGCCAGCAACAAAACGATTTCCAAGCGCGGGCGGCTGCGGTCGTGCATGCGCCGGACAAGCGCGTCGTAGATCGCCTGGGAGCTGAAATATTGGTTTTCGAGATAAATCAAAGATTCCGCAGCGTCCACCGCGTCGCGAAACAGACGGCGGATTTCGCGCACCGACTCATTGCCAGATTCCAACGGCTTGACTTGGGTCCGGCTGAGCGCCACCCGCGGCGAATCGATCGGCAGCGCGTTTTGCGGGCACAGCGCCGGCTTTTTCGACGGTGCCGAAAGCTCGAGTTCGGACCCACAAACGATCGACCACTGCTCCTTGAAAAATTGGGCAAGCCGCGCGGCCAGGGCGCCGACGTGGTAGGTTTGCACGTCGTGAAACGGCGCGTAGGGAATCTCATCGGTATTGACGCGGCGCGGGTTGACGGCACGATGATCGCGCTCGTCCCAGCGCCCCGAGCAGATGTCGAGTCCACCCAAAAAGGCGATCTGGCCGTCGATCACGACGAATTTTTGGTGATGGCTGGCGCCGAACGGATGGTAGGAATCGAAGCAGAATTGGATGCGCTCATTGGCGTTCCATTTGAAATGCCAGCGCTGCAGCCATTCCCGATCGATGCAGTAAATCATGCTGAAGTTCCAGGCGAGAATGTACACGCGCAAGTCGGGGTTGTTCTCACAAAGACGATTGAGAAAAGAAAGGAGCGTGCTGTCGGCCGCGGTGGGGCCATCGTCGCGCAGGAGTTGCACGTCGCTGTCGAATTGCCAGCCGGACAACAGGATATAATTCTCGGCCTTTGCCGCCGCGGTCCAAAAAGCGCGATAGTAGTCACAGCCATCGACCAGCAAGCCGCTCTCGCTGACGTTGTCGATGCCGTAACAGTTGGTGCCCGCCGCTAAAATATCTTTCATGGGTTTTATGATCGCGTTCGCCACGGCTGAATTCTAAGGGTCTGGCTTCAAGTACCGAGCTATTGACAGACCGTGGACACCCTAAAAGCGCAACTAGAGTGCCAGGGAAAAACCCTTATTTTTCGGGGCGTCCATACCTTTTGTCGGTTTTATCCCTACTCCGTCCCGTCGGTGTGACAGGAGTTAACCTGCAAATGCCGAT
>Ga0184635_10000497_pt1 | contig 10046 bp, 6 predicted proteins | sample PLM3_30_b2_FD_133147 | JGI IMG/M metagenome (GOLD analysis project Ga0184635, IMG submission 133147) | Groundwater sediment microbial communities from an aquifer in East River, Colorado, USA - PLM3_30_b2 | ecosystem: Environmental > Terrestrial > Soil > Riparian zone | place: USA: East River...
CTCAGTTTGCGTGTCGACCGAACTGGTGGCTTCGTCGAGGACGAGAATTTTTGGGTCGAAGGCCAGCGCGCGAGCAAACGATAATAATTGGCGCTGCCCCTGCGACAGCGTCGAGCCGCGTTCCTGGACTTCCTCGTGATAGCGCCGCGGCAACTGCTCGATGAACGGCGCGATATGCGCGCGGCGCGCCGCTTCGCGCATTTGCACCTCGCCGATGCGTTGGTCGCCCAAAGTAATATTGGTCGCGATGTCGCCGGAAAAAAGAAACACGTCCTGCAAGACCAAACCCAAGTGGCGGCGCAGTTCCTGTTTGTTCCACTCGCGGATGTCGATGCCGTCGACGAGGATCGCGCCGCGCTCGACGTCGTAGAAGCGGCAGAGCGCCGAAATGATCGACGTCTTGCCGCCGCCGGTAGCGCCGACAAGAGCGACTTTTTCGCCGGCGCGCACGCGAAATGAAATATCTTTGAGCACCGGCTCATCGGCGCGGTACGATAGCCAGACGTTTTTGAATTCGACCTCGCCGGCGAAACGTTCAACGGTTTTCGGACGAACCGGATTTTTAAGGGTCTCCGGCGTATCGAGCAGCGCGAAGATTCTTTCCGCCGAGGCCATGGCCGCCTGCATGATGTTGTATTTCTCCGCCAGATCGCGGATCGGCTGATACATGCGTTGGATATACTGAATAAAGGCGACGATCACGCCGGCCTGCACGGCGCTGGAAAGAATCTGTTGGCCGCCGTACCACAACAAAAGGCCGATGCTCAGCGCGCTGAATATTTCGATCACCGGAAAAAATACCGCGTTGTAGCGGATGCTGCGCAAAAGCACGTCCCGGTAGCTGAGATTCACTTCTTGGAAACGCCGGTACATTTTTTCTTCCTGGGCGAAAGCTTGGATGGTTGCCACCCCGGCGATGTTTTCCTGCAAGCCGGCGTTGAGCCGGCCGAGGATCAAACGGCTTTCGCGGTACACCTCGCGGGCACGCCGCCGGTAAAAACGGCTGACATAAAGGATCGCCGGGAAAGCGGCCAGGCAAACCAGCGCCAGTTTCCAGTCGAGCCATAACATGATCGCCGCGATGCCGAAGACCATCGACACATCGCCCAAGAGTCCGACGACGCCGGTGCTGAATAGCTCATTGAGCGTCTCCACGTCATTGACCGTCCGCGTCATGAGCCGCCCGACCGCGTGGCGGTCGAAGTAAGCCATGTCCTGCTTTTGCAAGTGGGAAAAGATTTCCATGCGCAGGTCATGCATGGCGCGCTGGCCGGTGTATTGCGTGACATAAGTTTGGATGAACAGTACGACGAAACCGAAAAGCACTACCCCCAGGTAAGCGAGCGCCATGACATCGAGCCCGTGGACGTCGCGCTCGGCGATGTAGCGGTCGATGGCGACCTTGGTGATATAGGGTCCGAGCAACTGGCCGCCCGTCTGCAAGAGCAAAAAAATGAACGAGACCGTAAGGAGCTTCCAGTAGGGCTGCAGATAGCGCAGGATCCGCGCCATCAGCCGGGCATCATAGGCTTTGCCGAGGATCTCGTCTTCGTGATGGATCTCTTCGATCATCGGCGTCCTTCCGCGCGTCCCATGGACTCGACTTCGCGCACCAGGCTCTGGCGTCGGTAAAGCTCGTAATAGGCGCCGCGCCGGTCAACGAGCTCGTCGTGCGTCCCCCGCTCGATAATCTCGCCTTCTTTCAAGTAGACGATCTGATCCGCGTCGCGCACCGTCGATATCCGATGCGAGATCAACAGCGTGGTGCGCCCGCGCATGAACTGTGTTAGTTGCCGCAGTATTTCGTCTTCGGTCTCGGCATCGACGCTCGAGAAAGCGTCATCGAGAATCAGGATCGGCGGATTTTTAATGATCGCGCGGGCCAACGCGGTGCGCTGCTTTTGTCCGCCGGACAAGCGCACGCCGCGCTCGCCGATCACGGTGTCAAAGCCGGCGCCGAACAATTGAATCATCGGCAACAATTGTGCGATGCGCGTCGCCTCTTCGACCCGTTCGGCTTCGCCGTTCATTGCGCCGAAAAGAATGTTGTCGCGCACGGAGCCGAAAAAAAGAAAAATCTCCTGTGAAACATAGCCCACCGCTTCCTCTAAATGGCGGCGCGCCATTTGTTTAATATCGATGCCGTCGATAAAGACCGTCTGGTCCTCCGGCTCATAAAGCCGGAGCAACAAATTCACCAGGGTGCTTTTACCTGCCCCGGTCGCACCGACGATGCCGCAAACCGTGCCTGCTGGAATCTGCAGATCGATATTTTTCAACACCGGCCTGTGCTCGCCGTCATAGGCAAAAGTGAGATGGCGCAAGTCGATGGAGCCCCGGATCGGCTCGGCGTGCTGCGTCGCAGATAAGGACTGGTAGCGCGGTGAAATCGGCGTGTCCAAGATTTCGGCGATGCGGCTGAGCGCTGCGGTGCCGCGCTGGTACTGGTTGGCCGTGTAGCCGATGGCCATCAACGGCCACGTCAGCATAGCCAAGTATCCATTGAATGCGACAAATTCGCCCAAGGTCATTGTGCCCTGTAGTATTTGGCGTCCGCCAAGCCAGAGCACGACCGTCGCCGCTAACCCGGCCATCACCTGCATCAGCGGCCAGAAGATCCCCCAGAGCGTCGTCAGCCACATATTTTTGCTCCGGTAATCGGTGCTGATGGCGTCGAAGCCGTGAATCTGGTTTTGCTCTTGTGCGTATGCCTGCACGACACGGATACCGGAGAGATTTTCCAAAACGTAGGCGCTCAGAACACTGAGTTGCGCCTGGGTGTCGCGCGACCAGCGAAAAATTTGCCGGCCAAAAAAGCGCACGATGATCGGAATGAGCGGCAAAGCGAGCATCGACCACAGACAGAGCCAAGGATCGATCGTTATCATCAGCGTGAGACTGAAAAAAATCACCACGACGGCATCGACGATCGCCAGCGAGCCAAATCCCATCAACTCACGCACAGCTTGAATGTCGTTGGTGAGTCGCGACATCAAATCGCCGATTTTAGCGTGCTGGAAATAATCGAGCGGCAGCTTTTGCAGATGGGTAAAAACCCGGTCGCGCAGATCGGCTTCGCAACGGCGTGAAAAGCCGTGGATGTTGATGCGCCAACAGTAACGAAAGAAACCCTGTAAAGCGGCGGCACAAAGGATCAACAGCGGATATTTGACCAGGGAGCGGGCCCCACCGGTCCAATGCAGCGCCGTATCGATGCCTCCTTTGATAAGCCAAGGCATGGCGATGCCGGCGAGATCGGTAGCGACGAGGGAGAGAACGCCAAGGATTAGAAAGCGTCGATAACGGTCAACGAGAAATTTTACGCGCTGATAATAGCGAAGAATCGCTCTGTCCTCTTGCCTGCGCTGGTGTTTTCACCGAGCGCGATCGCTATTCTTTCGAAATCCCGTGGTCCCGGTAAACCTCGGCCCACTGCCCGACCATGAGCTTTTCCATGACTGTAGGCAACGAAATCAACGCAACCCGCACCTGTCCCATGGTGTCGCGATCGCGAATCGTCACTTTATCGTCGGCCGCGGACTTGTCATCCCCGACGGTCTGCACGTCGACCGTGACGCAAAAGGGCGTACCGACTTCGTCCTGACGGCGATAGAGGCGGCCGATCGAAGCCGTATCGTCGTAAACCGAATGCCAACGCTTGCGCAGATCCACGCAAAGCTTCTGCGCGGTCTCGACGATGCGCGAATTCTTTTTGAGCAGCGGCAACACGGCGATCTTGACCGGCGCAAGCTCGGGATGAAACTTCAGCACGACGCGTTTCTCGCCTTTGACCTCTTCTTCGTTGTAAGCATCTACCAAAAACGCCAGCGTGCCGCGATCCGCGCCGGCGGACGGCTCGATGACGTAGGGAACAATTTTTTGTTTGCTCTCCTCGTCGAAGTATTCGAGCGCCTTGCCGCTGAACTGCGTATGCTGTTTCAGATCGAAGTCGGTGCGGTTGGCGATCCCTTCGAGCTCGCTCCACCCCATCGGAAAAAGATACTCGATATCGGCGGTGCGCTTGGCGTAGTGCGCCAGCTCGTCCTTGTCGTGCTCGCGCAGACGGAGATTTTCCTGGCGTATGCCGTAGCGCGGATACCAGGCGAAGCGCTCGTCGATCCAGCGCTGGTGCCATTCTTCATCGGTCCCCGGCATGACGAAAAACTCGATCTCCATCTGCTCGAACTCGCGCGTGCGGAAGGTAAAATTACCCGGCGTGATCTCGTTGCGAAACGACTTGCCGATCTGCGCGATGCCGAAAGGCAGCTTCAGGCGCATGGACTGCAGCACGTTGTCGAAGTTGACGAAAATTCCCTGCGCCGTCTCCGGGCGCAAATAAGTCACCGCCGCCTCGTCTTCCACCGGCCCCATAAAAGTCTTGAACATCAAATTGAACTGCCGCGGCTCGGTGAGCTCGCCCTTGCCGCAAGCCGGGCAAAGCGTCCTTTTTTTACCGCAGTGTTTGCACGCTTCGCCGCCCGGAATATTGAACTTGTTGCCCTTGGTCGCTTCGCAGAAATGAACCCAGACCTCCTCGTCGATTTTGTCCGCGCGAAAGCGCCGGTTGCATGCCCGGCAGTCCACCATCGGATCGGTGAAATGATCGAGATGGCCGCTCGCCTGCCACACCCGCGGATGCATCAGGATCGACGCATCCAGTCCCACCATGTCGGCGCGGTTCTGCACCGAATCACGCCACCAGACGCGCTTGACATTATTCTTAAGCTCCACACCCAGCGGCCCGTAATCCCAAACCGATCCCGTGCCACCGTAAATCTCGCTCGATTGAAAAATAAACCCGCGCCGCTTACACAGCGACACGATCTTATCCATGTCTACCATTGGGAAGTCCTATCTAAAGGCAATTTTTACAATGTAATGGATGGAGCGGGGAGAGTCAAAAAGCAGAGGATCTATAACGTGAAGAACCAGCATGGCAGTCGTGTCCGATTACTGGGCGAGCCTAATCCGCTTGCAGCGAAAAATCTCCACAGTGAGAATTACGTAGAGTAGAATGATAGGCAACGCCCCCCATCCAAGCGCCCTGAATTTAATTAAGTATTGGGGTAGTAGAGGAAGGAAAAGAATTATCAAAAGAATAAAGAATGATTTGGATGAAAATCGACGGGGTACGGCGCCGGAACTTACGTAACGAAAGAACAGGATTAGCGAAAGTGCGAGGAGAAACAAGTCCTGGGCATAGAGGTGATAGCTGATTAGCACCGTCGTGACAAGAATCAGTGAAAACTTCAGATCAAACCCGGGATCGAGTACATCAAATTCTCGTCGACAAAGATATAGGCATAGCGCGTATATGCCGACCGAGATTGCAACCGTCATGGCACCAGTCAACCAGTCAAGATCGTCCCCCTGAAGCAGAACATGCATGAACCCTCTAAGGTTTGGCATTAGAGCAGGGCGGACAACGAATGAATATCTACCCATGGATCTTAAAATCGAAAGGAGATCAAACGCGCCCTGCCATCCAACCATTACAAGCGAGATAATGATGAGTATTGCGCCGGTGACGGCGAACATTGCTAAACTCTTCCAACGTCGTGCAACGAGAAAGACGCCGGCCAGAGGTAGTACAAGCTGTGGCTTGTAAAGCCCAAGAGCCAAAAAAACCCCTCCCCAACCGTCTCGCCTTTGCTTCAAAGCAATAAATACAGCTAGTAAAAGCACCGTTGACAGGATCGAATCCTGACCCAACCGCAATGCTTCCATCGTAGGAAACCAACTGAAGAGCGAAGCTCCAATAAAAACGCTATGGAGGGAATGAACATACGGCAGAAGCCATTGGAGCATGATGACCAGCAGCAATAAATTCACGCCCGACCAGATTGCGTGAGCTACGGGATAAGACAAATGAGCCAATGGCAAAAAAAGAAATAGCTCGTAAGGCGCATGATTGAAAGGCAAGGGCCATTCTAACTGGGGGACATCAAATTTTGCTTGATACGCGTTTTGTGTTTCGACCTTAAATAGCTCCTTCGCTTTTCCGTCGTTAATGATCTGTGCACCAGTGTAGAAGATGATGAAATCACCGTACCCGGCGGCAATTTCCTCCCGACTCCCCCAAAGGATTGCGACATGGAAGATCAAAGAGGCTGCAACGAGCGCGGTTAAGATCAATCTATAGAGTCGCGTTACCATGTTACTTGACGGCACACAGCTTCATTGCATCATCCTTTATTCTGAGCCCGCTACTCCTGGTGACCGATCCGATCAGATAATCGTGGACCTGACTCAACGCACCATAGTCGGTCACAAACTCGATGTTGAGAACTGTATACGAACAGTATAGGCAAAGGCGTTCGTCGGAACGTCGACAGTACTAGCGGCAAAAGCAGAGCTGCGACAAAAAATGGCCGGGCTTGGATTCTTAACAAGAGCGCGAGTGACCAACAGCAAATAGCGCCCGGCAATCGACCATCGGATCGGTGAAATGATCCAAATGACCGCTCGCCTTCCACACGCACGGATGCATCAAGATCGCCGCCCCACCATGTCGGCGCGTTCTGCACGTTATCGCGCCACCAGGCGCGCTTGACGCTGTTCTTAAACTCCACTCCCAGCGGCCCGTAATCCCAACACGAACCCGTTCCGCCATAAATCTCGCTCGACTGAAAAATAAACCCGCGCCGCTTACACAGCGACACGGTCTTGTCCATGTCCACCATTGGAAAGTCCTATCTAAAGGCGAATTTGAACAATGTAATGGATAGGTGGGGGAGAGTCAAAACGGCGCGCGACAAAGAACGAATGATGGGATGAGCGAGATAACCCGCAGTTTTGATGGGCGCAAGCTCACGACCTAAATGGGTGAGCGACTTAGTGCGGGGCTCAAGAAGTTGCGGACTTATGAACCCGGATGATCAGCGGCGCGCCAACCATCGGAAGTAGGATCGGCGAATCGCCGCAGTTCAGACACTCGTCTCCTCGACTCAAAAACCACAGCGCGCCCTCATAGCTATCGATGGAATTCACCGCGTCGCTGTCATTCACCCAGTACTGATCATAGTTGGGCTGCAGCCGCTCATATCTTAACGTCGTTGGTCCAAATCGCGCCGCGAGCGCTCTGGAGAGCCTCACGGGCAAGAGGCTGGCGGTCCTGATCTCACTCGACGATCTGAAGGGGATGCTGGCCTTTATTAATTTACCTAAAAAACCGAAATCGGAATACGGCCTGACCCTATAGCCCTGAGCCGCCCAAGGGTCGACATTCCACGCCGGAAATAAGTAAATCACACCATTGTTGCGCGTCACCCGGCGCATCTCGCGGAACGCCTGCTCGGGATTGGGCACGTGCTCGAATACCCAGATCGACCAGATTCCGTCAAACGAGTCATCGGGAAACGGCAATGCGGTTGCGGCGCCTAAGACGAATTTTTTATGGTAAAATCGCGCGACACTCGGCGAAATGTCGAGACCGACATAGTTCTCCGCAATGTCTTGCAGATATCCGCGGCCGGAGCCAATTTCGAGAACCAGCTTCTGGGCTAGATTGAAGTGTTCCACAAATTCTGAAACGCGCTCGACGATCTTGGCCCCATTGGCCGCCTGTTCGGCGGTTTCCTGATACTTTCGATCATAGTCAGTCTCCGCCGGCGCCGGGTCATCGACGGGTTTCTTATAGATTTCGGTGTAATATTTTCGCGCCGCGGCCAGTTCGGCTGAAGTCGGCGGGGTGTCCGTGTTATAGGGAAAATTCCCTGCCCACAGGATAACTATGAGGAGCGCGGTTGCAGACACAACGCGCGCAAGCGCGATCAAATAGCGTCTCATCATTTTGTTCACAGTCGGATTCCGAAAGCGATAAATCGCCCGCGATCTCCTGCGCGTTGCGCCGACTCACTTAACTGGAAATAGGAAAAATTTTTCCGCTCGACCGCTGCGCCAACTTCAACTTGCCCTGCAAGAATCCGGCAACGTCGCCACTCCGCTTCGCTGCCGTCAGCTGGAATCTGATCGATCCAACCGTGGTCTGGCAGGGTGCGATCAAAGAAACGTGATCTAGCTTGGCTCATTTCCGCTCCTAGCAGAGAACCCAAAGCTATATCTTAATCGAACAACTGGGGTCATCGCCAGGATTATTCTAGGTGTGTGAAGAGCGCAACAATGCCAACGTCTCGGTTGTAAAACCGAGAATTGGGGAGGTATAGTCCGTGCCTAGTTCGCGAAAGGGAGACGCATTTACGATTGAAAAATAAACCCGCGCCGCTTACACAGCGACACGATCTTGTCCATGTCTACCATTTGGGAGTCCTATCTAAAGGCAATTTTTACAATGTAATGAATGGAGCAGGGAGAGTCAAAACTCGATCAGAGGACATCCAAAACCTTTTGTTGATCATTTTTAATAACTACTCGCGCGATTTTGCACGTCGAACGGTCAAGAGCCTGATTTACACATCAGCCGCCCCGACACCATGACGACCCATTTCAACCGATAAATCCAACAAAGCCGAACTTGTGGAGCGCTTGACCGCGACCCCGCCGATGTACTAATTACTCGCTCCTCAAGGCCGATGGGCGGAAGCTAGTTTTGAACTGATTTAGCGCTCCCGTCTTCGTGCCAAGCGATGACACAAACAGACGCTTTCTTACCAGCGGGGTGTGTTTATCGAAGGGTCGGTCAAATTGGTCATGGGATTGTTAATTGGCAGAGCCGCGTTTTCGGCCCATGAGATGATGGTAACAGTAATCGATGCTCGCCAAGTAACTAAATCGTTCAGGAGAATTGCACGCCGCTGTTGGGCGCCGACCTTCGTGGCTACTTGGATCTCGCTCTTGGGGATATGTCCTGTTTCCTTGTCGAATGCGGATGAGATCAAGATGCACATGTCTTTAATAACCGCAGCCGCTGAAAGCAATCCGACGGCGGCCAGCCAGATCCTTTTTCAAACCATTGCAAAGGGCACGCGCAGCGGAGTTAGCGAAGCTGGACAAATCATTGTTCGAAGCCAGGCCGAGTGGAAGGCTCTTTGGCAAAAACACTCCTTGATGGAATCGAATCCATCGCAGGCCCCAGCCGTAGATTTTAACAAGGAAATTGTTATCGGAATTTTTCTCGGCCAAAAACCCACCGGCGGATATGACGTTGAGATTATGAGCGTGGAACAAACCGACGGCACGCTCACCGTCTCCTTCCGCGAGAAAAGCCCTCAGCCCGGTGCCGTCCTTACACAGGCGTTCACTCAACCTTTTCATATGGTTCGTATCGAGATTAACGAAACCCTAGCGGTTCGCTTCAGGAGGGCACCATGATCAAGCGATTCGGCGTCACGACCTTCATTTTAGTCGCGCTACTGGCCCTGGATGTCCGATCTGGCTCGCAGTATGCTGCCGAGCCTCAGGCGCAAATTCCCGAACATGTACCCGACGAGGTCATCGTCAGATTTCGTGACGGTGTGGACGAATCCCGCAAGGATCTCGCTCGCTTTCGGGTATTGGGTAACCGCAAAAAGGTTTTCCAAGCGCTTCGAGGATTAGAAGTAGTCAAGCTCCCTCGCAACGTATCGGTCCAGGACGCCATTGATCTTTACAAACAAGATCCGGATGTACTGTATGTTGAACCGAATTACATTCTCAGACTCAATGCCGAAGCCGACGTAACCGCAACGCCTAATGATCCGAGTTTCGGCAGCCTTTACGGGCTTACCAAGATCAATGCTCCCGGCGCCTGGAACATCACCACGGGAAGCAATAGTGTTGTAGTAGTCATTCTCGACACAGGTTTCGATTATAATCATCCGGACCTCGCAGCCAACATCTTTAACAATGCCACCGAGTGCACTACCGATGGGGCAGATGACGACGGCAACGGCTATAAAGACGACTGCCATGGCATCGACGTCGCCAATGGCGATTCGGATCCGTTGGACGACAACAATCACGGAACTCACGTGGCAGGCACCATTGGCGCCGTAGGTAATAATGGTATCGGCGTAGTCGGCGTCAATTGGACCGTCAAGATGCTCTCCTGCAAATTCTTCGATGCCAACGGCTCGGGCACGACGGAAGGCGCCATCGAGTGCTTGCAG
>Ga0184635_10000498_pt1 | contig 10040 bp, 8 predicted proteins | sample PLM3_30_b2_FD_133147 | JGI IMG/M metagenome (GOLD analysis project Ga0184635, IMG submission 133147) | Groundwater sediment microbial communities from an aquifer in East River, Colorado, USA - PLM3_30_b2 | ecosystem: Environmental > Terrestrial > Soil > Riparian zone | place: USA: East River...
CAAACAAAGTTTTGAAACTGCACTAAATCTAAATGCCAAAGAACGCAGCCGCCGCTTTGCATCAATTGATACAAAGCAACGATTGGAGCAGGTTCGCAAGGCTATTCATGATCGTTCTGTTTCATTATTTGAACCAAGACCTGAATTGGGTCATGGAACAAATACACTTGCCATTATTGGCAGAAGACAAACAACAAAAGGTCTGTTCCTGGACCGCCGTGCCTTTCTTAATAGTTATGACTACACAACAGACGCCGATGGGGCAATACTTTCAGCCGTAATGCGACCCATCGGCCTGGTGTGTGGCGGTATCAATCTTGAATATTATTTCTCAAGAGTTGATAATATAAAAATGGGAGCCGGCACAAAACTTCCTCATAATGTGATGGGGCTTTTTGGCGTAGCCAATAGCAGTGATGGTGATCTGCGACCCGGCTTACCATGGCAAATGATCGAAGTGCATGATCCCGTTCGCCTGTTGGTGATCGTTGAGCACAAACCGGAAATTGTTTTAAAAGCAGTTCGGTCCTCGCCTGAAGTTTTTGAATGGTATAAAAATGAATGGGTCCATATTGTTGCCTTGCATCCTGAAGAAAAACAGTTTTATTATTTCAGGAATGGTTCTTTTGAAAAATATCACCCGATCACAAATGCGAAAGAGATCGGCACTATTCACAATATGGAAGAATTTATTGAAGGTGCAAGGGAAATGGAAACAAATCATATTGTGCATGCAACAGAGGAGAATTTGCCAGTGTATTTGTTAGATTAAATAGAATATTTTCTGTGTAAATCCCTGCTTACCGGCAGGCAGGCGTGTAATCTGTGAGAAAAATAAAATAATAAAATGAATCAATTAGAAAACATACTCAGCCAGTCACTCAGCTTATTTATAGTCGTTCCGCTGATCGCTTTTTTTATCACTATACTCTTGAAAAACAAGAGTGAAAAAATTATTGGCCAGATCGTAAGGGCAGCCAAAATATTTTATATCATAATTTCTGTTGTTTTTTTTGCCGGATGGCTGGTGAATGGACTTACTCCAATTAGTTATAAACTCGCAACAGTTTACCAAACTGAGCATTTTGTTTTTGCTATTCAGTTTTATTATGATGAAATAACAGCGGTATTCAGTATCGTAGGTTCATTGTTATTTTTCCTTGTAGCAACTTTCAGTAAATATTATATGCATCGCGATGAAGGGTTTAAGCGATTCTTCAACATTATCTTGTTATTTGCTGCGGGTTATAACTTCATTATTTTTTCCGGCAATTTCGAAACGCTGTTTGTTGGCTGGGAAATAAAAGGGCTTTGTTCTTTTTTACTGATCGCTTTTTATCGCAATCGCTACTTGCCGGTTAAAAATGCTTATAAGACGATTACTAATTATCGCATCAGCGATGTGGCATTAATACTCGCCATGTGGATGATGCATCATCTTACTCATCAAAATATTTCCTACACAGAATTAGACCAGGCAAGAGATCTTGCTGCACAAACGCATCATATAGGAATGGCAACGTTCATTGTTTGCATGTTTATACTGGCTGCTACAATTAAGTCAGCGCAATTTCCTTTTACCACATGGTTGCCAAGAGCTATGGAAGGTCCCACTTCATCATCGGCCATATTTTATGGTTCGTTGAGTGTACATATCGGTGTGTTTTTATTATTGCGTACGCATGCTTTCTGGCAGGATATGCTTTGGGCCAAGATCGTGATCATCATTATCGGCGCATTGACGGGGATCTTTGCAACGCTGATTGCCCGTGTTCAACCCAATGTAAAAACACAAATAGCCTACTCTTCTGCTGCGCAGATCGGTATCATGTTTATCGAAATAGCATTAGGCTTTCATTGGCTGGTGCTTATTCATTTTGCCGGCAATGCATTTTTAAGAACATACCAGTTACTGGTATCACCTTCCGTATTGAATTATTTAGTGCATCATCAGTACTTCCATTATCATCCGCCACAGAGTAAAGTGGTAGGAAAACTAAAAGCCGCATTGTATATTCTTGCTGTTAAAGAATGGAATCTTGATACAATGATGTATAAATATTTGTGGAGTCCATTTAAATGGGTAGGTAAGCAAATGCATTTATTAGAAAGCAGGGTTGGAAAGATATTACTGATAGTTATTGCATTACTGGCTATTAACGCCGCTTTTATATCGCCAGCCATTTGGACAGGTGCCGCTGGACTATTACCTGCTTTGTTCCTGGGAATTGCGTTGTTGATCCTTCTTGCCTCATTTGCTTCACGAAGATCAGCAAGAGAATGCTGGGATAATTTGATCATTCCTCATATTCTTATCATTTCTGCGATCACGATAAACGCAGGACATATCAATTGGACAGAAGTGATCATGTATATGGCTGGGGTACTCGTTGCCTACACAATAGGAATATTCTGTTTGCAAAAAACTTATTCAATAGACAAGGATGTCAGTTTGAATAAATACCATGGGTATGTGTATGAGAATAAAGTAATTGCTGTTTTATTTTTAATTGCATCCATTGGTTTATTGGGTTTCCCGGTAACTACAGCATTTATTGGTATCGATGTTTTCTTTACTTATGTGGAGAGTGGTCAGCCTGTATTGATCGCTTTGCTGGCCCTGTGTTTTATATTCATTGAGCTGGCTGCGATCCGTATTTTCCTGCGCATCTATATGGGGCCGCATAAAAAATTGTATCACCCTGTTGCATTCCGTTCCTCTTAATATGAAGAAGATAGTTTTAATTCCATTGCTGTTATCTGTAATTACTCTTTTTGCCCAGAACGATCGGGTGAATGATCATAATTATCTCAACTGGCTTCAAACCTTTAATACAATTTCATTTAATAAAAAATGGAGTCTGCATCTCGAATATCAATGGCGGAGGGCTGAAGGATTGAAATGTTGGCAGCAAAGTCTTTTGCGTATTGGCACTAATTACAAACTTAATGATAATGTAACTGTCCATGTCGGTTATGGGTGGATCGAAACCTTTCCTTATGGTGATTATCCAATTGCGAATAACGGAGCTTTTCCGGAGCATCGCATTTATGAACAGATCGGCTTTCGTCAACCGATAAATAAATTTTTATTTACACACCGCTTTCGAATTGAACAACGCTGGCTTGGTAGGGTAACGCCAGCCACTGATCGTGAAATTGAAGCTTGGATCTTTGTTCACCGCTTCCGGTACCAATTCAGATCGCAGTATCCATTTTATACAAAAGGAAATAAACAGTTTTATGGAGCCGTAGCCGACGAGATATTTATTGGAGCAGGTAAAAATGTCGGCACAAATATTTTTGATCAGAACCGTATTTTCCTGCTGGCTGGGTATAAGTTTAATAAACGTTTTTCACTTGAAGGAGGGTATTTTAATCAAACGCTGCAACAGGGACGCAGAATAGATGATAAAACAATTATTCAGAAGAATAATGGGTGGCTGCTTAGCTCAATTTTAAATCTATAAATTCAATCTTTCACTTCAGCAGAGCTTTCAGGTAGTTTATCATATTCCCCTTTTAGCGCATACCAGCCAAAGATCACAAGACCAATGGCGATCGGAGTGAAAATGGTAATAATGATGATCCAGACAACGGGATTATGGATCTCTTTTGTTTGGTTAGGGTCAATATTGAGAACAGCGCCACGAACAAGAAAGAAAATAAAAGCGGGACCAAGAAATAACCAGATGATGCCAAGATATTTTTTAAGAGTATTCATACAATAGGTTTGATTTTTTAAATTTCACTTTTCCCAATTCTAATCAGCTACGTTTTTATCAATTTTATTATTCAGGTAAACAGTCCCGATAATAAAACACAAAGCCGCAACACCGATCGGATACCATAAGCCTACCAATGGATCTTTTGTAAATGTTGTTGACAATAGTAATCCGATAAAAGGAACCAAGCCACCAAATACACCATTACCGATATGATAAGGTAAACTCATGGAAGTATAACGGATCTTAGTTGGAAATAATTCAACAAGAAAAGCAGCAATCGGCCCATACACCATGGTTACATATAATATCATCACAAAAACAATAATGATCATCCATCGATAATTTTCGTCATTCAACAATTTTGATGTTTTGATATCTGGTTTTAAAGTAACCTTTCCTTTTTCTGCATAAAGTGTATCTGTTCTTACTTCTAATAATTTTACACCTTCATCAAAGTGACGGGTGCTTGTAACTGTTCTTAACGAATTTTCTGAATTTGGGATCGGAGTTAGTTTTGTGTTTACCTCTTTTCTTAAAATGAATTCTTTTTTAGAAGCTGTATCAGAAATAGAAAGCAGTTGATTGAAAAACGGCCGATAAGTAAAGATCGCCAAAGCCATTCCCGTCATCATTATCCATTTTCTTCCGATCTTATCGCTCAACCAGCCAAAGAAAACAAAGAAAGGGGTGGCAAAAGCAATGGCCCAAAGCATGATCGTCCTGTTTTGCTCAAAATCTATATGACATTTTGTTTCTAAAAAGTTTTGTGCATAGAATTGACCTGTGTACCAGACCACACCTTGCCCCATCACAGCGCCAAACAATGCAAGCAAAACCATTTTAAAATTTCCTTTATGAGAAAAACTTTCTTTCAAAGGATTCACGGAGGTTTTGCCTTCACTTTTCAGTTTTGAAAATAAAGGTGATTCTTTCATCTTTAAACGGATGTAAATAGAAATGATCACCAACAATATCGATAACCAGAAAGGATAACGCCAGCCACCCCATTCAGCATTGAAATCAGCATCTGGCATACTTTGTTTTACAAGCATGATAACACCAAGTGCTACGAATAAGCCGATCGTCGCTGTTGTTTGTATCCAGCTTGTATAAAACCCCCTTTTGCCAGCGGGTGAATATTCGGCAACATAGGTTGCAGCACCACCATATTCACCACCGAGGGCAAGACCTTGTATTAATCTTAATAATAAAACCAATATCGGCGCCCAAATACCAATCGAATCATGACTGGGCACGAGACCAATAAGAAATGTCGAGCCACCCATTAAAATAAGGGTAAGTAAAAAAGTGTATTTGCGACCGATCAGATCACCCAGTCTTCCAAATACCAAAGCGCCAAATGGACGAACGATAAAACCAGCAGCAAAAATGGCTAGTGTGCTAAGCAGTGCAGCAGTCGGATTATTCTTTGGAAAAAATTGTGTTGAGATAGTAGTGGATAACATTCCGAAAATATAGAAGTCGTACCACTCGATCATTGTTCCCACGGAGGAGGCAAGGATAACACTCCGGATACTCGTTGGTTTCATCCGATTAAAATACTGAATAAGTTTTTAACCTGGCAAAAAATTTAAGGAGAATTCAGTAGGTAATTAATATTAGCATCAATCCACTCTCTTCATTCGCGGATATTTTATAGGAGAGACGATCAAAGGGAATTTTTCAATTATTACATTACTAGTATCTAAGCCGAACCCTTTTTCTTCCGAAAGAGAGATCTCTTTAAGCCAAAAATAAAACCTCATAACTATTCGTTCCCAAAGTGGCAACTCATTATCATCGCTCAAATATTTTTCCATTACAATAACCTGAAAATCGCCGACTATATTACTTTTTGCCAGGCTATCATACCGGCTTATCACACTTACTTCCCTATTGGCAACCAGGTCTTCAACTACTTTTCTAAACATTAAATTAATACGGGGCTGTACTCTGAACCCTAAGCGAAACTCAACGCGAATTATATCATTGGGAATAATGTGAGTTACCTCGTATTCAGAGGTATAGGGATCGTCAAGTGTGTCTACATGTATCAGCCAATAAATATCCGCCCTCTTCGGTTTCTTGTCTAATAAAGAGTAAATGATTTTGTGTTCTATTTCTTTTGGGTTATCGGCGCTGGTGAGATAAACTAAATGGGTTGCATATTTCGACACGCTCTTATCATTACTCAATTCCTGGATCTTTGGAATATAATGCTCAAGCCGAACGAATTCAAGATATCGGTTTTTGATCTTTCTTGCACTAAACCATGCATACATAACAAAGAATAAAAGACCTCCAACAAGAAGAGTGACATATCCTCCATGCGGAAACTTGTCCATATTGGCATATAAAAAACTCAACTCAATAGTTAAATAAACGGCGAGGTAGATATAAATTAAAAATGATCTGGTTCGCCGGACAATTAAATAGTTTGCAAAAAGAATCGAAGTTGCGATCATCGTTACAGTGATCGCCAGTCCATATGCCGCTTCCATATTTGATGCCTTCTGGAAAAAAAGTACGATACCTATGCATCCAAAGAACAATAAAAAATTTACCGCAGGAACGTAAAGTTGTCCTTTAGCTTCTGTCGGATAATTAATTCTCAGCTTTGGCCATAAATTCAAACGTATAGCCTCACTTACAAGTGTAAAAGAACCTGAAATAAGAGCCTGGCTGGCAATAATGGTTGCTGCAGTGGCAATAGCAATACCGAAATAAAGGAACCATTGCGGCATTACGCCATAAAAAGGATTAAAACCTGATCCAATTAACTCTGAACTGATCAGTTCGCCAGGATGATTTTTTAATAGCCATGCGCCCTGGCCAAGATAGTTTAGGATCAAACAGGTTTTAACAAAGATCCATGAATACCTGATATTCCATTTACCACAATGTCCAAGATCAGAATATAAAGCTTCTGCACCAGTGGTGCATAAAAATACTCCGCCAAGAATATAAAATCCTTGTGGATAGGTTCCCAATAGTTTAATTCCATAGTAAGGATTGAATGCTTTTAATACTGACAGATCGTCCAAAAGATGAATCAGGCCTAAGGTTGCGAGCATGATAAACCAAACACTCATCACAGGTCCGAAAGAACGTCCGATAAATGAGGTGCCAAATTGTTGAACAAAAAACAATACGGTCAATATTCCGATAACAATATAAACAACGGCCCACTGGCTTATATTATGGAATGCTGGCACTTGTTTCAAACCTTCTATAGCAGACGTGACGGAAATTGGCGGAGTTATCATTCCATCGGCAAGTAAAGCGGCTCCCCCGATCATCGCAGGAATTACAAGCCATTTTTTTGTACGCCTTACCAATGCAAACAGGGAAAAGATCCCTCCTTCTCCTTTGTTGTCTGCACGCAAGGTTAAGATCACATATTTTATAGTTGTTTGTAAAGTAAGCGTCCAGATTATAAGAGAAAGCACACCAATAATTAATTCCTCTGATATTGTTTTACCGCTAATAATTGCATTTAAAACATATAGCGGTGAAGTGCCTATATCACCGTAAATAATTCCGAGAGCAATTAGGAGACCTGCAATAGTTACACGATTATGGGAAGACATCCGGACTAAAATTTGGAGATCAAAAGTATAATGTGCAATGCTGGCTGTTTAATTTCGAAGAAAATCTTTATAAAATCTTTATGCGACCTTTAGCTTATTAAATTCTTCGCAGCAGTCAAGAAACTAAATTTGCACAGAGAAACTTTTCATGAAGAAATTTTTTTTCAAAAGACATTCGAAAGGCAAGCAATACCTGTTTAGTGTAATAATAACAGTATTGGTGTCGGCAATTTGCTTTGGATTATCTGAGTTTCTCGGTTACAGGGTGGTTGCTTTGGTCTTGTTATTTACGGTCTCGTTACTGGCAATAACATTTGATATATTGCCTGTCTTACTTGCAGCCGCACTCAGTGCTTTTATATGGAACTTCTTTTTTATCCCTCCAAGATTTACTATTCATATTTATTCAACTGAGGATACGATTTTGCTGATAATGTATTTTATAATCGCAATGATCAATGCCGTGCTTACTTTTAAGATACGACAGGCGGAAAAAATTTCCAGGTTAAAAGAAGAAAGAGCTAACAGCGTCAAACTTTATAATACAATTCTTAATTCGTTGTCACACGAATTGCGAACTCCTATCGCCGCCATTATTGGCGCAACTGATAACCTCCAGGCAAATGATCATCTTTCAAAAGAAGAAAGAGATCAATTGGTCGAAGAAATATCCAAAGCTTCATTAAGATTAAATCAACAAGTAGAAAACTTATTGAACATTTCCCGACTTGAATCAGGCCATATTAAACCTAAATATGACTGGTGTGATGTTAGTGAATTGGTTTATGATGTAGTAAAGCGGGTTGAAGAAAATAACCCGGGCAGAAGGATACATATCAGCATTGATCAAAATCTTCCACTTTGCAGTCTTGATAAAGGGATGCTTGACCAGGTTATTTATAATTTATTAAACAATGCAGCCATCCATACGGAATCAAATTGCAGGATCGATATTTCAGTTACTTGTCCCGTAGATATATTGAACATTGTTATAGAAGACATGGGCAAAGGGTTTACGGGTGTTGACATAAAAGATGTGTTCAATAAATTCTCCCGCACTAAAGATCTGAAAGCATCGAGTCCGGGCTTGGGTCTTTCAATTGTAAAAGGGTTTACAGAAGCTATGTCTGGAAATGTGGAGCTTGAAAAAACAAATTCAAATGGATCCAGGTTTGCGATAACAATACCGGTAAAGACTTCTTTTATTAAAGTTGCAGAACTATGAGTAAAGCAGAGATACTGATAATTGATGATGAACCGCAAATAAGAAAGATGCTTGAGATCACATTGCAGACCAATGGGTATCTATCAAAATCTGCTGTTTCTGCAAAAGAGGGATTAATAATGGCGGCTAACCATCCTCCGGAATTAATTCTTTTGGACCTGGGTTTGCCGGATGAGAATGGACATGTGGTTTTACAAAAGCTGAGGCAGTGGTACACGAATCCGGTTATCATTCTTTCTGTTCAGAAAAATGAAGAGGATATAATAAAAGCATTGGATAATGGCGCAAATGATTATTTATCGAAACCTTTCCGTACCGGCGAACTATTGGCCCGTATCCGTTCAGCACTTCGTGATTCAATTACCGAAGATGGAGATACAACTCTTAGCTTCAACGATCTCCGGATCGACCTTTCTACAAGGACGGTCAAAAAAAATAATCAATTGGTTAAGCTAACTTCAACTGAATATAATTTGTTAGCCATATTAATAAAAAATGAAGGTAAGGTGTTAACTCATCAATATCTTTTAAGAGCTATTTGGGGGCCAGGATTTATCAATCAATCGCAATACCTAAGAGTTTTTATTGCACAAATAAGAAAGAAAATTGAAACCGACGCGAACAGACCTGAATACCTGTTAACTGAATCTGGTGTTGGTTACCGGTTCATCATCAAAAATTGACAAATGATTGGAAAAATTCCCATAATTGACGATGAAGAACAATTACGCAAACTTCTTGTAAGAATTATTGGCCTGGAAAATTTTAAGGTCGACGAAAAAGAATTAAAATGAAAAAGGTTCTGTTTGGATTAGTGTTACTGGCCAGCATAGAATTAATAGCGCAGGACACAACATCAAACCCTCAAACTTCAAACCCGTTAAGTTTTAGCGTCTTTGCCGAAGCTTACTATAGTTATGATTTTAATAAACCGCCTGATAATAATCGCCCATTTTTTTTGTATAGTCACAACCGCCATAATGAATTTAATGTAAACCTTGCTTTTTTAAAAGGAATCTATAATGCGAAAAGCATAAGAGCCAATATTGCATTGGCAGTTGGTACATACATGAATGCAAACTATGCAGCGGAACCAGGCGTATTGAAAAATATTTATGAAGCTAATGTTGGAGTAAAGCTCATTAAGACAAAAAATCTTTGGATCGACGCTGGCATTTTCTCTTCGCATATCGGTTTTGAAAGTGCTCAATCTTCCGGTTGCTGGAGTTTGACAAGAAGCTTAGTTGCAGAAAACTCACCTTATTTTGAAAGTGGAGCTAAGCTAACTTACACATCTGATAACGGCAAGCTAACACTAAGTGCACTTGCATTGAATGGCTGGCAAAGAATTACAAGAGTATATGGCAATTCATTAATGAGTTGGGGTACTCAGATACATAGTAAAACTTCAGACAAAGTAACTTTTAATTACAGCACTTTTCTGGGCACAGATAAGCCCGATAGTATAAGACTGTGGAGAATTTATCATAACCTGTA